>ENA-UOVV01000409-UOVV01000409.1-compost-metagenome-genome-assembly--contig:-NODE-409-length-52982-cov-11.696299_pt1 | contig 52982 bp, 42 predicted proteins | sample MGYA00238155_ERZ761577 | MGnify/ENA primary metagenome ERZ761577 (study PRJEB28898, sample SAMN06268775) | compost metagenome | isolation source: Emeryville, CA | place: USA:Emeryville, CA | collected... | reverse complement strand
AGTTTTGATGGTTTGCTGTTTAAGGTGAAGGTTAAAGATTGGAGAAGCGAACTCTTTGTGGATGTTAATCATATCATTTTTATAAGGCCTTCTTTGTTGAGTCTTTTGTTTTTTGGAATAAACATCAAGTATTTATTGAGTTCATGCTTGGTCAGGGTGCACCACAGGAAATGTAATTAGTTCGAAATTCCGTATACCGAAACCGCGAAAGACGATAAACGGTATTTTGATCCCCAATCAAAATATAATACAGCACTTTTAGCTAACTTTGAGAAACACAAAGAATATAATTTAGCTTACTTCATTGTTTTATGGCCGAAAATCCACAGAACCCCGACCAACAAATCAACGTAGAACTGTCTGAAGAAATGGCAGAGGGAGTATATTCCAACCTGGCAATGATAGCTCATTCCAATAGCGAATTCGTCTTGGATTTTATTCGTATGCTACCGGGAGTGCCAAAAGCCAAAGTGAAAGCACGGGTGATCATCACCCCTGAACATGCGAAACGATTATTGGCTGCGTTGAAAGATAATATACGAAAATATGAAGCTACTTACGGACCCATCCAGCAACGAAATGATGATGAGGGTTCGAATTTTAATTTTCCCATGAGTTTCGGTGGCCCGGGGGGAGAAGCCTAGGCAATCTCGATGGCAACCCCCATATCTTCCAGTTGCTTGGCGATTTTGCCGGGTATCTTGTCGTCTGTGATGATGCGGGATACGACGTCAAACCCACATATTTTGCCAAAACCATGCCTGGAAAATTTTGAAGAATCGGCTAAGACTATAACCGATTCCGAAGCCTCTATCATTTTTTGATTTAGTCGGGCTTCTGACAAATCTGTGGTCGTTATACCATGTGTTAAATCAATACCGTCGGCACCAAGAAATAAGGTGCTACAAACGACGGTATCAAGGAAATTCTCTGCTTGAAAGCCACTTACTGAGCCAGAACTGTGACGTAATACACCCCCTAATTGAATTACTTGAATACTGTTACATTGAATCAGAATCTGTGATACGTAAAGGGAAGAAGTAATCACCGTCAAGGGGGGCTTATGAACCAATTCTTTGGCCAAAGCCTGCATGCTCGTGCCCGAGGCAACAATGATGGAATCATTAGGGGCAACATAACGAGCGGCTGCAGCAGCTATTTTTGCTTTTTCTTCCGGAAAAAGTTGCTCCTTTTCAATCACGTTTCGGTCCCTGATATAAGGATTGTGGCGGGATGCTCCGCCATGGGTACGAAATAACAAGCCTTTTTCTTCAAGTAGACGAAGATCCTTCCGTATCGTAACCGCTGAAACACCTAGCAATTCTCCCAAGGTCATTACATCCAAATTTTCTCGGGTTTCCAGTAGTTTCAAAATTTCATTATGCCGTTGCGGTGCCGTCATGGTGGTGAAGAGAAAGTTTTTGAAAACACAATGATAAATAACGGAATACAATTTTTATATTTGCGAAATATAACGAAATAAAATGAAACAAAGTGATTACTCCGGAAGAAACGGGAATTTGTTTTCCCGGAGACGACTAACCGAGGAGCTCAAGGCAACCCAAGTTTGGGATGTGATCGTTATTGGTGGGGGAGCAACCGGGCTGGGTGTTGCTTTAGACGGCGTTAGCCGAAACTATAAGGTATTGCTACTCGAGCAAGACGATTTTGGAAAAGGGACGTCCAGTAAAAGTACCAAACTCGTACATGGGGGGGTGCGATATCTGGCCCAAGGCGATATAGATCTGGTGAGAGAAGCCCTATTTGAACGTGGATTGCTACTTAAAAACGCACCTCATTTGGTGCGAAATAGGACGTTCATCATTCCCAATTACGACCTACTAAGAGGGCCTTTTTACTGGATTGGATTAAAACTATACGACCTTTTAGCAGGGAAGTGGTCACTAGGACCTTCCCAATACATTTCTCGGGCTGAAGTGATCAAACGGATTCCCGCAATTGAAAAATCAGGACTTCGGAACGGCGTAAGTTATCATGACGGTCAATTTGACGATGCTCGTATGGCGGTCAATCTTGCTCAAACCGTGATTGAAAAAGGAGGATGCGCATTGAATCATTTCCCAGTAGGCGGATTATTAAAAAATAAGGACGGTAAAATCATTGGGGTTCAAGCATGGGATAAGGAGACGGGTGAAAAATTCGAGATTACTGGAAAAGCGGTCGTAAACGCAACCGGGGTATTTGTGAATCAAATTATAGAGATGGATGATCAGCATAAGCCGCCCTTGGTTCGACCCAGTCAAGGAGCCCATATCGTGCTAGATCGATCGTTTCTGAATTCTGAAGAAGCAATGATGATCCCCAAGACCAGTGACGGTAGAGTTCTTTTTGCCGTACCTTGGCATAATCGGGTTATTGTAGGTACCACCGATATGCCGGTTTCTCAAGCGGAATTGGATCCTAGACCTTTACAAGAGGAGATTGATTATATTTTGGAAACCGCCGGTCGATACCTCACGCGCCCGCCCCAACATTCGGATGTATTAAGTGTATTTGCAGGGCTCCGTCCACTGGCTGCTCACCAGTCCGACGACGACACTAAAACTAAAGAGATTTCTCGCTCCCACCGCATTATTACAGATAAAAGTGGGTTGGTTACTATTACCGGTGGTAAGTGGACCACCTTCCGTAAAATGGGTGAAGATGTAATCGATCGTGTAGTTACAGTGGCACAATTACCACCACGCCCCTCCACTTCCCAGAACATTAAAATCCATGGAGCACTAGAGCAAATGCCTGGAAAGGGGGAAACACCGGATGTGTACGGAACAGACCGGAAAATAATCAAAGAATTGATCCAAGAAGACCCCAAACTTGTAGAAAGGTTACATCCTGAGATGGATTTTACATTGGCAGAGGTAGTTTTAGCCGTGCGAAATGAAATGGCGAGAACAATCGAAGATGTGTTGGCACGACGTGTCCGCCTATTGTTTTTGGATGCAGCGGCAGCGATCACCTGCGCGCCTGTAGTTGCGGATATCTTAGCTCGCGAATTGGGGAAGGACGAAATTTGGAAAAATCAGGAAGTCGAGCGATTCAGAATTTTCGCAGAAGGTTACCTGCTTTCGAAAATGAAATTTCCGATCAACGATTAGTAAATACTCAATTTTTGCTTTTACCCTTAATAGAAAATCGTTAATAACCTTTTATCAATGACACCTTTTGAAGCTGAATTACTAGGAACATTCTTATTAATCTTAATTGGTGGCGGTGTATGTGCCAATGTTTCACTTAAAGGAACCAACGGGTTTAAGGGTGGATGGATCGTCGTTACTACCGCGTGGGCATTAGGTGTTTACATCGGCGTTGTCGTCGCGGCTCCCCATAGTGGTGCCCATCTCAATCCTGCAGTTACTGTCGGTTTGGCGGTTATTGGAAAATTTGAATGGTCAGAGGTGTTGTCTTACTCCGTAGCCCAATTCATCGGTGCAATGTTAGGCGCGTTATTTGTATGGCTGTTTTATAAAGATCATTTTAGTATTACAGAAGATGGGGCTACGAAGCGAGGTGTGTTTTGTACGGCACCGAGTATCCGTAATTTACCTTCTAATTTGTTTAGTGAAGCCGTTGGGACATTTGTTCTCATGACAGCTGTTTTCAATTTCACCGATGCAAAACTGGCTGATACGGATCAAATAATTGGGTTAGGCTCCATTGGAGCGATACCCGTTGCGTTTGTTGTTTGGGCTATTGGTTTGGCTCTGGGTGGAACCACCGGTTATGCAATCAATCCTGTTCGTGATTTAGGACCTAGAATTATGCATGCAATACTACCCATTCCCGGAAAAACAGACAACGACTGGGGGTATGCTTGGGTACCTGTGTTAGGCCCCATTGTGGGTTCGATCGTAGCGGGAGGGGTGTATCTTTTCTTGAACTAGCGATTTTAGTCAAGATCTCCCATTTTTTCTTGTGGAATAAGTTATATTATTTACCCTAAAAAATCCTGTTTGATAATTGTTGGGTTTACCCATACTCCCTATATTTGAGCAATAGAGCACATACGCTGTGTATGTCAGGTCAAATCGTTAACCTTTTCGTGGATTTGAAAGATATTGAACGGGACGGGGTTTTGCTTCAAGCAATAAAAACAGGTGACGCAGAAGCTTTCAGTGAAGTTTACCGGAAGTACTGGTTTCCCATGTACGAGGTTGTATACCGAAAAACGGGGCAAAAAGAGATCGCTGAGGAAGTTGTTCAAGATATTTTTACCCGTTTATGGAGACAAAGGTCCACCCTATCTATCGTTGACCTGAATCGTTATTTGTTTTCGGCGGTCCGATATGAAGTTATCGATTATTATCGAAGCCGAATTAAATACGACGATTTTGATGAGTGTTTGAATGACTTAGAGTCTATTTCCAATACCACTACAGAGGATACGATATTTCTCAACGACTTACTGGATACCATTGACCGGGAACTTGAAAAGCTTCCCGAAAAATCAAAGGAAGTTTTTCGGCTTAGTCGATTCCAGCATTGGCCTATTCCGAAAATTGCAGATCACCTGAATTTGTCAGAAAAAGCTGTCGAATACCATTTGAGTAAAGTATTGAGGCATCTCCGAATTTATCTCAATAACTCTCTTCTTATAGTCGCAGTCCTAGCGGCGTTGTAACCCCATTTATTCAAAGTTTACCTACCCGACAACCGAATCTCTAGCTCATTTTCGACCTGGATAGGGAGGATTTTATTGATTGTATTTATGGAAGAATGTTTTTAGAAATTACCCTAGCGAAATATAAAAAATCTAATAGAATGAATATTTGTTTAGGGTGAAATGCAAAAAATACGGCTTACTAGGTGAGACGGTGAAAAATAAAAACCGATTTACCTCGAATGGATAAGAATCAGATACAAAAACTTTTAGAACGCTATCTCATTGGGGACTGTACCTTGGAGGAGGAGCAGAAAATCCACAGGTGGTATTATCGCCTACGAAAAAAGGACGAGGTGAATTTGTCGGAGGAGGAAAAGATATTACTCGAACAGAAGCTTTGGGACAATATCCGGCAAGAATTGGAGGCTGAAAGTGATTTTCCGATTAAGGAAAGAAGAATAATTAAGCTATCACATGCTTTGAAATGGGCGGTGGCGGCTGTGTTTTTACTAACCTTGGGGTTTGGCTGGTATTATCAACAAAAAGATGTACCCCACCTTAGGGAGCAAGAACAAGCCGTCGCTTCGTCCAGTACCGTATCGAGCTTAAATGATGGAAATACACCGCTGGAAGTCGATCTCAGTGACGGGAGCCGGATCACACTTTTGCCGGGTAGTAGTTTAACCTATCCCAGTGAATTCGTTGGTGAGAAAAGAATTGTAACCTTGGCCGGTGATGCTTTTTTCAATATTGCCAGTCGCCCGGGGCAGCCTTTCCTGGTATATCATGGAAACTTGATCACACAGGTATTAGGAACTCAATTTTGGATCAGAACGGATCAAAAGAACAAGACCCAGGAAGTCGAAGTAGTGAGTGGGAAAGTATCCGTCTTTGAGAATGTCAACGAATTGGATAGCAGAGACGAAGAATCGGTGAAGTCGACGAATGGGGTTTTATTAACGCCAAACCAACGGGTAACCTACTATCTGGAAAAGGGTTATCTTTTAACCAGTGTAGCCCACGAGCCTATACCCTTACAGGTTCATGATACAACTGAAATGCGTTTTGATAACATTGAATTAACCCAAATAGCCACTAAGCTCTTTCAGAAATATGGTATAGAAATAATTCTTTCGAACGATAGTCTCGGAAAGTGCACCTTTACCGGAGATTTAAATGGACTACTGCTTTACGATGCACTGGAATTGGTCTGTAAGTCAATTGGAGCGGACTATGAAATCAAGGGAACGCGTATACTGATAGACGGAAAAGGCTGTGATTGAGAAAATCACGAAGTAAGGCGAATTACTATGAGGTCAAGATAAAAGCAACAATTCAACCTATGTAAGAAACAGATACAAAAAAAGCGCCGGAAAGGTATCCTACCCCCTTCCCGGCGATACAAAACCTCCCGCCAATAACTGCTCATCCTACTCAGTGAAATGGCGGTGATTTCGGAATCTATTTTTTGGGCAAAAACAGAAACATCTAAAATTATGAAAAAAAAGAATAAAAAAAGATGTACAAAATTGTACATGCTTATGAAAATTTCCTTGACACAGTTTTTTATGCTCCTGACATTCGGAGTTACCGCCATGGCAAGCGGTACCTCCGCCCAGGAATTGCTCAATCGTAGTGTCACCCTGCACGTTAAGGATACGGGGTTGAAGGATATCCTTAGCCTGATCGAGAAACAGACGGATGTGAAATTCGCCTACAGCCAAAAGACGATTAGAGCTTATCGGCAAGTGAGCCTTAAAGTTGAGAAAAAGCCCTTGTCAGAAGCGTTGAATATCCTTTTAACGCCTCTTGACATTTCGTATCAGGTTTTGTCAGGGCGAATCCTATTGACACCGCAAGAAAAGGAAAGTAGGTATTTTGAACATTCAGGAGAGCACTCCGAGGAGATAAACCTTCAAAAAGAAATTACAGGACAAGTTTTTGACGAATCGGGTTCCGCTTTACCGGGGGTAAGTATCATCGTCAAAGGTACGCGCCAAGGTACTACCACCGATGCTAACGGGAGGTTCAATATTCATGTAGTCGATGAAACTGCAGTGCTTATTTTTTCATTTGTAGGCTACAGTTCGCAAGAAATAACGGTCGGTAACCAAAGTGTGATCAATGTGAGGCTCCAAGAAGACGAAAAAGCATTGGAAGAGGTGGTTGTCGTGGGGTACGGGACCGCCAAACGGAGTGATTTAACAGGAGCGATTGTTAGTGTAAGTGAAAAAGAGTTACGCTCCAGACCAGTTAACAATGCATTGGAAGCCATACAGGGAAAAGCGGCTGGTGTCGATATTACTTCAAACGAACGCCCAGGGGAAATCGGACGGGTTCGAATCCGGGGATTGCGTTCGTTGACAGCCAGTAATGACCCTTTATATGTCGTTGACGGTATTCCCCTGATGTCGGCTTCGGGAATTGAAACCCTGAACCCTCTCGATATTGAATCTATAGATGTTTTGAAAGACGCTTCGGCCACTGCCGTTTACGGGTCTAGGGGAGCCAATGGAGTGGTTCTAATCACCACTAAAAAAGGGAAATCCGGGCGAATGACCTTGCAATATTCGGGAACAGCTACGGTCGAGACCTTGCAGGATAATACCCGAATGATGAATGCCGATGAGTATATTACCTGGCGCCGATGGTCCTACTACTATGCTGACCCCAACCGTTACCCACGGGGTGATCAGCCTACAATAGACAATGATCGTGTGATTTTCTTGGGGGCAAACGACCCCTACGCCTGGGCTAATATCATGAAGGGTTGGGAAGGAGGAACCTGGAACGGTTCGCGAGTGGAAACGACTGATTGGGCTGGTATGGTGACCCAAACCGCCTTGACACAAACCCATACTGTTAGCGTAAGCGGTGGAACGGATAAAATCAAAGCGTTCGGGTCGTTTGGCTACTTGGATAACCAAGGGACCATGAAAGGGCAATCCTTTTCACGATATTCTACTAAAATCAGTGTTGATATTACTCCTTACAAATGGTTCCAAATGGGAGCGAGTCTCAATACTTCTTACAATTTGCAACAGTTCGGACAGTCGACCACAGGAGGTAGTAACTCTGGTCCTGGAAGCATCTATCAAGCTGCCCAACGCGTGTTTCCCTATGGCGTCCCTTTTGATGAACAAGGCAACCGCATCGAGTTTCCAGGCGGTGATGACGTGGTGAGAACCGTCGTCGATGAATGGAAATATACCGATAACCAGCGCAACACGTTCCGGACGCTGGGAAGCTTCTACGCGCAAGTGAATATCCTCGATGGACTAAGGTATCGGGTCAATTTTGGACCGGATTTTAGATTCTTCAAAAATGGTATTTTTATCGATGATAAATCGGTGAACCGCCAGGGAGCTCCCAATTTTGCTTCACTGGAGAATCAAAATGATTTCTCCTGGACCCTCGACAACTTACTCTACTATGATAAGGCCTTTGATCGCCATAACCTAGGCGTCACTTTGCTTCAGACGGCTTCATCCTGGACCCAGAATGCCTCTTATATGAGAGCACTCAATGTGCCCCTGCCCAGTCAGAAGTGGAACGCGCTCAATATGTCTAATATCTCAGCATTAGATGCCTGGAATTCCAGCTTGACAGAGCGTCAACTAATGTCCTATATGGCCCGAGTAAATTACGGATTTAACGAAAAATATTTATTGACGGTTTCGGGTCGTTGGGACGGTGCCTCTCAATTAGCAGATGGTTACAAATGGGCTTTTTTCCCTTCTGCAGCCGTTGCCTGGCATCTGAGCCATGAAAATTGGATGGCTACTCAAAATTGGATTGATCAACTCAAATTGCGCTTAGGCGTAGGAACAACGGGAAATTCAGCCATATCTCCCTACCAAACCAAGGGAGGTGTTGTGTCGTTGTTTTATCCTTTTGGGACGACGATTTTACCCGGGTATGTCCCTTCCGAATTCCTTATTTCCGGGGGGAATCTTGCCATGGCCAACCAAAGTTTGGGTTGGGAAAAAACTACCCAATATAATCTAGGGGTTGATTTCTCCCTCCTGAGTAACCGAATATCGGGTACAGTTGATTTATATACTTCCCGTACGCGTGATCTCCTGATGGAAATGTCGATCCCAAGTCTGACAGGCTTTACAAGAACTTTCGCCAATATAGGATCTACTAAGAACAAAGGTATTGACATCTCCTTAAATACGGTCAATGTTAAGACCGGCGATTTCGTTTGGGAGTCTAATTTGAATACAGCCTGGCAAAAAGATGAAATCGTGTCGTTGGCGAATGGAAAAGAAGATGACATCGCCAATAACTGGTTCATTGGACAGTCCATAGGCGTGATTTATGGCTATGAATCAAATGGGTTATGGAAGGAAGAGGATGCAGCTGAAATGGCTCGATTTAACGAAAATGGTCATAGCTTCCAAGCCGGCATGTCAAGGCCTGTGGATCAGAATGGAGACTATCGCATTAACCCGAACGATGATCGCGTTATTATCGGACATACAAATCCCCGCTGGACCCTAGGTTTTACCAATACATTGACCTATAAAAACTTCGATTTTTCAGTTTTCATATTCGGACGTCTCGGCTATAGTTTTGATACAGGTGGAGAATGGCAGGGCGGTCGGTACACACAGCGTGTGATTGATTATTACAACGAAAACAACAAGGACGCAGCGTATCAAAAACCCATTTACAATGTCGCAGGTGGGGATCCTTACCATACCATCCTAGGGTATCGAAGTGGCTCATTCCTAAAAATTCGAACCATTAACCTGGGCTATACCTTGCCTTCATCCATCTCCGAAAGTTTAAAAATCGGCCACCTGAAACTCTACGTGCAAGCCAAGAGTCCGGGAATGCTTTTCTCTAAAATAGATTGGCTCGACATGGATTTGGGCGGTTCGACCTGGAACCGGGGGTTTGTTTTCGGATTGGACGTTCAGTTTTAACGAACGCACTTGGCCGCAATAGGCCAAAGTACATCAGTTATTTCGGGTGAATAAAGAATATTCTAATAACAATCGAAAAATGAAATTACGTAATAAATTATATCTAATTGCTGGAGTTCTCCTCCTAAACGCCTGTAGCAATTTTCTGGACGAAGAATTAAAGACACAGCGAAGTTCAGATTATTTCAAGACTGAAGAAGGAATCGAAGATTTGGCCGTAGGCATTTACTACAACCTGCGCTTTCATTTCGCCTACGAATGGGGCTACGCTACTACCAACTACGGCACCGATGAATTTCGTACCGGGGGTGATGCTTCTAATCACATGTGGAATAGTTATGACGGTAATTTTTCATCCTTGGTTACCCCGGTAAATGTCAATACTGCAATGGCCAATACCCTATGGGATAATATGTACATGGGCATAAATTCGGCCAACCTTTTAATCCAAAATGCAAATGAATATCTGCCAGACGGGGTTAAGAAAAACACCATTTTAGGGGAAGGACACTTTTTAAGAGCTTTTAATTACTTAAAGTTGGTCCGCCAATACGGAGGCGTTCCGCTAAAGCTGGAATCCAGTACAACGCTAGAAAGGGAGTTTGCCCGAAATTCAGCCCAGGAAGTTACCGAACAGGTCATTGCTGACTTCACAGAAGCATACAACTTATTGCCAGCAACTGCTTCATTACCGGGTAAGCTAACGAAGGATGCGGCAGCCCACTTTTTATCAAAAGCTTACTTGTTTAGAGCGAGTGAAATTAACGATGGGTGGAATTCCGCAACGAAATCCGAAGATTTAAATAAGGCATTAGCCTACGCTGAAGAAGTAATTGGACGTAGGCAATTAGCTCCCAATTTTGCTGATTTATGGGATTATCGCGAAGTTGATGGACCCAATGAGTTCTTGGATGAAATTATTTTAGCTGCTCAGTTTACCCAAGACCGATCAACCCGCGGTTCTTACGGGAATCAACAACATTTGTATTTCCTTTCTCAATATTTAAATCTCCCACAAATGGTTAGGGATATCGCCGGTGGTAGGGAATATCAACGCTTGAGAACAAACTATTTTGCCTACAACGTCTACGATCGTATCAATGACAGCCGATTCTGGAAATCGTTCAAAACCAAGTATGCGGTCAATAATCCTAGTGGAATTTACCAACACGGAGACCTTGCAATTATGTATGTGATCAATCGTCCGGATGATATACGATTCCCAACCCCGGAAAGTCTGGAAAATGTGGTGGATCCCATTACAAATAAAGTTATACCTACCGTATTTGCCACCTATGTAGGCGGTGAAGCTTATTTGGACGAAGACGCATTCCAAAACCGATTCGCCCCCTTGAGTAAATATATTGACGGCTCGCGGGAGGCTGTCCCAGATGGTATCGGCTACCGTGATGGTATATTAGCTCGATTGGCTGATACCTATTTGACTGCTGCCGAAATTTGCATAAGACAGGGAAATGAGGCCAAAGCACTGACGTTCATCAATGCTGTTCGTAGTCGCGCAGCTTACAAAAACGGGGAAGATCGCGCAGCTTATACCGATGGGGGAGCTGCTTATAAAGGAGGGGCTCCTAATTCATTTTACGCCCGAAATTCGTATTACGAATCGAACGCCATTCCCGTCACCACCGCGTCAACAGATTTGACCATTACCAGTTTTGCTGCCTTACCTCCTGAAGACGAAGCTATCATTGCCGAATTGGGATATACGAGTTCATATGATCGTGCGTTATGCTTTTTGCTCAATGAACGATCCAGGGAGTTAATGGGCGAATTTCATCGCTGGGAAGACCTTTCTCGCACGCTAACGCTGGTCGACCGGGCTAAGAAGTATAACAAGTTAGCAGCACCCTACGTGCAGGCCAAACATAACTTGAGACCTATTCCGCAAAATCATTTGGACGCCATCCAGAAAGACGGAAGAGCGTTAACCCCTGCCGAAAAACAAGCCGAACAAAATCCCGGATACTAATTGTGTAAAAAAAATGAAGCCGGTTTGTCTCTATGTTTGCAGACAAACCGGCTTCATTTATGGTGATTAATCCTACTTTTTCCCTTCGAGTTCGTCAGTAAGACGTTTAGTTTTATAGACGTGTTTCAAAGCGGCCATAATTCCTCCCGTATGCACCGATACCGTACGGTTTCCCGTGTCAGGTGCGAAAATGAAATAACCGGTAAGGCTTTCAATATTGCCGTCAAATGCAAGGCCTACCGCTTCCATATTACCATTGATCAAAGCAGAACCCGAGTTTCCTCCGACAATATCATTCGTAGAAATAAAATTGATTGGAGCTTTAAGTAATTCAGCTGGTGGATTTTTCCAACGATCGGGTAGGGACCAGGGGTAAACACCTTTATGGGACAAATGGCGGTCGTATAAACCGTAGTAGGTGGTATTGACAGGGGCTTTTGTGCCGTTGTAGTCAACCGATTTTACCACACCATCACTAATTCGAAGCGACATGGTCGCATCTGGGGGAATAGCGGTACCGTAAGTATCAAAAATCAGCCTTCCCAACTTGCCTTGGAGGAGCTCCAGTTTCATGTAGGCATCTCTAGCTTTGAAAACTGCATTCATATAGCGAGGTTGAGCAATCAACGCCATATGAATGAGAGGATCTTCCGACACTTCCAAAGCAGCAGTCGTTTTTTCAATCAATTCATTAACATAAGCCTCTGAGTTCAGTCTCGTATTGGCTAAGAGCCACTGGGCGGCCTCCTCCGGACTACGATCGTTAAGAGCATAACGCAGATAAGGATCCGAAGCTCCTAATAAAGTCATCGCTTCTTCTAAATGGGATTGTAGGTATCCGGCTTCAATTTCCATGTTTTTGGGAGAAAACGCCGTGAGCATTTCCTTGAGCATGGCCGCTCGCTCTGGATTGGTATGAGACACCGTTGCATAATCGACTAACTGTTGGGCAAAGGTGAGCATTTCGCCTCTGAATAAAGGATTGGTCTGAAATAACATAATTTCGTTTTGGGTTGTACGTAAAATACTAACCTGTTCCGAAATCTGATCCCAGACAGCATACTCGTTTGCGAGTTCGGGTTTTTCCCTTACATCCTTTTTAAACTTGTTTTCAAATGCCCTTTTACGAGCCATCAAGTAGGGGTCACGCATGCCTTTAAGCTGTCCGGAGAGTGCTTTGATACTGTTCTCGTAGCTAAAGATTTCATTTTCAATACTATCGCTTTTTGCGGTCAGATTATATTGCTCCAAAACACGCTTTCGGTTTTGCAATACCTGAATGAGGTAAGGGAGTTTGAAGTCGCGTTCCATTTCCAATTCATCAACGGTTTGTAATCTCCCGGTAGAACCAGGATTTCCAATGACGAACACAGGTTCGTTTTCTTTCGCTCCTTCAGGATTAAACTTAAAATAATGGGGTGTTTTCAGGGGTTTGCCATTATCGTCATAGACCCGAAAAAAAGTTACATCCAGGTTATAGCGTGGGTAGGTGAAATTGTCAGGATCGCCACCAAAGAATCCCAAGTCAAGCTCGGGCATAAATACCAGGCGTACATCCTTATATCTTTTAAACCCGTAAAGTGAAAACTTTCCACCACTATAAAGAGTGACAGGCTCGATTTCAAGGTCCTTCCATTCCGGAAGTTCACTGTATTCCTTTACAATATCCTCCAGACCTTGTTCACGTAAGGTTAATTTTTCAAAATCATCTTCACCTTGTTTTTCAATGGCTTGTATGCGCTCGGTGATATCTTCTATTTTAACCAGCTGATCGACGAATAATTCAGGCACTTTCCTTTCGTCGTTGAGCTTGGTTGCATAGAAACCATTTGCATTGAAGTTTTCATTTTCGTTTTGTACAGCCGTACCCGATTCCCGAGCACAATGGTGGTTGGTCATCACCAGTCCGTCGGGTGAAACAAAAGAGGCAGAACAATAGGTCGAAAAGCGTAAAGCGGCAAGCTGTGCTTTTTCAAACCATTCTTTATCAATAGAGAGTTTGTAGGTTTCTTTGAAATAATCGATAGGGGGATTTTCAAAGGTCCACATTTTTCCCATGTCGAAAGGTCTTGCCTGGACGGTGTCGTAAGAGGCTTGTTGACCGACTACCGCACCCAGACTGGAGATCCAAATACAACTGGTGACGAATAGTGAACGAAATTTGCTTTTTGGGGTATTCATGAAAAGATTGTGAATTTATTTTGTAGGTAATTCGGTGCTAAATCGAGACTTGCTTTTACTCTTGTTTGCTTTGGTAGATATCCGAGCGTACAAACATACGATTTCCCTCTGGCTTTCCGGCTAAGACATAGTATTGATCAATGTAATTTGCCAACTCTGGAAACGATCGGTACGTCTGGGTGAGGGTGTCTTGTAGCCATAAACTGTTAGGTCCTACGGCATCAATAAAAACCACAGGCCGGTTACGGGAAATGTCACTCATATATTTGGCACGATAGGTGTCGCGAAGGGGATGTTCATAAGCCGAACGTATACTGTGGTTTTCAGCAACGCCTTGGGGTGCTTGGCATTCAACGTAGTATTGACAATTCCAGCCCCACACGACGATGAAGTCACCATAAGTCAAAAACTTTTTGGCTGCTTTGCTCGTCTCAGACATCGGCATGTTCTTGTTCTGTCCTGCATCCGTGGGATAGGAATTGATAGCCCCTCTTTGCCGAAATACAATAAAAGAGGTAATAATCGCTACGGCGACAGGAACCACACAGGCGCGTAAAGCAAGTCGCTTACCCAATTGAGAAGGGGTATAGCTACCTAATAGCACGCTTATGGGAAGTATCAGAAATAAGAGGTAATGCGTATAGCCGGAACCAGTTCGAGCACTAGCATAAACGGTAGCCACGAGCAACCCCAAACCTAAGACGATAATATCCTTTTGTCGATGGTTTTCTTCTTTGTCGGAGACGACGATGTTTAAAACTAAAGGTATAAACAGGATTAATAAATCGGGAGCCCTGATAAGGGAATGAAATAGTACCCCTAGGTTGCTCCAAAAGCTGCTGTCATTCTTATAAATCAGATTCCCCTTAATGTAAAAGTTATAAAATGCTTCCAGGACACCACCGGCCAACAATAAAAGTAGGATAAAAAGTAAGGTTGCAATTGATCCAAAAACAGTCCACTTGAAATTATCCCACCTTTTTTTAGTGATGATTTTATAGCAAGCATAAACACCGACGGCTGCCGCCAATGGTACAGCTTGAATCTTTCCAAAGGGAACCAACGTAAGGAAGGATCCCAATAAAATAGCATGGGTTCTTCGGGGGCCATCGATAATTCCATGGGATGAAACCATCCATATGGACAACGCCAATAGCGCGATAGGCGTATGTTCACTGGTGTAATGGACAAAATCGGGGTGCTTGGTAAAACCGTAAAATAAAATAACGGGCATTATTCCGAGCGCAGCCCTGTAGGGGCCGAACCAGTTTTTCAGTGCTTTGAATAGGAAAAACAGGGTAAAGCAAACCAACAACAGGGCACTGCAATGTGCCGTCACATAATCGAAACGGTTAAAAAGATAACCAAGGGGAATAAGAAAATAGGAAGATAATGGGCCGCCGGTAGTTCCGTCGACCGACCGCCAGTAGACGGGGTCGAAAGATAGGGTTAAGGCTTGGGCTAACATTTGGCTTTCGTCTGCGTTCAACTCACGGTTGAAAACCAAAACGGGTAGGCGTAGAAAGAGTAAATAAAAAGCTGAAATTCCCAAGAAGAGTTTCTCGGGAAATCGTGAATTTCGGATCCAATACAGCCATCCCCCCAAACCTACCGTTACGGTATAAACAAGTGCTTGGTAAATCAGGGGGGATGTGTCAAAACCGATGGTCATTGCAGGTTATCATACAGTCTTTCCGGCTAATCTCGCCGCAATTCCATCATGTATTTGAACCAACGTTTCTTCTAATCCATATTCCCAATTCCAATCTGGGTAATGTGATTTAAACTTACTCAAATCACTAATATACCAAATATGGTCACCGATCCTATTCGTTTCTGAATAGGAGTAATTCATCTTATTACCTGTGATTTTTTCACATAATGTTATGGCTTCCAACATGGAGCAATTGGCGAAACGTCCCCCACCCGCGTTATAAACTTCACCTGGTCGAGGGTTCTGATAGAAATGCCAAAACATATTCACCAGGTCATGGCTATGAATATTGTCCCTTACTTGTTTACCTTTATAGCCAAATATGGTATAGTGGGTCCCGGTGATAGCGCATTTCATCAGATAGGCTAAAAAGCCGTGCAATTGGGCACCGGAATGATTAGGACCAGTTAGACACCCCCCGCGGAAGATTCCCGTTTTCATCCCAAAATACCGTCCATATTCCTGTACCATAATATCGGCAGCTACCTTAGAAGCACCGAAAAGGGAGTGTTTTGTATGATCAATACTGTGTTGCTCATCAATACCATTCTCAAAATACGGATGGCTTTCTTCAATTTCCCAACGAGTTTCCAATTCAACCAAGGGCAAATAGTTGGGATTATCCCCGTATACCTTGTTGGTGGAGGTAAAAATGAATACGGCTTCAGGGGCATGAAGACGGGTCATTTCGAGCAAGTTAAGGGTGCCCGTAGCGTTTACACCGAAATCTGTAAACGGTTCTTTGGCAGCCCAGTCATGGCTAGGTTGCGCAGCCGTGTGGACCACCATTTTAATATCCGATCCATATTCTTTGAAGATCGGTTCCAATTGGGACACTTCCCGGATATCAGCCGAATAGTGTTTGTAATTCGAGTATTGCTGCTCAATTCGATTTCGATTCCACTCTGTATTCCCATCTTTGCCAAAAAAGTATTGGCGTAAATTATTATCTATCCCTACGATCAGATCAAACTTGTCGGACAGAAATGCTACCGATTCGCTTCCTATCAGACCCGCTGATCCCGTAACTAAAGCAATATTCATAAATTGGATTTTATTAATTTGATTGGATATATAAACCTAATTCACTTAAAAAGAAAGTATTGCGAAATTAACGAATTTAGACCGGTAAATAACAATAATCAAGGTATACTTTCTACTTTCCGGTCATCATTATTCTTAAATAAATAGACGATCAAGCCTATGGTCAAAAGAACGATCGAAGCTTGTAGAACATAGTCAATCAGCGACGATACGTTCTGGAATATGTCGGAAATACTCAAATATTTGGGCATTCCCAAACGCCACCAATAGGATGGATGTATCACGCAAACGATGGTATAAAATAGGATAAAACGTACGAAATTCCGATTTTCCAATTGACCTAATCCAAGTGCAAGCGGTAACAGAAAGATAAAAATATAGTTACTATACGCACTTTGTTGAACGATCATCAGCGTGGCGTACATAATGATGAAAATGTAGGAAGCTGCCTCTTCGAATTTCTTGTGACGCCATTTCCAAGTTGTAATTCCTCCCATCAATAACGTCACTACCAAACCCACCCAATTCCATACACTGGCTCCTGCGCCCAGGCGGTCGAAAAACCAGGGATTCAAAACCGATATTATATTCGGTGCTCTCAGGGTGTCGGCCTCTCCCATGGGTTGCAAAAAGGCATCACCCACATTAAAATAAAGCCATAGTACACTGGCAAGGCCAACAGAGGCCAAGGGGAGCGCAAAACGCCATTTTTCTTTTTCCAGGAAAAAAAGAGGGACTAAAAATAATACGAAAATCGCTTTGGTCATTAACACGCCTATCGCTAATAGGAAGGAATACATCCAAATGTTGTTCTTTCGCTTCCCTAGAATAAAAGCAAGTGTATAAAATAACCACATCCAAACATCCTCTTGCGCACCAACTACACTTAAGATCAACGAACCAGGAAGCAGAAAGTAAATTATTGTGTAAAAGAACAGGGAGGACTTCCCCACATGAGGCCTAAAATAATGCCAAGATAGTAGGACTGCTATTCCCTCCATAAGGATCATCATCAAAACTACCACCCTTGGATTGTTCCAAAGGATCGAACCGATGCCCAAAAAATAGGAAAACAAGGGAGAGTAGGGTGACCAGAAATCGCGATAAACAAGGTCCCCCAACGCAGCATGGGTAGCCATATACCAAAATCCGTTTACATCGGAGGTGGGTTCCACTCCTAGAATCAGGTAAATCAAGATAAATGGCAATAACCGCGTCCCTATCCATGCACTCCCCAACCAAATAGCAGGACTCCCTGCAGTACTAAGATTGATGAGGTACTTTTTTTGCTTGAACGCTATAACAAGCAATCCGGTGCATAGAACGCTTATGGCTATTTTCGCCAATACAATGTTCATGCCGTTGTAATGGTTTTAATTTTCACGACATCATTCCAGGCTTTCACAACAATCCATACGAAACATAAGACATTTACTATTTGCAGGAATATATCAAACAGGTACCGGGGTTCTTTAAAAAAAAGGAACGAAGTATATTCGGGTTGGCCTAGGTACACATTGACAAAGGGCTGTACGACGGTCAACCACCCGAGTGCCAACACTAACAGTACATCCGACCAGTTGTCAACGTCGACCAACTGGAATACAACGATAACCAAAAATGAAATTACATAAGCCCCGGGTGCGCTGGCTTGGAAAATCATCATACTGCAAAAGGTAAGAATGAATAAGCCGGGAAAAGTTTCATTAATCGGTCGGTTTCGGGCTTTAAGAGCAGCTCCACAGGGAACCAATAGGGTGAAAAACAGGCCGACCCAATTGACCAGCGTAGAATTTTGGCTATTAATTTCTATAAATAATTCGATGATAGGGCGTAGGATGGAAAATAGGTTCGGAGTCATTAACTGTTCCGTATGGCGAATAGGCATAAGAAACAGATCGCCGATCTGATAATACATAAAACCTACTAACGGTAAGCCGACCGCGGCCAGGGTGAACAACATTCGAAGAGGTCTTTTAACGACAATGAGTAGTGAGGGGAGAAGAAATACAAAAGTCGCTTTCAAAGTTATCAAAGCAAGAGCAAACAACAATCCTAGACCGACCTCGTAATTTTCTCTCTTCTTGTTCAAATAGCTTAACATTCCAATGCCAACCCCCCAAAACCAAATTTCCTCCTGTCCGTCTATAGCGATATACATAAAGGTTGCTGGGAGAAGCAAATAAACAAAGGCTAGTTGAAGGGCATTCGATTTGATTGGTTTGTAGGATTTGTAAGTAAACCAAACGATGATGGATTCCACTACAATCATCAGTAATACGATGATACGGGGGTTGTGCCATAACCAAAGTGGTAAGCTGATGATGTATGAGAACAGGGGTGCGTGATAAGACCAAAAGTCGCGGTAGACAAATCCCCCCAATTTAGCGTGTTCGGCTTTGTAGAAAAAGAATGGGACGTCGCCTCGGGGTTCAAAGTTGAGGATAACAAATATGCCTATCCAAGGTAGTATTCGAAGAAGGGTTACACCCAATAAATAAACGGTCAGGTCATTTTTCTTTTGCCATTTTTCAAAGTAATCCGCTTTCCATAGTGTCCAAAATATAGTAGCGGTAAGGAGGGCACTAAGGAATAACTTGATATAAAATACAGTAATAATCGGCATTTCGGGACAAAAGAATGGGCATGCCCGCTTGACTATCAAGCGAGCGGTTAAAAATCAATCCGACAAATGTATCGAATTGACGCAAATATAACGGTTCGATGGTTATAGGAGGCCTGTTCAGCATGAAAGGCCGTATATATATCTAAATAAATTGAGCCGAAAATAGTACCCTCTCATCGGTGAATACCTTATATTTCTGATAATACTAATGGGTTAGAATCTTTAATCAAGTTAATCATGGCCAAGGAATATAGCATTGGAGCCCTAAATTTTGAATTTTCCGAAGAACAGATAGCTGTCAAAGAAGCGGCACGGGATTTTGCAAGAACCCGACTTTTACCAGGCGTTATCGAAAGAGATGAAGCTCAACAATTTGACCCCGGATTGCTAAAAGAGATGGGTGATATGGGCTTTTTAGGGATGATGGTCTCACCGGAATACGGAGGAGGGGGGATGGACACCGTATCTTATGTCCTGGCCATGGAAGAAATTGCGAAGGTCGATGCGGCGGCAGCGGTGATCATGTCGGTAAATAATTCTTTGGTATGCTGGGGGCTCGAAAAATACGGTACGGAGGAGCAGAAACAGGCTTATCTACCTTCGTTGGCCGGAGGAGCGAAAATTGGCGCTTTTTGCCTTTCGGAACCGGAAGCGGGATCCGATGCCACATCACAGCACACCACTGCGCTTGATCAGGGCGAATTTTACCTGTTAAATGGGACAAAGAACTGGATTACCAACGGAAATACCGCTTCCATTTATTTGGTCATGGCACAAACGGATGCAGGGAAGAAGCATCATGGCATTAATTGTCTGATTGTGGAGAAAGGGATGGAAGGGTTTACAATTGGAAAAAAAGAAAATAAAATGGGTATTCGGGCTTCTGATACTCATTCACTCATGTTTTCTGATGTGAAAGTGCCTAAAAGTCAGCGCATTGGAGAGGATGGGTTCGGCTTTAAATTTGCCATGAATACACTTAACGGAGGCCGTATCGGCATCGCTGCTCAGGCACTGGGAATAGCGTCAGGGGCATTAGAAAGGTCGATCGCCTATGCCCAAGAACGGAAAGCCTTTGGTAAACCCATTTTCGAACATCAAGCCATCCAGTTTAAACTCGCTGATATGGCGACCCGTATCGAAGCGTCTCGGGGTCTGACTTTAAAAGCGGCCTTTTTAAAGGACCAAGGACGAGACTTTACGAAGGAAGCAGCCATGGCGAAACTCTTTGCTTCGGAGGTCGCCATGTGGGTGACCACCGAAGCGGTACAAATCCATGGCGGTTATGGCTACGTAAAAGAATACCATGTCGAACGAATGATGAGAGATGCAAAAATCACTCAGATTTACGAAGGTACTTCTGAGATACAGCGCCTAGTCATTGCGAGAAGCCTCAAATGATGATTTTATTTTTAGAAAATATTGACCTGAAATTAGAAATTTGAGATCAGGGTAAATAGACTCGTTTAAAAAAAAAGAATTTTTTTTATTCTAAAGCTTGTATTAGATTTGTGCAATTTATTAGATTTGTACAAATTATTTCAATTTCGTATTTCATAATTTGCTGCAATTAGCCATAGGTTTAATAACATGGAAGACTATAATAAAATAATTGAGTCGTTGGGGGTGAAGTTTGTTAGGGCTCGTAACATTCAAATTCTCCAGCCAATTACGATTAAAAATTTTTATGATGTTCAGAATTCTCTGACGATCCTTTACGATGGTGAGGTTTCTTTTGGAGATGAGGAGCCAATCAAAATCGAGAAAGGCGATATGCTTTTTATCCCCGGCGGTAAACACGCTACCGTAACCTATGGGAATAAAGCACTGGCAAAACCGGTAACCAACGAGGAGTTTATGACCAACCGGGACGTATACTTTCAGGCCATTGAAGATCCTGAAAAGATCGGTGACCTCAGCAATTCGTTCGGTCTAATCTCCTTTGAAGCAAAGGTTTTTGATACAGTGAATTTCTTTACTTCGCTGGATATTCCTCCGTTTGTCATTAAATACAGCGAGGGAATTGCGAAGACCATCAACCAAATTCTTCGTGAAAGTATGACCGATACCCCTGGTAAAGGTCGTATCATCAAAATCAAAACGGAAGAAGTTGTCATTGAAATCATTCGTTATATCTTGGAAAACAAACTGTTTGTAGAGCAGTTAGTGACCAATAGTACTTATTTCAAAGACCCTCGTTTGATCGATATCTTCGCCTACATCAAGGAAAACCTAGGTGGAGACCTTTCCAATAAAGTACTTGCCAACGTGGCCAATGTTTCAGAAGATTACGTTGGGCAATATTTTAAAATGCTTACCTCTATCAATCCACAAGACTATATCGAATATCAACGGATGGAGAAAGCAGTGGATTTATTGAGAACCACCAAGAAAAGTATCCGAGCCATCGGTGCTGAGGTAGGGTACAAAGACACGGCCTATTTCTGTCGTCGTTTTAAAATGATGTTCGGAATACCAGCCGGTAAAATGCGTCGTCGTGAATCGCTGATGAATATCTAAGTAGAAATTGAAATTTAGTCGAGAAAAAAGAGTACATGCAACCCTGTACTCTTTTTTTTATGAAATTGTAGACCTAACCTGTATATTGTAACCCCGCCAAATAGGTGATCTAAATGCAATGGGCATATAGGTTGGAAAAGGCCTATAATAAGGCTTTTGCTACGTCGTTAATCCTATAAAATAAATTGATATCGCTGAAGGTTTTCAGCAGCGGATCCCGGTGATGATAAGTTCGGTCCTCTTTAAATCTGCTTTACTGACGACAGGCCTGTTGTGCGTACTTCAGGCTAATGGGCAATCGGAAAGCCCCCCTGAATTATTGGGCAAAGAAATAAATACGGAATACAACGAGATCGGGCCTGTCATTTCACCCGACGGAAAGACCTTATATTTTTCCAGAATTAGCCATCCTCAGAACTCCCATGGACCTGATGGAAGTCAGGATATCTGGTATTCCGAATTTCGAAATAACCGGTGGACCAATGCTGTAAGAATGCCGGCGGTGATCAATAAGGAAGTCTATAATGCGATTTACAGTATTACCCCCGATGGAAACACCATCCTCCTGAAAGGTTCCTACCAAAAAGGAGTATATCAAACCCGAGGCTTCTCCATCAGTAAAAGAATACGACGCACCTGGTCTGCCCCAGAAACCCTCGATATTCCCGATTACGAGAAAATGAGCAAGGGTGAGTTTGACTGTGGCTTTCTCTCCAATGACGGTCAGGTCCTACTCATGTCTTTTAGTGAAAAGAAAAAAGGGCGGAATGACGACATTTATGTGAGTTTTAAAGGCAAAGATGGTAAATGGAGTAAGCCGCAAAGCCTAGGGCCCGACATTAATACTGCCAATTATATGGAAACCACCCCTTTTTTAGCTGCTGATGGGGTAACCTTATATTTTTCCAGTGATCGGCCAGGAGGGCATGGAGGAAATGATATTTATATGAGCCGACGTATTGACGGAACATGGAAAAAATGGTCGAAACCCGTTAATTTAGGACCGCTCGTTAATACCCCTGGTTTCGAAGGCTATTATTCCGTCAGCGCTGCAGGAGACTATGCCTATTGGTCGAGTAATCATGAGGGGGTCACGCAAAAAGGCGATATCTTCCGCCGTTCATTAAAACCAATCGAACCGGAGCAACCTAAAGATACAAGCGATAAAAGGCCGACCGTTGTTATTGCTGATCGCAAGGATATAACGGCTCCTGAACCTGTGGTGATGATAACAGGCAAAGTACTAGACCCTCGTACGAAAAGGCCAATCGAAGCCCAGATCCTCTTTCAGTCATTTCCTGATGGCCGAGATATAGGCACGGCAAGTACAGACCCCGAGACAGGGGAGTATAAGTTCACTCTTCCCTATGGTTCTGTGTATACCATGCGTCCAGTCGCACCGGGTTACATTGCTGAAACCGAGCGAATCGACCTGACCGATACCGCTATGAGTCGTAGCAAACGCAGGGATCTTTTTGTTAACCCCACTGACACATCGCTCATCGCTGAATCTTCTACTTCTGAATCGCAACCCCTAACAAATCAAGCTGAAAGGGACTCAATTTTAATAGCGAATACGGATAAGCCCGAGGAAGTTGTCGATGAACAGATTGCTTCACAAGATACGTCTTCAGACGAGGCTAAGGACGTGCCCGACACGACTTATGTTCGTACTTATCAGGAAATGGATCGGGATCTGACGCTCGTTGAAGCAGAAGTGGGTGGAGTGGTGCGACTAAATAATATCTTTTTTGAAACCGCCCGATCGCGTTTGTTGCCAGAGTCGAAGTTAGAACTCGATCAAATGGTTGCTATTTTAAATGCATTCCCGACCATGGAAATCGAATTAGCCGGACATACCGATAGCGAAGGAAGTGAGGAATCCAACCTTAAACTTTCTCAAGCTCGAAGCGATGCCGTTAAATCGTATCTGATCGAAAAGGGAATAGCAGCCGAACGGGTAAAAAGCGTGGGCTACGGTGAATCGATGCCCGTAGCTACCAATGCGACAGCGGAAGGCCGTCAAGCCAACCGCCGCGTAGAGTTCAAAATTTTAAAGAAGTAATGCTAGCTAACCAGTCCACCATTCCAGAGAGAGGCATTTTCAGGAGTCAAAAATGAAAGACTTCCATCCCGGTCCTCTGCCATTAAGATCATGCCGTGACTCTCAATTCCCATCATTTTGCGAGGTGCCAAGTTAGCTAGGTAAAGCACTTTTTTATTGATCACATCTTCCGGTTTATACTGGGTGGCGATACCACTCAATACCGTTCGGGTTTCAAGACCAACGTCTACCTGTAATTTAAGGAGTTTCTTGCTCCCTTTCACCGGCTCTGCTTCAAGAATAGTTGCCACCCTTATATCAAGCTTTGCAAAGTCATCATATACAACTTCGGGTTTCAGTGATGGGACAGCTTTCTTTTCTAAAAGATTTATTTCCTTAGCTCGGTGGAGTTTATCAATTTGTGCCTGAATGACCTTGTCGTCGATTTTCTCAAATAGTAATTCAGTTTGACCTAGTTCAGTTTGAGGAGGAATCAGATCGGAATTACCTGCGTCAGCCCAGGCAAGATTCTTAAGACCGAAGATGGATCGAATTTTTGCTGCCGTAAAAGGAAGAACAGGTTCAGAAACGATGGCCAATGCGCCAGTTAGCTGAGTGGCAATATTAAGGATGGTAGCAACACGCTCAGGGGAAGTTTTAATAAGGTGCCAGGGTTGGGTATCGGCAAGATATTTGTTTCCCATGCGTGCCAAATCCATTATTAATGCTGTCGCTTCCCTAAAATGATAACGCTCAATGGCTTGTGCTATTTTTCCGGGATAGGCCGCCATCTCTTTAAGGACATGCTGGTCAATATCCTCAAGCGTACCGGCTTCAGGTACCTTGCCCTCAAAATATTTTTGAATTAAAACAGCAACACGGTTTACAAAGTTGCCATAAATGCCAACCAGCTCACTGTTATTTCGGGTTTGAAAATCAGCCCAAGTAAACTCACTATCCTTAGTTTCCGGCCCGTTAGCGATCAACACATACCGTAGCACATCCTGTTTTCCAGGAAGATCTTCTAAATATTCATGTAGCCAAACCGCCCAGTTCCGAGAAGTGGATATTTTATCTCCCTCTAGGTTCATAAACTCATTCGCCGGAACATTGTCGGGTAAGATATAAGAACCCTCTTCCATCAACGTAGCAGGGAAGATGATGCAATGAAAAACAATATTGTCTTTTCCGATAAAATGAACCAGCTTGGTGTCAGGTTCTTTCCACCATTTCTCCCATCCGTCAACCGAACCATTTTTTTGAATTAACCAGTCCTTCGTGGCGGAGATATAACCGATTGGTGCTTCAAACCAAACATATAAAACCTTGCCCTCGGTGTCCGGAAGAGGTACTTTGATTCCCCAGTCCAAATCTCGAGTCATCGCCCTGGGTTTAAGCCCTTCTTTTAACCATGACTGACATTGACCTGCAACATTGGTTTTCCATTCGGGATGACTTTTGACAAATTCCTCGATTTTAGGTTGCAACTGATCTAGGGGTAAATACCAGTTTTTGGTCTCCTTTAAAATCGGTTTCGCTCCCGATAACATGGATTTAGGATTGCCCAGCTCTTGAGGACTGAGGGTAGATCCACATTTTTCACATTGGTCTCCATAAGCATCCGGATTTCCACAACTCGGACAAGTGCCCGTGATGTAACGATCGGCCAGGAATTGACCCGCCACAGGATCATAGTACTGCTCGGTGGTTTCTTCCTTAAAAGAACCCTTGTTGTATAGGGTCAAAAAGAACTCCTGGGAGGTTTTATGATGGATTTCTCTACTCGTGCGAGAATAAACATCAAAGGAAATGCCGAGTTGATCAAACGAATCCTTTATCTGAGAATAATATTTGTCGACTACCTCTTGAGGGCTTAATCCCTCTTTTTTAGCTCGGAGCGTAATCGGGACACCATGCTCATCAGTTCCGCTGATAAAGGCTACTTCGGCTCCAGTAGATCTAAGATACCGAACATAAACATCGGCAGGAATGTAACAACCGGCTAAATGACCAATATGGATTGGGCCATTGGCATAGATCAAGGCGGCTGTTACCGTATAACGTTTTGGATTTTTCAAAGTTGGCATTGGGAGCGCTATTGGCATTATTTATATCTGCTCGTAAAGTTAATAAAATATGCTTGAGTGATGAGGAAAGACCCACTTTTGAAGCTGCATATAGGGAATTCTAAGTTTGGGACCGGCAACTGGTACTATTTTACTATTTTTGTGTTCGGCTCCTTTTAGGGAACCACCCCTGAGTTTCCACATGCGTAGTTATATGGGAGAAAAAAAACTCCGGTTTACCTATCTTTATGCAATCCTTGCCCTCTATTGGGGGTATTGTTTTATTGTATCGGTAGTTTCGCCACCTTTTTTGGCTTATTATACCTTCGACGAGACATTCATTTCCGATTCGGGTGTTTTCTTATGGTACGGGGTAACTCCACGTATATTGGATTGGCCGGCTTCTCCCAGTGTGCTACTTTATGGTTTGATTTTCGGGTTTAGTGTTGTGTTTCAAACAATTTCCCAATTAGGAAACCTCACCGGTATCTTCGATGCATTTACATCGATGGATAAGGTAGCTTATAATTACCTTTTCGAGCGGGAGAATTATATATTGATTGGAAGGGCTATTCGTCTATTCATTATCCTGGGGGTAATGCTCTGGACCCTACGTTTTTTGGAGAAAAAAGACCATCCTTTACTTTCAGGATCCAATCGATGGTATATCGGTATAGTGCTCATTGCAACCCATTTGTTGTGGAACAACGGCGTCGTCTTACGTCCAGAGGCTATTTCCGGGGTGTTATTTATATGTGTCCTTTGCCGATTATTTTTTTCGAAGCAGCTTCAAAAAAACGAGGTTCTGAGCCTTTCCTTTCTCTTTGGAATTATCGTTGCTGAAAGGTTGATATTCTTATTAATGTCGCCCTTGTTTTTCGCGGGTATATTCCTTCTATCGGCTACAAATCGGCTAAAAACGGTTGTGTCGGGTTTGGGGTTCTTTCTCTTAACCTTCGTCGCCTTTTGTCCTTTCGTTTTGACCGATCCGTTAATTATCGCTAAGGCGTTTTTTGGTGGTATTTTGGCAAAAGTCAACGATAGCCCAATGACGACCTTTTTCAATTGGGAATTTATCCGTTCTTATTTCGAGAATCCCATTGGTTATTTGGCACTCGGGCTATCCATACTGGGAATTGGACGCGTCGTGAAGGAAAAAAATCTATTCGGGGGAATTGTTGTTGCCAACTGGATTCTCTATCTATTCTTGGTTTTGCGTTCGTCAAAAATTTACGATCCACATGTTCTGCCTGCAGCATTGGTGAATCTCTTTATTATGTTCTTGGGGTTAGTCACGCTTGGGGAGTTGATAAAAAGACAGTGGATAGTAGCTACGGTAGTTGGTCTTATAGCGCTCGGAGAGACGGTTAACATCGTTAACTACCATAGTTGGGTGCGACGAGACACCAATATATATGATGCGTATCGATGGATTCAAAAGGAAATACCTTCGGGTGCACGACTCCTAGTCAATATTGATGTAGGGCTTTTGCTGGCTCCAGATAATAACGCCCTACAACGACAAATTGATGCGAACGAAAATGTCGAAAATCGACTCAATAAGCTAAATTACCTTTTAGGATTAAATCGAAGTTCTTCTCCTAAGTTGGAAGCCCGTAGTTTTCCCCTCTCGGCTGAAGCATTTGCCTTCGAAGACGAAAAGTTATTCGGTCTTCAATATCAGCTGTTGTTAAAGTACGGGGAATTCGAAAGCAGAAAGAGGTTTGATATGGACATCTGTGTGGATGACAATACCCTGTTCTATCATGGAATACTGCCTGAACAGGCCATGGAAGGTTTTGTTGACGGCTCGTACGAATATTGGGTGACCGATCAGGAATTGAATGGATATCAGCCTCTTAAGGTTTTCTCAGCAAGTGACGGAGGGCCTCTGTTCGTTTACAAAGCCAATGCGACAAACCATTTGCAATGAACCGTTTCCAAAATATCGTCTGGTATTTATGGATTGGTTTCCTATTAGTTGGATGCGAAACCCGTACCCCGTTTCCTGGTGGAATTGCCATTTCCTTTGACGATCGCTTCATTGAAGAGTGGTATGAACTAAGGCCTCTCTTTGCCAACTATGGTGCAAAGGTTACATTTTACATTCATGGAGACACTTTGACTGAAGCGGAATTGAAGATGCTTCATGAGCTACAAAATGATGGACATGAAATAGCCTTTCATGGAACTATTCACGGTGATGCTTCTCAACTTTTAAAAAATCATGGTATTGAAGGCTATCTGGATCAAGAAATAAGACCGGGTTTGGCCTTTTTTCGGAGGCATGGGTTTAATCCTACTTCCTATGCCCATCCAGGTGGAACACGAACTCGTAAAACGGACGAAGCATTGCTAGCCAAAGGTTTTGTTACACTACGTGATGTAGCCAAGGCGGAACGCTATTACAGAGGGATCAAGCTTTATCACATTCCCCCGGCTTTTATGCCACATATTTTCTACCGTTTTAATGATCGTAAGAACCTGTATGCATTGCAAATTGACCGAGAAACGCAACTTTCGGTCGAGGAGATGAAAAAAGCAATCCGAAAAGCCGGGGAAAAAGGGAGTGTGCTCATGTTGTTTGGCCACCAGCCCCTTCCCGATAATCCTACAACCGAACAATATGGTTTTGAGATAGCATTTCTTAAAGAAATCCTTCAGGAAGCTCAGAGTGCCGGTTTGAGATTTTACACAATGTCGGAGCTTCAACGCCCGAATCGGCGATCCTTGTAACGAAGTAGGGGCTTCTCCATGTATTCAAACGAAACAACGCATATGACGAGGGTGAACAGGGCTGCCATGCCATATAAAAGGAAATTGTAGGTCAACAGCGAAGGGATCTCCCATGCCTTGAGCAGGTTCAAGGTAAATACGACTGCGACTACATGATATAGGTAAATCCCATAGGATATTTTACCCAGATAGCTAATCCATTTGTATTCCAATTGGATCAACGTTTTTGGGTTGCAAGCTACGTTAATGATGAAATATCCGAACAAGACTCCATAAACCTCCATAAACCCTTTAAAATGGAGTCCCGACAAAAACAAACCTAGGGTAAGTCCGTATACGATGAATTGTACGTCCCTGCGAAATAGAAAGTCGAGTATGTGTTTCTGATTGGTAAAGACCACCCAAGCGAGAAGGCCCCCAAATGCCATTACTTGCAGCCTAAACTGCCCAAGAAATGCCAACACTTTTTCGGTTTTTATTTCTGCAGGGTCATTGAGAAAATGTAGTCCGGTCCATAAAATCAGACCGGTAATGACGATAAAGAGTAGGATGATTGCCCAGCGACGTTTGGGGTATTTTAACAGCCAAGGCCAGAGGTAGTAAAACTGTTCTTCAACCCCGATGGACCAGGCTTGTGCGCACCAATAAGGGAGGTCATAGAGTATAAACGCAAAATTGGGGAGAATGATAAGCAAAAATGAAAGCCGCTCCCAATAATAAGTTGTCACATTTTCTACGGCACCGGGATAGGCCAGTAGTGGGATATGGGGAAAGATAAAGTAGGATGACAAAATAACCGCGAAGTAAACCGGCCAGATCCGAAAAGCTCTCCGTAGATAAAAGTCTAGTGTGGCAATATTGCCGTGATTTCTTTTTTCCTGTAATAATAGATAGGTGATCAAAAATCCACTAAGTACAAAAAATAGACCTACGCCCAATCGCCCCATGTGTTGAATTACAGCTGCTTCATAGATGTTAGGCAAATTCAAAGCGTTTTTAGCCTGTTCTACATGGTGTACAAATACCATGGAAGCAGCGATAAATCGGACACCATTTAAGTTAGGGAAAAAGCGCTTTTGGGCCATTCAGTAGGAATTAGTTTGATAAAAATCGTTGTCGCGGGCAATATAATGCCAAATCTGTTGTCTGAATAGTCTAAAAGCTACGAGATCCTCTTTTTTTGCAAATATACGATTATGGCCTCCCTAAAAAGACTTTGGAAAGCTACGTTGTTAATCCTATTTAACCGTGGGGTTATGCCTATTTTTGGGTAACTTTGCACCTTATTTCGGAGGGAGATCGAACAAACTATAAACGCATGGCAAAGCAAATCATATATTCAGCTAAAGCGCCTATGCCCATTGGCCCCTATAGCCAGGCGGTATTGGTAAATGACACCCTGTATGTGTCCGGGCAAATCGCTCTCGAATTAGCGGAAAAGGGGGATATTGCCGCTGAAACTAAGAAGGTGATGGAAAATATCGGACACATTCTAAATGCAGCCGGTTTGGATTATTCCCATGTCGTAAAAAGTACTATATTTCTAAGGGACATGGACGATTTTGGTCAAGTGAATGAGATTTACGGTACGTATTTTTCTCAGAACCCACCTGCACGAGAAACAGTTCAGGTGGCTCGATTGCCCAAAGATGTCAATGTCGAAATTTCTGTTGTGGCTGTTAAATAATTATAAGTTCTAATGGATAAGGTAAGGGTACGCTTTGCCCCCAGTCCGACGGGGTCATTACATATAGGCGGAGTTCGGACGGCACTATACAATTATCTGCTAGCCCGCAAACATGGTGGGACGATGATCTTGAGAATCGAAGATACGGACCAATCGAGGTTTGTGCCAGGAGCAGAAGCATATATATTGGAGGCTCTCGAATGGATGGGAATCGAAATTGATGAGGGTATCGTCCATGGAGGTGTAAGTAAGGGGCCTCACGCTCCCTATCGCCAATCAGAGCGTAAAGAAATTTATCGTAAATATGCGGAGCAGTTAGTTCAAGAGGGGAAAGCCTACTATGCTTTTGATACCCCGGAAGAATTAGATGCCATGCGTAAGGAGTTGGAAGCGGCAAAAGTTGCCACCGCTCAATACAATGCCTTGACGCGCATGAAGATGAAAAACTCCCTGACACTCTCACCCGAAGAAACACGGAAGCGGATAGAGGCCGGGGAACCCTATGTGATTCGCGTCAAACTCATGCCGCGCGATGAGATCCGCTTGAATGATATCGTAAGAGGCTGGGTGTCATGGCATTCGACGGAGCTCGATGATAAGGTATTGTTAAAGTCAGACGGGATGCCAACCTATCACCTTGCCAGTGTTGTAGACGATCATTTGATGGAGATCAGTCATGTCATTCGAGGAGAGGAGTGGTTGCCTTCAGCACCCATCCACGTTTTGTTATATCGCTATTTTGGGTGGGAAATGCCGCGTTTTGCCCATATTTCATTGGTGTTGAACCCCGATGGAAACGGAAAACTTTCCAAACGGGATACCAGTGTAGGCGATTTTCCACGGGTGCCCATATCTTGGACGGATCCGTTTACAGGAGAAAGTATAAAAGGGTTTAGGGAAGAGGGTTATCTGCCTGATGCTCTACGGAATTTCTTAGTTTTTCTCGGCTGGAATCCAGGCACAGAACAGGAAATATTTAGTAAAGAAGAATTGATCGAAGCCTTTAGCCTCGAGCGTATGAATAAGGCTGGTGCTCGATTTGATATTCAGAAAGCAAAATGGTACAATCAGCAGTATCTACGGTTAATGGCTGATGAGGAATTGATTGCCAAGATAGCCGAAGGGGCAAATGTTTCCCATCCAGAAATCGATCCACAATTGTTCCCTCAACTGGTTCATTTGTTTAAAGAAAGGGTCACTTTCCCGCAGGAAATCTTGACAGAATCCGCCCAGTTATTAGCTGAGCCCGAAGAATATGACTCAGAAGTTGTTGCGAAGCGGTGGACAAACGAAGCCGTACGGGGGATAACAGCATTTCAGGAGGCACTAGCCGGTTTTGAGGGAGCTTTAACTGCCGAACAAGCGAAAAGCCTTTTGCATTCGGTGTTGGAAACCCAGGGTATAAAAATGGGCAAGGTGATGCAGGCCCTCCGACTCGCAATTACGGGTAAGGGTAACGGACCGGACTTGATGATTATCATGGAGGTTCTTGGTGCCCCACAAGTTAGCAGTAGATTAAAGAAAGCTTTAGAAAGGCTTAGTGTGATCGATTGATAAGAGAAGCCACGGTAGAGGAGCTTACGAAAAGGTCCTCTACCGGGCGGCTAATATTTCTAAAATGATTTGTTCCGTGAGAGGTTTGGTACGGTAGAAAACATCCTCCCAGATACTGGATGCTTTTTGCTGATCCTTAGGGAGCGACGAGGTAGAAAGGACGACTACCTTCGTTCCGTCGTGGTAGGTGGCGGGTAGACTTTTAAATTTTTCGAGAAAATCAAACCCACTCATGCCCGGCATATTGATATCTAAGAATATGATATCCGGTTTACGAAACTCTCGTTGTCCTGAAAAATACGAAAGGGCTTGTTCACCACTCTCAGCAACCAATACTTCGGGATTGAGTCCCGTGTCTTGAATTACGAGTTGATGTAAGAAATTGTCGTCAGGGTCATCGTCGATGAGCATGACGCAATTCAAGGATGAATCAACAGTCATAAGTTTAATTTGCCATCCGTAGGGACGACGAATCTTAATCTTCAAACATTCTACTCAAGCCACCCAATACGGAGCCACTTTCTTTATTGGCATTCGGACCTTTCGTTGAAAGTCGTTGAACTAATTTCGATATAGGCATAGATTGGATCCAACATCGTCCGGTACCTCTAAGGGTTGCTAAAAAGATACCTTCTCCACCAAAGATCATAGATTTTAAATTCCCCGAACGCTGTATATCGAAACTGAGGGAGGGTTCAAAAGCAACCACGCAGCCTGTGTCGATCCGTAGTGTTTCGTTGTTTAATTGCCTTTCAACGACAACACCACCGGCATGGATAAAGGCAAGGCCATCTCCCATGAGTTTCTGGAGTATGAATCCTTCGCCTCCAAATAATCCCGAACCAAAACGTTTGTTGAAATGGATCTTCATACTGGTTCCGAAGGCCGCACAGAGGAATCCGTCCTTTTGAACAATCAATTCATTCCGAAAGATATTGGCGAGGTCAATCGGGACGATCGTGCCGGGGTAGGGGGCCGCAAAGGCCACTTTCTTTTTCCCACTTCCAATATTCGTAAAGTGGGTCATAAACAACGATTCGCCAGTTAGTAATCGGGTACCGGCACTAAAAACCTTTCCCAATATACTTTGGTTGGCTTCACTACCATCGCCCAGTTTAGTTTCAAACTGTATTCCTTCTTCCATGTAAAGCATGGCTCCGGCTTCGGCGATGACCGTTTCTCTTGGGTCAAGTTCCACTTCGACGAGCTGAATGTCGTCTCCAATTATCTTGTAATCAATTTCGTGTGAGCGCATAGTGCTGATCCAACGGTATACGATAATTATTCTTCTTCCTCCTCCACATCCAGGTCGTCGAGTGATAGCTCCTCCTCCTCCGGTTCCTCACTTTTTTTAACGCCCGGAAGGTCGTCTCGGTCTTTTAGCTTCTTGTCTTCGACGTTACGGTTAAGAAATTCGTTGATCTTATCCATGTCGAATGTCGAGGTAATTTCTCCGAAGGAATTGATTCTTATATCAAATCCTTCCAGCTCCTTATGAACTTTGGGGAGTTCATTGGCTTTTTTGGTCGATTTGGTGTTTTTTCGTTTGGCCATAAGTCTAAGCTTTGAGCATTACCATCGTTGCTGTTCACCCAATATACAAAAAATTAACGGGTGGAGTAGTTCGGAGCTTCTTTTTGAATCATGATATCATGGGGGTGGCTTTCTTTGACACCCGCCGAAGTAATTTTGACAAAATTAGCTTGTTGAAGCGCAGCAATATCGGGAGCTCCGCAATAGCCCATACCTGCTTTCAAACCACCGGTCATTTGATAAAGAATTTCCGCTACTTTGCCTTTCACCGGAACCCGTCCGACGATACCCTCCGGAACGAGTTTTTTTATGTCGTCTTCTGCATCTTGGAAATAGCGGTCTTTTGAGCCGTCTTCCATGGCCTCCAAGGAGCCCATTCCACGGTATACTTTGAACTTCCGTCCTTCATAAATAACGATTTCGCCAGGTGCCTCGTCTGTCCCGGCTAACATTGAACCCACCATGACGGTGTGGGCACCTCCGGCTAACGCCTTTGTCACGTCCCCTGAAAAACGAATACCACCGTCAGCGATAATGGGTACGTCGGTGCCCTTCAGCGCTTCAGCTGCGTGCATGACCGCACTTAACTGCGGCACCCCGATCCCTGCAATTATACGTGTAGTACAAATACTTCCCGGCCCGACGCCTACTTTAACTGCATCAGCACCCGCATTGGCCAAGGCTTTTGCTGCTTCTCCGGTTGCGACGTTTCCAGCGATAAGATCTATTTTAGGAAAGGTAGATTTGATTTGTTTGACAGCGTCGATAACCCCTTTTGAATGACCGTGAGCCGTGTCGAGACTAATCACGTCTACTCCTGCTCTGATCAAAGCTTCTGCACGGGAGAGCATATCGGCTGTTACGCCCAAAGCAGCTCCTACACGAAGTCGTCCGTACTCATCCTTTGAAGCATTCGGATGCGATTTCCGCTTCATGATATCACGATAGGTGATTAGACCCGTTAAGCGGTAATTGGCATCTACAATGGGCAGTTTCTCGATTTTAAACTCCTGTAAAATCTCTTCCGCCTCGTCGAGTGTAATCCCCTCAGGAGCAGTAACCAATTTTTCCCGAGTCATGATTTCGGTTACTGGTTTGGAGCCATCTCTTTCAAATCTTAGATCCCGGTTGGTTAGAATACCAACCAGTTTACGATTCCCGTCAACAACGGGTATTCCCCCAATTTTGAACTCTCTCATGATGTGGTGTGCATCTGAAAGCACAGCCGTTTCAGGGAGTGTGATGGGGTCGAGAATCATGCCGCTTTCAGAGCGCTTAACTTTTCTGACTTGTTCGGCCTGACGGTCCAAGGTCATGTTTTTATGGATAATACCGATACCGCCTTCCTGAGCCATCGCTATGGCTAGCTCATACTCGGTTACCGTATCCATCGCTGCTGAAATGAACGGCAGATTAAGCTCGATGTTTCGCGTAAGTTTGGTTTTTGTGTTGACGTCTCGAGGTAAGACTTCCGAATAACCCGGAAGAAGTAATACGTCGTCGTAGGTGAGCGCTTCGAAAAGCACTCTGGGGGAACTTGAATTCATAGCAAATAACGGAACGTTTATTTGCAGGGCAAATTTAGCGTTTAAACCAATACGATCGTAAAATTTTTTGATGCAAAATCGAAAGAATGGGAAAAAACGCTACGCATGGCCTAAATTGGGCTAAAATTTTAGTGTGTTAATTATTCATCTCATATTTGTTCTGCTGTAGCAAATGGTGTAAATTGAATTTTATATTGTATCCTTTTTTCGTTCGACCATCCCTACTTTTCTACATAGCTCATGAAAGCAATCTTAGTTCCGATCGATTTTTCGACCAACGCGCAATATGCTGTCAACAGTGCCAAACTTTTAGCCCGCAAGACGAAAGCCAAAATCTACCTGCTTCATGCCTATATCCCTTATTTGCCGACCGAGATTCATGTTCCGGTCAATGCAGAAATCTATGCCGACGTCGAACAATCCCTAAAAGAATCCTTTCAAAGGACCCTGGACGAAATACGAGCGGAAGGTATCGAAGCGGAAGCCATTTGGGCGGAAGGACCTGTTTTAAAAGCCGTGGTGGAACAAGCCGAAGCGCTAGGTGTTGACCTGGTGGTGATCGGTAGAACCGGTAAGGGCGGCTTTCTTGATAAACTGTTCGGAAGCGTTGCTACGGATATCGTACGAAACCTGGAAGCTGCACCCGTGTTGACGATTCCCCCCGAGGCAGAGCTAACCCGTGTGGATAAAATTGTATACGCCACACGACTGGAACACGATGAGGAAGATGCAGTTAGAAAGGTAGCAGCAATAGCCAAAGCTTTGGGCGCTCAATTGAAATTTCTAAAGCTTGAATCATTAATTCAATTGGACATACAACCGGATGATCAGTTTATTGAGCCGTTAAAAGCTGAATTCGGGTTTACCGACGACGATTTTATAAAAGTTGATATCGGTCGGGGTAAACTAGTATCCGAAATTGAACGTCAAGCCCTCGAAATGGGAGCAGATATTGTGGTCGTTTCTAAAAAAGAGAAAGGCTTCATCGAAGAATTACTGGTTGATCCCAGTATTTCCAAGAAATTACTACTGAATACTAATATACCATTGATGACCTGTAGGCTGGAAGGCTACAATTATTCTACCTAAAGGCAATTTTCCGTTATTATATCACTGGCCTAAAATATCCACCGGAACAAGAAATAAAGGGTACCTGACAGTGTCATTGAGACAGGCAAAGTGAGCAACCAGGCTAACAAGATGTTGCGAACGGTGTCGGGTTGAAGGTTTTTAATTCCCTTATTGGCAACCATCGTACCTGCAATTCCAGACGATAACACGTGGGTTGTACTCACGGGTAGCCCGAGGCCAGAAGAGGCTGCAATGGTGCCGGCTGCTACCATCTCTGCTGAAGCACCTTGCGCATAGGTGAGGTGCTGCTTTCCTATTTTCTCGCCAATCGTAACCACGATTCTTTTCCAGCCCACCATGGTCCCCAATCCAAGGGAGAGTGAAATCATTAAAATTACCCAGCCTGGTGCATAGTCGGTATAGGTTCTGATTCCCTCGGTATTATTTAGTTCGGTTTTTAGGCGAGCTACCTCCTCGGGTTTGAGGGTGATGGTGCCTTTCTCTAGAATATTGGTGAGGTTTCGAGAAATTAACAGAAGAGATTTACGGGCTTTTAGTCGCTCGTTTTCAGGTAGATGATGTCCTTCTAAAGGATGATCGATCTGGCTACGTAAAGACTGAATTTCATATTTTGCCTCACTGAATTCCAAGCGCTCTTTGTGCGAAAGTAAGGTGGTGTCGAGTTTGGAAATAATCGACTCGATGGTTACCAAGTTGGAATTAAGCAATTCAGGATCTTTGGTATTATCCAAGGCAAATTTTGCGGGAATGATTCCGATGAGAATTAGCATTACCAGGCCAACTCCTTTTTGTCCGTCGTTCGATCCGTGAAAAAAACTTACGAGGGTACAGGTTACGATTAGGATGCCCCGAATCCATTTGGGGGGCGGTTGATTCTTCTTGGGTTCACTGAATACTATTTTTCGCAGTGGCCTACTGAGTAACCGTCTAAGCAGAAACATGATAAAAATGGCCATAGAAAAACCAAAAAGGGGCGAGACCAGGAGGGAGGTAAATATTTCGTAGGCTTTACTCCAGTTGACCCCGACTCCTTTGGTGTTTTCTGGCATAAACGTAAATGCGAGACCTACACCTAGAATTGAGCCGATCAAGGTATGTGAACTAGAGCTTGGCAATCCGAAATACCAAGTGCCAAGGTTCCAGATAATAGCACTGAATAACAGGGCAAATACCATGGCGATACTGTGATAGACGTCCTGGTCTATCAGTAGTTCGACCGGTAATAGGTTGACAATTCCCATTGCTACGGCAATTCCGCCAAACATTACCCCGAAAAAATTGCAAATTCCTGACCAAACGACCGCCACGTTGGGTTTAAGGGAGTTGGTGTAAATTACGGTTGCAACAGCGTTGGCGGTGTCGTGAAATCCATTGACAAATTCGAAGGCGCAGGCTGCCAGGAGACAAAATGCCAGGAGAATGAATATGTCGGCTTCTAATCCAAATAACATCAGTGAGCTTATATTTTGCCGGCAAAGGTACGTAAAGACTCTATTTCTAATGTTACCATAATGTTAAGTTGTTAACATTGGGTTTACAATGTAGTAACATTTTTACTTTTATTGGCTAATTGGCCACAAGCCGCATCAATGTCCTTGCCCCGGCTTCTTCTCACATTGACAACTACTCCTTTTTGTTCAAGGAAATGGGCGAATTTTTCAACTCTATCAACGGCAGCGTTCTGGAAATCAGCTTCTTGTATGGGGTTATATTCGATAATATTGACGCGTGCCGGAACCTGCTTTGTAAATGCATATAATTCCCTTGCGTCATCTAAACTGTCATTGAATTTGTCAAAAATAATATATTCTAAGGTGATGCGATTTCCGGTTTTTTCGTGGAAATAATTTAATGCAGAAGCCAGATTCTCCAATGTGTTGGTCTCGTTAATAGGCATGATTTGACTACGCTTCTGGTCATTTGCCGCGTGTAACGATAATGCTAAACGAAAACGAACCTCCTCGTCACCCAACCTCCGTATCATTTTGGCGATGCCGGCAGTCGACACGGTAATCCTCCTCGGCGACATCCCTAAGCCGTTCGGAGAAGTAATGAGCTCGATCGATTTTAAAACATTGGCATAATTGAGCAATGGTTCGCCCATGCCCATATATACTATATTGGTAAGTGGGTGGTTGTATTCTGCTTCTGCTTGCTTGGCAATCGATACGACTTGGTCATAAATTTCGGCAGCGTCGAGGTTGCGCATACGCTCCATATAGCCCGTAGCGCAGAATTTACAAGATAAAGAACAGCCGACCTGACTACTCACACAGGCGGTCATTCGGTTTGGTGCGGGTATGAGAACCCCCTCCACCAAATTTCCATCCGATAAGCGGAAAGCTGATTTAATGGTGCCGTCGCTACTCTTTTGAGCACTGGCAGTTTCTATAGGGTATATCGCATAGTGTTCATCTAGGAGGGTCCGTATCTTAAGCGACAAATTGGTCATTTCAGCAAAGGATTTTGCTGACTTTTTCCATAGCCACTCTTCGATTTGGCGTGCTCTGAAGCTCCTCTCCCCCTGAGATTCTAACCAGGAGCTCAATTTGTCGGTAGGGAGTTTACGGATGTCGGGAAGATTCGCCCCAGGATTTATCCGTTCAAATATTCTTTTTTCCATTCCACTATGAAACGATGACTCGCTGGTAGTAGTTCCACCGCTTTAGCAACTATTTGAGGAGCTATGGGTAAGACAATCGGATATAGATAGGTGCCGTCAATTCGATGTTCCGGCAATTTGATCCCAGTGGAATTCAAGAGCCATAAAAGCACACTAATTCCGAATGTCCAGGTGAAAATGCCAACTACCGCACCTGCTAGGCTATCAATTGCTCCGAGCAAAGTCAATTTTAATGAGCGCCTTAACCAATACCCAAATTGGTTAATGAGATAAAGGGTAGGGAAAAAAATAATGGTAAAGCCCAGGATCGGTAGCGCCCGCCGAATAAATTGAGCTGAGGTATAGGGTTCAAGCAACTCCATACCGAGGCCTAGAAACTTGAATCCCATAACGATTGCCGTAATGAAAGCAGCAATACCAATTATCTCGATAAGAAGTCCTTTTTTATATCCGAAAACGGCTCCCCACAAGATTGGAATGGCAATGAAGATGTCGAGTAGCTTCATCTTGTCTGACTCCCTGTTTAGAACAATCGACCACACACCTTTAGGAAGCCCCATTTACGGGAAATCCTAATTTGATAAGGTAGCTCTTTTTCCTAGGCTAACAATGCCCTGGCTAATGCTGAAATTGTTTTACCGTCCGCTTGTCCGGCGAGTTCCTTGGTCGCAACGCCCATTACTTTACCGATATCAGCGGCTGATGTCGCCCCCAAACGTTCGATAATGGAACGCAATTTTTCTTTTAGTTCGTCTTCTGTAAGCTGTTTCGGTAAAAATCGTTCGATTACATTGAGTTCTGCTTCTTCCTTTTCAGCAAGATCTTCACGCCCCTGGGAACGAAAAACCTCGATCGACTCTCTTCTTTGCTTGGCTGCTTTCGTCAACAGACGTATTTCTTCTTCTTGTGCCAGCTCACCTCCTGCCCCGCTCTTGGTTTCCTCCAAAAGTATGAGCGATTTAATAGCGCGCAATGCACGCAAGGTGTCCTGGTCTTTTGCCCGCATGGCATCTTTGATACCTGCTTCAACCTGGTTCTTTAATGACATATAATTTAAATATAAATTAGAATATTGTTCAATGGGTAAAGCAAATGTTACCTTTGTATCGGTGTTGTGTGTACAAAGGTACAAAATGCAAATTTAATTACCGGTCGAGCCGGTAGGGTTTTGGTTATGACAAGGTTAAGTGTAAATATTAATAAAATAGCCACGCTTCGCAATTCGCGAGGAGGAAATAATCCGGACGTGATCAAAGTCGCTCAAGATTGTGAACGATTTGGGGCTCAGGGAATTACTGTTCATCCCCGGCCTGATGAACGCCATATTCGGTATAAGGATGTCTATGAATTGAAAGAGGTCGTTACGACAGAATTTAATATTGAGGGGAATCCCTCTGAAGAGAAATTCGTCCGACTTGTTCTCGACGTAAAACCAGACCAGGTAACCCTTGTTCCGGATGCTTTAGGAGCGTTAACCTCTAATGCCGGATGGGATACTATCGCTCATCGTGAAAGTCTATCCCGCTGGGCGGATCAGTTTAAATCTGCTGGAATTCGGGTATCTATATTTGTAAACGCTGACCCAACCATGGTGGAAGGGGCTTTTCACGCAGGAGCGGATCGGGTAGAACTGTACACCGAACCTTATGCAGCTCATTATCACCAGGATCGAGAATCAGCCATCGCCCCCTTTGTAGAAGCCGCAAAAGTAGCTCATGAGGTTGGACTAGGCTTAAATGCAGGGCATGATTTAGATTTGCATAACCTGGCTTTTTTGAAAAATCGCATACCCTGGCTGGACGAGGTGTCGATTGGGCATGCACTTATATGTGATGCGCTTTACTTTGGCTTGGAAAACGTCATTCCCATGTATCTGAGACAGTTGGCTCAGGATTAATTTGAACCAAGAAAATTAAGAACCGTACTTAAAAACCGATTCGGTTGCTCTGCGTGGACCCAGTGTCCGGCGTCTTCTATACCTATTATTTGCGCGTTCGGAAACATTTGGCGAATCGCTTCTTTGTCTTCTTCGAGAATATAATTTGATTTCTCACCCTTGATAAACAAAGTTTTTAAATCGAGGGGTGTTGCCGAGGTGACTGGTTTACTAATTTCAATCATGTCTCTTTTAATGACTGGCAAATTCAATCGCCAGGCATATGCGCCATCCTCTTTTGTGTAAAGGTTTTTGAGGAGAAACTGTCTAACCGATAGAATAGGCTCATAGCCCGAAAGTATTTCATCTGCTTCTTTTCGGCTCTGAAGTTGCTCCAGAGGAATGGCTGAAAGACCTTCCAAAAGTCGGCCGTGGTGGGGTTTGTAAGCTTTGGGTGCAATGTCGACCACGATTAATTGGGAAACATCTCTGGGGTACCGACTCACGTATTCCATGACAGTCTTACCACCCATCGAATGCCCGATAAGGATCGGATTTTCCAGTGCTTTCTCTTCAATAAATTCCCTCAGGTCACTGGCCATAGAAGGGTAATTCATTTCAGGTAAGTGAGGGGAACGCCCATGGTTTCGTTGGTCGAGTAAATAAACATTATAACCTGCTTCGGCCAATTTCTTTCCCATGGTTAACCAGTTATCCGACGATCCAAATACACCATGTAAAACCAATAGCGGTTGCTTGCCTCCCTCAATATTCCTGTAGTATAAAGACATAATTCACCTTTTTTTAGCCCACTTTTGTATAGTAAAGTAAACGAAAAATTTAAATAAAAAGTTTGCCACTCAAATCGTAAGGGATTGTATATAACTTATAAAAATAATAAAAATTGCTTAATATTATATAAATATTTAAAGGGTAGTGGTGGGGCGACAGACACCTTATCTTACATTTTACTCCCTAACTTCCCCACTCATCAAGTCGTACAAATCTACCTAAATATAAGGACAGATGAACGGTAAATTTCTCCCTTAATAGAGGATGAGCGGGTATAAGGGGAGCAGGGGGACTATGAAGCGGGGCTTTTTCCGTAATTGGTGCAGAGGTTCGGTTGTGAAATGAGTTATTCTTTTCTTTTTTTGTTTTCTTTACAACCTCAACGCGTATGACGTTGATTTGTCTGTTATTAAAAAAGTCAAAATTTTGAAAAAAGCTTACGTATTTCCAGGGCAGGGATCTCAGTTTTCAGGCATGGGATCTGATCTTTACAGTTCTTCTACCGAAGCGAAGGAACTGTTCGACATGGCGAACGATATCCTCGGATTTGACATTACCAAAGTGATGTTCGAGGGTACAGATGACGAATTAAAGCAAACCAAGGTTACACAACCTGCCATATTTATTCATTCAACTATTTTAGCTCGAGTTTCAGACCATTTTGAGCCCGATATGGTGGCAGGTCATTCCTTAGGTGAGTTTTCGGCCTTAACGTCGGTCGGAGCACTTTCATTTGAAAATGGGTTGAAATTAGTGGCTCAAAGAGCCATGGCTATGCAGAAAGCTTGTGAGCTTGCACCTTCATCGATGGCCGCCATTTTGGGGCTGGAAGATGAGAAGATCATTGAAATTTGTGCTGAAATTAAAGACGATATCGTTGTGCCCGCTAATTTCAACTGTCCCGGACAGGTTGTCATTTCAGGCACAGTCACGGGCGTAGAAAGAGCCTGTGAACTTTTAAAAGCCGCGGGAGCTAAAAGGGCAGTCATACTACCCGTTAGTGGTGCGTTTCATTCTCCATTGATGGAGCCTGCACGAGAGGAATTAGCTTCTGCAATAAGTCAAACAGCGTTTTCCACCCCCAGTTGTCCGGTTTATCAGAACTTCACTGCCCAAGCAGCCAGTGACGTGGACGAAATCAAAAAGAATTTGATCGACCAATTGACTGGTCCCGTTCGTTGGACGGAATCGGTTCGGCGCATGGTGGCCGACGGCGCAACTGAAGTTATTGAATGCGGACCCGGTAAAGTATTGCACGGCCTTGTTAGAAAAATCGATTCTTCGGTAGCGATAGCGGCCATTTGAAAGTACGAAGAAATTACTTGGCAAAAGTTAGGGAGGGAATTTTATTAAAGAGTTCGTAAATGCTATTAGCAATCGATATTGGAAATACCGATGTGGTGTTTGGGATCTACCAACAAAGCAAGCCGATTTATATCTGGCGTACCGCTACGGTTTCCGAAGCGCCGGTATATCGTTATCAGGCTTTCCTTCAACTACAAATGTTGGAAGCGGATATCATTCCCGGACAAATTGAAAAGATTGTGGTTAGTAGCGTCGTGCCCGAACTCACTGTTCCCATGACTGACGCATTGGAAAAGCTCACCGGGGTTAAGCCGATTATTGTAAATGCCGATACCTATCCTGCACTTCGCCTTGATATCGATCGCCCCTATGAACTTGGGAGCGACCTGATTGCCAATGCGATCGCCGTTTATCATCGTTACCATCAAAATAGTATCATTGTCGATTTTGGAACAGCTTTGACCTTTACTGCAGTGACAGGCGACGGCCGAGTCGTCGGTGTGTCGATCGTACCCGGACTGAAAACAGCGGTCCGGGCACTATTTGCTCATACCGCCCAATTACCAGAGGTGCCTTTGCTACAACCGGAAACGGCTATTGGGAAAAACACAACCCATTCTATTCAATCGGGGATTTTGATCGGTTACGAAGGGCTAGTAAAATATATGATTAGTCGCTTCAAACAGGAAATGGGGGGAGAGTGTGTAGTGGTAGCTACCGGTGGACTGTCTTCCATCATTAATACGTTGGCCACCGAATTCACGGAAGTGGATCGTGCCTTAACTCTCGATGGTTTGCGGATTATAGGAGAGTCTAGCTAGAAGGGACCTAGAACAAATGCATAGAAAAAGCCTGGCGTTGGAAAACACCAGGCTTTATAATTATCGTTCAGTTAGACTGATTCGTTTATTTCACTTCTTCAAAATTCACGTCAGTGACTTCATTTTCTCCGTCGGAAGGCTTCGAAGAGCTGTTTCCGGCTGTAGATTGCGAAGCACCAGCATCATTTTGAGCATTTTGAGTTGCTGCGTACAGTTCTTGTGAGGCTGCTTCCCAAGCTGCATTCAATTTCGCCATACCGGCGTCGATGGCAGTTATATCTTTCGATTGGTGAGCTGCTTTCAGTTCGGTAAGTGCCGATTCGATGTTGGAGCGGTTCGCTTGCGAAATCTTGTCACCATATTCTTTCAACTGCTTTTCAGTGTTGAAAATTGTGGCATCAGCAGCGTTGATCTTTTCGATTCTTTCTTTCTCAAGGCGGTCGGCTTCTTCATTAGCCTTCGCTTCCTCACGCATGCGTTTGATTTCCTCATCCGTTAAGCCACTCGAAGCTTCGATCCTGATTTTTTGTTCCTTACCAGTACCTTTGTCCTTAGCCGAAACATTCAAAATACCGTTAGCGTCGACGTCGAAAGTTACTTCAATTTGAGGTACTCCTCTAGGTGCTGGTGGAATTCCGTCCAAATGGAATCGACCTAAGGTTCTGTTGGCGCTGGCCATGGGTCTTTCACCTTGCAATACGTGAATTTCCACGGATGGCTGATTGTCAGCGGCAGTTGAGAATACCTCAGTTTTTCTACTTGGGATGGTCGTATTCGCTTCTACTAGTTTTGTAAACACACCACCTAAGGTTTCAATACCTAGTGAAAGTGGAATAACGTCAAGTAAGAGAACATCTTTCACTTCACCGGTAAAGACCCCCCCTTGGATAGCTGCACCCAAAGCCACTGCTTCGTCGGGGTTGAGGTTTTTCGAAGGCTTACGGCCAAAGAATTTCTCCACTTCTTCCTGAACTTTAGGAATTCGGGTCGAACCACCTACCAAAATGACATCATCGATTTGGCTGGCAGAGAAACCAGAGTTTTTCAGGGCTCTCTTCACGGGCTCCATCATTCTCACAAAAAGAGAATCAGCCAGTTGTTCAAATTTTGACCTGCTTAGTGTTCTTACCAAGTGCTTAGGAATACCATTAACTGGGAAGATGTAGGGCAGGTTTATTTCGGTTTGAGAAGAGCTGGAAAGTTCAACTTTTGCTTTCTCGGCCGCTTCTTTCAAACGTTGCAAAGCCATAGGGTCCTGACGTAGATCAACGCCTTCATCCTTCTTGAATTCGTCAGCTAACCAGTCTATGATTACTTGGTCAAAGTCATCACCTCCAAGGTGCGTATCGCCGTCAGTAGATTTTACTTCGAATACACCGTCGCCCAATTCCAGAATAGAGATATCAAAGGTACCCCCTCCAAGGTCGAAAACGGCAACTTTTACATCCTTATTCAATTTGTCAAGCCCATAGGCAAGAGCCGCAGCGGTAGGTTCGTTAATGATCCTTTTTACATCCAAGCCTGCGATCTGACCCGCTTCTTTGGTTGCCTGGCGCTCAGCATCATTGAAGTAAGCAGGAACGGTAATCACTGCTTCGTTAACTTCCTGCCCCAGATAGTCTTCAGCCGTTTGCTTCATTTTCTGAAGAATGAAGGCTGAAATCTCTTGAGGTGTATATTGACGGTCACCAATTTTTACACGTACAGTGTTGTTGGGACCTTTAACGGTTTCATAAGAAACATTTCCAATCTCATTAGAAACATCATCATAGCGCTTACCCATAAAACGCTTGATGGAACTGATAGTGTTGGTAGGGTTGGTTATAGCCTGACGTTTTGCCGGCGCACCAACTTTCCTTTCACCATTTCCATTGTCCATAAACGCAACCACTGAGGGAGTCGTACGCGCGCCTTCGCTGTTGGGTATAACGATAGGCTCATTTCCTTCAATGACTGCTACGCATGAATTCGTGGTGCCTAAGTCAATGCCGATAATTTTTCCCATTGTATTAAATATAAATTCGTTTTGTTTTGATCGATATGTATGCTTTCATTACTAAAAAGCCCGTACCAAAGGGGATAAATATGACAGATTGGCAGTAAAATTGACGCGGATCTAAGTAGATTAAAGAGGACGATCCCTTCTTTATCCTAACTTTTGACAAATTTCTAAGGCATGATGGCCTAATTCCGACGATAGAATCGAAAGGAAGCGAACCAGTTCCGTTCACTTAAATAGTCTGGATTGTGTTCGTTCTCAAAAGCTTCTCGTTCAAAAGAAAGATTAAAATAGGCTTTGGAATGATTGCCATACCGGATGAATCGAATCACATACTCCAGTAGATAAAGAATATAAAAGAGTAATATGCCCAGTTCGAGTTGCTGACGTAAGTGAATGCGCTCATGATTTAATAATACAGGATTCCTCCCTTTCTGTTTGACCAATATAAAAGGGAAAAGTGCCATACCTTCCACATGTAAGCGAGGAACCCTTATGACGAAGCCTTTAAACATCTCGAAACCCCCATGGGGATTATTTTGTCAAAATTGCTGTTTTATATAGAAACAGCTTAATTTAGCTTTTTGGTTTTAAGGATAGAAACGAATATTCTCGAATAAATATGAAAGGTAAATCAGGAATCTTTTTTGTGATAGGCTTAGCCCTCTTTGCGCTGGTCGTAATTTTTCTTACGTTTTCGTCGAGTGAAAAGGACAATGCAGAGAACTTTAATACGGCGCTCCCTGATAGTGAGTACTTGAGTCAAGAGCCATACCTTACCTCTATGTATGATTTAGAGGGGAATGAGGTGGATATGGATAAAGATAAGTTGGTTTTCCTAAATGTATGGGCTACTTGGTGTGGCCCTTGTGTATTGGAAATGCCTAGTATCCAAAGCCTTTATGAACGTTACAAATCAAATGGCAATGTTCAATTTTATATCGTTTCTGATGAAGACGCAGAAACTATTCTTCCCTTTATTGCGCGTAGAGGATACGACCTGCCGTTTTATATTTACGATAAACGTTTTCCTGGGGTACTCGACGGAACTGCTATCCCTCGTACCTATATTGTATATAAAGGACGAATCTTAGCCCAACATATCGGGGCAGCTAATTGGGATACCCCGGAAATCCACGAGCTGATTGAGGCAGCACTTCAAGATTCCTGATTTTCAGCAACTTCAAGATTCCTGATTTTCAGCAATTTTTTTACGAAGTCGCGCAAATCGTCTCTTCCTCTTTTTTTGGTATATAAAAGTGGTGTAAAGGGTGAGTATGAATATCGTGAAGCCGACCATTAACCCCCAATAGACTTCTTTATTGGTAGCTACCGGTACAGAATTACCGATTAGCAATGCTCCTGCCCACCGACCGGGTTGCACAAGCATTTCATCGTCGTGGACGAATAGTTCTTTTTTAGCTTTTTGGAGAGCCAAATCTAAGGGGGTATCGTATTTTATATGTTTAAAAAACATGTTGAGTCCTTGTGTCCGAAATTCTTCTCCGATGTTCCATAAATAGGTCATTGCAGAGGAAGCACCAAGGCTTAGGAAATATTGGACAAGGTTTTGTGACTTCTTAACGCAGTAATTGTCCAGATCGGGGGCAGAGCATGTGGAGAACACTAATAACTGTGACTTGATGCCGTACTCAAATAAAGCACGCATGTCGACACTGGAATCGGGAAATTCTAAGCTAGGGAATAGGCTATTGTCATTTGTTTGAACCGCCAAATTTAACACACTATAATGGGTTGCTTCGGTCAAAAAGCGGGCTGCGGTTGCATCCGCACCCGTCACAGTTTTAGGTAGCAGAAAAAATGTTCCGATGGAGTTAAGACCTGCCTGTTGACTTGTCCTAGCAGAACCCTCATTATTATAAGCAACCAAATTGTAGAAAGTCTTAAAAAAAGGAAAAGTTTTTCGTTCGGTGGTTCGGGGATCTAAGTACGCCGAAGAAAAAGTATAACTAAAAGCAAAGGTATTTACCAAATAATCGGGATGAGTCGAAGACAGGCTAAAAGCTTCGAAAGGTATAAACTCCTCATGCGGTGACACAATGATCCTTCTTTCCGTGGTAAATGGGAAGGGTTCAAATAAATTGCGGAAAAGACTATTAGCATGTTGCAGGAAGCGACTGAATTCAGACTCAGACATCCCGCTTTGTGCCAGTAATTTTAAGTATTGATGTGCTGCACTTTGGTAACGTTTGGAAGGGATTTTACGGAGTTGTACGTTTTCTGGGGTCACTAGAAGACCGTAAATCCACTCCTTACCCCCAAAATAAGTAAGGTAAGCTCCCTCCATTGGAAGTAAGATTTCCTGACGTAGCCGCCTAACATCAACGATGGTTCGATCCGTAATTAAGTTTTTGAAATAAGGTAGTTTTCCCAACTTCTCGAGTACCAATCTTTCTCTATGTTCATATGCGCGGGTTAGTGATTCTTGAAAAAAGGCTCTATCGGATTCTGAACAATCGCTTTGAACTAAGATTTTTTCTACTCGTATGATTTCTTGATTGGCCTTTTGGTATAGTTCTAATTCGGTTGAACTAAAAACCGAAGTGATATGGGTTTCATTAAATTGGTTTCTCCATTTTAGGAATTTCCCCTTTTCAATAAATAAAAGAGCGTCATTGGTCTTATTGGCCAAGAAACATAGTTCCAGGGCGTTTGGATAGAGCGACTCTGCTAGCTTTTCCCAAAAAGTAGTGTTTTCATAATATTGCCAAACTGTATGATTTAAGAGACTATCTGCAGTTTTATAGGATTGTAATGCTATGTTCGCCGTCAGGTCTTTGAGTTCTAGATTGAGGGTACTCGATTTAAGTGAGTCGAGTAAAACGTTGGCTTTCCCGATAATTATTTTTAAGATTTCAATTTTATTTACATTCCTCCTCACTTGGTTAACGATGGGGTTAGCCGATAAAGAAGTGGGTTTGAATTGGGGGATAAGAAGCTTTAAGGTTTCTTGGTAAAAATCGAGGGACGCCCCCCATCTTTTTAAGGTTGAATATATGAGTGCGACTTCCATTCCTGCTTTGGCTTTCAACCTACTTTCAGTTGCAGTTTGAAAGGCTTCGTTGAAATAATGGAGACCGTTCAACCGGTCTCCATTGGAAAGGATCAGTAGTTTTCCCAAATCAATACATGTCTGCGCATACAAATCCGGATTTTCCGTTAGGTTTTTATAATAATTTAATGCGTTGGTATAGGCGCGAATAGCCTCAGGGTACCGTTCTTGGCGAACCCTTAATTCGGCTATGGTCGTAAGAATATAACCCGAATGTGAGGTTGAACTGGGGTTAATTAGACTGCTCAACGTCTGGATAACTTGTTCAGCCGTTTCCTCATCATTTAAGGCAAGTGCAGCGTAGGCTTGTTGCTTTAAAAGATCGATTTGTGCATCAAGCCAATCGCAATTGCGGGCATGTAGTTCACCCAAGCGGGCTTCCTGTAAACAGGCCATATAATTGCCCATTTCATAGTGAAGTTGGGCAATTTCACCATAGGATTTTGCAACGAAAAGCGAATTTTCAGCGTGCTTTTGTGCCAATACGATACACTGGCTTAATGCGGATAGGGCGTCTTCATAACGATTTTGACTTTTTTCAATCAGAGCGAGATTGAAATAGCAAGCGATGTTGTGGACAGGATTGGCTTTGATGTTTTGGGTGGAATTTATTTGGATAGCATTCCGCGTATAATAACGTGCGGAATCAAGCCATTGTAATTCATAGTAGGTTTCACCAATTACTCGATTCAACTTTGCTTCTATCGAATCGCTAATAAACCCACAGTCGTTGGCATTTTTTCGTAACGTCGATAAATATTGGATCCGTTTGGGATCCGACAGTTCGAACGTTTTGACATCGAGAATTTCCCAAAATACTTCGTCTGACAGACATTGCGCATGAATGTTCCCATTGAGAAAGCAGAAAAAAATAAGAAGTAGCGCTATACGCATTGGGAAACTAAAATGGGTTATCTACGAAATTTACCTGACGACTATGAGGAATAAATTACGCAAATTTATCCATTAGAACGAACCGAAAGTAAATTAAGGTCGAATTTTCCCCAGTCGCTTTACATTGGGAAACTTGTGTTTAAACTAGGGACATCGTGTATCTTTGTCGCATGGTACAAGATAAAGGCGCTATTTTTGATATGGATGGGGTGATATGTCATACCAATCCATTCCATTCCGAGGCATTTCGGATATTCTTTCAAAAAAGAGGATTTATTCCCACAGAGGAAGAGTTCGCACTACATATGTATGGTAAAAATAACCGTTACATATTTTCGCATTTTCTACAACGTCCTGTCGAGGGAGAGGAACTTCTCCGGTTGGAAGACGAAAAGGAGAGTCTATTTAGGGAGATATATCGTGAAAAGATGAGTCCTTTGCCTGGATTAATGCCCTTTTTAACCGAGCTAAAATCAGCGGGTTACCGACTGGCAGTAGCCACTTCGGCGCCCTATCCTAATTTGGAAATGATTATCGATGGCCTGAATATCCGGCATTTTTTCGACTCTATATTAACCAGTGAGGATGTGCAACGACATAAACCCGATCCGGAAGTTTATATCAAATCGGCGTTGAATCTAGGACTTAAGCCAGAGCACTGTGTCGTATTTGAGGATTCGTATTCGGGTGTTTCGGCCGGATTGTCGGCTGGTGCCAAGGTGGTTGGATTGCTCACTTCCCACACACGGGATGAACTACCAGAATGTAGTCGATACATTAACCATTTTGAGGAAATTACTGTCCCTGAAGTAGAAGGCCTATTTAATTAAACGGTTTAATTTCAGTTTCTTGTAAAGCAATAGCTGTTTGGTAATCACTTAGGTTTTAAGCTTTTTCTTTTTCGCTGCGGGGAATAATATATTATTCAAAATCAGTCTATAGCCGGGCGAATTCGGATGTAAATTAAGGTCCGTAGGTTCTTCTCCCACTTTATGCTGGTAGTCTTCCGGATCATGACCGCCATAGAAGGTGAAAAATCCTCGTCCATAGGTGTTGTGTATATAACGAGCTTCGTTAGCTGCTTTATTTTCGGCTAAAATCACCACGTCCGGTTTAATAAAGCGTTTTTTAAAAGCGGTAGTCTGTCCTAAAAAACCTTTGATAAGGGTGGTATGATTCTGGGTTAGCATGGTCGGGATGGGGTCCCATTTAGCTGAAAACTGAAATAAAGTGAAGAAGTCGTTATTTTCATGTAACCCTCTTTGTTCGGGTTGGTTGTCGATTTCTGAAAATTCGATTTCATAGGCCGGCAAGACGACCTTAAAATCTCTGAAAGCGAATGTAGCGTCGTAATTTAACTTTTGATTAGCAGATCGATCGGCGGGGTCTCCATCGTAAACCGACTCGACAATATCGACTCCTTCGGCAGCGAGGGCTACGTCAAATGTATCGGTAGCGTTACACATGGCAAACATATATCCGCCACCGGCTACGAACTCGGCTATCTTTTTAACGACAGCAAGTTTCAAATGGGAGACTTTGGCGAAACCATATTTTGATGCAATTTCTTCCAAAACCCTCCTTTGTTCCCGAAACCAGGGGAAATCCTTGAAGTGAATAAACTTGCCGTATTGTCCGGTAAAATCTTCATGGTGTAAATGCAACCAATCATATTCGGGTAATTTGTCGTTAAGCACTTCTTCGTCAAAAACCTGGTCGTAGGGGATTTCGGCGTAGGTCATCACTAAGGTTACAGCATCGTCCCAGGGCTGTTTACTTTTGGGTGTATATACGGCAATTTTCGGTGCTTTTTGCAATTTTACTACGTCCATATTGACATCAGGCGCAGATACTTCCTCGATGATGGATGAGGCGTCGGCCTCGGAAATGACTTCAAAACTCACGCCTCGTATCGTCATTTCGGTGGCAAATGCTCTGTTATAGTCGACCATGAAGCTACCACCGCGATAGTTAAGCAGCCAATCGATCTCAGTATCGTATTTACTGAGGATCCAGTAGGCAATTCCGTAGGATTTCAGATGATTTCGCTGAGATTCATCCATTGGAATCAGTAGCTTGTTTCCGAAAGTTTGCGTGAGGAAGCTAAAAAATATGATAAACGGAATAATAAAGCGTATCACCGGTTTGAATCTTTCAGTCATCGTTTGCAGTTTTACAATCTAATTTGTCAGACCTTCACAAGTCGCTGAATTCGATGCAGGAGAGGTCACTTTAAAACGATGAAGTTAGCGAATTTATTGGTAATTTAACGGGAGGCTGCAAAAGTCGTGTCTATGAATTTGGTTGAAAATATACGGGAAGGGGTTCGATCCATCAAAGGAAATGTACTACGCACGGTTCTAACAGCCTTGATCATTGCAATAGGAATTACGTCATTGGTCGGAATTTTAACGTCGGTCGACGGTATACAGAAATCGGTTAACAGTACTTTTGCTGAATTAGGTTCGAACACTTTTACGATTGTCAACAATGCGAATCCCTGGCAGCGGAATCGGGGTAGGAGTACACGGATAAATCCACCCATAACCTATCGACAGGCTACCACTTTCGCCAGCATATTCAAGGAAAAGTATGAGGCACGGGTATCCGTTTATGCAAATGTCAGTGGTGCGGTCGAAGTAAAATACGGTTCTCAAAAAACCAATCCCAACATCAATGTCATCGGCGTAGACGAGGATTATCTGTCTATAAACGCCTATGTGGTAGGATCGGGGCGGAATATCAATCGTTCAGATATTGAAAACACGATGAATGTGGCCATTCTGGGTCAGGAAATCGGTAGAACCCTTTTTGGGACGACCGACCCGGTGGGTCAGCATATTACTTTTATGGGTAGCCGATTTTTGGTGATAGGTCTATTGGACAAAAAGGGAGATTTGGGCGGTGGAACCGGTCCGGACCGGATAGTCTTGGTTCCGCTGTCGACCGGGCGGGCATTAGCAGCAAATCGAGCACTAACGTATACGATAACAGCCTCGCCACCCGAATTTCACGAAGGGGAGATGATTGTTGAAGAGGCTCGGGGATTGATGAGGAACATACGTAATGATCAAATTGGCCAAGAAGACTCGTTTCTTATCGAAAAAGCCGACGCGTTAATGCAGGATTTCGAACAGATTACGGGCTACTTACGAATAGGAGGCTTTGTGATTGGTCTGATAACTTTGTTGGGGGCATCGATTGCCTTGATGAATATTATGATGGTGTCGGTCACGGAACGAACGCGGGAAATTGGTATACGTAAGTCACTGGGCGCAACGCCGGCGGTAATTCGCTTTCAATTTTTAAGTGAAGCGGTGATAATTTGTCTGGTAGGGGGATTAGGGGGTTTATTGATGGGGTTGGTGGTTGGTAATGTCCTTTCCGGTTTGATCAGTCAGGGAGGTTCGGGGTTTGTATTTCCATGGTTATGGATGATATTGGGTATTGTGGTTTGTATTTTGGTAGGGGTTTTATCGGGGGTTTACCCTGCGATAAAGGCTTCTCGTTTGGACCCTATCGAGGCGCTTCGATACGAATGAAAATTTTTTGGTGGGGTAAACATTTGTGTAAATCGTTTTTCTCTTTACTTTTGCAGTCCCAATGCATATGGCATTTGAGGAGCCCAGGTGGCGGAATTGGTAGACGCGCTGGTCTCAAACACCTGTGGCCGCAAGGCCGTGCCGGTTCGACTCCGGCCCTGGGTACTG
>ENA-UOVV01000408-UOVV01000408.1-compost-metagenome-genome-assembly--contig:-NODE-408-length-53148-cov-82.670879_pt1 | contig 53148 bp, 43 predicted proteins | sample MGYA00238155_ERZ761577 | MGnify/ENA primary metagenome ERZ761577 (study PRJEB28898, sample SAMN06268775) | compost metagenome | isolation source: Emeryville, CA | place: USA:Emeryville, CA | collected... | reverse complement strand
TTTTTTTTTTTTTTTTTTTTAAAAACCCCCCCCCCCCCCCGTCAAGTTGGCCCCTATAGTCATACATGCAGATATATATATATATATATATATATATATATATATTATGTATGCATGTATCATATGTATTTGTGTAAACTTTTCTATACTCGTATGTATGGAGTTATATGTGTATGTATACAAACTTTCATATGTACGTGTGTATAGAATCGTATATGTATATACGTATGATATTATTTTGGGACCAGATAAACTTAGTAAAAAACGGATTTTTATTATTATATTATTGGAGTAGAGTAACAGGTAGCTCATAGGGTTCATTATCCTAAGGTCTTGGTTCGAGTCCAGGCTCCTCCATTATTCTTGCTTTTTTATTAATATTAAGTGCCCGTAGTTAAATTGGTTATAACTTTTCTCTCATAAAGAAACTTTATCGGTTCGAGTCCGGTCGGGCGCATTTTGTGAAAAATTTAAAAAAAAAAAGAGGGGCACTTGGCGGAATTTGGTAGACGCGGTAAACTCAAAATTTATTCTTTGCGGGTTCGAGTCCCGTAGTGCCCATAAGAATAAGATTTTTTTGACATGAAATAATTTTTTAATTCTATATTTATAAATTTAATAGTGATTTTTTTTTATACGCTAATATTTTATAATTATAATTAACTATTATTTTTTAAAAAAATATATAAAAAATGATACAAAACTTTACCAAATTTGTAAAATAGATTTTATTTTTTTAACCATTATTTAGTGTTAAAATTTTTTCATTAAATAAATTATTTAGGTGTGCTAAAAGATACGGCGGACTTTCGTTTAATTGGATAGGACCCTGGATTTTCAATCCGGTAATGCGGGTTCGAGTCCCGCAAGTCGCAGAGAAATTTTAGTTGCGTAGCGCAATAGGCAGAGCGTCGGCCTTTTAAGCCGAAGGTTCGGGGTTCGAGTCCCCGCGCAGTCAAATCTTTATACAGACGTGGTATAATGGTAGCATAGTTGTTTTGGAAACACCTGGTGTTGGTTCGAGTCCAACCGTCTGCAATATAATTTTTATTTGATAAAAAAAAATAATTATGTTTTAAGAGTATCGTCTAACGGTAAGATGATGGATTTTGACTCCATTGATACAGGTTCGATTCCTGTTACTCCAATTAATAATTTTCTGGTTTAGATTTTTTTATATTTTATACATAAAAAAAATCAATTTTTTTATTTTATGAGTTTGATTCTGGCTCCAAGGGAATGCTGGCGATAAACATCCACGCATGCATATCAAGTAGGTTTATTTTTTTAAATCACGAGGCGGTTTAAGGGCGTTTAGAATTTTAAAACTACCTTAACAATTAATTTTAGAAAAATTAATAAATAGCAAATACTGTATAGTTTATAATAATTTAATTTATTTTATTACTATTTTAAATATTATAATATCATATAGTGGATAGTATAGTTACTTCTTTCATTAAATTTTTAATAATTTTTTTTTATATTATTAAAATTTTTTAAATTAATATTTTTTTTATTATTAATTTTCGAAAGTCGAGTTATAAAAGATAAAAATTATAATATATATATATATATATTTTTATTATTAAAAGGCTATAAAGATTAATATCGTTGTTAAGCGGTTAAAATAAAATCAGGATTGCGATAAAGTAATATACTATCGAGCCTACAACTTTTGACTGGTTTGAGAGAACGGACAGTCGCAGTGGGAATAATAAGAGCCCACCTTCCGGAAGGATGCTGCAGCGGGGAATCTTAGACAATGAGCGAAAGCTTGATCTGGTTATATCGCGTTAGTGAGATTTTTCGTCGTCGGCGTAAAGCCTATTAGACAGTCCATGCTGTAAAGCTAAATCCATTGATGAGTAATAATGATAGTAATCAAAGGGAAGCCCTGACTAACTTCGTGCCAGCAGTCGCGGTGAAACGGAGAGGGCGAGTGTTTTTTGTAATGACTGGGCGTAAAGCGCATGTAGAAGGTTAAAAAAGTTTAAACTGAAATATTTAATTGAAAATTTTAAATATTTTTTAAATACTTTTTAACTAGAGTTATAGGGAAAATTGCAGAACTTTAAGTGTAGAGGTAAAATTCGATAATATTTAAAATGCTATCAAAGGCGAAGGCAGCAATTTATTTATAACTGACTTTGAGATGCGAAAGCGTGGGTATCGAATGGGATTAGAGACCCCAGTAGTCCACGCCGTAATAGATGAATATTAATTGGTTTTTTTATTAAAAAACGATTCAGTTAACGCGTAAATATTCCGCCTGAGTACTACGGCCGCAAGGCTAAAACTCAAAGAATTTGGCGGAAGGTTGTTGAAACGGTGGAACATGTGGTTTAATTTGATATAAAACAAAAAACCTTACCAATAGAGGAAAGAATTTATTATAATCATTTTATTAAAATGAATAATTAAAAAGTAATATAATTTTCAGGGCTGTATGGCTGTCGGAAACCCGTGTTGTTGAAATATCAGCTTTACTGCGGTAACGGGTGTAACTCATGGCTATGGTTAGATCAAAGTTCATTTAGATATTTAAATTTTTTAATTTTAAATTTTATATGAACATGATGATTAGTATATTTTAACAAGTAGTTAAATGAAAATGACACAAGTCAAGTTGCATGGTCTAAAATATATTGGGCTACTCACGTGTTACAATGATATTTACAATATGGAGCGAATTCGCAAGAAGGAGCAAATCAAAAGAAAAGATATCCCAGTACGGATTATTTTCTGCAATTCGAAAATATGAAGGAGGAATCGTTAGTAATCGCGGATAAGAATGCCGCGGTGAATATATATCCAACCTTTGTACACACCGCCCGTCACGTCGTGAGAGTTGAAACAATTTGAAACATTTTGGTCTAATATTTATAGCTTCTATATGTAAGAATTTTATTTTAGATTTTCTTTTTATAGAAATTAAATATTGGAAAACTTGTGACAATGGTTTTAATAATTGAGATGAAGTCGTAACAAGGTAGTCGTAGGGGAACCTGTGTCTGGATTGAAGTTTTTTTTTTATTTTTTATTTTTAATAATGATAAATTTATATAAAAAATATTTATTGGAAAACTGGAAATATTTATTTTAAAACGTGTGGCTTAACGAAAAATTTTTTAGATGAAGATAAGAAATAGATGACATTATTTATTTTGTTGAAGACGATATTTTAAATATAAAATTTAGACTGAATTGAAACATCTTAGTAGGTTCATAAAAAAATTAAATAAAGACTTTAGTAGTAGCGGTGAGCGAAATTAAACTAGGTTTATATTTATATAAAGAAAAAAAGTAAGAAAAATAATTGAATATTTAAATCATCATTTAAATATATTTTTTCATGTTTGTGATGATAAAGACTAAAAAGGGTGGAAGTCCCGTATTATTTTTTTATTTATTCATTTTGTTAAAATAAGTTTTTAATAATTATTATGAGTATGCCGATTTACGAAATGGTTGGTTGAATATTAGAGAACCTCCTTTAAAACCTAAGAAAAAAATATTATCAAAAGTGAAAGAAGTACTGTGAAGGAAAGTATAATAGGTAATTTTACACTAGAAAATAAATATTAAAATGGAACAATTAAAAATTGTAATTTTTTGTACCTTTTGCATAATGGACCAACTAGTTAATTAGTTTAGCAAATTATAGAACCAAATAAAAAAAATTATATTTGTTGAACTTTTTTATTTTTTCTTTAAAATATTTTTATGTTATGTATATTATTTTTTATTTAAATTAAGATTTAGTTAACGCGATAGAATTTTTTCTAGCTTAGTTAAACTAATTAGACCCGAAACTTTGCGATCTAATTATTATCAGATTGAAGATGTACGAACATACGTCGGAAGATCGAACTCGTGTATGTTGCAAGATATTGAGCGGAATAATAATTAGCGGTGAAATGCTAATCGAGCAACGATATAGCTGGTTTTCTGCGAAAATTATTTAAGTAATGCATTAAATTAATATTTTAAATGGTAGAGCTAATTGACTTTTTTTTCTTGTAAAATAGTTATGTTAATAATAAGCATGCAACTCTAAATATTTAAAATGAAATATTTAATAGTCAGACAATAGGTGACAAGATTTATTGTCGAGAGGGAAACAGCCCAGAATAACAGCTAAGATCTTTAAAATAATTTAGTGAATACAGGTAGCAATTAAATTTTTTAAATTGAGTGGTTAGCTTAGAAGCAGCTATCCATTAAAAAAAGCGTAACAGCTTATCAATTAAATAATTTCATTTGCTTCATAAATATATTAAGTCTAAAATTATTATCGAAGCTTTATTTTATATATATATATAAAGGTAGCAGAATGCTCTATATATTTATTTTATTTTATTTTATATTAATAATTCTATTATTGATTTGAAATATTTAAATGTTATTTTTGTGAAAAAATTAACTAGATATTAGAAGTAACAATGTTGGTATGAGTAACGTAGAAAATGTGAGAATCATTTTGGCCGAAAATTTTTAAGTTCTTTATATTTAAGTTTTTTATACATAAGTTTATACGGCCTCTAAGTTAATCACGTGATAACGTATAATGATGAGTGACTATAGTTAATAATCTTTTTCTATTAACATTACTATTTATATTTTTAAATATTTTAAAAATATTTATTTTTTTTTTTTATTATTTATTTTTTTAAATAATTAAAAAAAATTTAAACTAATTAATTTTTTTTATTTTTTTTTTATAATAGAAAAGATTAATAAAATTTTATTTGTTTTTTTAAAGTAGATTTTTAAGATTTAGTATGTTAATATTTTTTTATGTTATATTTTTCAAATAATATTTTTATAATATTTGAATAAAATTAATATTATAAATTTTTTATTTCTAGAAAATATTTATAACAAAACCGTATTAAAACCGACACAGGTAAATTAATTGAGAATATTAAGGTTTAGGGAGAATGATATTAAAGGAACTCGGCAAATTGACCCTGTAACTTTGGGATAAAGGGTGCTTTCTTTCATTATTATATTTTAAAAATATTCGATATTGTATTTTTTCTATTAACAATATTAATATTTTCTTAAATAAAAAAAAAATGAAAAAAGTGGAACAGAATAGGGGGTTGCGACTGTTTAATAAAAACACAGGATTTTGCAAAATTTTTTTATGAAGTATAAGATCTGACATTTGCCCGGTGTTGTAAAATAATTCTAAAGGTTTAACGCTTAAGGAAGAAATAGCAATAAACGGCGGCTTTAACTATAATGGTCCTAAGGTAGCGAAATTCCTTGTCAGGTAAGTTCTGACCTGCATGAATAATGTAACGACTTCCCCACTGTCTCTAATATCAACCCAGTGAAATTGGATTCGCCGTGAAGATACGGTGTATTGGTAGTAAGACGGAAAGACCCTGTGCATCTTTACTATAGTTTTGCATTATCAAAAAGCTTAAATTATAGAGTTTAAATGCGACGTTTTATTTTTTTATTAGATAGACATAACTGTAAAAGCATTTATTTTATTCGTTTTTGTTAACTTTATAAGGAAAAATAAAGAACAATGTAAAATGGTTAGTTTGGCTGGGGCGGCTGTTTTCTAAAAAGTAACGAAAATATACAAAGGTAATTTAGAGTTATCCTTGAAGGAAAACTAAAAACATAATAGTAATTAATTGCTTGACTATTAGATAAACATATCTGATAGAAACGAAAGTTTGTTATAATGATCCAATATTTTTGTGAGGAAAGATTATTGCTCAATGGATAAAAGATACGCAAGGGATAACAGGCTTATAAATCTTGAGAGTCCTTATTGACGGGTTTGTTTGGCACCTCGATGTCGACTCATCACATCCTGGAGTTGAAAGTGTTTCCAAGGGTTAGACTGTTCGTCTATTAAAGTGGTACGTGAGTTGGGTTTAGAACGTTGTGAAACAGTTCGGCCCCTATCTACTATCTATAAGAATCAAATCTAAATATATCAGATTAATACGAAAGGAATGTAGGGTACAAACCTCTAGTGGAGCGGTTGTTTTATTAAAAACATTGGGCCGAGAAGCTACGTCTGTGAAGATCGGAACTAAAAAATTACATTTTGGGAATGGACAATTAGTTTTTGATTTTATTTATAAAATTAAAAGATTATTTTTAAATAAAAATTTTGTTATAGTTTATAGTGATATATTTGTATACGGAGTATTTTATATAATTATAAGACTAAATTTTTTATTGTTAAAGCTTAAAAAAAAAAAAGTTATTTATAATCATATAAATATATTTTTTTATAAATTTGAGTAGAAATTATAGAAAAATTTTGAAAAAGAACTAAAGTCATTAGAAATTGATTTTTTTTTTTTTCTTACTTTAATGCCCGCCGCCTTCGGGCGGCGGGCAAAGGTGCACACAACAGGCATCATACTTATTAGCAAAGGGCTAAAAAGTATTGGTGCAGGCTTGGCCTGCAGCGGCCTTATAGGTGCAGGTGTAGGTATAGGTCTTGTTTTTGCTGCTCTTATACGTGCATACGCGGTTAATCCTCGTTTAAAAAATCAATTATTCGCTTATGCAATTTTAGGCTTTGCATTGGCAGAAGCTATTGGTCTTTTAGCACTTATGATGGCTTGTATTATTTTATTTACATAATAATATTATAAAAAATGTTAAATTTTTTAATTTAGGTGGATAGCTCAGTCAGTAGAGTATCGGCCTGAAAAGCCGAGGGTCAATGGTGCAATTCCATTTCTACCCGTCCATTAATCTTTATTTTTTTAGCATTCTTTTAAACTTCTTGGGTATCCAAGAGGTCAAAGGAAGTGTTCTGTAAAATCACTGCGAGAGCTTCGAGGGTTCGAATCCCTCCCCAGCCATAGTTTTTTATCTATTAATTAATTCGTTTTATTTTTGAATTTGATTCACATTTTAATTAAAAAAATTTGAAAAAAAAAAAAAATGATAATTGATATAATAAATTTTTTAATATTTATAATTTTTAATTCTTTTTGTTGTTTTCCTTGTTTGTTGGCAGTTAGCTCCATGCTAACATTTATCTTAAATAAAAAGTTAGGTATTAACGCATTGTATTTCAATATGATTTTACATTTTATAGCTTTAGTTTTTGCTGTTCTCTTATTGATAGATATGTATCAAACAAATATTTTAATTTATGTGAATTATGGCAGTTGATTTGAATCAGACGATATTAATATTGCTTGAAGTTTTTTATTTGATACATTATCGATTTCAATGAGCTTTGTTGTTATTTTTATTTCTTTCCTAGTTCATTTTTTTTCATTTATTTATATGAAAAATGATCCTAATATAAATAAATTTTTTGGTTTTTTATCATTATTTTCTTTTTTTATGCTTATTTTAGTTTTATCTTCAAATTTTATTTTATTTTTTTTAGGATGAGAAGGTATAGGCTTACTATCATACTTATTAATAAATTTTTGAAACTCAAGAGCTGAAGCAAATAGATCGAGTTTGAAAGCTGTTTTTATTAATCGTGTTGGTGATCTTTCTTTTTATATTTTTTTATCACTAATTTATATTCATTTTGGAACCTTCGAATTTACAGAATGCCAAGTTATAGTTTCTGAATTTTATACATTTAATGTAAATATCATTGGTTATAAATTTAATTTAACCGATTTGTTAGCTATTTTTTTATTGTTAGGCGCTATAGCAAAATCTTCGCAATTTGGTTTACATATGTGATTACCAGATGCTATGGAAGGCCCAACTCCTGTTTCTGCATTATTACATGCTGCAACTATGGTTACAGCAGGGGTTTATTTATTAATGAGATGTACATGGTTAATAGAATTTTCACCATTTGCGTTGAGTTGTATATTTTTTATTGCGTGTTTAACAAATTTATTTATTTCTTTAATAGGTATATTTCAACATGACATAAAAAAAATAATCGCTTATTCAACAACTACACAGCTTTCTTATATGTTTATTGCTTGTTTGCTAAGTGAATACACTTTAGCTTTTTTCCATCTTTTTAATCATGCTTTTTTTAAAGCTTCTTTATTCTTAACTGCAGGAATAATAATTCATAGTGTCTTAAATAAACAAGATATTATGTTTTATAATTTTTTAACGAATGCAAAAACTTTATTATATATTTATTTCTTTATTGGTTTATTATCATTATCTGGATTACCATTTTTAGCTGGATATTATTCAAAAGATTTTATAATTGAGTTTTCTCTTTTATCATTTAATTTTTCTTTAAATTATTTTATCCATTTTATATTATTGTTGTCAGTTCTTTTTACTGCTTTTTATTCATTTGTACTTTTAAATACTTTGTTTTGAAATATTAATATATACTATTTAAAATCACAAAAATTAAATAAATTTATTGAAGAATATAATTTTTTTTTATTGATTCCTACAACTTTACTTTCTTTCGGTGCTTTATTTTCAGGATATATTTTTTCGATTATTTTAAATAATATTGATGATAATTATTTTAACGATATATTCTATTTTAACTTATCATATAATATGTTGTATATGTCACATTTTAATAATTTTAACGATTTTAACGTTCTGTATTTTGGGTCATTAGGATGTTTATTAGGGTATTATATAGACTATTTTTTGCAATTTTATTTTATACCTTTTAAAAAAGATATATATTTATATATGAATTTTTATTTTAGAAAGCTTTTATCAGATTTATTATTATTTTATTCTACTTCATTTTTATCAAAAACTTTATATGATTTATTGTGAAAATATTTTGATAAATATTTCTTAGAGTACAATAACTCTTTTAAACTTATAATATTTATTAAAAATATTGTAAATAGATTAAATGTGTATCAACACGGTTCAATTTATGTACATTTTTTTATAACAATATCCTTGTTATTATTTTTCGATTGAGTATTTGTTTTAATTAATATGCTTTCAACATTTTTTATATTTATATATATATATATATTAATGTGAACAAATAATCTAAAAAAAATAAATGTTTAAACTAGACATAGTAAAAAGAAATAAAAAATTTAACAAAAAATTTTTTTTTTTTAACAACACTACAAAAGATATTATATTTATTAAACAAATTGGTTTAAAAAAAAAAGTAATTGAAAAAATTGGTTTTATCGATCCTATAACAGGCATTACTGTTTTAAGATTTAACAGATTAATGCAGATATTTTATAAATATCCGGGTGTAATACTTTCTCCAAGTTTTGCTAAATTCTGAAGAGATTATCTTCTTAATATTAATAAATAACGAATGCAAAAAATAGAACAAGTTATAAGAACTTATAGTTTAGCAGAATTATTTATTATTATTGGCGAATCTTTAAAAGTATTTTACTGAAATAAATACAAAGAAAAAAAAAGAATATATTCTTTTTTTGGAATGATTTTAGCAATAAAAAAAAATCTATCTTATCACCTTATGAACGTTTTTAATACTGAATTAGTAAACTTTAAAGTACCTTCTTTTAGTCCTGCAATTTTAAAACCTATAAAAATGTTTATTTATAGACAATTATTTTTCAAGGCTAATAAAATAAAGTTTATAAAAAAAGTTTTTTTCAAGATTGATATTTTTGAAAATACACATGTATTAACTTCAACAATATTATCTTGATTCTACAATATGTTAGATTTTTTTCCGCCTCGAATTTATAGTATTCTATATTATAGAAAAGGGAGAAGACAATTTTTAGTTTATAGACATCGAATATAAAAATTATATAAAAAATGGAATTATTAATTATTTGAATTTGAATATTTTATATGAAAATTATTTTATTTTTTTTAAATATAACAATAATTGGATGACCTTTTTTTATAATTTTATTACTTATTATTTGAATACTTTTTATAGCCGACGAAAAGGAATCAAAATATGAAATTGAAAATAATAAAGTAACCCCTTTACGAGCTAACTCTCCATATCCAAGGAAATTTTTTAAGACAAAATATTCTCGTGAGGCTTATTTTAGACATCAAGATTTTATTAAATTTTTATCAGAATTAAAAAAATCTTATTTTGATTGAATATTATCTAAAAGTTCTTCTATCAATTGATTACATAAAATAGTCATACATCCGTTTCATAATAAAATAATTGATAAAATTATTTCTATTGTAACTGTTTCTCATAAAATATTTATGAATTTCTGAATTTTTTATTCAACTAATTTTATATTATTTATAATTTTTTATGAAAAACGAAATAACTCTGATTGTATTGAATTTATTATATTTCATACAAAATCTTTAAATTATTCCATTTTATTGAATGAAATAAAATTTTCTAGATTTTTTTGATTAAATATAGTTAAATTTTTAAATTTTCAAATCTGCCAATTTTTATACAAATTTTTTGAAAAAATTTTTAATATGTGAAAATCATATAAAATAGAGTATTTGAGAGGAGAAAATAATTTTTCTAATATTAAAAATTTTATCATTTTTTTCTTTTATGCTGTTCGGAAAGAGATTGATTTAAATAAGAGAAAAAATTTTATTAAATCAAAACAAATCGAAGCTTCTTATTTTAGATATATAGAAAACAAAACTCCTCGTATTTTTTACGATCCTTTTGTTGGAATAAATAAGATAAAAAAATTTACTTTTAATGTGATGCTTTTTATTTTTTTTTATTTTATTCTACTTTATATACCTATTTCAGAAATTGATAAATATATTGATACAGTTTTTTTCGAACATTGGAGAGAAATTTCTATTGTTCATAATTGGGATTTAATTATTTCTTTAGATGGGTTATCGATTTTATTTATATTGTTAACAGCCTTTACCTTTCCTTTATTATTTATAACTTTTATTACTTCTAAAGGATTAAAAAATAAATATGTTAATGAGAATATAAAAGAATTATCAGTTATATTTATTTTAATTGAAGTTTTTCTTTTATTAGCTTTTATGACTAATAATTTTTTTTATTTTTTTTTTTTTTTTGAATCTTCATTAATATTATTTATAATTTTACTTAACATATGAGGTGGTAAAGAAAGAAAATATCATGCAGCTTGATATTTATTATTTTTTACACTATTAGGATCGGTCTTATTACTAACCGTTATTTTAATGATGTCTTCTTTGTATAAAACCTGCGATATAACAATTGTTTCAAAAGAAATACTACCTTTAGAAGTTCAGAAGATATTTTGAATTTGTTTCTTCTTAGGTTTTGCAGTTAAAATACCTATCATACCTTTTCATATTTGACTTCCTGAAGCACATGTTGAAGCACCTACGGCTGGATCTATCGTTTTAGCAGCTTTAACACTAAAAATAGGTACTTATGGTCTACTTAGATTCGCTGTACCATTATTAAAAGAAGGAATTGAAGCTTTATTTTCTTGAACAGCTTGCTTATGTTTAATTTCTGCTATATTGTCTGTTTTTATTGCTATTTTTCAAACAGATTTAAAAAAAATAATAGCTTATTCTTCAATTTCTCATATGAATTATGCAGTACTTTCTATAACTTTAATCGATCATTCATCTTTAATCTCTAGTGTTAATTATATGATTGCACATGCCTTCAGTTCAACCGCTTTGTTTTTTTGCATAGGTTTAATATATGATAAAACTAATACTAGAGAACTGTTGAAGTTAAATAATTTGATTAATATTAACCCTGTTTTGGCAGGTTTTTTTTTTCTCTTTAATATTGTTAATATAGGATTTCCATTTACGTATTCTTTCTTTGCAGAAATAACTATTCTATTCAAGTTAATTCAATTAAATTTTTTTTTATTTATTCTAATGTCATTAGCAGTTTTAGTGAATATATTTTATACTTTTTGATTTTTACATAATATTTTGTATGAAATTTCAAAAAATAAAATACGTTGAAATATGGTTTTTAATTATATAACAAAATTAGAATTTTTCATCTTGTTAATATTATTTTTTTTTAATATTTATTTTTCTTTTTCTTCAGGTAATATTGTTGATGGTTTTTTACAATTTATTACTGTACAATATCAATAATTAATTAATTAAAAAAATTTATAAAATTTAATGTTATACATAATTGAATATTATCTTTTTGTATCAACTTGTTTTTTATTATTATTATCAACTTTCTTTTCGAATTCCAGTTATTATTCGACTTATAAAATAACTCTGCCTCCATATTATATTAATATTAAATATGAGGATTCTTTTTTATTGACTAATGTAAAAATAAAAATTCATCCTTTTATAGCATATTTATTAAATTATTTTTATAATAAACATTATATATTTAAATATATAATTGATTCTTTTTTAAATTTGTGTGTTTATATAAAATCTGTTTTTATAATACCACAAAAAAAAAAAAAAAATATAAATATTTTTAATTTTTTTACTTTTTATAAAAAAGATTATATTAATACAAATAATATTGTTATAAATTTTATTATTTATGTGTATATATTATTAATTGTTTTTTTTATTATGAATATAAATCTAAATTTAGTTATTTTTGATAAAAAACTTTTATTAGATAATTTAATTGTAATATCAAAATTTATTATATTACTTATGTCGTTTTTTTATTTTTTATTCGTTAAAGCTTATTTACGGTTAGGAAATATTTTAAAGCAAGAATTTTTAATTATGTTGCAGTTTGCTATTTTATCTTTTATTTTATTATTAAATTCAGAAGATTTTTTTGAATTATACATGTCTTTAGAAATGTATGGCTTATCAATCGTTAGCGTGATAGGTTTAAAATATTATAACAGAACGACAATAGAGGCTGGATTTAAATATTTCCTTATAACTGCTGTATCTTCATTATTTTTTTTATTTTCTTTCTCTTTATTATATATTAGTACTGGTATATATAATTTTACCGATTTAAAATTATTAATAGATGGATTAGTTTTTTTCGAACATATTAATTTTTATATTATTTTTTTTTCCTTTATTTTATTAACATTAAGTTTTTTAATAAAATTAGGTTCTTTTCCTTTTAATTTTTGACTAATAGATTCATATCAATCTTTTCCTTTAATAACAGTTTTTTTTCTATTAACATTTCCAAAATTTATTATAACAATATTGATGACAAAAATTTATTTTTATACTTTTTCAATATTTTTGAATTCTTACACTATAATTTTTTTATTTTCTTTATTGTTTTCTTCATTGGTAAATAACTTTGTAGCTATTTATCAAACGAATATGAAAAAATTATTCATTTATGGGTCTTTTGCAAATTTGCCTTTTTTCCTCTTAATTTTTTATTTACATAGTTATCATGCCTTGGTGGCTTTTTTGTCTTTTTTTTTTATTTATTTTTTTAATTTGTTATCAATATTTTTAATTTATTTTTTATTAGCAACAAATTCAAAAAATCATATTCCATTAAAAATTACATATTTATTAAATCTTTATAAAATAAATCCAATCTTTTCTATTATATTTACTTCTTTTCTTCTCTCATTAAGTGGGCTTCCTCCTTTTTCAGGATTTTTTGCTAAATTTTATTTTTTAATAAATATTTCTAATGCTGGTTCATTTTTTTTATGTTTATTTCTTCTTTTTACAAATTTATTAACCGTTTTTTATTATATTAGGTTAATAAAATTAATTTTTCAAACTAACTACAATTTTAAATATTTGAATGTTTCCAATAAATATTCTTTAATTATATTATGTACGTTATTTTTATTGAATATAACTTTTTTTTTTTATTTTGATGCAATTTATAATTTTTTTTTTATGTTTTTAACTATTATAAATATATGTTAAAAACAGGCATTTATATTCCAACTTTAAGTTCGTCTCACTTTATAAATATAAAATTATTATCTACAAACAATTTCTATTTTTTATTGACCCATGCACAGCTTTGTGCTTCCTACATATATGTAGGTTTACATAAAATTTATTTGAATAATAATCTAAATAAATATATTTTAGGTAACTATAATTTTGTATCAATAATAGATCTTTATACGGTTATGTATAGATTAAAACAAAATTTACTTTTCATAATAAAGGTATTAACACGGAATTATTTAAGTTTATTTATTATTCACGAAGATTTCAGTATAATGCCTTACTTCTCAGAATCCTATAAAAATATAGATATAGATTATTTTTTTGGTTTTTGATGAGGCGGCCTTCTAAAGAACTTTAAAAAAATAAAATTTCATAAACCTTTTGCTTTCAAAACTTATAGTTTTAAATACAATCGCTTTCCAGGATTCGTTTTTTACATTAATCCTTCAGAGTTAAGAAATATTTTTACTATTAAAGCGATTGCTGATGAATTTAAATCGGCTTATGTTTTAAATTTACTTATTTTTAATACAAATGCTAATGGAGCTGTTATTGATAATTGAATTTTATCCAATACAATTAATTTCAAATCTTCCTTTTTCTGATTAAAATTATTTGAGTTTTTAGGCTTAAAAAATCTCTTAATTAGAAAAAAAAAATTTTTTTTATTAATCAATAAATTTTTAAATATTTAGTTATATACATATACATATCAACATACTATAATGAAAAAACCTTATAGAGCCCGTTTTAGAGCATATAGGCGCTACAGATCTGAAATTTGGGGAGAAGTTATAATTAAAGGTAAATTTACAACGATATATAAACTATTGATAAAACTTTTTAATTTGCAGTTAAAATCTTATTTAAGAAAAAATAGATTTTTTTCTTTATTTAATGGTTTAGAAGCCGATAAATCGATCCTTTCTGATATCCTTTTAGAAAAAAAAGAAATAAAAAAGGTATTTTTTAATATTTTATCCGTCGATATTCAAAAAAAATTTGTCGTTAATTTTATTCCTACTATTCTTAATACATTCAGTTCTTTATCCTCATCTTTTAAATTTTATACTAATGATATTTTTTCACGATATGATATAGCTAATCAGTTAAAAAATCTTTTTTTTATTAAGGATTTAACAAAAAATTTTTGATATAATTTAAAAATTTCTAGTTTTTCAGGCTTTATAGATAGATTAGAAGAATTGTCTTTAAATGGTGATAATTTTCATAAAATTCAACATATTAAAAGTTATAAAAAAAAAAAACTGCTTTCTTATTTTATTTTAAATTTTAATAAGTTTTATAAAAATCTTTTAAAATCTAAAAAAATTATAAAAAAAAAAAAATTGCCTTTTAAAGATCGATATTTTTCTAAGTGATACCAGATAAATAAACATAATTCTTTGAATAAAAAATTCTTTTTTTCACCTTTTTTTTGAGTACAAAGATTTAATAAGCTATTAAAAAAATGAAATACATTAAAAAATAACAAATTTTTTTCTAAAGCTTACGTACCAAAAAGATTTTTGAATAAAAGGGCAAAGAAAGATAGATACAGAAAGATGAAGAGGTATTATAAAATTACTCGTGGTAATAGGGATATTTATAAATTTAAAACATGGTTAACTTTGCCAAGAAAATTTTCTTTAAGTAAATGAAGTAAATGATGGTCGTTAAAAATAGAGCAAAAAAAAATGGCTTTATTTTATGGTATTGTTACAAAAAGAAAATTTAAATTTATTAATAATCTTACTTTTTTTGCGTTGAAATTACAAGTTACTGCTGCTATAAAGCTTGAATGTATGCTTTCTGTCTTTTTGTTTCGTATTAATTTATTTACTAATATGTATAATATTGTAAATTTCATAAAGTTACGTGGTTGTTTAATTAATAAAAAAATTATAATTTATCCATTTCGTATGTTAAAGGTTGGAGACACACTAAGTATTAGTCAAAAATTTTTTAATAAAGTACTAAATGATTTTTATTTAAGATTTCGTGCTCGTTATATTTATAAAACTAAAAAAGATCAATCTAGTTTACTAAATAGACCACTACCACTTTTTCAATTGCCATCTTATATTTTTGCAAATTACAAGATTTTACATTTTAAATTTATTAAATATCCCAAAAGAAGGGAAATTATAAGTCCTGTTACTTTTCCATTTACCACTGGTGGTATAGATTGGTCCCTTTCTACAAGATCTACGTACTAATTCTAATATTTTTTTTAACATATCAATGAATATTTTCACCTTTTTTTTTAGACTTAAATCATTTTTATTAGATTATGCAACTCCTTTAAATCTATCCCATCTTTGGAACTTCGGGGTCTTATCTTTATTTTTCTTAATTTTACAGATAATTACCGGGTTATTTCTTGCTATGCACTATGTAGCAGATGAGTCTTTAGCTTTTTTAAGTGTTGAAGATATTATGCGAAATGTTTCTTATGGATGATTAATTCGTTATATGCACGCAAATATTGCTTCTTTTTTTTTTTTTTGTGTTTTCATTCATATGGCTAGAAATTTATATTATACATCATATGAAAATCCAAGATCTATAACATGAAACATTGGAGTTTTAATTTTTATATTGATGATCGTTGCAGCATTTACAGGCTATGTATTACCATGAGGTCAAATGTCTTTCTGAGCGGCAACCGTTATAACAAATTTATTTTCAGCAATACCTTTTTGTGGAGAATTAATAACATATTGATTATGAGGGGGTTATAGCGTTAATAGTGCAACCTTAACTAGATTTTTCACGTTTCATTTTATAATACCTTTTATAATTTTATTTCTAGTTATTTTACATATAATTTTTTTACATGAAGTAGGATCTTCAAATAAATTATCTATATTTTTATTCTTTGATAAAATTTTTTTTCATCCTTATTTCACGATAAAAGATATTTTTGTAATAACGATTTTTTTTATCATATTTTTATGTTTTGTAGGTTATTTTCCTAATTATTTAGGTCATCCAGATAACTATATCCCTGCTAATCCACTTTCAACTCCAGCTCATATTGTTCCTGAATGATATTTTCTTATTTTTTATGCTATTTTGCGTTCTATTCCATCTAAAATAGGCGGTGTTTTGGTATTATTTTTATCATTAATAATATTATTTGTGTTCCATTTTTTTATTGATACAGTTTGAATAAAACAAACATGATCTTTAGAAAAATTTTTGTATTTAGATGAAGATGATACAGAAGAAGATTGAACATTTTTCTTAACAGAATTTTATTTTTTTATTATTGATAATTCACAAAAAATTTTATATTGATTTTTTATAATTACTTGTTTATTTTTAGCAATAATTGGTGGTAAACCTATTGAGTATCCATATTTATTTTTAGGAAGATTACTGACCTTTTTTTATTTTTTATATTTTTTTATTCTTATTTATAGCAATATAATATTTACTAGCATAAAAAATACTTTAAACATTAACTCTTATTTAAGTTCTCCACTTTTATCAAATTCATTAGTCACAACAATACTTTTTCCATTTGTTGATTTTGCAAATCCTCTTACTTGTGTTTATTCTGATGACAAACAAAATTAAATTAGAAAATGTGAGCAAAAACAATAATAATTACTAGAACTATTCACGTAAGTGTATATATGTAATTTAAATAAAAAGAAAGAATGTCATTTGATTATTGATTAATATACATATTATGAAAGTTTTTTATAAAACTTAAAATTTTTTTTTTTCATATTAAAAATTTTGATATTTCAGGATTAACAACCTTAACTTATTATTTTTTAACTACTATTGTAATTTTATTAACAGTTATTATTTCTGTAGCTTTTTTTACTCTTTTTGAAAGAAAAGTCCTCGCTTCTATACAAAGTAGAAAAGGCCCAAATAAAGTTGGCTTTTTTGGATTATTGCAGCCAGTCGCGGACGGTTTAAAACTTATAATGAAAGAAACAGTTGTTCCAACGCGTTCCTTTAAAACAGTTTTTTTTCTATCTGCTATTTATTCATTTTTTTTGAGTTTATTATTATGAACTATTTTTCCTTTTTCTTATTTTTTCGTTATTTCAGACATGGAATATGGACTTCTATTTTTTTTTATAATATCAGTTTTACACGTTTATTCGATCATGTTAGCAGGTTGATCTTCTAATTCTCGTTACAGTTTTTTAGGTGGTTTACGTTCTTCCGCCCAGCTTATTGCTTATGATGTTACTATGGTCATAGTATTATTAAATATAATACTCTTTACCAAAAGTTTAAATATAATAAAAATAATAGAATATCAATCTACTCATGGATGATTTATTTTTTATCTACCATTTTCTTTTATTATTTTTTTAATCTGTGCTCTTGCTGAAACAAATAGGCATCCTTTTGATTTACCAGAAGCTGAGGCTGAACTTGTTTCCGGATATAATGTTGAATATTCTGCTGTAAATTTTTCGTTATTTTTTTTGGGAGAATACTCTTCTATGTTATTTATGGCAGGTTTTACAGTTCATTTATTCTTAGGTGGTTGAACTTTCATAGATTTTTCTTTTTTAAGTTTTTTTTGAAATAAATTATTAGCTTTTATATTTTACATACTTAAATTATCTTCTATAATTTATTTTTTTGTAATAATAAGAGCAGCTGTACCTCGCTATCGATATGATCAACTAATGCGTATAGGTTGAAAATATTTATTACCGCTTGCTTTTGCTAACTTCGTATTAAATTGTTTTTTAGTTTATTTTTTTTCTAATCCAAGTATTACTGCTGAGATTACCTCATTAAAAGATATTTTTAATGACTAATTATCTTGAATGTGTAAATTATTTTGTAAAAAACACTAAGGCTTTTTCTTATCCTTATTCAGGAAATTTTGTAGCAATGATGCGACTACATGATTATATAATGTTTTTTTTAATAGTGATTTTTGTCTTTACGGCATTATTTTTATTATATTGTTTGTTTTGAGCCCATGTAGTTTTCGTTACCTATAATTCTTCATCTTTTCGATTAAATTTAGAATATTTAAGAAAACAATTAAAATTTTATATTACTTTTGGTTTATTCAATTACAAACAACATGATTCTTTGATGACAAAAGAAATATCCATACTCAATCCACAGGAAGCTGCTCGTTATTTTTATTTTAAAGTAAAATCCTTTAAATTTTCAGATGAGCCTATTCTTGAATTAGTTTGAACACTTATACCCGCATTAATTCTCCTTTCAATGGCTTTACCTTCTTTTATGCTGTTATATAGTATAGATGAAATGAATGATCCTAGATTTAGTGTAATTGTTTCTGGTAATCAATGATTCTGGACCTATGAATATTCAGATTTTAGTTATTTAAACGTATTTGATGATATGAGATTACACAAAATTTTTACATTAGCAGGTTTTGAAGATATAAAATTAATTTTTGATAGTATAATTTTAACCGATGAACAACTTCCTTTAGGATTTCCTCGTCTATTATCGGTTGATCAACCACTTATTTTACCAATGAAAACTCCTGTACGTATTTTAGTTACTTCTAATGATGTTATTCATTCTTGAGCTCTTCCAAGCTACGGTATAAAAATAGACGCTATTCCTGGTCGATTGAATCAAGTTAATTTTTATGCTCCGTTTTTTGGTACCAGCTGAGGCCAATGTAGTGAACTCTGTGGTATAAATCATGCTTTCATGCCCATCGAAATTAGAACAATTCGTTTTGATGATTTTCAAACTTTTATAGAAGTTAGTATGCTTGTTAGATATGATCCTTTCATAAAAGAATTACTTGCGATTAAAGAAGCGGTCGCTGCTTTACCGCCAAAAGTACATCCACGTGGCATAATTTTTTAAAAAAAAAAATGAAAATAAATTATTTTAAAAATTTATACAACGAATATATTAAACCTGTAGATAATTTTTCAGAAGTCGATTACGATTTTTTTACTAAATCACAAAAAATCGATATAGAAAATAAAGAATTAAAAATGATAAAATCTTATATGTATTCAAGAAGACAAAGACATAAATGACACGTAGTAAGCTATAGTCCGTGACCTATATGTACCGCTATGAGCGCTTTCATAACACTTTGAGGTTTTTTATGTTATTTACATTACATAGATAGTGGATTCATTTTTTTATATGGTTTATTTTTTTTTTGTTTGTGTTTATTTGGTTGATTTCGTGATGTTATTACCGAATCTGTTTACATGGGATACCATACTATTCCAGTACAAGAAAATTTAAGATTTGGATTTGTATTATTTATAGTTTCGGAAATTATGTTTTTTAGTTCTTTTTTTTGAGCTTATTTTCATTGTAGTTTATCTCCTAGTATTCATATTGGTTGTATGTGACCTCCAGAAGGGATCGTTCATTTTTTTATATCTTCAGAATTTTTTCTTGAATATAAGTATACTTCATATGATTTGTACGCAGCTAATAAAAAATTTGTGAAAGGTTTTCATAGCATATGTACTAAATATCCAGAAGGTAATCCTATAATGGTTGTTATTTTGAATTTTTCAGCTGTTGCAGGTACTCATTATATTGTATTTGATGAAGCAGCTTCAGCTACGGAACCTTTTTATGTTGCGCCAAGATATAAATGATTGGATTATCTTACTGATCAAGTTTACAATGTTCGTTTTTACTTTAATTTATATGACCATGGAGTTTTAATGAATCCGTATAAAATACCTTTTTTAAATACAGTTATTTTATTAACTTCGGGATGTATTCTTACTACTAGTCATATGTTTTTAAGAATTGAAGGATTTTTCCAAGCAATATTAAGTCTTATTGGAACTATTATATTGGCCTTTTATTTTATATTTTGTCAATATTATGAATATAAATACGCTTGTTTTTCTATTAATGATGGTATTTATGGAAGTACTTTTTTTATGCTTACCGGGTTTCATGGTTTTCATGTAATTGTTGGTACTATATTTTTATCTGTTTGTTTAGGTAGATTTTTGGTTAATCATTATACTCGTACTGATCACTTAAGCTTTGAGTGTGCTATTTGATATTGACATTTTGTTGACGTAGTTTGAATATTTCTATATTTAGTTATTTATTTATGACCAAGTACTTTTTTTTTTAAATTATATAGTATGGGAGGTCAATATTTTGATGTTTTTCATAACTTTAATGCGAGTTGAAAATTTATGAATTTATGAATAAAAGTTATAAGTGAACCTTTTGGTTTTTATTACCAACCCGATGTTTTAAAATGTTGACATTTACATACACAAGCTTATGAAGGGATACTTCCTTGACCAATGAATTTTAATTTAATACTTGATAATCCAGAATTAATTAAACGTGAATTTGTTTACACTTATTATACAACTTCGACCATGCTCTCATTTGTGTGTTTAATGGATTGATATTATATAATAGCAACACAATGATGAGACTGAAATTTCACGCATCAGTTTTGAAGTGGGGCTTGAAAGCTATCTACTAGTATGATTTTAAGATTTGATAGAATTTTGCCCTATCCCTAGCGCGGAACTGGATCCAAATGCTATGTATATTCCAAGTCTTTATACTTTTGAACTTTTTTTAACATTATTTTCTCTTCTTTTTATTGTTCATATAACTATCTTTTGTAGAATGATGAAAGATGTTAATTTTATTTTAATTTTTTTTTCTAAATATGGATTGTCATCAAAATTTTTGATAAATTTTATTTATTCTTGTTACGATTTTTACTATATTAATTTTCTAGCTCCTCTTTTAATAACAAGAGGGATTTTGACTTATATTTTTATTATTTCTTTTTATTTATATTTATTTCCTTAATTTATATTTTATACGTTTAACAAAAGATATTTCATTTATTATTATATTGTCCTATTTATTTATATTTTTTTTTTATAAGAAACAATGGTTTTTGTGAATAATTTAAATAATTTAAATATTTTACATAGAGAGTTAAGAATTGTAGCTGAATTTGTGGTGAGTGACAGTGGTGCTTTAAAAATTCCTTCTAAGTTAAAAACGCAACTCAACCAAATTGGTATTTATGAGTTAGATTTATGAGAAAAATTTTTGGAACAATATTTATCAAGTTTAGAAGATCTTTTTGTTATACACGATAATGACGAATTGGATTCTGTAAAAACACATGTTTCTGATGAAGAACAAATTTTTTATGATGAAGATGCTTTGCAATTTGAAGATGAGGATGTAGACTTCGTTGCACCTTCTGTTGAATATAAAATTTTAAAAAATAATGTTTATTATTTAGTAAACGAAGAAATATCTCCTTCTTATCAGCAAGAGTTGCTTGTTTTAACAGATATTAATGATCAAAATTCATTAATAAAGACTGACGAGCAGTTTGATACCATCGATGATGATTTGTCCGAAGAAGAATTAGACGACTCAACCGATTTACATCAAGAATTTACATTATTTGTTACAATTGTTATATTTTTTTTTAAGCGAAAAGGTAAAACTATTGTATATTTTACTAATCCATTTGTTTCTCCTGATTTAACACAATTAATTTGACTAAATACATTTGATTTTTATTGCTTAATTGAAAATATATTTGAACGGAATAAATTTTTTCCTTATTATAAAAAAAATAATTATAATTTGAATAACATTTGAAATTTTAATAATTGAATTTTTTTTTCTAATTTAAAAAACTTTTGAGTTAATAAATTAAAAATTAGAACCAATTTTTATAACTTTTTTAATTTTAAATTTAGACAATTGTCAAATAAATTCTTAATAAGTTGATACAAACGACGTCTGTTTTTAAAATATTTATTAAAGTCACGAAAAAATAAAAGATTTTATCATTTTTTATATTTATTGAAGTCTAAAAGATGAATTTCATTTGATGCTTTATTTAAATTGATTATTTGAAAAAGTATTTTTTTGAAGTATTATTTTAATTTTATTGATTTAAAAACGTATCTTTATTCATTATTTTCTTTAACGGTTTTTTACAGGGGTTTTTTAAAAAAAAAATATAAAAAACGTCATCGTTTTAAAGATTCAGTAAAAAGAAATATATATGGTACAGTTATTTAAATTTTTTAATTATTTATCAATTAAAAATAACATTTTATTATTAAATAAATCTATTATAAAAAAAGATTATTTTTTTTTGATTTTACCTGGTTGTACAATGAAAACCATTAGATTAAATTATTTACTTAAAACTCATTTATATAAATATGGTTTAAAGGTTTATTTTATGAATTCAGTAAATAATCCAAGTTTTAACCTAAAGCTTTTTTATAAATTTAACTCTCTTATACTAATTTATACAAAAAATTTATTAAAATTCTTTTCATTTTTTAAAAAAATGTTTTTATTTTTTTCTCAACAACAAAAATATATTTTTAAGGATGGTATTTATGTAAAATTTACTAGTAACTTTTTTGATTATAAAAAATTTTATAATTTTTTACAATCATTTAACCTTATTCATGTAAAACAGTATTTAAATAATTTATTTAATTACTTTTTAATATATATATTTAATAATATTTTAATGAAAAAATATATTATTTTTATTTTAATAAGTTTATACTTCCGTTTTTGATTTTTGTTAAAATATAACATATTAAAATATTTTTTATTATTAAAGCATTAATGGTAACAATACACCAAGTAGGTAAAAAAAAATCAAAGAGAATAAGAAAACATCATTACACAGATGTACGTTCTTTATTTAATTCCCCACATAAAAGAGGTCACGTAGTAAAATTAAGGATAGTTTCTCCGAAGAAACCAAATTCTGCAAAAAGAAAAATAGCAAGGGTTAAGCTTTCAAATAAATTTATAGTTTCAACAAAGATAAAAGGTCAAGGACATAATTTACAAGCTTATTCGCAGGTCCTAGTATCAGGAGGAAGGGCTAATGATTTGCCGGGTGTCAGATACAATATGGTAAAAGGAAAGTTTAGTTTTAATTGAAAAGAAAGAGAACTCCGCTGTAAGGCTCGCTCAAAATATGGTATAAAAGTAGAAGATTTACTTTTTGCTTTGCAGGATCTAGATTCGCGAGCTGAAGAAAATAATAAAAAAAAATAATGTTTTCATCTTTTTTTGTATCAGCTAAACGAAAAAATAATAAACTAAATTTGAGAAAATTTATAAGGATAAGAAATACCTTTAAGCCTGCTTCTTTTAAAAAATTTTATAAAATACAAAGAGCAGCTTTTCTTTTATATTTTAATTGAAAGGTATATTTTAGGTTATTTTTTAATTCTTTTATAAGAAATGGTTTAAAGAAAACATTACTTTGCTTATTCAATAAATTATTAAATACTATAAAAATTAATTCTACTTGTTCGGTTAAAATTTATTTATCGCAAGTTTTTTTTAATCTTAAACCCGTCTTAATTTCTAAATTTTTATATAAATCTAAGTACTTAAGAATACCAATCCCATGACATTATTTCTCTAGATTTTGAAAACTTAAATATGCTACGCTTGCTATTTCTTGGTTAAAAAAGTCTATAAGCGAAAGATCTGAGAAAACATTAATATTGAAAATTTTTTCAGAATTTGAAAGTATAAGGCTTAATAAAGGAAGAACTATTGAAAAAAAAAAAAAATTTTATTTTTCATTAAAAAAAACTAAAGCTTATAAAAATTTTTATAGATATATAAAAGAAAAATGTTAAATTTAAAAGAAAAATATTTTCTTATTGCTAAAAACAAATTTAAATTTAATATTAAACAACTTTATTGAAAAAAAAAAAATTCTGCTGCAAGGGATGCGGGGAAGATTGTTATGCGTCATAGAGGAGGTTCCCTAAAAAAAAAACTTTTTATACTAGATTATTTTAATTGTTATTGAAATACTTTTGCTTATGTTTATAATTTTAAATATGATGCCAACAGAACAACTCTCATTTGTACTTTAATATATACAACAGGAGTTTTTTCATATACATTAGCTATAAATGGTATAGGGCTCGGATCAATATTATCAATTGGTCCATATGCTAAATTAAGTCCGGGAAATACTACTTTTTTGAAAAATATTAAAATAAATTGTAAAATTTCTTTAATACAAGGCTCCTTATTTTCTAAATCTATTTATGTAAGATCAAACGGTACATACGGCCTTCTTTTAAAAAAATCAAAATATTCAATAACTATAAAAATGCCTTCTGGTATATTAAAAAATTTTACTAAATTTTCAACTGCTACTATTGGAACAATTTTTAATTTTAATTATTTACTTTTTAGGTATAAAAAGGCTGGATATCATAGATTGAAAGGTTTCAGACCAGTTGTACGGGGGGTGGCCACTAATCCTGTTGATCATCCTTTTGGCGGAGGCGAAGGAAAAAAATCCAAAAAATCTGTTTCTATGAGCCCTTGAGGAAAACTTATTAGAGGTAAAAAGACTTCTAAAAAAAGAAATTAATAAGATATTATGAGATCTTCTTGAAAAGGCATATATATTCCGCATTTAGTCTATAAGTTTATTCGTTCAGAAGAAATTATTTTTACTACAAAATGGATATTACGTCACACGCCTATAAGAAGATGTTCCCTTGTACCGCAACTATTAAATCGATCATTGTCTGTACATACTGGAAATAAATATATTCAGCAAAGATTATCGTCTCGTTATAAGTTTATAAAAATTGGACAAATGTTTTTTACAAAATTTACTCCTATTCATTATAGTCAAACAAAGCAAAAAAAAAAAATGAGACAAGAACGCAGAATGCGAAGAAAACATAAAAAATAGATATTATGGGTTATATTATAGATGCATTATTTTTTAGGTTAAAATTTACAAAATCGTGATTTTATATTGGATTTGTTAGAAAGAAATTTTATTCTTATTTAATAGCTTTACAGTCTAATATATTTAATTATTTAATTTTTATGTTCACTCGTGATCTAAAAATAAATAATCAAGGATTTTATTTATCTTCATTAAAATTAATACAAAAATATTCTTATTTTGTATTATTACTAACAGGAAAGATGTCTGAGACATCACCTATTTTTATGCCTGTTAAAAAAAAATATTTTCATTTACCAAGCGGCTATTCTCGTCGATTTCGTTTTTTTAGTGATGATTTTTTGACTCATTATTTAATAAGGGCGCATAATAAACATGTTGATTTAAAAACAAGACGTCCTCATCTCAGAAAATATTTTGAATTGACTTGTACGAATAACTTTTTTTCTGATAATTTATATTTCTCGCCAATAAAAAATCAACATGATTATGTCCACGTGTACCAACCTTTTTATAATTATATTCCAGAAATTTTAACTTCTAAAAAATCTTATTTATTTTTACCTAAAAAATCTTTTTTTGATTTATTTCATAAATTTAATCTTAAATCTTTTTGATTAAATTATTTATTATTCTCAAAAAAAAGAAAATATTTTTTCAAAGGCACAACACGCTATCGTCTTCTTTTTGCAAATCGCTTACAAAAATTTGACTATGCAAGGAAATATTTCACAAAAATTTTTCCTTTTTTTAAAGGAAAATTATTTTTTAAAAATTCTAATTTTATTTCAAGCAAATTTTATTTTAAAAAAATTGCAACTTTAAATAGATTATTATTAAAAATACGAAAAACTAAAAATTTATCTTGAAAAAAATTATTACTTAATTTTATTTCTTACTCAGACAATGCTTTTAAAAAATCTTATCGACTTTCTTCTCTTTATTCACATTTTAATTTTATTTGTTCATTATTTAAAAAGCTTTATAGAAAAACTAGAAAAGCAAAAAAAAAACGTTTATTAAAACTTTATAAAAATTCAAAATTATTAATAATAAAATATAAATTAATTCTGAACTTAAAATTGTGTTTTATTAAATTAAAAAAAATAATAAAAAAGGTAAAAAGAAATAAAAAAATTAATAAAAATAAAAAAATACCTCATCCTTTTAAATTAAAGAAAATAATTAATGAAATGTTAATATTTTTTACAAAAAGATTTTTTTCATTCGTAAATTTTATTTCATTAAGTAAATTATCATTTTCAAAAAAATTAAAATTTATTAATGTTTATTTCTGGTCCTTATTTTCTCAAATTCTTTATAAAAATTTTTATCTTTTTAAATCTAACTTTATTTATTTAAAACTTCTTATAACGAAATTAAATATTTATACTTTACACGTATTATTAAGTAATATTAAAAAAAAAGCTATGAAAATTGTCATTCCATTCATATCGAGAGTATTAAAGCTTTTTAATTCTCTTAGTATTTGATTTGAAAGATACCCTTATACCCTTACAAATTTATTGTTTCCTCCTGCATTTATAAAACATGCAAAAATTATCTTTAAAAGGTTAAATTTAAATTTTAAAAAGGCAAAACGTCTGATAAAAAAACCTAATGGCAAGAAAAAACTTTTCAAAGTACTGAAAAAAAAATTGAAAAACAAAACCATACGTCAACTTACGTGAAAACCGTACGCAGAATATTTTTTTTCGCAATTATCAAAGGATAAATCTACAACAAGTAATAAGAAAAAATCCTCTAAGCAACGTAATACTTAAACCAAAAGTATTACCTTTAGCTAGATTAACATCCTCTAATGATTGACGAAGTTTGTCATATGCAGACAAATTAAATCATTCATTTAATAAAAAATTATCAAAAAAATATACTAGATTTTCCTATAAATTATATAATAAAGGTTGAGATGGATATCGATGGGGACTAATATCTACTGGTCTTCCTTTTTTATGATATTCTCATAAAAAATTTATTATTAGAACCTTTTCTATTGATAAATCTTATGCTTGAAAAAGAGGTTTAAAATTTAAATTTTTTAGAAAACGGAAATTTAAAGAAATACCACGTTCTTTAAGACTTGGTGTTCTATATAATAAAAAAGCCGCAAGAACTAGTTCACGTTTTTTTTTTCAACAGTTTTTATTTACTAAGAATTTTGGTATTTTAAACAAAAATCCATCTTTAATTAATTCTTGACCATTTAAAGTAAATAAATGATATCCAAAAAATTCATTTAAACCAAAATTTACTAATTATAACCTAAATAATCTTTTTAGATTGAGAACTCATATTTATAACGAAGACAAACATTTTTTAGATGCTTACGCAGATGGATCTTATACAGCTTCTCCTTCTATGACTAACGATATAAATTTACACTTTTTGCCTGGTCGTTCAAAACGAAAATTTTTTAAAAATTATTTCCCTTTACCTAAGTTAACAAATACTTATTTTTCAAGAAATTCAACTGGTATTAATTTTAATTTTATTAAAAAAAGAAAAAAATCTTTTATAAAGCATCTTACAAAATCTGGTATAGAATATATTCCTGAAGAATATAAAAAATTTACAAAATATAAAAAATTCCTAAATTTTAGACTATCTAAATTTGCCCACCGTGTTTGATTAAATATTACTTCTCAACATTGAAGATTTCAATTTTTTGAAAATTTCCTTCCGCAACTTAATTTTACTTTAAAATTTATTCCTTCTTATTGAAAATTATTAAAGCGTAATGTTTTTTCTCGTTTCAAAAAATTAAAAAAAATTTTTAGATCTTCTTACCGCTTACGCCGTATACCTTTAAATTTTTTTTTTGGAAATTCCTTTTTTACTGAATATAAAAAATTAAAAGCAACGAAGGACATATATAAATTTCGTCTTTTGAAAAAGTTTCAAAAAAAATTTATAAATTCTAGAGATGTTGCTAATTATATCCAAGATAAACTTCCATTGATTGCAAAATTAAAATTTATTGAAAAGTTTAAATTAAACCTCTTATTTCTAAAAAATAAATTTAAATTTCATTATGTCAGCCGTAAATTATACAAATCTTCAACTACTAAAAATAATTTTTTAAGTTTTGATCGTTTGAACTATGGATTAGGTAGACATATAAATAGATTTTTAGAAAAAAAAAAATTAGTCTATAAAAGAGCACGCAGATTAAAAATAAAATTAAAATTACCTTTTGTTTTTAAAGCTAGTTGAAAAGAAAGAAAACTTCTTAGACCTTTGATAAGTCGTTTTCTTCACTATACAGCTTATCATTATCATCGTTTAAACTATATATCTCCTCTATGAATTTCATCTAATTTAAAAGTTTGAAAATTTTTTAAACATCATAGAAAGGCTTTAAGAAAAGTACCTGGAAACTGAGCCAGTAAAACTTTAATTCATCTGAAAAGAATATTAAATGACGGGACTATCAGAAGCGAATTGTCAACAAAATATGTTAAATCTCGTGCATGATCACCAAGTTATAACCTTAGAAAATATGCTAAATTTATTGAACCAGAATTCGTTTATCCAAAAAATTATCGAAGATGAAAGTTGCTTCGTAATATTTTAACTTTAAGAAGAGAGGCCTCAAGAAGAATAATTTTTACTCCGGATTACAAAAAAGATAAATTTGATCCACGTAGTAATTCAATCGAGTTTATTAATAATAATCTAAGACTTAGAGCATTACAAACTTTTTTGTTAAATATATTTAAAAATTTTTATAATTCTCAATCTTTTAAAAATAATTTATTAAATAAAAATATAAAATTTTTAATCTTTACTTATATTAATATATCAAAATTTGCAAAACCATTTTTTGTATTACGAAGATGATTAAAGCCTAATATTAATTATTATTTGAATGTTTTATACAATGGTTTTAATTCATTTTCTTATCATAAATTTTTTCCTTCTAACTCATATATAAATTACGCATGTCGTATAAAAGGTAAATTCGGATTTATATCTTATTTTAATTTTTTAAAAAATAAAATGATTTATTCTACATTAAAAAATAAATGAGATGTTAATTTTTTGAAAAAACTTTATTTATCCTATTTTTCTTCCTCACGTCCTTTTTTTTTCTTTTTGAATTATTTTTCTAAATATATTATAAAGTCTCCTTGAAGATACGTAAGAAAAAATAAATGAAAAAAAAGAATTTTAAAAAAAGTTAAAAAACTTTTTAATGTTTTAAACAGAGTTCATTTGACTAACTTAAATTATTATAATTCAAATAAGAAAAAAAATTATTTAATTCTTTCACGTAAATTTCTAATATTTGATTTATTTAATCCTATTTCTTTTAAAAATAATTTAATAGATTTATATTTAAATAATATAAAAAGTATTAGATTTATAAATTTATTTTCTACTATTTCAAATATTTTTGTTAATGATGATTTATATCTGTTAAAAAATTTACCTAATTTAATAGTTAGATTTCTTTGTTGACCGTTTGTACCTAGTTGAATAACTAGGGAACTTAGATATAGAACCATTAAGCGCTTATCTTCTTTTAAATTACCTAAGAAATTATTAAAAAAATTCATTTTTTTATTATCTAAAAAATTTTATTTATTAAGAAAATATTTTAAAAATATTCTGAATAGATTTGTTATTTCCCCATTAAAGCAAGATAAAAAATTATTTAATTTTAATAATTTTGATGATTTAGCTTACGTACTTAAAAAATTATCAAATGACGATAAATCTTCATTTCGTAACAATAAGATGTTAAGTTTATTTAAAAAATCTTATCATAAAAAATTTAATCTTACTAATTTTTCTAACATTATTTACACAAAATTTAACGCTGATGCACATTTTGTTAACAAATTAAAAACATTTTATATCAATTCAATAAAAGAAAAAAAAATTAACTTAAGAGTTGTTAAAGATTTTAGTCAACATATTAAAAATTCCGCTTTTTTTAAGATCCGTCTTCTTTTTATGAATTTTATTTCTTTATTAACAAGACGTATTTATTTAATACTTTTAAAACGTAGAATAATATTTTATTTAATGAATTTTTTTACTTTTAAATTTGTCCATTTGTATTTGCTTCCTTTAAAATTTGATGTATCGGCTTTTATGTTCGTTCAATTTATGGTTTTAAAATTTTTACAACGTTTTAAACTGCGTGATATAATAAATTCTGTTATTAATTACTTAGATCGAACTAGTTTTTTATCTAGAGTACATAATGGTTATAGAGTTATGATTTTAGGAAGATTTAATAGAAGAGTTAGAATTACTTACCATTGAATAATAAAAGGAAAGGTTTCTCTTACTTCTCGTTATTCTTATGTAGATTATTCTAAACAGGTTATTATGTTAAAAAATGGGGTATGTTCAATTAAATTTTGATTATCATTCTCTGAATAATTTTTTTCTCTAAATGTTTATAAAATCAAATAATAGGTTTTTTTCGTTTTTATATTACAGAAGATTACTTTCTTATAAGCGATGAAATAAGGTTTTTAAGAGACACGCGGAATCGTATTTTAATTTTCGTCGAAAGACTTATTTATATTATTATAAAAAAGGTAGAAAAACAGTATTTTGAGAGAAAAGTGTACATAAAAATCAAATGAGTAAAACTTTTAAAGTTTCATTTAAATCACAAGATAAATATTACTTGATTAAAACTCCTTTAATAGCCTATATCAAACTAATAAAAAGATTTGCTAACTCCAATAAGTTTAAACATGCGTTTCGTTCACGTGTAGTTACTTTTCCTGATTTTTCTTTAACTTCTAAACCAAAATCTATCCGAATGGGTAAAGGAAAAGGTGAAATTACAAAATTTATATACTTTCTAAAAATCGGTAATATTATATCGGAGATCAGATTTAAACGAAACAGATTGAAATTGATGCAAAATACAAGATTAATCAGATTTAAGTATAATCTTATTATAAATAAACTTATAAGAAAGATAAAATTTAAATTTCCCGTAAAAACCCACGTCTGTTTAAAAATTTGATAATTTATATTATTAAAAAAAAAAAAAAACAATGGTTCAAGTTCAAACATTACTAAAAATTATAGATAATAGTGGAGGTTGATTTGCTTTATGCATAAGGATATTGGCAAATGTTTCTGTTGCTCGCCCAGGCGATGAATTAGTTCTAGCTATAAAAAGTATAATTTTAAATAAAAAAATAGCTCATAGAAGAAAAAGAAAAGTCTTAAAAGGTACCGTTCGAAGAGCGGTCCTATTACGAGTTTCCTATTTCTTAAAAAGGTGAGGTAATATGCATATTAAATTTGCATCTAATGGTGCCGCATTAATAGGAAGATGAGAAATGCCAATTGGTTCCAGAGTTAATGGTCCAGTTATGTTTGAATCTCGTGTTTCTAAATTTATTAGAATAGCTATGATCAGTGAAGGTTCTCTTTAATGAAAACTATATTATCAGAAATAACTAATATTAACTTATATAAAAAAAATTATTTTTTTTTTAAAAATAAATTTCTATTGACTTCAATTAAACTAATGTTAATTATAAAATTAAAAAAATTTAGATTGAATTTAATTAAAAGATTTTTTTTTACGATAGAATTAGTTTCTGGTCTTAAGCCAATAATAAAAAAAATTTATTTTAAAAAAATTTCAAAAAAAAAAATGCAATTAAGGCTAATTATATTAAAAAATATACATGTTTCTTATATTTTTGAATTTATGAATTATTTTTTTTATATAATTCAATTTTTGACTACTACTACAAATAGATATTATTTAAATAAAGCTCGTTTAAAGAAAGATTATTTAATTAATAGTAATGCTTTTTACGTATTTAATTTATCTAATATTTTTAATTTATTTACATTAAACGCAAAACAATTTAGATACATTTTTTTAAAAAATTATAAGTTAAATTTATCGTTTTATTTTTTAAATAAATTTTCAAATATTAGATTAAGTATTTTTGATGAGTTTTTTTTAGCAATAAAAAAATTTAAAAAATCTTGAATAAGTAAATTTGATGAAGAAGCATAAGTTTTATTATAGAGATAAATTAAAAAAATCCTTAGATATTTTTTTCAATATAATGATTTGAAAATATATACAATATAATACATTTTTTCCAAAAACTTTCAAACAAAGAGCAGTAAATATATTAGATAAAAAATTAAGAAAAAAAAGTTTTGTTAAATTAAAAAAATTTTGTATAAAAACGGGACGTCTTCGCTTTATTATACATCAAACTCCATATTCACGTATTTCTTTTAAAGAAAATGCTTGGGACGGATTGGCTTTTGGTGTCTATTCGGGTTATTAATTTAAATAATATTTAATTAAAATGATACATCCGCTTCCTGATGCAATTTCAAGAGTTCGCGTAGCGATAAGACGTAGAAGAGAGTTTCTTTCAGTTTTAAACTCAAATTTCGTAAAGGCAGTTTTATTGAAACTTTTAGAACAAGGTTATATTACTTCTTTTAATATATTAAATTTCAAAAAACTTTTAATATTTTTAAAATATATATTTGGAGATACTGTAATTACTGGTATTCATAATTTCTATCGTCCTTCTGCTCTTATATATTTACGACTTTTTTATATACACGCTGCTGTCATGAAAAGCTCAATAAGTTTTTTTTTAAATTTTTTTTTTAGTACTCCTTTTGGCATTTTAACTGATGCTGAATGTCGTATGCTAAAAACAGGTGGTTGTTTACTTTTAAGTATAAATTAAAAATAAAAAAAAATGTTTTTGATAAAAAAAAAAAAAAATTATTCTATATTTATCCCATTTAATTTTATTTTGAATAAGTATAATATTATTTTTTTTGAAAAATTTTTTTTTTATTTTTATTATAATCCTCTTTTAACCTCATTTTTTTTTATATCTAATAATATTACTATTTTTTCATATTTTAATTATTTTTATTTATTTATTTATTATAAAAATTTATTTCATTTAATATTGAAGTCTTTTTTATATAATAATTTTTTTTTTCTTCGATATAAATTTTTTTTAAAAATAGGTTTAAGTTTTCGGAAAAAATATTCTTTCTTAAAGAATGAATTTTATATCTATTTTGGACTAAGACATTGGATGCGTTTAAAACCTTTTGGAACAAATTTCTTTTTTAATATAAGAAAAAGGAATATTTTAAATTTCGCCTCTACTAAAAATGATTTACATTATTATTCTTCTATCATAAAACATTTAAGGAAAGAATCGGTTTTTAAAACAAAAGGTATTTTTTTTAGACGAATATGAATTAGAAAAAGGATGCCAAGAGCGATTTTGTTTGCTCGTCGAGTAAAATTCTTTAAATTAAAATTAAAATTAAGTAAAAAGCAAAAAACCATGTAGTAAACTAATGTATAATTTATATGAAATTGACGACGTTTACTTAAAGTATTATAATTTAAAAAATATTTCATTGTTTTCTTTTTTTATGCTTTTTTACAATATAAATTATTCAACTAGTTTTAAAATTATTAGAAGACTGGGTGTGCCAATGAATTTACATATTAGAACTTTAGGTTTAAATACAGATTTAGATTCGATTTTTTTTGTCATTAGGGATAATTTTTATTTTAATTATTTAAATTATAAATTTAAAAGACTAGTTTTTTTAAAAACATTAAATACTTTTAAGGGTGTAAGGTATAATAAGAATCTTCCTATCCGTGGACAGCGTACAAAAACTAACGCGAAAACTCGTAAAAAGTTTAATATATTATAAATTATTTTAAGTTAATGATGTTAAATAAAAAATTAAATTTATTTTTTTATATTTATTTTTATTTAATAATAATATATTTTATTAAACACAAAATTGATAAACTACCTTTTTTATTTTTTAAACAAACTTTTTATAAAGATAAAAATTTATTATATTTTCATACGGTTAATTGTAATTTAAGAAAAATAATTTTTGAAAATTTTTCTTTTTATAATTCTACGTTATTTGTAATTAATTCTTCTGAATTTAAACTTTTTTTATATTTTTTTTATAAAAATATTTCACTATCGTTAACTGATGCTATGTCTTTTTCTTTTTATAATTTTAATGCCGAGTTTCGTTATTTGTGTTTTTTGGGTTCTTTAATAACCATTGACGACTATGATAATTCAACTATAAAAACCAGTATAAAACGCATACAACGTCGATTGGATAAATTATTTGTTGCTGCAAAGGATTATTTACTTATTGAAGATGATATGTTTAAAAATTTTGATACAAAAAGGTATCCAGTTTTTACAGAACTCATGGATTTTATGCTATACGTTAAAAATCATCCTTTTCGGAGTTTGAGTGATGTTTTTGAAGTCGAATACTATTCAATAGATAGAAAAATTGTTTATAAAATTAATACTTTAAATCTATTAAAAAAAACCGCTTACTTGAATTTAATAGTCAAAAAATCTTTTTTATTTTACAATAAAAAAATTAATTTATTAAATGTTAAGCATAATATATATACTTTTTTTAGTTCTTTACTTTCTAGACGTTTGAAGATTTTTTTTAATGTTTTTATTAGAAATTATTTATCTAAAGAATATGATGAAAATGAAGAAAATATGTCTGACTTCGCTCGTTTTATAAAAACTGTAAGCAATAAAGCCTTTAGAGGTACAAATTTCCTTAAAAAAAATATCGTTTCATTAAATAGTCGCTTATTAAATAAGTTTTCGCTTTATTATAATAATTTTTTTGATAAAAATATTTTTTTCTCTCTTTTGAAAAATTATTTTAATATTTTTTTACATTACACCAATTTTAATTTTATAGAAAAGTTTAAATTTTTTTTACATACTTTTTTACAGAACTTTAGCGTTATGAAATTAAATTTTTTAAATTCAGATAAGATCACTGATAACAGCGATCTGTCTTATTTTCGTTGAATTTTACATTTTAAAATTAAACCAACAAAAACTTTTTATTTTACTTTAACTAATTTAAAAGGAGAAGTTAAGTTTCATTTTTCTAATAATTATATTTTTAATCCCGTAAAAAAAGCAAAATATAAAGTAGAAATTTCAAAATCATTAAGAAAAATTTTATTAAAATATTTAAAAAAAAATAATATATTTTTTATACATTCTTTTTATACTTCTTTTTCATCAAAAAAATTTGTTATTCCATTGTTTAATCTCCTAGCGCGTAATGGTATAACTATAAAGAATATAGTTTTTTATAGAAAAATACCTCATAGCAATATTTTAAAAAAAAAATTACCTAAACGGAGAAGGATTTAAGTTCTTTAGTGACATTATTTATTTGTCATATAAAGTACTTACAATAATTATTTAATTATATATAAAATTTTTTTTAATAACTTCGTTGTCAGTTCCATAGTTATTTTAAAGGATGTTATTACTTAAAAAAATAAGATCAAATATTTTTTTTTTATATGTATATGACTATTATTTAAATTCTTATGGAGGTTTTTATTTTTTTTTTTATATTTTATTGATTTTGCGTAGTTTAATTGGAAGAACGTATACTTTGCACGTATATGGTCGGGGTTCGAGTCCCCGCGCGTCCACCATTGGTGCAGAAAAATAGGTGAAGGTTTTTTTTAGCGGAGAGGCGGGTAGAAAATTTTTGATAGCGTAATATATTTGTTGTCGTATACTATTTGGTACTCATGCATATTTGACGTCATTTATGAGATTTAAAATAAAAAGTAAAAAAAAAAACAATTCAAAAGGATACAATTTTAATAAATCAATAGGAGGTATTTATCAATTCTCACAAAGAACTTTTAAGATATATCATCTTATTATAGCAGATATTTTCTAGTGTATTATTATAATTTTATTTTTTATTATTTTTACAAGTTAAAAATAAATTTAGTATATAAAAAAATTAAACATATTTTTTGTATACAATATTAAAAGAAAAAAAATGTTATACTTCATAAAAATATTTACTTATAAATTTTTTTTTTTTTTAATATCCACTGAATCTAAAATCATTCTGCCGAAAGGCGTTGGAATTTCGGAGTCCTATCCTTTTCTATATTTTTTTAAAAAATATAAAAATAAAAAAAAATAATAAATGTATTTAAATATATATTTTTATATATTTTTTTCGTTTTTAATTTTTTTTATTGGTCTTTTTGGTTTAATTTTATCTAAAAGAAATAGTTTTCTCATACTAATATCTCTAGAAATAATGTTTATGTCTATACATTTAAATTTTTCTTATGCAGCATTCTTTTTAGATGATATTTTTGGTATAGTTGCTATTTTGTTTATTTTAAGTATGCTTGGCTATAGTACAATAATTTTTTCCATTTCATCATTTAACTTAGTTTTATTTGTAGCAATTTTATTATTATCTATTTTTTATATTTTATATTAAAAAGAAGAATGATATTTGATACTATAAATTTACTAATCTTTCTGACTTTTAATTCTTTTTCTGCCTATGATTTTTTCTTGTTAATTGCTTTCGAATTAGTACTTATTTTACATAAATTATTAATTCTTACTTACTGCTACTTTATTTTTGTTTCATATCTTGCATACGGAGATGACTAGAGGAATTATTTTTTTTCATTTTACCAAAATTTTTTGATTTGACTTAATATTTTTACTTTTAATTTTGGATTTTCGTTTGCTTTTTTTATTCTTATTTTATTCTAAAGCTGTTAAGAAAATTTATAAAATAAGACTTAAGAGTAGATTTTTCGAAAAATATCAACTTATTCCTAGATGTTTAATATTGATTCAACAATTTTTTTATTTAATTCTATATTTTAATAATTTTTTGGCGACGTTGTTATTCTTAATGCCATCGTTTTTTAACATAATTTTTTCTAGATTACATATTAACTTTTCATTAACTATTATATAATGTTAAGATGGTTTTTGACTTATTGAATATTTAAACATACTTTATATATATATGTGGATTCTAGTTTTATATTTTTTATGATACTTATTCTTATAATGTCGTTTATGTTATATGAAGCTACATTTAATTGATTTTTATACGCATCTATATTTCCGCCTGAAGAAAAAAGTAAGCAGCGTTCCCGATGAGTTTGAGTATGTAACCTACATGCGACTGATGATTATTTTGATTATTTACGTATGTTGCTACTATGTATATTTTATTTAATAAGACTTATCTCATATCTTATATTATATTGAGCAGTTTTTTGTCTTTTACTTGGAGGGAGAATTATAGCAATACATCTTGCTCTTGGTATAACAGTATTTTAAATTTTTTATAAGAATGCATAAAAAAAGTAATAACAAAAAAAATAATATTAATAAGAAAATTTCCGTAAAAATTAAAAATTCTTATAGACCTTCATTACAAAATTTTTCCCACATTAAGCCCAACACAAGCGTTAAATCCTTGGTCCTCTATGATTCAACTAGATTTCACATAGCCCTAAAAAAACTTCACGGATGAGCCCGTATTGTACATATTATGTATTGAACTTATATGTTTATCTACTATATTACATACGTCATCTGCCGTATCTCATGATTTTATATAAAACGTGAGTATCGGGATGTAGTAAGGTGGAGGTATGAAATTATCTTTAATTTCCGCAAGGAGGACTACGAGGCTATTTATATAGCCTGTAGATTCCTCATACCTACCTACCTGAAGTATTGAGTCAAAAAACTCCTGAGGGCCTTTATTATTTCCAAATGGTTGAAGAGGATTTATAGGGTGTGGCAAAAATTTTTTTTTTTTCTTTTTTATCGTTTTTTTAAATCTAAAAAAATTGAGAAATTATCTTCTTTTTCATTTACTTTTTTAGTAATAGATTTTTTTGTTCTCATTTTTAAATTAATAAGTGCTCATCTTAAATTTGTTACTTATTTAATATATAAATTAATTATTTATATCTTTGAATTTTTAAAAAAATTATTCCTTTTACCAATCATCAGTATAATTACTGTTAAAATCGCTTATTTATTTTTTACAATTTTTAACAAGTACACTTCATCAAAAAATTATACACATCTTTATAAAAAGATAGATATCTTAAAAGACGGTACTTCTGATTTTTTCTATTCATTTTCTTTATGAATATTAACGCGCGTAGATCTGTATAAACAAATATTCGTTTCTTATTATCAATCAAAATTAGAAATATTAAAAGATTATAAAGAGGATTTTGATTTTAAGGTTTTGTTTGGTATACCAATTATACCTATTTTTTTTACATATTTATTTTTCTATTTTTTATTAGAAAAACATTATTATAGTGATACATGGTTAAATAAATTAATAAAAAAATCAAATTTTTTTTTATTAAATATTCATAAAAATATCTTTTTTTTGATTAAAAATTTATATTTACTCTTAAAGAAATTTTTTATTGGTTTTATTAAATTTATATTTATAAAATTTAAACAGTTCTTTTTTGTTATTTTAATTATTTTTAAAGCATTAAATTGATTATTCACGGAATATGTTTTTGGTATTGATTTAGAAGGTAAGAAATATACAAATTTCATTTGAAGAATTAATTTTTTAAAAAATTCTTTTTGAAAAATTATTGATTTTGTTATTGATTTTTATTTTAATTATATCTTACCTTTATATTATTTTATTATTTTTGATAAGAATATTAATTGAAAGGAAAATTTAAAATTAAAATTAAATATAATTAAAGAAAAAATCAAATCTTATAAAATTTATCGACAATATATAAAAGATTATACAAAATTACGCATATTTTTAAAGAGATGTAAATATATTTTTATAAGAATATATAGGTCATTAAAAAAATTATTGATTAAAATTAAATTGAATAAATATATTTCTTTTATTAATAATTTATTTTGAAAAAAATAGAAGATGCAGAAATTATTACAGATAATTATTATTTTTTTTTGATTTTATATTTTAATATTTTTCATTTATTTTTATAAATTTAACTAAGACGAAAGCTAATGAAAAACTTTTTTTCTAAAATCATTAAGAATTTTATTAAAAAATTTATTAATTATTTAAAATCAAAATTTACCAGATTTAAATTATTTATTAATAAAATATCTTTAATAGATTTATGAGAAGAATGCTATTATACATTATTATTATTTAAACAACGAGGGAAAAATTATGTAAAAAAAATAAAAAAAAAACTTAATGATATTTATTTTGTTTTTTATTGAAAATATATTCATAGGTTTCAGAGAGAATTTTTTCGTTTTATATACACCGTAAGCTCTGATTATTCAAATATTTGGGACTTTCTTAAAAAATATAGAAATGAAATTATTTTCATACTTCTGTTATTGTTTTTTTTAGTTTATTCGCTATTTTATTTATTTTTCTAATTTAAAAATTACAAAAAAAAACTTCAAAATGAAATATATACATTCTAAAAAAATACAAAATTTTAAATTAACTTATTTTTTCTATATAAAATTTTTTGCCCTCTATATATATTATGGGGGGTGTTGTGCATGATGAGAAAGCACAATTAAATCATTCATTTTAATGTGAATACATTTTTGCGATCAATTTACCATACTATTTCTTTTACTAAACATTTTTTTCTACGAAGTATTATGTGTATAACCAAAAATGCCTAATCGAAAATCAAACTCTTTTTTTAAGAAAATAAAATTAATTTTTTTTAAAGCTAAATCTTGAATTAATGCTGTGGTGGTACGATCAAAGCATACATTTAATTTTATTAAAGGTATTTTTATTAATTTAAAAAAATACCTAAAAATTTCATATAATTTTATTAAACATATTATAGATACTTCAATTAAGTATTTCCGTGGATCATTTATCGAATTAAAGCAATTATTAAAATTTATACGAGGCAGCACGCGTGGTTATGTGAAACAGCTAATAAATAATCATAAAAATTACACAAAAAAACAAATCTTACGTAAAATTTATAAAAAAATAAAATATTTTATTTTTCGTATAGTAATAAAAAATAGTTCCCTACAATTTTATTGAATTAGTATCATTTGATTGGTTATATTTGTTGATATTTATTTATTCGCAACTGAGCCTTTTTGAGTAATTTTAAGATGATTGATTGCTGTTATTATTTCTATTATAACACCTATATTTTTAAATATACGTGCTTATGTGCAGAGAAAAAAGATAGCTCAGAGGCTTTGGTTTTTACTTTTAAAATTTTTATTTTTTCCTAATTTTAAATACTGAAGCATAAATCTTGAGAAAGAATTTGAAAGCTTGAAAAAAAATGACGTTATTGAAAAAATTCATGCTTATTGAACTATTTATCGTCATATGTATCGTTTATCATTAGGTGAAAAAAATTGAACTTGAGCTCATCCCCATCCTTGCGAACCTCGTGATGAAGCTTATATATTTCATTACTTAAAAGTTTTTTTTTCATACTTTATCCTTATTCCTTGAGCAATTTTAACTATATGTGTCGTAACAGTAAATAAAATTGTTATCATTTATCCTATAACTACGATATATTTTATTATTCGTTGTTTAATTCCACTATTAAGTAAGTTCCTTTGCGTTAAAGCTCATTATGTACTAGATTCTAGACTGACGGAACACTTTTTTGTTTCTAGAGAGCAAAAAATGCAATGATTAGAAGATTATCTTGATTTTAGAATAGGTACTCATCGTTTTTTTGTTGTTGTATGACCAGTTCATTTAGATTTTTCTTATTATCCTCATGTTAAATGGCCGCCGGATAAGGAGCCTTTAAGACAGCAAATTATTAAACGTATGTTTAAGACCGATATTTCATTATTTCGAATTATGTTAGATTATTTAGATAATTTAAATACAAAATATTTGATTTTACAAAGTTATATTTTTGAATTTTTAAAATCAGAATTTTTTTATCCAAAATCTGTTAAGGATGTTATCTATTTATATTATTTGCCTGTTAGATGACTCGATGCTTTAACTAGCGAGATACCAATTTCGTTCTTTATATTTCTTTATAATTATATAATAAATAATTTTTTTTTTTTCTTAGATATTTTATGGAGATTATATAGATTAGATACTCTTATTGTTTGTTTTAAACACTTTAGTAAATTACTAGTAAAATACTGAAGAAAGGGTAGGGATTTTTCCTTGCGAGAACATACTACTATTTTTGGTTTAGTTTATATATTTGGAATAAGAGAACGCTATAAATGACTAGTTGACCCATGTAGTAGTAATTATAAAATAAAGCCATACCCTGCATCAGGACATTATCTTACATCAAAGCCTGTTTTCATAATAACAGAAATTAGACTATACAAAAAAAAACATAAAGTACCATCGAAAAAAAATACAAAAGAAAGAGGTAAGTTTTTAAGACAATTTGATTTTAGCTGACCTCGTTATGATTGAGATTTAATAGATAAAGCTTGCATTGAAAAACAGGAGCTCTTTTATAAAAAATGATTTAAAAGATACCCTAAAATAAAAGATTTTTTCATAAATTATTTATTAAATTCTGAATGACGTTATGTCGGTTACTATTTTTCTTACTTTTTATTAGCTTTTATTTATATGATTGAGTTTATTGTTTGATTTTCTAAAAGAACTTGAATTTTTATTAAATGATCGAAATTCTATCAAAAACATATATTTCCTTTTTTAGTTAATTATATTAAGCCAATATGTAATATAGTAGGTATTGTTTTTGGTTTACTTATTACTATTATTTTTATTGTCCTATTTTTTATTATTAATTTACCAAGGATATTAGTTGGTGTTCTTGATTTAATTTGATCTCTTCCTGTTGAGTTATGTATGTATTTATTTTCACGACAAAATTCCTTTTTTAACTTAAATAAATTTGGAAAAAAAAATAAACTTCAATATTTGTTTTTCAATAAAAAAGAAAAAATAAAGACTATGTGAAAGAAAAAGAGATTTGATTTTACAGAAAGTATTTTCTTTTGATCTAATTCTATATATTTAAAATTTTTAAATAAAAATATTTTTATTAGGTTATTAGCTTATTTTTTTCTTATATATTTTTTTATACCTCTTACTATTATTTTACAGATTATAGGTATATCCTTAATGATCATAAAGATAATTTTTAAGTTTTTTGATCCAACTTTATGGATTAAAGTTTTTAATATTCTTTCTTATTTTGCAATAGATATATCTATGTTTTGTAAGGAATTGTTTTTATCTTTTAAAAATTATGCAACATCATCTTATTTTTTTTATGTTGATTGATATAGTAATCAATTTATTTTAATCAAAGACTTCGTTAGGACTTTAAAGTTAGTATTTCTTTCGCATTTAAATACATTTAAAAATTTTATATTTAAAATTTATGTTAATTTTAAATTGCTTACTTTTAATGACCTAAAAGCTAATTTAATGATTTTTTTTAAATCTCCATTGACCTATTCTAAAGTTTTTTTTTCTAAAATTGTCGACTTACTCAGATTATTTTCATTAAAAATTGATAAAGTCGTTAATAATGCAATAAGATATTATATTGAAAAAAAAGAATTTATTTTTTATCCTAAATGGAAAAAAAATAAACCATTAATTGATTTAAAAATATATAAACAAAAAGGACAAATTGTAACCGGTTCTTTTGATTCTTATTATGAAGAACCCGCAAAATGACGTTTCATTTATAAAGGTTATAATTTAAGTTGGAAAAATATTAAAAGAAACTTCGGATATTTTTTTTTAAAAGCCTTGCCTAGGTTTATATCAAACAATTGACCTATTATTGTTACGTTGTTTATTTTTCTTCCGCTAGTGACCTATTTTGCCTTTTGAGAATTAACTCTATTAAAATCTATTTGGTCAATATTAAATAATATTTTTGTTTATATTTATCAAGTTTATTTATTTCCTATAACCGTTAAGTTTTTAATAATCCCATTTATTCGCTGTATAAAATTCTTATTGCGTGTAAGATTTTTAGCGTTTATACTTTTTTGATTGGCTATTCTTTTAAAGCCTTATGTTTATTTTATTTTACCAGCAATTTTTAAGATGCCACCTCTTTTAACTATTTTTTTAAATATGCGTTTTTATGAATTGTGGTATTGATGTAAAAAAGGTTGATATATAGGAACACGCACGTATAAATTATATCCTTTAATGCAAAAAAAATTTTTTTTATCTAAGTTTTTTAAAATTCCTTTCAAATTTATAGCTAAAAAAAAAGCTTGGTTTAAAATTTCTTATTTTTGATATAAATTTTACATTTCAACAAATTTTTTTTTTTGATGAACAATTGATTCTACAGGTCTTGTATTATTTACTGTAGCAGAGATATTTTCTAGTGTATTATTATAATTTTATTTTTTATTATTTTTACAAGTTAAAAATAAATTTAGTATATAAAAAAATTAAACATATTTTTTGTATACAATATTAAAAGAAAAAAAATGTTATACTTCATAAAAATATTTACTTATAAATTTTTTTTTTTTTTAATATCCACTGAATCTAAAATCATTCTGCCGAAAGGCGTTGGAATTTCGGAGTCCTATCCTTTTCTATATTTTTTTAAAAAATATAAAAATAAAAAAAAATAATAAATGTATTTAAATATATATTTTTATATATTTTTTTCGTTTTTAATTTTTTTTATTGGTCTTTTTGGTTTAATTTTATCTAAAAGAAATAGTTTTCTCATACTAATATCTCTAGAAATAATGTTTATGTCTATACATTTAAATTTTTCTTATGCAACATTGTTTTTAGATGATATTTTTGGTATAGTTGCTATTTTGTTTATTTTAGCGATATCTGGTTGTGAAGTTTCAATCGGGTTAGCATTTTTTATTCTATTATATCGTACAAAAAATATTTTATTGTCTGATAAAATAATATTAATAAAAGGCTAAAATTAAAAAAATGATTTGATTTTTTTTAAATTATTTGACAGACGATATTTTATTTGAAATTACGAATTTAGTTATTTTCCTTTTATTTAATTTGGTTATACTTAATTTAGTACTTTCTTTATTTACTTATAACCCGATACATTCAATTCTTTTTTTAGCTTTGGCTTTTATAAATTTTAGTTTATCATTATTAGCCATGGGTATACAGTTTATTTCATTTGCCATAGTTTTAATTTATGTTGGAGCTATTTCGATTTTATTTATGTTTGTTCTTATGATGTTAAATATTAATGTTATATTATTTAGAGTAAAATATCCATTTTTTGTTCCTATGTTGTTTTTATTATTTGTAATTGTAATTGAACTTTTTTGTATATATAAATTTAAGGATTACTTTTTAATGTATCCATTATTTTTCTATATTAATTGATTTGATATTTTTTATACTAAACCAGAACTTATTGTTATAGGGATTTATATTTTTAATTTTAATCCTTATTGAATTTTTATTATTTCTATTATTTTATTAATAGGTTTAGTGGGATCGATTTCTATAGTTGCTGAAAAAACTTATATAAGAAAACAGTATGTTCATATACAAATCAATTCTTATCTAAATAGTTTAACAAAAAAAAAATAAATGTTAATCGAATATTTAAATATTTTAATTTTTGCATTTTTTGCATTTTTAATAACATTGGTTTTAATTTCATTAAATTATTTATTTATTAAACAAGAACCAAATAACGAAAAAACTAGCGCATATGAATGTGGTTTTGAACCATTTAATTTTCCATTAGAACAATTTGAAATAAAATATTATCTTGTAGCTTTAATGTTTCTTATTTTTGATTTGGAACTTATATTTATATTACCTTGAATAATGTCTTTCGATTATCTCACAGTTAATGCTTTTTTTATAGGTATTTTTTTTATATTAGTATTAACAATAGGATTCTTATATGAATGATGAAAGGAAGGTTTAAATTGAGATTAAGCTAATGATAGAAGCATTAATAAATCTTTTGGACGATGATGTATATAATATTTATAATTATTTAATTTTTTCTTATAAAAAATATATTAGATACATAGTATTAAAAGGTTCTAATATATTTATATATACTTTACCTTGTACAATCCAATATATGTTAAAAACTCTTAAATATTCGTATCTCACAAAATCTCATATATTAGTTGATCTATTCGGAACTGATTATCCGTTTCAAACGGACAGGTTTAAAATAATATATAATCTTTCTTCACATTTAAATTTAATTAGATTTTTTTGTGTCATTTTTGTTAAACCTTTGACAAAAGTGGCTTCAGTTACAAATATTTATTTTTCTGCTGGTTGATCAGAAAGAGAAGTATGAGACATGTTTGGAGTTGTATTTTTTAATAATCCTGATTTAAGGAGAATACTAACAGACTATGGCTTCAAAGGATTTCCATTAAGGAAAGATTTTCCAGTATCTGGTTATTATGAAATCTTTTATGATGCCGTTGATAATATTGTTAAGTATGAACCTATTGTTTTAACACAAGAGATGCGTTTTTTAAACTACAATAGTGGATGAGAAAGCTGAGATAATAATGATTAAAGATAAATTACAAAAAATAGCAATTTTTTTAGATAATACTTTTGATAAAATTATTAGTTTTATAATTACATTTTTTAACGAAAAGTTAAATTTAAGCGAATCAGCAGGAACATTTGGTAGTATGTACCAGCATGCGATGCAATTTCGTGTTAAATTAAATTCTTCTGTTATATTGCCATTTACCAAATGAGCTAGAAGATGGTTAATGTCCACAAATCATAAAGATATTGGAACTTTATATGTAATTTTTGGAGCTTTTTCGGGTATTATGGGTACCTTCTTTTCTATAGTTATTCGAATAGAGCTGTCATCTCCAGATTTTAGTGTACTACATTTTAATAATAACCTTTATAATGCTATAATAACAGGACATGCTTTTTTGATGATTTTTTTTTTTATAATGCCTATGATGATTGGTGGTTTTGGAAATTGATTATTACCATTAATGATAGGAGCTCCAGATATGGCTTTTGCAAGATTAAATAATTTAAGTTTTTGGTTATTACCTCCGGCATTGTTATTTTTATTAGGTTCAACAGTAACTGAAATGGGAGTCGGAACAGGCTGAACCGTTTATCCGCCTTTAAGTGATGTTTTATATCATCCTGGACCTGCCGTTGATATGGCAATATTTAGTTTACACTTAGCCGGTGCTTCTTCTCTAATGGGTTCAATAAATTTTATCGTTACTATTATGCATATGAGGGTTGCTGCTTTAAATCCTTCACAAACTCCATTGTTTATTTGAGCAGTTTTAGTTACCTCTTTTTTATTGCTTCTTTCTTTACCTGTTCTAGCCGGCGCAATTACTATGTTGTTAACTGATAGAAATTTTAATACTAGTTTTTTTGATCCTGCTGGAGGAGGTGATCCTGTTTTATATCAGCATCTTTTCTGATTTTTTGGTCATCCTGAAGTTTATATTTTAATATTACCAGCTTTTGGTGTTATAAGCCATGTACTTTCTTTTATGACAAGTAAATTGATATTTGGATTTAACGGTATGGTGGCCGCTATGGTGAGTATAGGATTTTTAGGTTTTATTGTTTGAGCTCATCATATGTACACTGTAGGATTAGATGTTGATACTCGAGCTTATTTTATGGCTGCAACTATGATTATTGCCGTTCCTACTGGTATAAAAGTTTTTAGTTGATTAGCAACTATATGAGGTGGGATTATTCGTTGAAGCGTTCCATTTTTATTTGCTTTAGGTTTCTTAATACTTTTTACTATAGGTGGTTTAACTGGAATTTTATTATCTAATGCTGGTTTAGATATTGCTTTACATGATACTTATTATGTAGTTGCTCATTTCCATTATGTTCTTTCTATGGGAGCAGCTTTCGGATTTTTTGCTGCATTTTATTTTTGAATATGAAAATTTACTGGTTATAACTATATTACTAAACAAGGTAAATTACATTTTTGAATAACTATAATAGGGGTTAATGTAACTTTTTTCCCTATGCATTTTTTAGGATTAAATGGTATGCCAAGACGTATATCAGACTATCCTGATGTTTATTCACATTGAAATGCAATATCTTCTTTTGGTTCAATTTTTACATTTTGTGGATTACTTTTCTTTTGTTATTCTATATTTAATATTTTTACTATGGATGAAGGATCAAAAGAATTGAAGGATTTTAAACTTAACACTATTAAATTTATACATGAAGAAATAAGTCCTTTTGCGGATAGGGTAGTACTAATTCGAGTAGTAAAAGAAGATCTTTCTAAGCAAATAATTGAATTAAGAAGATTTAAAAACAATGTTTTTGAATATCTAAAACAAAACGTAAAAAGTATATGAAAAAAATGATAGAATAAAAAAGAATGCCACAACTCGATACTTATATGTTTTATACTCTTACTATTCAAACATTTATTTTTTTTTTTATTTTCGTTGTTATATTTAAATTATTTATATTACCGATGATATTTGCAAATTTAATTATAAGAAAATGATTCATAAGTAATATGTTAAAAAAAAGAATAATGATAACAAATAATAGCTCAACTTTAAAAATATTTAAAGATGGTATTTTTAGAAGTTTTTTAATTAATTTATTAATTATTTAAATAATAAAATTAATGATATTTAATCGTTTATTACAAAAATTAAATAATTTAAAAAAAAATTTAATAGATAATAAATTTTTTATTTTAGTTTCACTTATAGCTCTAATAATACAATTTTTTTATTTTATTTTTAATTTAAATTTTTTTTTATTTTTTTTATTTTCTACCGTTTTATTTTATACTTATTTTTCGTTCATTGAAAAATATAACAAATATATTAAACGTACAAAGGATAAATTTCTTGAACATAATATTTTTTTTTATCAAAATTTATTCTTTGAATTTAATAAAATAATTAAAAATTTAGAAGATTTTTCTGAAGTTTTTGGTCCTTTAAGCAGCCCATGTTTAAAGGAGTTTTATTTTTTTAAATTTATTAAAGATAATAATTTTAAAAACGTATCTTTTTATTTAATTAATTCTTAGACATTATTATTTTTTAATAATTATGTCAAGAATTATTTAAAATTTTATTAAAATTAATGAATACCGATCGTGAAATAACTTTTGTTTACTATACTTTAAATTTTGGTCCTCAGCATCCCGCTGCTCATGGAGTTTTAAGATTAGTCCTCTATTTAGAAGGTGAAATAGTCATATATGCAGATCCTCATATAGGACTTTTACATAGAGGTACTGAAAAATTACTTGAAAATAAAACTTTTTTACAAGGTTTACCTTATTTCGCGCGATTAGATTATGTATCTACCATGTCTCAAGAACATGTTTACTGTCTAGCTGTTGAAAATTTGGTAGATGTAGAAATTCCAAAAAAAGATTCTTACATACGAATATTATTTCTAGAGTTAACTAGAATATTAAATCATATTTTAGCAGTTACTACTCATGCTTTAGATGTTGGAGCCATGACACCATTTCTATGATGTTTTGAAGAACGAGAAAAAATTTTAGAATTTTGTGAACGAGTTAGTGGCGCTAGAATGCATACTTCTTATTTTAGGTTTGGTGGAGTATACTCTGATATACCTGATGGTTTATTAAAGGACGTTGAAGCCTTTGCTGATAATTTTAGAATTAGATTACTGGAAACTCAATTGCTCTTAAATACTTCTCGTATTTGACAGGAAAGGTTGGGTAGAATTGGACCAGTTGATTTTTCATATGCATTATCCTATGCATTTACAGGACCATTATTAAGATCAACAGGCATAAATTGAGATTTAAGGAAGCATCAACCATATGAGAATTATGATAATTTATATTTTACAATACCAGTCGGTCATGCAGGCGATTCTTATGATCGTTTTCAAATAAGATTATTTGAAATGGAAGAAAGTTTAAGTTTAATTGAACAATCTTTAAAATGATTATTAGTCGATGAACAAATATGACCACACGATGAAAATGAGTTTGATGATTTTGATACAAAACTAAATTTTAATTTTAAATTAAATATGAAATACTCTATGGAAGCTTTAATTACTCACTTTAAACTTTATTCAGAAGGTTTTTCAGTTCACTCTGAAGAAGATTATGTTGCAGCAGAGGCTCCAAAAGGTGAATTTGGAGTTTATTTAGAAACCGACGGTACAAACAAGCCGTATAGGTGTAAAATTAGAGCGCCCGGTTTTTTTCATTTACAAGGTTTAAATTATATGACTAAGAAACATTTATTAGCCGATGTTGTTACAGTTATTGGTACACAAGATATTGTATTTGGTGAAATTGATAGATAATCTTAAGATTAAATGATATCACCTCTAGAAAGTTTTGAAATAAATTTGTTATTTAAATTTTCTTTTATGAAAATTACTGATACAGTTATATTATATTGTTTTTTGATAATCTTTCTGTATTTTTTATTTTCTATTAATTCTGTCTTATTAGTTCCTACAGCTTTACAGAATTTATTTTCTGCTGTTTATAAGAGTTTTTTAAATATATTTAAAAATCAAATAAAAAATTTAAGGGCACAATCGTTGTATCCGTTGCTCTTGGCAGTTTTTTATTTTATTTTATTTTTAAATATATTTAATTTATTTATTTATAATACGGTAATAACAGGTCATATAATTATAACATTATTTATATCATTTACTTTATTTTTTGGATTTGTCATTATAGCTTTTTTAAATTATCAGGATGATTTTTTTAGTTTTTTTGTTCCTAAAAATGTACCTTCATATTTGCAAGGCTTATTAGTGATAATCGAAGTATTATCATTTTTGATTAGACCATTTAGTTTGGCTATTCGACTTTTTGCAAATATATTGGCTGGTCATACATTATTGCATATTTTTGGCAGTTTTTTTATTTTTATATTATCATTTTTTCCGTTATTTATTATTATCCCTTTTATTTTATGTGGTCTTATAACAACATTAGAGCTTGGCGTTGCATTTATTCAAGCATATGTATTTTTTGTTTTGCTTTGTATTTATTTAAATGATGGATATGAATTATATTAAAAGAAAAATTTAAAAAAAAATGCTTATTAACGATAAAATCTGAAAATTAAATTATCATGGTTTATTTTTAGTTGAAATTGACGATTACATTATTTTATATCCTGATGATATAACAATCCCGTTATTTATTATTATCCCTTTTATTTTATGTGGTCTTATAACAACATTAGAGCTTGGCGTTGCATTTATTCAAGCATATGTATTTTTTGTTTTGCTTTGTATTTATTTAAATGATGGATATGAATTATATTAAAAGAAAAATTTAAAAAAAAATGCTTATTAACGATAAAATCTGAAAATTAAATTATCATGGTTTATTTTTAGTTGAAATTGACGATTACATTATTTTATATCCTGATGATATAACAATCATACAAGCAGCTTTTAGAGAAAGCGTTTATTTACCTCGTTTTTGTTATCATCCGCGTTTAAATTTAGTTGGTAATTGTAGAATATGTTTAGTTGAAGTAAAAAAATCAACAAAACCTGTAGTTTCTTGTTGTGTTAATATAGCACCTTATATGGAAATTTATTTAGACTCTGAATTAGCAGTTATATCAAGACATAATGTTTTTGAATTCTTACTTTCTAGTCATCCTCTAGATTGTCCTATATGTGATCAAGGAGGAGAATGCGATTTACAAGACCAATATATGACTTTCGGTGCAGATGAAAACAGATTTTTTAGAACATTAAAAAGGTCAGTAATGGAAAAAGACATTGGGCCTTTAATACAACTTTCTTTAAATAGATGTATTCAGTGTGCTAGATGTACTCGATTCGCTCATGATATAGCAGGTTTATATACTTTTAGCTTATTGGGTAGAGGTTTTCAAACAGAAATTTCAAACTATATTTCAGAGTTTTTTTCATACGAAATGTCTGGAAATATAATTGATTTATGTCCGGTTGGAGCTTTAACATACAAAATTTATAATTTTAAATATCGTTTTTGAGAACTTATAGATCAAAAATACATAGACATTTTTGATGTTCTACATCCTTATATAAGAGTTGATTTTGTTGGTATAGATTTAGTTCGTATAACGCCAGCTGTTAACTCTGATTTAGATGAAGAATGAATATCTGATTCTGTCCGTTTTAATACAGATGCATACTATCAAAATAGAATAGTTTCTCCTTCTTTTAGGGACACAGATTATATAATAAATTTTTCTTGAAAATATAGCTATTTAAATATAAAATTTAATTTTATAAATAATATTAAAAGTATTTTTAAAGAAAAAAAAAACTTTATACATTTTATTTCTTTTTCTGATGTATTTGCGGATTATTTAAATTTACATTTATATTTATATTCTTTTAACCTTTTAAATATTTTTAGTATATATAATAATAATTTTATAACGAAAAATGATTTTAGGCTTCCTATTTATATGGCTACTACTGAATTTATTTTATTGAATAATTTTATTATTATTAACACAAATACGAGATTAGAGTTTCCTTTAATAAATATGAAAATTAGAGAAAAACTTCATTATGATTATATTGACTGTTTTTTATTTGGATTTACTAGTAATTTAAATTTTTTTTTTATACATTTTGCTAATAATATAAAAAATTTTTCAAATTCATTTTATTTTTTTTATGAACAACTTGCTGATAATGATGATGAATTAAATTTTATCATAGCAAATCATTCTTTTTTTTTTACTGAAAGTTATTTTGATCTTTTTCTAATATATTTTTTTTTTTCATATTTTGATATAAGAATTTTAAATTTAACTAGTTTTGTAAATTTACCTATTATTTTGAAAGAATTAGGCACTGAAGTAAATTTAGTAAATAAAAAAGAAAATTTTAATTTTTTAATGAACTCAGTTTTTTCAGTAAAAGGTAATACATTAGACGAATATTCTATATTTAATTTAACGAATTCTTTAAATGTTTATTTTGGTCATCATTTTGAAGAATGGGTAGATAATTCGAATTTTGTTTTACCTACAAAATTTTTTTTTGAATCTTCTGCGGTTCACGTAAATTTACTTGGTATATTAGATGATTATGTTTCGTCATATTATAACTATGTTGTTCCGGGTACAAAAGATGATTTTGATTTATTTAGATTTTTTTTTTATCATCTAAATATAAATTGAAATTTTAATAAAAAAGATTTTTCGAAAAATATATATCCTTATGATCAATTTCTTTTTACAAAATATCCATTTATTTTATTTAAAGAAAACGAAGACGGACTTCTTATCGATTCTTTATACAATTTTAATTTAAATACTTTTTTTAATTCATATATAAATGACTTTTATTTATCCAATACTGTTAATGAAAATTCCTTTTCAATGCTAGTTTCTTCAAAAAAATTTACACTAAAAAATGATTTTAGATATTTATTTAATTTAGATTTTAATAAGTGAATATTTTAAAATTATTATTGTATAATTTTTTATGGTAGTTTAAAGGTAAAATATTGGTCTTCAAAACCAATGATGTTGGTTCGATTCCAGCCCGTTGCGGTTTATACTAGAATTTTTACTAATTAAGCTTATTAAATAAAAATAGTTGAGAATATTTTTTTTTTTTTTTTATTAATAATTTTATTTTTAATTAAATTTTATTTTTATTGCTTGATATTATATCTAAATAAATAATTGTTGTTAGTATAGTTTTATTTTTTTTACTTTATAGATACCCCCCCCCCCCCCCCCCCCCCCCCCCCCCCC
>ENA-UOVV01000407-UOVV01000407.1-compost-metagenome-genome-assembly--contig:-NODE-407-length-53166-cov-12.056975_pt1 | contig 53166 bp, 43 predicted proteins | sample MGYA00238155_ERZ761577 | MGnify/ENA primary metagenome ERZ761577 (study PRJEB28898, sample SAMN06268775) | compost metagenome | isolation source: Emeryville, CA | place: USA:Emeryville, CA | collected... | reverse complement strand
ACCCCTGACCTCTTCCTTACCAAGGAAGTGCTCTACCCCTGAGCTACAAAGGCGTAAATCACCCGCCAAAAACACAGCCCAAAGGCTGACTACACTTCTCCACAAACCCCAAAAAGCAAACCCTGTCCCAATTTCGATAGGGTTTGCTTTTCTTTAGGTGGAGCGGAAGACGAGGTTCGAACTCGCGACCTATAGCTTGGAAGGCTATCGCTCTACCAGCTGAGCTACTTCCGCATTTTTGCTATCCAAAATGTACCTTGAGGCCATTCTGAATTGTGGGGGCGGATGGATTCGAACCACCGAAGACATACGTCAGCAGATTTACAGTCTGCCCCATTTGGCCACTCTGGTACACCCCCGGAGACTTACAACCTCAATCGTTTAGCAAAACCTCATTAGATTTTGGAGTCGCAAAATTATAGCGTTTTATGACATCACCAAAAACTTTCTCAAAAAATATTTTCAATTATTTTTTATTTACTCAAAAAAATGAGGGTCCTACACCCCCATTTCCTTTATTTGCCACGGATATTAACCTGATTTTCTGAGATTTGCAAATTAACCCATGGACCCAATTTTTTTTTAGAAATTTTTAGATCCGAAGACCAAAACTCAACATCCTAACCTGAGGCCCCTTTCCCTGCTCAAATAGACTGTTCATATCATAATTGACGAATAGATCCGGAAGATAACGCAACCCGACTTCCAAAGCCAACCCATAATGAATGTCCTGCATATAGAAATCACTCGATACCCGAGACTTCGCCCCCTGGTAAGGCCGAATTTTGCGATACCCTCCAATCCGATACCCGCCGTATACCCCCGCACTGACATGACTGATCACCGGATTTCGGAAAGTGAGTGTGGGCATCAAACTCAGATTGATGTGAGGCGACACTAGTTTGTTCTTTTTTAAGCGAAGGGGCTGCCCCGCATCGTCCAATTGAGCAGAAAACAATAACCCACTGCTTTCTTTGCGTATGACATCGCTCCCCTCGAACATGAGGTTAAACCAAGAAACGTCTAAGCCAAAATCCATAAAGAAACTACTTTCTTTCCCCCGAATTACGGGAAGACTACGAACCATTCCCACGCTTACAAAACGAGAAGCTCCCGTATGTAAATTGAAATTCTCAGCATTATAAGCCCCCCACTCTCGTTCTCCGTACGTATTAAAACCTATGCGAAAATCGATACCCTGTCGGGGACTGCGTCGCCCGTACTTCTTCGTGGACCTTTCAACCGTTACCGAATCCCCAGGGAAGTCATGTTCCTTTTCTCTCCATGAAAAGATCGTAGTACTTTTCGTCTCAGACGTAGAGTGACGATCGGTTTTACTTTCTTTTTCATTTCGAGGCAAGGCGCGCTCAGGCTGGTCTGCGGCCCTGGTTTTAGGTTTAAGATAAATCGAACCATCGATACTGTCTTCTGTAACCCCATCCGTAGGGGGTAGGGAATCGAGCTTTTTTAATACGTCTCCGATGAGTTTATTAAAGTCATATTGAGAAAGCTTTGCAATTTCTTTCCGATCGGCGCCGTAAATAATGATACGGGTTTGTTCATCAAATGCGATTACTACTGAATCACGGGGAGCCACCTGTGCTCCGGTAGAGGAGGCCCCGAACAAAGCTGTGAGCATGATAATACTGCTTACAAACAAATGCTTTTTCATCTTATATAAATTTTCCCTATTTAATCCCGCTGATAGTTCACATTGGCGATTCCCCGATAGGAGCTCACTCCTAATTCTTCCCAATCTATTTTTTCGCCGGTTTTCGCATTTTTTAGCTGCTTGAATAATTTTTGCAGACCTTTCCTTTTTGTCCCTTCCGGTTCTTCCCCTACGCTCGTATTTTCGGCGGCTACGAGCACTTCTCCGCCCGTTTCGTTTTCGACACCTAATTCATCGTTTTCCTCCAATTTTTCCTCTAGTACGGGCGGTGTAATATAAACCACCAGAACCCGTGAAACCCCTCCTTGATCTCCATCCATAGGTGTTGGATCATTTGCTTCTTTTGTTTCTTTCCGATGATCAATTGCTGCCGACAACGATGATTTTAAATTCTCAGGCTCTTCCTCTGTAAATGCAGCTTTGCTGGTATGACGAATTGCCAATTCTGCAGGTTGGCGTCCTAAGGTTACAGGTTCCGCCAAATCTTCCGTCGTACTTGTCACCTCCAACTCGGCCTTCGGTTCTGCTAGATTTTCAATGGTTGGAGTAGGGTTTGTCAATGATAATTCTTCTTGATTTTTTTTAGAGAGGCTTAGTTGACGGCTCGTCCAGATACCCACTGTAAGTAGTAGAATAGCGATCGCGGCGGCCCATCCGAAATGTTTTAATGAATAACGCATCCCCTTTGTCTTCGCGCTTTCATTTTGAATTCTATCCCAGGCCGTCAGAGGGACTTCGACTTCCAGTTCGTCGAGTTTACTTTTAAACAGATGATCGGGTTGTTCAAATTTATTTTTCATGATCTTGATTGCTACAACAAATTTTTCCGGTTGAAATCAGTTTTCTTTTTTTCCAAACTCTCCCATTGTTGCAATAAGTCCTGTAAATGAGCTCTTGCACGATGGAGTTGTGATTTGGATGTGCTTTCGGTTATTCCCAACATTTCGGCTATTTCTTGGTGAGAATACCCCTCTATGGCGAAAAGATTAAAAACAGTTCGGTAGCCAATCGGCAGATTTTCGATCATTTGAAGAATAACTTCCGCGTCGATGTTTTGCTCCACGAAGGTGTAATCCACTACGCCGTGTGCCTCTTCCAAACTAACTTTTTCAAAGCCTCTTCTTTGTTTTCTTAAATAGGCCAGGGCTTCATTCACCATGATTCTACGCATCCACCCTTCGAAGCTCCCTTCTTGGCGAAATCGCCCCACCGAGTCAAAAATTTTCAGGAAACCCTGTACCAGGATATCTTCCGCCACTGTTCGATCATCAACATACCGGATGCACACGGCCATCATCCGACCAGAATATTTATCGAATAACCAGCGCTGTGCTCTGGAATCTTTAGCTCTGAGCGATTCGAGCAGTTGACCCTCGTGACTAAACAGTTGCAAAATTTTACCCATCGGTTAATAAAGACTTTCAGACATATGATGCATCTTCGCACCTGACAAGTTGCATGGACTAAAAAAAATTATGTATAACTCCGCTTCTCCTATCGGGATTTTTGACAGTGGTATTGGTGGCATGACCGTCGCCAAAGCCTTGGCAGACCTTTTACCCAACGAGAATATGATTTATTTCGGTGATACGGCACACTTACCCTATGGAGATAAATCAACGGCAGCCATACAAGCCTATTGTATAAAGATCTGTAATATGTTGTTACAGCAGGATTGCAAACTCATCTTAATCGCCTGCAATTCTGCTTCAGCAGCAGCCTACGATTTGGTAAGAGAATATGTGGGGAAACGCGCAAAGACCATGAACGTAATCGATCCGGTAATTGATTACATAAGTGAACCTTATGCGCAAAGGACAATTGGATTGATCGGGACGAGACAAACGGTCCAATCCAATGTCTATAAGAAGAAAATCGATCTTTTAGAAAAAGGAATTGTTTTAAAGTCCTTGGCAACGCCGTTACTGGCACCGATGATTGAAGAAGGCTTTTTTGATAATTCGATTCGAGTAAGCGTGCTCAGTCAATATTTGTCCGCTCCCCAGCTCGAGGGCATCGAGGCATTAATTCTGGGTTGTACTCACTATCCCCTATTAAAAAACGAGATTGAAGACTTCTACCAAGGACGGGTAGAAATCCTCGATAGTTCACAGATCGTAGCGCGTTCGGTCAAAGCCTGGTTGGAACAACATTATCTTATTAACCCAGCTGGAAGCGGGTCAAGAGCTTTTTACGTATCCGATTACACGACGTCATTTGAGTCGTCGACCAAAATATTTTTCGGTTCGAAAATAGCACTCCGGCACTACCCCATTTGGGATTAAAGCTCCCCTTTATCCAGGGCATTTTGTACCCGTGTCCGAATCATCTGACGTTCGTGCATGAGCTTACGGCTATTACGATACCAAAAGTAAGCTATCACACCTAGACAGATATAGGGAATGACGAACAGGTACATGATTCCGACATTAATGCCGATACCTACATTATTTCTACCATTTCCCAAGGTACTTTGTACCGATCCTCGGCACATCGCGCACTGAGCCCATAAATCGATGGTGCTAAGTAGAAATACCAATAAGAACCCGGAAGCCCGGAAAATTAATTTTCTCATGTTAACCACCCTTCTAGCTTTTCAGTCTTTTTCAATCAACACTTAAAGTCACGAATAATAGGGACTAATCATTAAATAAACAATGACTCCCGTCACACTAACATAGAGCCAAATGGGAAACGCATATTTGACGACTTTCTTATGCTCTGTTATTTGGCCTGTCCACCCGTAGTAAATGGCTCTCAGCACATACCAGACTACTACTACGGATAATATAATATGGGAAATTAATAAAAAGTAGTAGACATAACGGACAATCGGGATATCCCCCCCAAATCGGGTGGAATCGTTAGAGACGTGGTAAATGACATAGGAAATTAGAAAAAGTGTACCGAGTACAAAGGCACTCGTCATTACTTTCCTATGTTTTTCAATTTGGCCTTTGGCGATATATACCCGTCCGATAATCAATAAAATGGCCGTTAATGTATTTATCCCGCCGTTAATGTGGGGTAATGTTTTTGTCCATGGGCCGAGGTCCACTTTTTGTCGAATCCCCAGGAGCAGAGCAACGATTACGGGAACTGCAATGGCCAGGATATTGATCCAACGATTGTACGAATGACGTTTTTCGAACTGCATTTTGATTAATTCTTGCCGGCGATTTTCCGCTGGTACAGTAATATTTTTATTTCTGCCAGCGCTCGATCCAGCTCATCTGAATCTGCGAGATTATAGTACCCGCGAATCCGCCGCTGACCGTCTACCAATATCAATGTTTGATGAAGCAAAAAAGTTCGTCCGTTTGCTGACGTTTCGTTCAGTTTAAAAATCGATTCCCAGTTGGTCGACTCCCCTTCTATTTCCTGAACGTAGGTAATTACCGGATTAAATTCAAAATCGTTGCTTGTATTGGAATATCGTTCATAGTAGGCAACGTCTGTTTCATTGCTTAATTTTTCGATAAGACGATTTTGATGAATTTCCCATCGCGTGTTTTTTTCAGCGTTAGGATCGACTCCGAAAAACACATTTACTTTGTTGTCAAGAACCTTGGAAAGAATAGTATCATCGGCAACTCCTAGGCCTATAACCCCTGATACTTGGTAATAGACCGTATCCTTTCCCTTTAAACTAACCTCCCCGCTGGGTTCAACGACGGGATGAAAGTAGGGAAGGTCGTAGTGGTTGGTACCACAGGTTTTCAAAAAAATAAAGAAAAGAGCCGGAAATGCCAACAGGATAATTAGCATTCCGGCCCTTTTTAATTTCCTCATTTCAATTTCGGAATTTGAAAATATTTATTTCTTCGAAGAAATAAGCACCTTCAACGATTAGTGCTACGACAAACCAAATCAACAACACGGTTGGAATGGTGATAGCCCATATCAAACTTTTCGTTTCGTGCCTTAGGTGCATAAATTCACCTACGATATAGAAAGCTTTCACGATGGTCATAAGCACGAATATGGTAATTCTCAACGTTCCGTGAGCCATCGTAAAGGCGATTAAGAATTCGAAAGCTGTTAGAATCAGGAGGATCCAAAACGTTTTCCAGATAACCTTTCTTTGTGCTGCGCCTCCGTCCGCTGCAACATGGTGGTCATGCGAATGTGCCATAATTATTCTCAATACAATTTTTTAAACCAAGTAGAAAAAAGTAAACACAAATACCCAAACCAGATCCACAAAGTGCCAATACAGACCCACTTTCTCGACCATCTCATAGCTACCTCTCCGGTCGTAGAATCCGGTGGCAGTTCGATAGAAAACCAAGAACAGTAAGCTCACCCCTATGGACACGTGGAATCCGTGGAATCCTGTTATGAAGAAGAACAAGTCGGCAAATGCGACCGGTCCATATTGGTTTTCGATAAGATTGGCTCCGTAAATGGTTCTTTCGATCCACTGATTGTTTACCAGTTCTGTGATTACAGTTCCTTCTTCTGTACCGTGAATAAAGTGAGACCATTCCCATGCCTGACAGCTAAGGAAGGTAATCCCGCCCAATAGAGTCCACAACAACCATTTTTGCACACCAGCTCTATCTTTCCGGTTTCCGGCTTCTACGGCTAACACCATGGTTACGCTACTGAAAATCAGTATGAACGTCATGATCCCTACGAAAACCAATGGCAGGTAAACGCCGTGCAGGAAGGGAACCGATGCGAAAACTTTTTCTGGGATAGGCCAGTAGAGATTTGAAAAGGTAAAATCAGCAACATCGCCGGAATAAGCCGGGTAGCTGTATCTGATTAGGCCGTAGGAAACGAGGAAGGCTCCGAAGGTGAATGTATCAGACAGGAGGAAAAACCACATCATCAATTTCCCATAACTAGCCTTCATAGGTTCTACTCCACCCAGCCAAAGTTTTGGTTCACCATTAGTAGTTGTAATAGTCGACGCCATTGGTTAAAACAATTAATTACTTAATTAAAAGTCAAAAGAAACACAAAAAGATAAATCCACAAAATATCCAGGAAATGCCAGATCGTTGCACATATTTCAATCCTCCTCAAACGTTTGGAGTGAACTTTCATCTTCATCGATGCCCAAAGTGTATTTAACAGGGCAATCAACCCCAACAATAGGTGCGCCAAATGAAGGAAAGTAAATACGTAAAAGAACGATCCTGCTAGATTTCCTACGAAATAAACTTGCATTTCTACAAGTTTTTGCCAGCCTAAGACCTGCATAGCCATAAAGGCCAAGCCGAGTACAAAAGTAATAGCTACGGCCAACTTAAGTTGGTTGAAATTATCTTTTTTCGCTTCTAAATAGGCCCAGTGCATCGTAACACTACTGATAACGAGCACGATAGTACTATAAGTAAAAATGGCAGGAACGGTAAATTCCAACCAGTTCCCTTCTGCTCTTTTTACAAGATATGCACTGGTTTGAGAGGCAAAAAGCATCACACTTGCCGCTAGAAATAGCCATACCATGAACTTTAACGGGTCCATGCTCAGCACTTCCTTAGGCCCTTCCTCTCTGTATTCCGATATCGTCGTATCCATATTCTTCATTTCTCCTCACTCAAATCAAACCTTGTCCAATAAAAACGCTATTTGTACAATGGGCAAATATAGGAACGACCCGAACATTAATTGTAATGCGGTCTTATCGTTACATTTCCGCATTAAATGAAAAGTTTGCGCTAGGAATAATATACCAAAAATTGTGGCAATAAAAGCAGAGTTAATACCGGTCATTCCCAGTTTATAAGGCAACCAACCCACAGGAATCAAAAACAAGGCGTTAATCATAATCTGAAACGCAGTGTTCAAATCTTTACCGCCTTCTGAGGGTAGCAATCGGTAACCTGCTCGTTTATAATCCTCATCGGCTACCCATGCGATCGCCCAAAAATGAGGAAATTGCCAAAAAAACTGTATCGCAAACAAGATGCCTGGTTCTAATCCAAATTGATTCGTCGCGGCAATCCAACCGATCATTGGCGGAAAAGCTCCTGGAAATGCCCCAACCAGAACCGCTACGGAGCCGACTCTTTTCAAAGGAGTATAAACAAACCCGTAGAGGATTAAGGAAAACAGGGCTAGAGCTGCCGTACGAATATTAAAAAAAGCAACGAATATAAATGTTGCAAGTACCCCGAGGAGTATAGCCCAGATTATCGCATCTCGAACGGAAAGCCGACCTGTTGGCAGAGGGCGGTTTCTGGTTCGTTTCATCAACTTATCCAGATCCCGTTCTAAAATTTGGTTAATCGTATTGGCTGCCCCGGTAATGGTGAAGGACGCTAAGGCGAAAAGGAACAAGTGCCCCCAGTCGATATGGCTGGTTCCAAGGCAATACCCAATTATTCCCGAAAAGGTAACCAGCGCCGATAATCTGAATTTGGTCAATTCAAACAGCGCTTTTGCTTTTGAGAGCCCTACGTTCGTTGCCTGTATGGTTTGCTCAGAGCCTATCATAATTCCTTTCCCTATAGATCCGCGGCCAACTGACTGGAACCACGTTTTTCAAATATCGCTTCAGCGTTTAAAAACAAGTATAAAACAAACTGTATCCCAAGTAACAAGACAGCCAATGTCAAATGTATCGGCTGTAGTACGGCGGGCATTGCGAAATAACCTAATATAATACCCGTGAGTATTTCTGCAACTAATACGGCAACCATAAATTCACCCAATCGGTTCATTACGCCTCGGCCTTCAGTACTAATCTTTAGTTGGTAATATAAATAGCCTACTACCAGCAGGACTAAAATCGAAAACGATCGATGTACTAAATAAATAGTCCCACTATATTCGACCCAATTTGCTCTCCCCTCATAACCTAAGGCCACTACCGCCATATCAATTGCTTCTCTAACCTGGGTGCCTAATATCAATTGCACCGTGGCGATGATTATCGCCGTTATTACCCAGCGATTTAGCGCGGTACGACTTCCCGTCAGGCGCTCGATATTCACTTTATCGATGTACGATACTTTTGCATAAGCAAAAAGAAGTACAAAGATGATGACGATTGCTAGCAGCATGTGCAGAGTTACCATGACGGGATGCAGTTCAGTGGCTACAACCTGTGCACCTAACCATCCTTGAAACCCAACCAAAAGAAAGGCTGCCAGACTTAAATAAAAGATCGATTTTCTGTTCGATCTTAAGAACGGTATCGAGGCTAATAAGGTAAGAAAAATCCAGGCTCCGGTAAATACCCCAAAAAGGCGGTTTACGTACTCAATCCAGGTTTTTACCGGGTTAAACTCGATCTCTCCCTTCAGCTCTGCCCCGTAGATTTCCTTGTAATTGTCGGGAAGTTGAGAGACATCGGTTGGAGGAATCCAGCTTCCAAAACAAGTAGGCCAATCGGGACATCCCATTCCCGCACCGGTAGCGCGAACGATACCGCCGATCATTACCAGTAAATAGAGGGTAACCAGTGTCCAGGTTACCCATCTTTTATATCTGGCAATTATTTTATCATCAATGACCTGTCTTAAATTGGTCATTATAATTTTGAGATTCTATGATCTTTTCCTCCGCGATATATTCGTTTTCGGAAGGGAAATTAGACTCGGGAGTCTGTGAATAAGGCACGGTTTGTGGAATGAAGTCTTCCTTGGCACCAGGCTTACTATAATCGTATGGCCAACGATATACGGCTGGTATTTCCCCTTTCCAGTTACCGTGGCCGGGGTTATCGGTAGTCCATTCCAGTGTAGTCGATCTCCATGGGTTCATCGGGGCCTTTTTACCTTTGAAAATGCTATAGAAGAAATTGTATAAGAACAAGAACTGTGCAGCAAAGGTAAATATCGCAGCTACGGTGATGAACGTATTCATATCAGAGAAGATGCTCGTAAAGTCGTAGCTAGTAAATTGATAATAACGACGTGGGAACCCGGCAATACCTACGTAGTGCATAGGAACGAATACCATATACAGCCCAATGAATGTGAGCCAGAAATGAATTTGCCCCAAGGTATTGTTCATCATTTTCCCGTACATTTTCGGGAACCAGTGGTAGACGCCCGAGAACAAACCAAATGCAGCTGAGGCACCCATAACTAAGTGGAAGTGTGCCACCACGAAATAGGTGTCATGTAATTGAATATCCAGAGCACTGTTTCCTAGAATAATACCAGTCAGACCACCCGATACGAATAAAGACACCATACCGATCGCAAATAGCATGGCCGGTGTAAATCGTAGGTTACCCCCCCAAAGTGTTGAGATATAGTTAAATGCTTTAACCGCTGACGGCACCGCAATAATCAGTGTCAAGAACATGAATATCGATCCTAAGAAGGGGTTCATTCCCGTCACGAACATATGGTGAGCCCATACGATAAATGAAAGGAATCCGATACCTACCATGGAGGCAATCATCGCACGGTAACCAAAGATTGGTTTACGTGAGTTGGTAGCAATAATTTCCGAGGTAATACCCAACGCAGGAAGAATTACAATATAAACCTCGGGGTGACCTAAGAACCAGAAAAGATGTTGAAACAAAATTGGGCTACCCCCAACGTTTGAAAGGGCTTCCCCACCGATATAGATTTCTGATAAGAAGAAACTAGTTCCAAACGAGCGGTCAAAAATTAACAGCAATGCTGCTGATAACAACACGGGGAAAGAAATAAGCCCGAGTATCGCTGTAATCAAGAACGACCAGATGGTTAGTGGCAGACGGCTGAAAGTCATCCCCCGCGTTCTCAAGTTAATGATAGTAGTGATATAGTTAATCCCTCCCAATAATTGCGAAATGATAAAGAGGAACATACTTACCAACCATAGGGTCATACCGAGCCCAGAACCGGACATGGCCTGCGGTAGTGCACTCAGAGGTGGATAAATCACCCAACCACCGGATGCAGGTCCGGTAGAAATGAATAAGGAGATTAGCATCAGAAGTCCGGCTACAAAGAAGAACCAGAACGATAACATATTCATGAAACCGGATGCCATATCTCGAGCACCCACTTGAAGTGGGATCAGGAAGTTACTAAATGTACCGCTTAACCCGGCTGTAAGTACAAAGAACACCATGATGGTTCCGTGCATGGTCACCAATGCAAGGAAGAACTCGGGATCTAATTTTCCAGTGTCGGTTATCCAACCTCCCAATATAGGCTTCAACCAGGTCAGATCCGCCTCTGGAAAACCCAGTTGGATCCTAAAGAGGACCGACAAAGTGATCCCAATTACAGCCCAAAAAATACCGGTAATCAGAAATTGCTTGGAGATACCTTTATGATCTTCGGTGAAAATATACTTCCTCCAAAAACTGGGCTCGTGATGTTCGTGCTCCTCTGTATGACCGTGCGTAACTGCTTCTACAACTGACATATCTACTGCAATGTTATTCGGGTAACTCTATTATTATATCGTTTACTGGATTAATCTTATCTGCTTATTCTGCACTTGCCGTTTCACCAACGTATTTTGCAGCTTTCGCTTTAAGATTCGCCGGAACCTTTTCAAGATATTCCGGATAGGTTTTCAAAAACGGTTGTTGGGATGCCAACCACTTTTGATATTCTTCCTCTTCCTCTACTACCAATATCATCTTCATCCCAAAATGTCCGGAGCCACATACTTCTGTACAAGCAATTTCGTATTTAAAATCCGGATTCCCCAATTCGGCTCTCATCTGTTCAGTGGTTTTATCAGCCACAAACCAGAATTTGGTGGGCATACCGGGTACCGCATCCATTTTCACCCTCATATGGGGGATAAATACACTGTGCAGTACATCACGAGCACGGATTTTTAGGAGTACCGGCCGATTTACTGGGATATGCAATTCACTTGGGTTGGTAAAATCGTCAAATGAATTTTCGTCTGTAAAATCAATCCCTACTTCATTCTGTGCGTCGATCAGACGGTAGTCATAGTTACCTAATTTATTATTATCCACACCTCCATAACGAGCGATCCACCCAAACTGTTTTCCGGTGATCTCGATTACCTCAGCATCTTCAGGAGCTTCGGATGTAATATCACTCCACGCCTTCCAACCTGTGAGTACAAGAATGGCCATCACAATAGCAGGGATGGCTGTCCATACTAATTCGAGTCTATGGTTTTCTGGATAATAAACGGCTCGCTTGCCTTTCTTGTAACGGTATTTCCATGCAAATACGAACAGGGTAGCATTTACCAAAACGAATGGAATGGTAAGAATCCCCATTGAGAACCAAAACAAATCATCGGTACGACGTCCGTGCACGGATGAAGCTTCGGGTAAATAAAATTCGGTGGAGTGTAGGTAGGACCATGTAATGGCGATACCGCCAATAATCATGACAATTAAGAACATCCATCCATTTACACTATTTGCCCGGCCAGGGTTTTCATAGGACTCCTCAGACGGTTTCAGTCCCTTGACCACACCCGATAGTCTACTCAACACAACAAGTGCAAGTACGACCGCAACCAGAACTAGAAGGACAAGTAAGATCTCCATAATATTAATGTACTATTTACCGAAAGCTATTCTATATCGTGATAAAGTGATTCCTGTAACATGGGGTGATTGGGTGCAATCAGTTTTGCTTTTGCCAACTGTGCTGCTACTGTCCAAATAAACCCAGCGGCAAATACCATGAGTAGTCCTACCTCGAACAGGCCAACCGCTCCATGTGCCCCTACTGTACCGGGCATAATATTGTTAAAGAAGTCGATATAATGTCCGATGATTACAAACCAACATGCGATCTTCAAAATGATAGGAGTTCTTTTTGAATCGCGAGTCATCAATATAAGGAAAGGAAACACGAAATTGAGGAAGATATTCACAAAGAACCAAGGTTTGTAAATACCACCATGTCCGTAGAATCTTTCCCAGAAGTAAACGATTTCCTCGGGGATGTTGGCGTAATAATAGAGTAAGAACTGCGCGAACCAAACGTAAGTCCAGAAGATAGAGAATGCGAATACGAACTTACCCAGGTCATGCAAATGACTTGCGTTTACCGCTTTTAAATAACCATTTTCTTTCAGGGTAACGATGATCAATACGATCACTGCAAGACCGGTAACATGCCAATTAGCAAGGGTATACCAGCCAAACATGGTACTGAACCAGTGAGTATCGATTGACATCACAAAATCCCAAGCAGCAGTAGATGAAGTTACTGCGAAGAATACGAGGAAGATCACCCCGAATTTGGTTTGTTTGTGATAATTATCCAGTCCCCCCACCAAATCTTCTTCGAGTGAAGCTTTACGCAGCATGTACCATAACATGTACCAGACCACGAAATAGGCTACCATTCTGATCAGGAAGAAGGGGGTATTCAAATATCCTTTTTTGCCAGCTATAATTGCATCGTAATCAGGACTATTTGGGTCGTAAAGGCTGGCGTGGGTCCAGTGGAAAATATCATGTCCTCCCAAAATAAAAGTGATTAACATAATCACCCCTACGATGGGTAGAAATGCTGGCATGGCTTCGGGTACACGTTTAAAGACAGCCGACCACCCTGCTTGAGCGAGGTAATTGTACGACAACCAGAACATACCGGTTACCGAGATCCCTGTGAAGAATACACCATTTAGCCATAGGTTAGCCCACACTCTTTTCATCCAGTGGTAACCGTGACCATGGTCGCCGCCTCCGTGAGCCTCATGCCCATGTGCTCCTCCGGAAGCCATAAAATAAGCTCCTATTAAGACAAGAACAATACCGACTACAGCGATCGTAAGTATTTTCTTCTTAGCTGATGCTGTAAATTCAAATTGTTCGTCAATAGAAGGTATGGAATGTACTGCTGATGCCATTGGAAAAAATTATAACGCTTACTTCAAAATGATTAAGACCCCTTTTGCAATTTCTGCACGTAATGCACAATTTTCCATCTTTCTTCTGGATTGATTTGTGAGCCATGTGGCCACATTCTTGCTCTTCCGAAAGTGATTACGTGGAAAATATGTCCTTCCGACAGATTCCTCATTGCATCAGAGCTGTAGTTAGGAACCCCTTTATATTTTGCTCCCACTTTACCATCTCCTGCGCCGGTTGCACCATGACAGTGCTGGCAGTATCTTTCATATAGGACCTTCCCCTCCGCTAAAACGTTATCCGTCAAAGGGATAGGATTTTTCAATACACGAGCGGCTATTTCTACACTGTCGGCATGAATATTATAGATCATCAAATCCCTGTTGGTAGATTCTCCGTCTTCAAATTCTGTATGATGGTTTCTTCTGGCAACCGTACCTTCAACCGGTAAGAAGAGGTTTGAGCCTTCGGGGTTGTATGGGTTTTTCTTAGTTTGTCTGAAAGGTTCATAGCCAACCGGCTCGTACATATTAGGAGCGAACTCCTTTCCCGGACTATTGGGATCATTGCTACAAGACGCCAATAAGGCAATCCCCAGCAAACATCCTCCGACGGTTCTCACGATATTATTCATACTCATCTTAATAATCGCCTTTAAAATTGCTTTAGGTTAACTTCCTCAGCCCCGTTATCCCTCAGCACTCTAATGATCTCTTCTTCCGACAGTTTATTCTTTTTAAGGTCAATGGCCATGATGAATTTGTTATCAGTGGCGCGCTTGTCGAACAACTGCGGATAGGGATCCGGTTTAAGACCATTGCTGATAAAGAAAGTAAATGCCATCCCAAACGCTGTGAATAACACGGTCGCCTCAAAGGTGATGGGAATAAACGCTGGGAAAGACACAAAATCTTTACCACCGATTATCATAGGCCAATCATAGCCCATGGTCCAAATCATCAGGGTTAATGCACAAGCACAACCTGTCAAACCGAAGAGGAAGGCGGCGATCCCTATTTTTGTTCTAGGATGCCCCAGTGCATGATCCAAACCATGAATTGGGAAAGGAGTGTAGACTTCTTTAATCTTAACCCCTTCTTTTCGGATCTTCGGAATTGCATGGAGGATCACCTCATCGTCATCGTAAACCCCCACTAAAAATTTGCCGCTCAATGCTGCCATTTCTAAATATTATGCAGTTCTACTATAATTATAATCAGTTCAACTCAATGCTTCGTTTTTACACTACGGTCTGTCTTTCTTTCGCCACTCCCCCAATTTTTTCGGGTAGCTTTTCAGATGATGATCGAAGTACTCCTTTAACCTCTGCCATATTTACGACCGGTAGGTATTTAGAGAACAACAAGAATAATGTAAAGAACAAACCGAATGAGAAAATATAATCCCCAATGTCATACATGGTAGGCGAGAACATCGTCCAACTCGAAGGTAGATAATCGCGGTGAAGTGAGGTCACGATAATTACGAAACGCTCAAACCACATGCCGATGTTTACTACGACAGAGATAAAGAATGTGAACGTCACACTTCTTCTGAGTCGACGAGACCAGAACAGCTGGGGTGAGATCACGTTACAGGTCATCATAGCCCAGTAAGCCCACCAGTACGGACCGCCCATACGGTTGATAAATGCGTAGCTTTCGTATTCAACACCGCCGTACCAAGCGATAAAGAACTCAGTAATATAAGCGATACCTACAATTGACCCTGTGAGCGTAATGATTTTATTCATTGTCTCAATATGGTCAATGGTAATATAATCTTCGAGTTTATAAACGACCCGGGTGATGAGCATTAGGTTTTGTACCATCGCAAAGCCCGAGAAGATCGCACCCGCAACGAAATACGGTGGGAAAATGGTGGTGTGCCAACCCGGAATTACCGAGGTAGCAAAGTCCATACTAACGATGGTGTGTACGGAAAGTACTAGAGGTGTTGATAGACCTGCTAGGATCAAACTCACATATTCATAGCGTGCCCAGGTTTTGGCTGAACCGGACCATCCTAATGAAAAAGCACCATAGAAGAATCTGGAAACCTTGTTGGTCGCTCTATCTCTAATGGTGGCTAAGTCAGGGATCATACCGATGTACCAGAATAGTAACGATACGGAGAAGTAGGTACTGATTGCAAATACGTCCCAAACCAACGGTGAATTAAAGTTTACCCAAAGGGAACCGAATGCGTTCGGAAGAGGTAATGCCCAATAGGCTAACCATGGTCTACCCATGTGCATTAGGATAAACGACGCGGCACAAATAACCGCGAAGATGGTCATCGCTTCAGCTGCCCGGTTGATGGATGTTCTCCACTTTTGACGGAACAACAAGAGGATGGCCGATATCAAGGTTCCTGCGTGACCAATACCTACCCACCAAACGAAGTTTGTGATGTCCCATGCCCAACCAATGGTTTTGTTAAGGCCCCAAACCCCGAGTCCTTCCCACCAGGTCCAAGCCAAACAATAAGTACCATAAGCCAAAACCAAAAGAGAGATCCCGAAGGCGATTTTCCATTCCCTACTTGGTTTGGACTCTACATGATGACAGATATCTTCCGTAATGTCGGCGTAGGTTTTGCTACCTGTTACCAAAGGAAACCGTACCGGAGAAGTAACTTGCATAATCTGAACTAATATCTGAACTTATAAATATTTCGTTTTCTTTTACTATCCTGATCGATTTTACGCCTCAACCGGTGTTTCACGGTCCTTGTTACGGATTTTGGTCAAATAGGACACCTGAGGACGAACGTTAATTTCGTGAAGGACATGATAAGCTCTCGCTTCTTCCTCCTCCGACAACAGTTTCGAAATTCTACTCTCAGGATCATTCATGTCACCAAATACGATAGCGTTCGTTGGACATGCTGACGCACATGCTACGTCTACATCGCCGTCGATAAGTCTTCTTCTTTCCTTCTTAGCTTTGAGCTTCGCCTCCTGAATACGATGCACACACATAGAGCATTTTTCTATAACTCCACGAGAACGGACAGTCACATCAGGGTTTATAACTAATTTCCCTAAATCATTATTGAAATGGTAATCGAAGTTATCGTTATCAAAATATTTGAACCAGTTGAAACGACGTACTTTGTAAGGACAGTTGTTTGCGCAGTAACGTGTTCCCACACAACGGTTGTAAGCCATTTGGTTAAGTCCTTCAGAGCTGTGGGTAGTTGCTAATACCGGACAAACCGTTTCGCAGGGAGCATTGTTACAGTGCTGACACATCATGGGTTGGAAGGTCACTTCGGGGTTTTCTGAGGCAACCTCCAATGCTTTATAATCGCCGTCCTCCCCATCACTGCTGTAGTACCTATCGATTCGCATCCAATGCATTTCGCGTGCATTGATGACTTCCTGGCGACCTACAACTGGAATATTGTTCTCGGCATTACAACTCACTACACAAGCGCCGCAACCGAAACATGAGTTCAAGTCGACAACCATACCCCAAGAGTGGTTTTTATACTCGTGGCCTTTCCACAGTGATAAATCAGATGGGGTTACCGGACCCTCGGAAGTAGGAAGTTTTGGTAGGAAGCGCCCTGCTTTTACATCCTTTTGGTAATCTGCCAATACCGTCTCCTGAAGAATGGAGTGACGGGCCATAACGGTGTTATGGGTCTGTGTTTGTGCAATTTCACGGAATGCACCGGTTTTCGACACCGTAACAACACCGCCGTTATAACTTATAAATCCATCCGCGATAGTAGCAAATGGATAGACATTCTTTCCAACACCGTTGGCGGCTTTACCCGCTTTTTCTCTACCATAACCGATAGCTACAGCTACAGTATCATGGGCTTGGCCAGGCTGGATGAGCACAGGGAGTTCAATCGACTTTCCATTGGATTCGATTTTGATAACATCGCCCTGTTTAACTTTTAGCTCAGTAGCTGTCTTCTGCGACAAGCCCGCATAGTTATCCCAAGTGGCTTTACTTACAGGCTCGGGTAGTTCTTGTAACCAAGGGTTATTAGCCATGGCTCCATTCCCGATACCTACTTTCTCATAAATCGCAAGTTCTATACCCGAGTTATCAGCTGAATAACGTTTTCCGATGGTCTGTCCTGCTGCCGCTACATCCCCTGCGAAACTTACAGGAGCTGGGGCTGAAGCTGTTGAAACCTCAAAGATTCCATCATGTAGGGAGCTGATCCAGAATTGAGAAAAATCGGATTGCCCCGATAAGGGGAAGATATTTTTCCGCCAGTATTCCTTTATATATTCATGGAAGTCGGTTTTTTCTGCTCCGCTCCACTTCAACAGACTTTCCTGTGCCTGACGGGTATTAAAGATTCGATTAATAGTAGGTTGGCCTAGGCTGTAATAACCTTTCTTCGGCTCGGCATCGTCCCAACACTCTAAGAAATGGGGCGCTGGAGTGATGTACTTTAAGAGGCTAGCAGTTTCGTCTGCCCTGTCGGCAAATGATACACTTAGCTCTATTTTAGAGAGTGCTTCTGCTAACTCTGCCCCTCTGGGGTGATCATATACAGGGTTAGCTTTATAGAAGAACGCTGCTTTAACTTTACCAGCTTTCACATCATCGATAAACTGGTTGAATGCTTTATCGTCGCCTTGACGTAGATTTACGGGGTTATCAAGATCGATAACTTCTCCATAGGATCCCAATAAACTGTTGATTGCGTTCACCACCACCTGTACAGCGGGGTCATTAGTTCCAGATACGACTAGCCCACCACCTTTTGCAGCTATCAGATCATTTGCAGCCTTATCAAGATGAGGTACGTCGATGCTAGGAACGGAAATGGGTGAACCACCTGTTTTCGCGGCAACTTTATTATATAGGTTTGCGACAACCAACCCGAGCTGTGATGGTTTCACAGCCGTACGATAGTCGGCATTTGAACCGGTTAATGACAGAATTGATTCGAATTGGTAGTGTCGGGACATCTCTTTATTCCCTCCTTCGGCGCTGCTGACTTTACGCGTCTGAGCGAACTGACCGGAGAAATGATCAGGAGATAGCCATGTTCCAAGGAAATCAGCATCAACACTTACCACTACTTTCACCTTACTGAAATCGTAAGATGGCACTACTGCCTTTCCGAACGACTGGCGATTCGCTTCAATCAGAGCGGAGAGGGAATTAGTATCATAAACTACATGGGAGGTAGTTGGATATTTCGCAATGAAATCATTGATGACCGCTTTGGTTGAAGGGCTGAGTAGCGTGGTCGATACGATTCTAATATCGCCACCTGAAGCGGCTATTGACGCTAACGCTGATTCAATTTCACTATCAACCGTTTCCCATTCGGCTGCCGAGCCTCCTTTCGACGGACCTTTTAATTTTTCGATATCATATAGCCCCAATAAAGAAGCATGTGCACGTGCACTGGCACCATAAGATATTCCTGAAAGCTTGTTCGGTTCGATTTTGATGGGTCTTCCCTCTCTTGTTTTCACAAGTATACTCGCATAATCGCCTGCTTCTGCAAATGTGGAAGCATACCAGTTAGCGATCGTGGGGTACTCATCTACCGGTTTATTAATATAAGAAACCGCCTTCCGTACCGGCGCTTCACAGGAGGCCAGGGAAACTGCCGCCATCCCAAAACCGAGGGTCTTTAGGAAATCTCTCCGGTGGGTGCCTGTCCCATCGGTTAAATGCTCGTAAGTAACATCGGTCTCGGTCGGAGGATTGAATTCTTTCTCCGAGCTTGCAATGAAATTAGTGTCATTTCTCAGCTCCTCTAACCCTGTCCAGTACCGTTTCGTATTATTTTCCATAAATCCTATTCAATACTTCTATATTCGGAGAACTCTTTCAACCTAAAACTTAATAGTGACATTTAGAACATTCCAAACCACCAATATCTGCCACTTTCAATGTGTTGCCTTTTCCTTCTTCTTCGTGGACTTGAACCAACTTATCGTAATAGGCATTCCCTTTTGAATTCACGTCGGTTGTTCGGTGACAGTCAATACACCAACCCATGGTTAGGGACGAACGTTGCTCGACAACTTCCATCGATTTGATATCCCCATGACAGGTTTCACACTCCACTCCACCCACGTTCACGTGTTGAGCATGATTGAAATAAGCTAAATCCGGAAGGTTGTGAACCCTTACCCATTCGATGGGCTGATTTTTTTCTATGGAAGCGTAAATTTTTTGAATCTCGGGCGACTCTCTCTTAATTACACCATGGCAGTTCATACAGATGTTTGCGGAAGGAATCGTGGCTGCCTTACCTTTATTTACGCCGGTATGACAGTAGTTACAGTCGATCTCGTATTCACCTGCATGTAGTTTGTGCGAGAATGCGATGGGTTGCTTGGGAGCGTAACCTTGTTGTACACCTACATTAAAGGCTCCGTCGAGAGAGGTTTTTATTACGAACAGAACAAACACCCAAGCCGTTGCTGAAATAACTGCTGGATGGCGGACTACTCGGTTGAAAAGATCTTTGGCCGATGTGCCCGATTTTTCTTTGGTAGCCTGGCCTCCGTCTATCGTCTTCGATAGCACATTCAATACCACCAACAAGACCACCGAAAGTAGAAGAACAACAACTACCAATACAACGAGAAGGACCACAAACAAAGTGGAAGGGCCTTCAGCTTGCGCACCGCCACCACCACCGGCTGAAGCCGTTGCGGATGAAGCTGCCGCAGCCTTGATATTAGCATCCTCGATATAGGCTAAAATATCTTGCACGTCGGTCTCTGACAAAGTTGGGAAACTTGTCATGGGGACCTTATTATATTCGTTAAAGATCTTGACTGCATCCGGATCGCCGGCTGCAACCATGGCTTGTGAATTACGAATCCATTTTACCAGCCACTCGAAACTATGTTTCTTGTGAATGTCTTTCAGACCAGGCCCCACTGATCTGCTGGTACCCGTGTCGTGGCAGGATGCACAATTCGACTTAAAAAGCGAACCTCCATTGGCAATGTCACCTGTCAGCTCATTTGCCGCACCTGCTGCACCGGCATCCTCGTCTTGCGCAAATGCTGCAGACGGAATCGCCATCACGAAAAAGGCAAGTAAGACCAGCAAAAAACTACTACCAGATATGAAGCTTGACAGGCAAGGAGACTTACGTAAAGAGTAAAAATTCCTACAAATTGAATTCATAATCCACAATACATTATTCTTAGTTCCGCAAAACTAATGTACGATTTTCTATCCGCAAAAGTATTCATACCTTATTTTAATAGCGTTTCTTATTTATATTACTTCTAATCTAGTAGATAGCAGGGAGGTAAATTTTGCATCAGGTTTATATTGAATATATACAATTTTGAATCCGAACCGCTAGGCGCAGAATATACCTATTTTTCCTTTTATTTACTAACCTAGCAAAAGGATAATTAGAATACCAATTTATCTTCTAATCATGGCTGAATCCTAAGTATAAAAAGGGATTATCTTCAATATATGAGGAAGTAACTTCAAATGAATCGCCGTTGTTTGTATTGCCTTTATACTCAAAATCGCCACAAAAAATCGCCATCAGCATATTACTTACTTATTCATATAAGAAAGTGGTATAAAATATTTCTTAGTTATATATCTTAATGTTTATGATGCTTGAAATGAGCGAATTAGGGCTAATTGGTACAGAATCATAAAAATCAAAAACGTGCAAGGAGTACAAAAATCTAGAAATTTCGAGGAGCCAACCTATAAGCCGGAGGAATAACCATTTTTAAGCTCAAAAAATTGTATTATTTAAATTTCTGTTCAAAAAGGCTAACAAAATTACAACCTGTATTTAACCTGCTTTTTCGACGACTGAAATGAGGCCTAACGGTAGGTCATTATACTTCGAAGTTCAACCTGCTTTTATTTCGAATATAAATGAGCCATTATGGGGGTTAAAAAATGGAAATAAGCGTGAGGTTAGGGCGCGGGGATAAAAAAAAGGCCGCTTTATCTCGTTTGAAATAAAGCGACCTGGCGTAGAGGTTCCGAGCGGATTCGAACCGCTGTACAAGGTTTTGCAGACCTCTGCCTAGCCACTCGGCCACGGAACCGTATTCGGGAATTTTCCCGCAAAGTTAGGAAAACTCCCGAATATCTGTGTATGCTATTCTTCTTTACCTTTTTCCGATGCCTCTTTAGCGGCACGTTTTTCAGAGGCTTCCATTTTCGACTTCAGTTGAGAAAGAACGTCAATGTCGCCCAAGGTAGACTTTTCAGCTTCTTTGTTAACTGATTCGGATTTGGCAGCTCCTGATTTTTTGGCAGGTTTCTCCGCTTCCGTGGGTTGTTGCCAAGTTTTGGTATGAGAAAGAACAATTTTCTTGTCGTCTTTCGAGAATTCCAGGACAACGAAATCCAAGCTCTCGCCTACTTCTGCAACGGAACCATCCTCTTTGGTAAGGTTTTTAATTGTAGCGATTCCTTCAATACCGTAGGGTAATTCCAGGACAGCAATCTTATCGCCTTTTGATACGATGGTGCTGCGATGGGTGGAACCTGGTTCGAACAAGGTTTCGAATGTATCCCATGGATTGGTTTCGAGTTGTTTGTGACCGAGCGCCAAACGACGGTTTTCTGTGTCTAATTCAAGTACAACTACTTCAAGGTTCTCCCCTACTTTGACGAAATCAGAAGGATGTTTTACCTTTTTGGTCCAGGACAGGTCAGATACGTGAACTAGGCCGTCGATTCCTTCTTCCAATTCGATAAACAGACCGAAGTTAGTCAGGTTACGCACTAAACCGGTATGCTTGGTACCTACCGCGTATTTGGTTTTCAAATCGGGTTGGTTCCATGGATCTTCGGTTAGTTGTTTGATGCCTAAAGACATCTTGCGCTCTTGACGATCGAGGGTAAGAATGACCGCTTCGATTTCGTCACCTACTTTAAGGAATTCCTGTGGGTTACGCAGGTGTTGAGACCAAGACATTTCTGAAACGTGGATCAAACCTTCCACCCCGGGTAGTATTTCTAAGAATGCGCCGTAGTCAGCCACATTCACAATTCTACCACTAACCTTAGAACCTACTTGGATATCTTCATCTAGTGAATCCCAAGGATGGGCTTGTAGTTGCTTGAGACCTAATGAAATACGTTTCTTCTCGTCGTCGAAATCAAGAACAACCACGTTAAGTTTCTGGTCAAGCGACAGCAACTCAGACGGATGACTGATTCTACCCCAGGAAATGTCGGTAATATGCAGCAAGCCGTCTACACCTCCTAGGTCGATGAACACTCCAAAGTTGGTCATGTTTTTGATGACACCTTCGAGTACCTGACCCTTTTCCAGGTTGGTCAAAATTTGCTGACGTTGTTCTTCAAGATCTTTCTCGATAAGCACTTTGTGAGACACAACGACGTTATCGTTTGTGCTGTTGATTTTCACCACTTTCACTTCCATCACCTTACCAACAAACACATCAAAGTCTCTAATAGGCTTAACATCTATTTGAGAGCCTGGCAAGAAAGCCTCGATTCCAAAGATATCAACAATTAATCCACCTTTGGTACGACGTTTTACTAGCGCCTCAATCACTAGATCCTCTTCATAGGACTTGTGGATTTTACTCCAGGCTGTAATTACTTTCGCTTTTTTACGAGATAGGACCAATTGTCCTTGTGCGTTTTCCTGGCTTTCGATGAAAACCTCGACTTCGTCTCCGATTTTCAAATTAGGATTTTCGCGGAACTCATTAAATGAAACGATGCCATCCGATTTGAAGCCGATGTTTAAAATAACCTCGCGGTCGGTAATACCAACCACCGTTCCTTTCACAACTTCTTTCTCCTGGATGGGGGATAACGTACCTTCGTAAAGGTTTTCTAGCTGTTCCCGTTCTGTTGAAGAATAACCATACCCGAATCCTTTTCGACCGATTGAATCCCAGTCAAAATCGGGGTTGCCTTGGTTTTTTGAGTTATCTGACATATAAAATTTTTAGACGACCTTGAATACATCGGCTTAGCGGTCATTTAAGCCGAAATTTAGTTGAAAAATAACCTTCTTAGCGTGAAGGACTGCAAAGGTACGAAATAGTAAGAATATACAATAAAAGTCACCCGCAGAAATTTTCACTTTACCGTTCTTGAAACCCGAAATTCGGCTTAATTGGAGATTTCCTCGGGGAATTGATAGCCGATAGGCAATAATAGTAGGTCTACATGTGACTTGCGGGACTGGTAAGTCTGCAACTCAACAAGGTCGATCTTGTCCAACACAAAACCGGAATGTATGCGGTAAACCTCAAACCTGTCCACCAAAAACCGATTGAAACGTTCTATATCCGTATATAAATGCGGACTATATTCCATTACGATTTTTAGATCCTTATTGAACTTCAGCGTTTCATCCATCCCTTCAAAGATAAAGGGTTCGGCTCCCTCCGCATCCATTTTGATAACATCGACCCGACTGACGGCCAATTCTTTTAAAAATTGATCCAGAGGTAAACAGTTAACGCGATAAGCGGTTAGGGCTGAGACATCTTCAGGCGCTCGGATTAGCATGCTCGCATCCCCCGATTTCTCTTGGGGTACAAAAATTTCCAAGGTGCCGGCCTGGTTACTCACCGCCCCTTCCCAAACGAAAAAGCCCGGGTGATTGATGGTTGAGGTCTTATGCAGAAGCGAAGCAATACGTGGATTGGGTTCTATAGAATACGTTTTACCACGATCCCCGGCCAGGGCTGACATCAATATTGAAAAATAACCAAGATGTGCTCCTATATCTATACAAACATCTCCTTCCCTCACAATTTTTGTCAAACACTGCGTAACAGGCGTTTCCCAAAAACCATCCAAAATCAAATGGGGTACCAGGCTGATGTCCGTTACATCGACAAACATTTTATACCGAGTTAATACCCTGGCAACACCGACCTGATCGTGAAGAGGAGCAAAACAAGCATAGGTCCGACATACCGTTTCAAATTCATAGCTGGTAAATTTGCCGATATCCTGAATGGTCAAAAAAGGACCCATTAGCGTAAAATTTATTTATGGTTTAAAAAGCAATTTAAATACTCTAACGAATGTCCTAAAAATCTACCTTTCTAAAAAATATTACCGAATTAATTTACGGTTCCCCTTCTATTTTACTTCCAAACCATTGATGAATGCACGGTTTTTTGAATTTAACTTTCTAATGAAATATGATTTCGAAAAATCATATTAGTGTAATTGCAACTGCAAAACAAAATTTAGAGCAATGCACTATAAATCTTAGCATACTCCTTAGCAGCCTCATTCCAGGAATATTTAAGTGCGTGATTCTTTACGAGCGTTTCCATTTGATTATCCTTAAACAATTGGATTCCATCCAATATCAGGTTCTTCATATAATCAGGTGAAAAGTTTCTAAAATAAAAAGCAGCATCGCCGCCGATTTCAGGCAATGATGTTCGATCAGATAAGAAAACGGGTTTTCCAACTGACATTGCTTCGAGCACTGGCAATCCAAAACCCTCTGCTAAAGAGGGATGTACAAATGCCGTACAATTATGCATATACCAACTTTTTTCTGCTTCTGAAATAGGTCCAGTCAAATGAAACCTATCTTCCAGTCCTAAGCGAGCAATTCTATTTTCAATTTGCTTGATATAATCAGGGTCGTCGAGCCTACCGGATATCACTATTTCCCAACCCTCCATTTGATTAGCCAGGTCCACGAGAACGTGGAAATTCTTTTTTGGATTAACATATCCGATCCCGAATAGGAAGGGTCTCTTGGGTTTCACATGGCTAAAAGGTGCTTTGGGTTGGGCAAGGGGATTGATACCATTATAGATGACTTTTACTTTTTTGTTGCCTAGGTCACAATGTTCTTCTACGTCTTTTTTGGTGAACTCGGATATACACACCACATAGTCACTTTTAGAAATCAAATTACGAACATGTCTGATACTTTTTCTTTGTTCTGCTTCCGGTTTCCCTTCGTGTAACACATTGAGGTCGTGAATTGTGAGCACGGTTTTTATGTGTCTAAATAGCTTAATGTTGGGGATCATCCTCCCCGATTGAAAGGGAGCATGCCACACTCTGCAATCTAAGAGAAAGGGCTTCCAAAGCCTGTGCCACTTTTTCTCTGTTATGGTTCGTATTTTTTTCTCTTTAAATACGGTTTCAGCGGATGGAGGCACATACATAACAGCTTGAACCCCATCGGGAATATGTATAGGTAAATTTTCTCCAAGATTTTTACAATAATGAAATAACCCGGAGTTGGGAAACTTCATCAAATCACAATCAATGATAATTGACGACATCGCACTCAACTTTAGTCAGAAAAATAAAAAGCTAAAATTTTTGAAAGTCATTACAACCTTTTTCACAACGAATAAATCTATTCATCATGTACGATGATCACTTTATTATTAATAACGTTGTAAATGGTTAAATGAATTATATAATGATCAACAAACAGGAATACAGTTACTATTAGAGAATCATACCAACTTTTTTCATCTAACTGCTAATGTAGTTTTAAGTGATATTAATAACCCATACGAGAGGTTAATGATGTCGATTTAAAACGTTATGAGAAATTAATTACGCTAAAGTTTTTGTCACATTTTGACCCATTCAAGGATGAATTGGGATATGATATTACTGTCTCATATTTTTATTAAAATGCTATGAAAAATATAATATTTGATTGCGAAAGAATGAAATATGAACATTCAGGATTGTATCATTTCTGTTATCAATTAGGAAAACATTTAAATCATAATATTGATAAAACTCAGGAGAGAATTAGCTATTTTTATCCATATTCGGGTAGAGATATTTGGGGAAATGAGAATATTATCTATCAGAATTCCCTGCAAAAATTCTGGATGCCTTCTACGAATGGATATGATATTTGGCATGCTACTTATCAGAGCACACACTATTTGCCAAAGCGGAATAAAAAAATAAAAGTGGTGCTTACCATCCACGATCTTAATTTTCTTTACGAGGAGAAACGTGCCTCTAAGGTCAAAAAACATTTACGGCACTTACAGGAAAACATAGACCGAAGCGATGCGATCGTATGTATCTCGGAATTCTGTCGGAAAGATGTTTTAACCCATTGCAAGGTTGGAGACAAACCGGTTTACATGATTCACAACGGCAATAATCATTTGAGTCCGCCAAAGTTAGAACCTCAGTCTTATCGTCCGCGTAAGCCTTTTTTGTTTTCATTGGGTGCTATTTGCCGTAAGAAAAACTTCCATGTTTTAGTACCGCTTTTGAAGTTTAATAAACACCTGGAGCTAATTATTGCTGGAACAGCGCAAGACCGTAGTTATTTAAATTACATCTGGTCACTTGCCAAAGGCCTAAAAGTGGAAAATAGTCTTCGATTACTGGGCAACATCAGCGAATACGAAAAATCATGGTATTACCGGAATTGTTATGCCTTTGCCTTTCCTTCCATCGCCGAGGGTTTTGGGCTACCGGTCGCGGAGGCCATGTCGGTAGGGAAACCTGTGTTTTTATCCAACAGGGCTTCCCTTCCGGAAATCGGTAGCAATGCTGCTTTTTATTTCTCCGATTTCACCGCCGATCATATGCAACATGTATTTGAAAAGGGAATGGAGCAGTACAGTTCACAACGCATGGAGCACGTGATTCGGGAAAGGGCAAATTCCTTCTGTTGGCACAAGGCAGCAAAACAATATCTAGAAGTCTATCGTTCCCTATAAAAAACACACGACAGACAACCATTTTGAATTAATACCCCTTTGAGAAGGGAATTATCCATATGAAAATATATCTTAGGCTACTACGGTACGCTAAACCATATCATAAATTCATAGTTCCTTTTGTAGTATTTACCATATTGAGCGTGTTTTTTAGCGTTTTTCAATTTGCGCTCATTATACCACTACTTAATTTTCTATTCGACTCAGGAGCCATCGAAGCGGGCGAAAAGTATGCAAGTCCCCCCGATTTAAAGCTTTCTGCCAGCTACCTGAAAGACTATTTCTATTATTTCGTTTACCAACTCAAGCAGAGTAACCCCCGCAATGCGCTCTATTTCCTATCAGGTATGATTGTTACGGCGGTTATTTTCACCAATCTATTTCGCTATTTCGCACAACGGAGTATGATCAGTGCGAGAACCCTTCTGGTGAAACGACTGCGCGAAGCCCTTTTTGAAAAGATCAACGATCTTCACCTGGGCTATTTTACAAAGGAGCATAAAGGTGATTTAATTTCACGTCTAAACCACGATGTATACGGAGTTGAAGGTGCGGCGGCAAGTTCCTTGGAAGTGGTTTTCAAAGAACCTTATGTGATGGCGGGCTATTTCATTGCCTTGTTTTCGATCAGTCCGGAGCTTACTCTTTTTACCTTATTTGTGATCCCTTTATCGGCGATATCTATTGCGGCTGTGACGAAGCGGCTAAAGAAAGAAGCTTCCGAGGTTCAGGCTTCGGCGGGTCGCTTGCTAACCTTAATCGACGAAACGCTGCTGGGAATGCGAATCATTCGATCGTTTAACGCCACTCGATTTTTGATTAAGCGTTTTGCCGATGAGAATGACTTTTATCGAAAAGCTACACTAACCAACTTCAAAAGACGCGAATTAGCGCCTGCGTTTTCAGAGACCTCGGGAGTTTTTGTTGTTGCTTGTATCATTATTTATGGCGGCACTTTGGTACTAGACGAGAGCAATACATTGCAGGCCAGTTCGTTTATCGCCTTTATTGCCATCTTCTCTCAAATCTTACGCCCTGCCAAAGCCATTGTCACGGCATTATCCAATATTCAAATTGGTCAGGCCTCGGGTGAACGAATCCTCGAAATCTTGGATCATCCGGTAGAGATCAAGGATGCGCCCGATGCGATCACCTTGGAATCTTTTAACGACAAGATCGAATTTAGAAATGTATCCTTCAGCTATTCGAATAAGCCGGTACTTAAAAATGTAAACCTTGAGATTCCAAAAGGGAAAATTATTGCACTTGTAGGACCATCCGGTGTAGGGAAATCGACCATTGCGGATTTGATTCCACGGTTTTATGAAGCCACCGAGGGAGAGATTTTGATTGACGGAATCAATGTTAACAGAATAAAGATGGAGTCCCTGAGGTCACACATGAGCTTCGTTACTCAGGAAATCATACTGTTTAATGACACCATTTATAATAATATAGCCCTGGGTCATCCAGATGCTGATCGCGAAAAAGTTATTGAAGCTGCGAAAATCGCGAATGCCCACGATTTTATCATGCAGACCGAGCATGGTTACGATACCGTTATTGGGGACCGAGGGATACGTTTATCAGGGGGGCAACGACAACGAATCAGTATTGCTCGAGCCGTCTTTAAAGACCCTGCCATCTTGATTTTGGATGAAGCAACGTCCGCACTGGATACGGAATCCGAAAAATCGGTCCAAACGGCATTAAATAATTTGATGCGCGGCCGGACAACCCTCGTCATTGCTCATCGACTAAGCACCATCAAAGAAGCGGATGAAATTATTGTACTTCAGGATGGTGAAATTGTCGAAAAAGGAAGTCATCATGATTTATTAGAGCACCCGAAAGGCGTTTATTATCGCTTAACCGAAATGCAAAAAATAGCCTAGGCTAAATCGGCCGGTAAGGTTTGAAATGCTCCTAGCAGAAGGAAAAATATTATCTTAATCTTAGTCTAATGAGGTTGAGAATAAATAGGACTGAGACTGATCGCCGTAATTAAAACCATTAGTCGTATCAAAATTTCCTAGTTTTGTGAAAAGTTATGTTAAACGGTTCTATATTTTGGTATGAAATACGTATTGCTAGGAAATTCTGATTTAAAAGTTTCGGCCATCACCTTTGGCGCCTGGGCAGCAGGGGGATGGATGTGGGGAGGTAGCGAAGAACAAGACGCGGTTAGGGCTATTCAGGCAGCTTATGATTTGGGTGTGACCAGTATTGACACGGCACCAGCCTACGGACAAGGATTAAGTGAGAGCATCGTAGGAAAGGCCATCAAGGACATTCCACGCGACAAGGTACAGATCTTGACCAAATATGGATTACGCTGGGACACGACTAAGGGCACCTTTCATTTTAAAAGTAAAGACAACAGTGGTCGAGACATAAATATGCATAAGTATTCAGGCCGTGAAGGGATTCTCAAAGAGGTTGATGAAAGTCTCCAAAGGCTGGGTACAGATTATATCGACTTATATCAAATACATTGGCACGACCCTAGCACCCCCATGGAAGAAATAATGGGAACCATGGCTGAATTAATCCGACAAGGAAAAATCCGTTATGCAGGCGTTTGCAATTACGATGTTCCGCTTTTGGAAGAAGCAAGCAAATACATCCAACTGGTTTCGAATCAGGTTCCCTACAGCATGATCAAACGCGATTTAGAAAAGGAGGTCGTACCTTATTGTATCGACAATAATTTGTCTATTTTAGCCTATAGCCCTATGGAAAGAGGGATTCTATCCGGAAAAATCAGGGGCGGTTACACTTTTGCGGAAGGGGATCATCGAGCGAACCTGTATTACTTCAAAGAACCGAACCTCAGCAAAGTGAATGCATTCCTCGATCAGATCAATCCATTAGCCCAGGAAAAGGGAGTAGCGTTGTCACAACTTGTATTACGATGGACTTTGGAACAACCGGGGATTTCAGCCTTACTAGTGGGAGCTCGAAATGCAGAACAGGCCATAAGTAACGCCAAAGCGATTGACGTCAGTTTGACGCAAGATGAAGTCGCCTTCATAACGGGCCATCTAGATGGGTTACAGCTGGATAAAAATGTTTAAAAGCTCGGTCGTCTTTTAGGTATCATACGACCGACAACTGGAGTAAGAAAAGCTAGAAAATCCCATAACCATCGATTGCGGTCAATTTTTGATACACCGCAGTCGATTTTATCGCAAGCTTTGACAAAGCGCTGGTATAATCCAAAGGGGAAGAGCACCTTCCCCCATTTTTTATAGTTTACCAAGAAGCTCTCGAAATACATATGTCCCCAGATCTCCATAATGAACGAATTGTCGGATAGGGGAAACTTTTCACCAAATATTTTCTGATAATCCGTTTGAATGTAGTCTATTAGTTTTTGGGTATTACGAAGGGGATTTTGATTAATAAAAGACCATAACACGGGGTTGTTATCGATACTGACTACATTTCTACGCAGGATTACCGGCAACTGATGCCCATCAATCAACATTTGCTTCTTCATCGTAAACATGGGACTTCAAGAAGCTTACGGGGTGAGAGATCACGCTTTGGGAAAATTTTTGACAATCATTTACGATTTTCCCCTCGTTTTACTCACATACGACTATTCAAATTTGAAAATATAGACTTGGCGAGTACCGTTAAAAACTGAATTTACCCCAAGGATATTTCCCTCCGGACTCCAGCGGGGGTGTAGATCACATCGTGTCCAGCCCTTTTCACCGCGGTATTCATCGGGATGGTGGTATCGCCCTAAGGGTAATACGGCTTCTGTCTTCATATCCATTAAATAAAGCCTTTGTTCTTTAGCACCACCCGAGGGGTAGGAATCGGTGATCATCCATTTACCGTCTGGTGAAAATGTGCCGTGGCCGTCGTAATCAAGAAGACCATTTCCCAGTCTTTTATAATTCTGTTGCCCCACGGTAAACAGTACATGGGCGTATTGTTTTCCTTCGAAGCTTGCCGTTACCATTAACTGATCTCCATCCAGCCAGTCATAGTGCGAGCCTGCCCAGTTATCGGGAAATGCCCGAGCCAGACCTGTACCGTCCCTATTTACGGTAAAGGTGGTCGTATTCCATTCAGGAAACCCCCGGGCTAACCAGGATAGTTTGGACCCGTCGCGACTATAAACCACGTGGGCAAAATACTCTATAGAACCTTCCTTCAATTCGGGGACCATGCTTTGAACATCTTGGATTGACAAGAGGAGCTTCGTTTCCCCGGTTTCTAGGTCAATATGTATAATTCCGTCATTGTCAGGAAATGCGATATCCGTTTGTGCATCTTGACCGTCACCTCCGTATCCATAGTCTGTTCGAGTAGCCCTTAATCGAGAATAGTTCAAACCTACGGCTTCTTTTCCATTGGGTGAAACAGCGCTGATGGGGTGGTCGATTTGTTTGATTTCTTCTTTGGTATGAACGTTTATAATAACCGAGACAAATTTTCCATCTCGGTAATCATTGAAAATAACCAGAGTGTCGGGTGAGGTTGACAACCAATGCGCCATACATCCTTCCTGAAAGTTCCAGGCTCTCGTTGTAGTGACTGGAATAAACTCCTTAGTTTCCAAGTCCACCAGCCCCAGAACAGCTTCGTCGTTCTCCGTAGGCAGGGTGAATCGAATATCGGTTTGGAGGACAGTCGCATAGCGTTGCGATTTACTAAAAGAGTTGATGCCGTAGTAACTAGCATAAAGGTGTTCCTTAGGACCCTCTGTAAGTTGAATCGGCCCGGTCACTTTTGGAAATACCACTACGGTTTTGTCGGAATAGTCATCTTTGGAACCACATGCTAGAAAGACAACGGAACTTATCAAAACTGACAAAGTGACTATTGTTATTCTATAATAAGGGGTTAGGTTCGAGTTACGGTACATTCTTTTGCTTGCTATTAAATTATTTTTGAGGCTAAACCTGTTTCTATCCTAAAAAGAACTTATCGAAGATATATACTTGACATTTAGGCTTTTTAACAGGTTTTCACATTCTTCAGGGATCCCATTTCACCTATGAATGGCCGTTTATCGCGATGGGTTTATCGGGGGGGGACAAAAACCTGTTGTTAGAAATTTAAATAGGTTGCTTCCATGTTTAAAACGGTTAAATTTGGTGTTAGAGACACTAACTATTGAAATTAGCTAGCACAATTATGGCATCGAATGATTCGTCAACTAACCGCCCTTCCTCCCCTCTTGACACCGACAAACCGAAAGGTAGTTGGAGCAAATTCCCCATGCCAAAGGGTCGAATTTGGTTGTGGTTTCTCGCAATTTTATTGGTAAACTACTATTTTTCAAAAACGCTTTTCCCCGATCCGGAAGCTCCCGTTAAAATTCCATACACCCTATTTAAAGAAGAGGTTGCACGAAACAATGTGGCGAAAATCTATGGAAAGGGCGAGACGATTTCAGGACAATTTACCCGAAGCATTACCTACTCCCCTCCTGCTGACAGTTTAAAAAAAGACAAAGAACCGCTCAATGTCACTCATTTCACCACAATCTTACCTGCGTTTGTAGACCCCGGATTAGAGGCATTCCTGATCGAACACAAGGTAGAAATCAGTGCCGAACCCATCCAGGAAGAAGCCAATCCCTTTCTATCGTTCCTCCTTTATTTTGGTCCGGGCTTATTAATCATCGGCTTTTACATTTGGCTCTTCCGTCGAGCAAGAAATCAAGGCGGGCTCGGTGGAATGGGAGCTGGCATGATGGGATTAGGCAAAAGCAAGGCACGTAGATTTGATAAAGAAACGACCAAGAGAGTCACCTTTGACGACGTAGCTGGAATCGATGAAGCTGAAAACGAACTGGCTGAAATTGTGGATTTTTTGCGTAATCCAACCAAATATACCCGATTGGGGGGAACGGCTCCTAAGGGGGTGTTACTCATCGGGGCACCCGGCACAGGGAAAACCCTTTTAGCCAAAGCTGTAGCAGGCGAAGCCGATGTGCCTTTTTTCTCAATGAGTGGCTCTGAGTTTGTGGAAATGATCGTAGGGGTAGGTGCCGCCCGGGTAAGGGATTTATTCAAACAAGCACGGGAACACGCCCCCGCCATTATTTTCATCGATGAAATCGATTCCATCGGAAGAGCGAGAGGCCAGTATGCGCTGGGAGGTGCCAGTGAACAGGAACAAACCCTCAACCAAATCCTCACCGAAATGGATGGCTTTTCCAGCAAAGAGGGTATCATCTTGCTGGCCGCGACCAACCAACCCGACGTACTTGATAAAGCTTTGCTGAGACCGGGGCGTTTTGATCGTAGAATTGTGGTCAATCTACCCGACAAAGTTGGACGAGAGGCTATCTTGAAGGTCCATATCCGAAATGTCCCCCTAGCCGATGACGTGGATCTAGGAGAAATCGCCTCATCCACACCCGGTCTTTCAGGGGCTGACTTAAAAAATCTGGTGAATGAATCGGCTTTGATGGCGGCGCGAAGAGGGCATGAAAAAGTAACCCAAAAGGATTTTCTAGACGCTCTCGAAAAAATAATATTAGGGCCTGAAAGGGCATTATTGTTAAGTCAGCACGATCGAGAACGAGTTGCCTACCACGAGGGCGGTCATGCCATATTAGGATTGGTCGTCCCTGGAGCTGACCCCGTCCATCGTGTGACGATCGTCCCCCGGGGGCAGGCTTTAGGAGTTACCTATCAGCGACCCGACAGTGATCGATACAACTATCCTGAAGCTTATCTAAGAGCTCGGATTATCGGAATTTTGGGAGGTCGAGCAGCGGAAGAAGTTGTTTATGGCACCAAAACTACCGGGGCTGAAAATGATATCGAACAAGCGACACAGTTGGCCCGAGGCATGGTGACGCGCTGGGGTATGAGCGACCGTCTGGGCATGGTACAATTAGCCCCCCGCCAAAATCAGTTTCTAGGTGGTGGAATCGGTGCCTACGGAAGTGAAAGACCATTTAGTGAAGAAACGGCCAAAGCTATTGATGAAGAGGTTCAAACCATTATCAAAGAATGCCACGAGGAAGCCCAAAGGCTCCTTACTGAACACCGGGACGCGCTGGATGCACTCGTAACAGCCTTACTGGAAAGAGAAACATTGGATGAACAAGAAATTCTGGAGGTAACAGGTCTGCCACCAGCCCCTCCATTGGAAACCCAGAAACTTCCTAGCAAGTGATTAAATAAATAGTATGGCATTAATAAATCGACGGAATTTCCTAAACACCGGTATCCTAGCTGGGTTTACGCCCTTTTGGTCTAAAGACAAATTTATTTCCCGAGCGGGGACAGATGCATGGAGCTCGTATATTGGGAAATCAAAATGGGATTTGGATAGTCCGGCTCTTTGTGTGGATCTGGACAAAATGGAACGCAATATCCAGGTTTCTCATGAGCGATTGCGAGGGAGTGGCATCGGTATCCGACCTCATGTCAAAACGCATAAGTGCCCCGACATAGCTAAACGGCAAATGGAGGCTGGGGCAATCGGCATTTGTGTTGCCAAGCTTTCGGAAGCTGAAGTTATGCTTCGGGAAGGTATTTCGGAGGTTCTCATGACGGGGGTGAATATCAGTCCCGCTAAGATAAAGCGTGCGATGGCACTCCGTAAAAAACATTCTGGCTTTATACAAGCAGTCGACAACCCACAAAACGCTCTCGATCTACAGGAAGCAGCCAAAGCGGAGGGCATCATCGCTGATGTTGTGGTTGATATCAATGTGGTTCGACGTTCGGGAATATTACCCGGTGTGCCGGCGTTACAACTTGCTCAATTGGTAGACAAGCAACCCAATTTACGTTTTAAAGGCATACTGGCCTACGACGGGGGTGTCCAGCACGTAAAGGGATTTGCCAAAAGGAAGCAGGATGCTATTCGGCGTATGGAACCGGCTGTAACCTCCTACGAATTGATGAAGAAATCGGGTTTAAACCTGGAGATCTTTAGTGGGGGTGGTACCGGCACCTATAATATCATGAACGAAATTCCGGGATTCACCGATGTGCAAATTGGAAGTTACCTTTTTATGGATCACCAATATATGGTCATAGGAAGCGAAACCAATGAAACCCTATACGATGATTTTATCCCCTCCCTGACGGTCATCACCACGATCATAAACAAAAGCTATGAGAATCGACTCGTAACCGATGCAGGCACCAAAGCCTTAACACTCAATCAACCGCCCGCTATTGTCCTGGGTGAGCCGGGATTTAAATATTCAGCCGGCTCGGATGAATATGGGACGATTACCTATGAAGATGCAGTGAACAACTATCAGGTAGGCGACAAACTCGAAGTAATTGTCCCCCATTGTGATCCGGTGATCAACTTATACGATGTAATCTTTGGTATTCGTAGCGAGAAAGTAACCGCTGTGATACCTGTCCTAGCCCGGGGAAAGTCACAATAGAACAAACCCGGCAGAAAGACAACTACTCTGCCGGGATTGTTGATTTAGCTATTTAGCTCCGATTTCCAATCTTTGGCGATCTGCCTCCAGTCGCTCCCTTAATTGATTGTAATCTACATCTTGCACCGCAACTCTACGGTCGATGGCCATCGCGGCTGCAGTTGCAGCACTTTGTCCTAAGATCATGAATACCGGCTCCATACGAATTGAACCAAATGCAATATGAGAGCTCGAGATACAAACCGGTACGAGCAGGTTCTGAATTTCCTCCCGCTTTGGAATCAGCGAACGGTAGGAAATTTTATAGGGTTTAGGAACTTTCACGCCGATATCACCTTCATTTTGTACATAGCCATCCTCTTTAATGTAACGTTGTACATTGTGTGAATCGAGGGTATAGGACCCCATTCCTACAGGATCTTCAACATCTCTTTTACCTAATACTTCATGCTCTGTCATGACGCGCTCGCCAATCATTCTCCTAGCTTCTCTCACATAAAGTTGGTGTGGCCAGTTGTCGTTATCTTTGAATTCGTCTTTCGCTAAACCCCATTTTCTAAATTCTTCTTGGACGTCCTTTGGGATTCTCGGGTCGTTAGCTATGAAATACATGAGCCCTTTTTGATAACTCTCATGTTCCTTGATTATCTCTTTCCGCCGCTCATAGGACGCTTCCGGATAGTCATAATTCATGCCGATGTTATCGGTGCTAAAGGGGCCATGATTGTTGGTATCCGTTTTGCGGTTTGGAATAATATCAAATTTCTGAAAAGTCTCCCTCCAGCCACTATCAAAGACACGAACTAACAATTCATATTGTGTAGAATCATAATCGTCGGGGCGAGGAAAAGGCACGCGATTTTCCTCATGATTGCTAAGACACATCCTGAAACAGTAGGCTTGGATTTTGTTATCTCCTTCCCCTTTTACACCCGGATGCTCGGTAGAAATTCGGGGTAAAACGCCACTTTTGGGATCTCCTGGGATTTTATAGGGACTGATATCTGCCGCAAACCAATGTTTATGGTGCAGTACCCCGGTTTGCACACCATTCCATTCTTCACCATAAACGCTATTGGCTTCACGTCCTACGTGGTAACTTACACCCGCAGCGGCCATCAAATCGCCCTCATACGTAGCATCGATAAACATTTTGCCGGTAAATGTCTTTCCACTTAAGGTAGTAATTGCTACGATTTTTCCATTTTCCACATCGACTCCTGTTTCTCGGTTGAGCCATTCATCCCTATACACTTGTATTCCCAGTTCCTCCAACCATTCGTCATAAACCTTCTCTGCCACGTGGGGTTCGAACAACCACATGGTTCTCTCCTCATCATCCATTGCTTTTGTACCCTGTCCCCGATTGCCGAACTCTTCTCTTCTTTGCCATACCCAAGCATCGTCGTTGGCATAATGCAAGTATATACGGTGATAGAACTCTCTTGCAAGTCCACCGATGGAACCGGTGTTGCCCGAGTCTGTAAAACCAAGACCACCGGAGGTCAACCCTCCCAAATGTTTATCAGGGGAGACTATGATCACCGACTTATCCATCTTTTTAGCTTGGATAGCTGCAATTACGGCTGCTGAAGTACCGCCATAAACCACGATGTCGGCGTCCGTTTCAGCAGAAGGTTTGGGCGTGCAGGAAAAAACAATTGCTGTTAAAAATACAATTGCTGTTATTAGTCTAAGCATTACACTAGGTTTTTGATTAAGCGAATTAGGTTTTCTTTTAAGTACACGATATTAATCTTCGACATTTTTCCATAATACAGCATCGGCAATTATGCGTCCCTCTGTCCCTTCTGTTGTATATTCAACATAGGGTTGTACATCCTTCCCAACAGCTACTGTAGTAAGGTATACCCATTTACCCGAGGTTTGCCCTTCGATGACAATGTCCGATCTGGTAAGGGTATGCTGGGTCAAATCCGTTCCGTTATACACATTGATGACTGTCTTTTCCGAGACGCCCGGTACCATGGAGTAGTAAACATATATATCGTATTTTCCTTCGGGTACAGACTGTGGTTTGAATCGTACTGTCCCTTTTCCGCCAGGAGTTACCTCCAGGGCTGTTGCTCCGAAAAGTCGCCCGTTGAATCTTTTCCAGTCTCCTTCGATTTCTATTAATGCTTCGTCGGCATCGTCAACCATAATCTCAGGAGCCGAACCGTCGGCCAGTGGATTATCCCGAAGTTCCTTTTGCACAGCCTTTACGTCTACGTTCTGGACCGATGTACCCTTGTCGATCGCCATGGACGCCGCAACTGCAGCCGATTGACCTAAAACCATGAAAACGGGCTCCATACGAATAGAACCGAACGCAATATGCGATGCCGACAAACCTACCGGTACCAATAAATTTGTACACTCCTCTCTTTTAGGTGTCAAAGCCCGGTACGAAATGGGATAAGGAGGGAAGCCCCCGACTTCCACGTTACCTTCATTTTTTACCATGCCATTTACGACGATTCTCTGCGTATTGTGGCTATCCATGGTGTACGCAGCCATACCAACTCCGTCCTCCACTACAACTTCACCACGGCAATTATGTTCAGTCATAACATATTCGCCGATCAGCCGCCTTCCCTCGCGCACATAAAGTTGGGGGGTGAAATGTCCATTGTTTACATACTCATCTTTGGGATAACCCCATTGGGCTACGAAGTTCCGAAGTGTGTCCGGCACTCTGGGGTCAGTCTTCATGAAATAGAGTAATCCTTTCGTATAGTCGTAGTGTTCTTGAAATATCTTCTGACGCTCTTCAAAGCTTGCTTCAGACCAATTATGACTATGACCGATCATATCGGTCGAAAACCCGCCTCGGTTATTAATATCTGTTTTCCGCTTCGGCATACGGCTCCAGATAAAATAATGGTTAATTGCCCGCATGGTGGGCTGAGCCTCAATCAAACGAACCAACAGTTCATATTTTGTCGAGTCGTAATTTTCCGGACGGGTAATGGGTATCTGATTTTCTACACTGTCGGTCAAACAAATTCTAAAATTATAGGCCTGAACCAATTTGTCTCCACTTCCCTGAGGTGTTGGCTCCTGAGGACTGATCCCCCATACTAAACCACTTGAAGGATCGCCTGGAATTTTATAGGGGCTGACACCATCCGGAAATTGATGATAACCCGACTGCTTATGATACTCCGCTAATTGAAATCCGCTTAGGGTTTCGTTATAAACCGAATTATCTTCTCTGCCTACAAAGTAGGATACCCCGGCTAAAGGCATCAGATCTCCTTCATAGGTAGCGTCAATGAATATTTTCCCTTTAATTTTCTTTTCGGGACCAGGATCACCCAGGGTATTGACGATGGTTACCGCTGTGATTTGGGTACCCTCTTTATCAACTTGGCTGATCCGTTTATTTGTTATCACAGGAATATTTTCCTCCTGGATATATGCTTTGAAAATACGCTCTGCTTCCTTGGGTTCGAAAGTCCACTGTTCGAAGGTGCCGTAAACTTTCCCCAGTTTTCTGTAAAACTCTTTACTAAGCCCGGTAACCGCATGTTTATTACCAATATCGGTTTGTCCGAGCCCTCCGGAAGTAAGTCCGCCAATGTGCTCATTGGGGTTTATAATTACCACCGATTTGCCCATCTTCTTGGCGGTATAAGCCGAAATTACACCAGCAGAAGTAGCTCCGTAGATTACGATATCGTACTCAGAATCCGATTTCTGACAAGAAAAAATTGAAATGGACGCAGCCACTAAACACCATAACCAGGAAATTGTTTTTCTCATGAATCTTTAAGTCAATTTGATAGATCAGATTTTTATCGAGTAGTTATTAAGGATTTTTTAGTATGTAACCTGTCCCAATCACCGTAAAGGAGAATTATCGATAGGGTACCAAACTAATGCATCGGCCACCACTTGTTTTTCGTTCCCCTTTCCAAAAACGGAAACATTGCAGTTTTTACCCGCTTTTATGTGATATTTTCCAAGCGATACCCAATCGCCCGACGGTAATCCCAGCTCTTTCACTTCATCCGTCCTAACGGTCACCTCCTTTACTTCATCCCCATTTTGAACCTTTACTGCAATCTCCTTGCTGAGTCGTTGGAAATTCGAAAAATACATATAGATCTCATATTCTCCGTCGGTTACGATATCGGGTGTATACTTGACATAGCCTGTGTGTTGGTTATTTGCATTGGTAAATAAATGGTTTCTTCCGTAGCCGCCACCTCTTTGTTGCCAGTCGCCTGAAACTTCAACCCATTCGGGGTGATCGTTATCGACTACTATTTCGGGCGTACTACCATCAGCAAGGGGATTGTCTGTCAAGCTTTTTTGTAGTGCTTTTACATCAACCTCTTGTACGGGTTGGTTGGCATCGATAGCCATCACGGCTGCCGTAGCAGCTGACTGCCCTAGCACCATGAAGACGGGTTCCATCCGAATAGAGCCAAAGGCAATATGGGAGGCTGAAAGACAGACAGGGACAAAGAGATTTTTAATTTCTCCTTTTTTGGGAACAATGGATCGGTACGATATAGGATAGGGAATACCCAACCATATTTGCACGTCCCCTTCATTTTTCACCATTCCATTAACTACAATGCGTTGACAATTGTGTGAGTCCATGCCGTAGGCAGCCATTCCTATCCCATCTTCCACTACATCTTTTCGTTGACAATGGGCTTGTGTCATGACCACGTCACTCACCATGCGTCGGGCTTCACGGACGTAGAGCTGAGGCGAAAAACCGCCATATTCCTGGAATTCGTCTTTGGTATATCCCCAAGTGCGCATATCAGCCCGGATATGTTCAGGTACTCGCTCATCATTTGCCATGAAATAGAGTAATCCTTTGGTATAATCTTCGTGTTCTTTCCAAATCCTTTTGCGGGTTTCATAATCCCCTTCTGGATACTCATGATTGGCACCGATCATGTCGGTGGAAAAACCACCGAAGTTGTTGAAATCGGTTTTCCCATTGGGCATGTCCTTGATCAGATAATTGCCCGAATGGTGAACAATCTGACGACCATCGGGCAGCGTATCCCTAATGAAGCTACTCCGGATGGTAGTCCAGTTTTCCTTCTCCAGAATTCGAAGCAGGAGTTCGTAGTGTTCGGGATTATAGTTATCGGGTTTGGAAAAGGGGATTTGGTTGGCAGGGTCTTGGGTTAAACAAAGGCGGAAATTATAGGCTTGAATGGCTTTGTCGCCTGAACCTGTCGGTGCCAGTTCCCCTGATGAAACACCCCATACCAACCCACTTTCCGGGTTACCTGGCTCTTTATAAGGGTCTATGCCATCGGGTAATTGATGGAAAAGGGACAATTGTACCCCGTTATAAGTCTCGCCATATTGCTCATTACTCTCCCGCCCAATGGTATAGCTTACGCCCGATTTAGCCATCAGATCGCCTTCATAGGTCGCATCAATAAACATTTTGGCCTTGATTTTCAGATCGGTCGCTGGGTTGGGGTTATCAGAATTTTCGACGATAATTTCCCGGATCCAGCCGTCTTGGGTAACGACCTCTTTCAGTCGGTACGACTTTTTGATTTCCAGGTTAGCTTTCTGGATATAATCCTGGTAGACTTTTTGGGCTACATGGGGTTCGAAAGTCCATTGTTCGAATTTACCGTAATGTTGACCGATTTTCCGGTAAAAATCCTTGGCTAACCCTGTGACTGCATATTTGTTTCCGATGTCGGTCGCTCCCAACCCACCGGTTGTTAACCCTCCCAAATGGGTACTGGGTTCAATGACCAGTACCGACTTACCCAATTGTTTTGCGGTATAACCTGCGATAATGCCGGAGGAAGTCCCCCCATAAACGACAATGTCGTATTCACCGACAGATTTTTGCTCGCTGCAACTAAGCAGTCCAATAAGTAATAAAATGCAGAATGGGATTGAGGTAAATTTCATGTTTCCGGGAATGGTAAGCTACTAAAATCGGGACAATAAATTGGATTGATATTATCTATAGATAGGTCGAATTAAAGAAAGGATACTAGGGGATCAACCTAATTCACCTCCTCTTTAATTCGACTATCCATCTAAATTAATAATTTGGGTTTTGTTGCAGCATCGTATTTACTTCCGTTTCGAGGCGGGGGATTGGCCAAACGTTATCCCGATCATTTCTAAAGGTTCTGATTTCGATCACACGCATGTCATTTTTATTTCTAACGTTACTGTAGTCGGGAGTACCGTTTTCATTGATGATAGGTGCATCGGTAAGAAAAGCATCTCTCACTCTACCTAATAGAGGACCGTTCATCGTTTCTTCCCCAATATTCCAACGACGGATATCGAATAAACGAAGCCCTTCTCCAGCGAATTCTACCTTCCTCTCGCGTCTAACTATGGATCTCAACTCCGCTTGTGATTTCCCTGGGGTGATCAAAGGCATCTCGACGGACGGCCGTCCACGAACCGCATTGATTGCATCATAAACGCTTTGATCTATTTGATTGGCTTCAATTTTTGCTTCTGCGTAATTTAAAAGCACTTCCGCATATCGAATTAAAATAATGTCCAAGTCACTATTATTGATATCGGGGTAATCTGCATCATCGGTATATTTCCTCCAAAGATATCCTGAGAATGTAGCGTAGGCATGTGTTGCTTCTGTGTTCTCCACCCTACGTGCGGGAGTAGTCGACACATCCCATGTCATTAAACTGTCGGGATGGGTTTCAAAGATATATTTTTCAAATCGAGTTTGTGGGAGAACTACCGTATAGTTTAACCTAGGATCTCGATTTTCAAAAGGTTTATCGACATTAAACAGGGGAGATTTGTCAATGGTGAGCCCATCGATACACTCATACGAATCGACCAAAGCTTGCACAGGGATCTTATTGGAGTGTCCTAACGACATTCGTGAGCCGTTAAAGCGTGGCATTGAATGTACGGCGAAGCCTTTTAAATATTCGACCGTGAAAATAATTTCATTCGAATGTTGCCCTGCGTATTTAAACAATTCCGCATAGTCGGGATGCAACGAGTGGAGTCCCGATTTAATGAGTTCATCGGCTGCTGCAGCAGCAACCTCCCACCGCTGATTATAAAGTGCCACCCTCGATTTAAGAGCGAGAGCTGCGCCTTTTGTTGCACGACCCTTATTCGTGGGTCCTGTTTTTTCTAGTAAATCATTTTTTATTGCATCGAGCTCCGCCAGGATGAAATCGGTAACTTCTGCCTTACTATTCCGAGGCAATTGTGCTTCGGCAAGGGTTAGTGGTGTTGTCACCAGGGGAACACCACCGAAACCCTCGTTAAGAAGCGAATAAAAGTATGCCCTCAAAAATCTGACTTCTGCTATTTGTTGCCGGTATTTTTCAGGGCTCATAATAGCCTCCAGCGGTTCAGCTTTGGACAAAATATAGTTACAACGTCCGATTCCACGGTAGAAAGCACTCCAGAAAGAGGAAGCCCAACCGTTATCTACGTTGGCCGCGCCCATTCCTAAGACTTGCAAATGGCTGGTGTTTCTATCCCAGCCTATATCGGTTGCAGCGTCTAACATAGGGAAAAACGGTCCTGTAACATCACTTGATCCATGATAGCGTACTGAGTTATAAGCCCCAGTCACCGCCATATCTAATTCGGCTTCAGTGCGTAGAAAAGTTTCGTCAGAAGGGTTATCCAGAGGAAAACGATCCAGATAATCGCTACAGGAAACAAATGTAATGATTGAGGAAAATATGAGTAAATTTCTTAGAGATTTCATAGGTGATATAATTTCAAATTAGAACCTTACATCCAAACCAACTGTAAACACCTTCATTTGAGGATACCATCCTGCATTTCCGACCGGTGCTTCTACGTCAAAACCAGGATAGAAGTTATCAAACGTAAGTAAGTTTTGGCCGCTAGCATATAGACGTAGTTTCTGGATTTTGTCTTTAAGAATCGATTTTGGAAAACTATAACCAACCTGTAAATTCTTTAACCTTAGATAGGAGGCATCTCTCAACCAAAAAGAAGAGTTCTGGATATTGTTGGATTCATTAAACGCCAACCTGGGAAACTCTGCATTTGGATTATCTGGTCTCCAGCTATTACGTTGATATTCCTGTATGGTGCTTCCTTCGAAAAAGGGCATGATTCCATGACCCGCAAGATATCCATCCGCTTTTCCTACTCCCTGGAAAAATACAATTAGGTCAAACCCACGATAACCCAGGTCAATATTGGCGCTGTAGGTATATCTTGGAATTGGGCTTCCAATAATCCGTTGGTCGAGGTTATTTATGATGCCATCGTTATTGAAATCGACGTAGCGAATATCTCCAGGACCTACATTTCCGAATTGGTCTGCGTGATTAGCTACTTCATCTTGGCTTTGGAAGAACCCGTCGGCCACATAACCAAAGAACGCACCGATCGGATACCCTTCGTTATTAACTTGACGGTCTGATCTAAATACGCCCTTCATATCTACCACTTTGTTTTTTACATCCGAAAAATTGAGCGTTACACCATAGGTCAGGTCTCCCAATTTATTCCGATAAGAAGTAGTCAGATCCCAGCCTTTGTTGTCTACCACCCCGGCATTTTGGTAAGGAGCTGTCAGACCGATCATGGTGGGTATATCCAGTCTCAATAAGATATCGGTAGTTCGACGTTGATAGTATTCAAATGAGAAATTAAAGTTATTCCACATGATGAGGTCGACCCCAATATTAGACACCGTGGTGGTCTCCCATTTAATGGCTGAGTTCGCCATCTCATTTAAGGAAGCACCGGTTCTGTTAGCATCGCCAAAAACGTAGTTGCTATTACCAATTCCTATAAATGCGGCGAAGGGGTATAGTCCAATATTTTGGTTACCTAGTTTACCCCAGGAAGCTCTCAACTTTAGATCGGTAATGGTCGAAGAAACCGAACTCATGAAAGGTTCCTCTATGATTCTCCATCCTGCTGAAAAAGAGGGGAAAATTGCGTAACGATTTCCTTTTGCAAATCGGGACGATCCATCGTAGCGGGCGTTCGCTTCAAAGAGGTATTTTTCTTTGAAATTGTAGTTAACCCTTCCGAAGAATGACCGTAATGCCCAATGACTAGCTGTACCGCCCGTTTGTTCGTTTTCCCGATTTCCTGAATTTATTTGTTGATAATCAGGCAAAAGAAAGACTTCCCGTCGGGCGCTGATCTCCTGGTTGAATTGATCTTCTTGTTGGTAACCAGCTAGCACATTTAAGTTATGTTTATCGTCGAAGGTATGATCTAGAGCTAGGGTTGCCCTCAAGTTGTTATACCATTCCCTTGACATGCTTTCGGTGAGATTGTTCCGCACCGGAGTAGCGTAGCTCGGGGTACCGTCCCACCGATAAGTTTGCAGTGTATGTAGGAATCTCTTAGAGTGAGGTAAATTAAATTTGGGAGCATAAATAAGATTCGCCGTCAACCATTTTGTAGGTTGGTATTTTAAATTTAGGTTGATTATAGAGCTTAATGCACTTTCGCGCCCCAGGCCTCCATCCTTAGCTTTTCCTAGCGGGTGATCCCCATTCCAACCTTCACCGTATTGTCCGGTTGATAGAACGCCAGCTTGGTTGGCGGGAATTCTTCGCATCCAGTGAAAGATATAGCCTGTTCCTACCGTTGGCTCTAGCAAATCCGTACGACGTAGGAAAATATCCATCGAGCTACTTAGCTTGTCTGTGATTTTCGCATCTGTGTTAATCCGCAGATTATACCGTTTGAAATTGGTATTCGGAATTACCCCATTTTGATCCAAATAGCTGAAGGATCCCAGTATTCTCACTCGTTCCGTTCCCCCGGTTATGCCTAAATAATGGCTTTGCATGAAACCATTCTCGGTCATGGTGAGCTTTTGCCAGTCGGTATCGGGGTATTGATCCCTATTACTCGGTCCATGTGTGATATAATCCTGGATCTGTTGTTCGGTATAAAGCGGGCTACGTCCGGTATTGGTATAGGCCTCATTAATAAGAATCATGTGATCCAGACCGTTCACAATCTTCGGCATATCTGTAGGGGTTTGCCATCCTACATAGGTATTATAATTGACGCTGAACCCCTTTTCACTTCCCCTTTTCGTTGTGATAAGAATGACACCGTTGGCCGCTCTCGATCCATAGATAGCTGCAGAGGAAGCGTCTTTCAAAACAGAAACACTTTCGATCTCATTTGGATCGATATTATTAATATTTGATTCAACTCCATCGACAATCACCAGTGGATTAGAATCGCCAGTTGTACCGACACCCCTGATTCTTAAACTACTACCGTCTCTTCCGGGTTGGCCGGAACGTTGTGTCACCGTTAGACCTGGAACTGTTCCCTGAAGAGCTGTAGAGGTTTGACCGACCGGTCTTCGGGCTATTTCTTCACCGGAAACCACAGAAACTGACCCTGTGAGGTTAACTTTTTTCTGGGTTCCATACCCAACAACCACTACTTCAGACAAAGCTTTGACATCCACATTTAGCACCACATTTACGATGGACTCCGAACCGACTAAAACCTCTTTCGTTTCATAACCCACAAAGCTGAAAACCAAAATGTTTTGATCTTCGGGAATTTCAATCTGGAAAGTTCCATCCAAATTGGAGGTGGTACCACGCTGGGTGCCTTTTACAATAATGCTAACGCCGGGAAGAGGTTCGCCAGCTTCATCCCTTACCGTACCGCGTATATTTTTGTCGATGTATTGCGCATACTCAAGGGGAACGAGATGGTCAATTTCGTGAGATTGACGCGGTGCTGAAACCTTTTGAAGGATAATTTGCTTTCCGACCAGCTTGTAACGAATGGTGGTATTAGCAAATAACTGATCTAAAATTTCGGAAAGAGGTTGGTTAACAACGTTAATCGAAACTTTTTGCTTGGACGGAATAATTGCTGAACTATACGTGAATCGGACATTAGCAACGCGTTGCAATTGATTAAGCACCTGTCTCATGTCTTGATTGTCGGCATGTATAGACAGTTTTTGCTTCAATGCATTCTGAGCGTCGGCAGTAGAAGCAAAACTGCTGCCTGCCATAAGGGCAACCAGAAAAAATTGAAACACAGAAATTCTCATAAGTTGCTGTAGGACAAATAGCTTCCTATTCGTTTTTTTCATACTTTTGAACGTTTTGTTGGATTCCTGAAAAAGAATGAAGACAAAAAAATCCCCCACATCCGAAAATCTGATGCTACGTTTTGATTTATGGTGGGGTAGAGCTGGCCATGGCGCAATCATTGCCAGCTCTTTTTATTTAGTAGTTAAGTTTTCTCAATAGGCGACTCGGTTTAGGTTTAAACAATACATTAACATTTATAGACCAGTACAGTCGATTCCCGTAATTATTATTTTTCCCTGCTCAGGACGGTAGGTAGCCCCCACCGCTTCGCAAATTGTATTGATTCGTTCCAATAGGGTTTCTTCTTTGAAATAAGTCGTTATAGGACAAGCGCTAAATGCCCTTTCATCAAATTCTATTTCCATCCCGTACGTTCTTGCCATTTCATTGAAAACTTCTGAAATAGGCGTATCGTCAAAAATCAGCTCTCTAAAACGTTGTTTACTTTTATTCGTAGCGGGAAAATCAACCGTCGACTTACGAATGGTACGAGCTGCGGTATTGACAACTACTTCTTCGTTGCCCACTAACATAACCCCGCCGCTGGGGGAAGTGTAAACTTTTTCTCTTGAAGAATAATCCGCCAAATTGTAGACCGATACCCTCCCACTTATCACTTTAACCGTTACTCTATTTTCATTCTCCTGCGTAATAACGCGAAAACTCGTCCCTAAAACCTTTACAACGGCATCCATTGCATAGACTAAAAAAGGTCTATCGGGACTTGAAGTAACTTCAAAATAGGCATCACCCGTAAGCAAAACCTTCCTTTCGCCCGAGGTGAACCTGGCCGGGAACTCTAGCCTACTACCCGGTAGGAGGGTCACCACACTACTGTCGCTTAACATGAGTGTGAGTTGAGAAGCCGTATCATTTATACGTATGATATTTTGATCTGCTTCACTAACTCCCTCAGGTAGAGTTAGGTTAGAAATTGTAGGGATATCGTCTGAAACAAATGAGCTAGTCCAATCAGGATCTACCTTAAAAAAAATCCATGTCGCCGCGGTTGCAACAAATACGAGCGCAGCTGCTGCAATCCAACGAAGATTCCAGCGCGACAGGGGTATTGGGTCCTTTCGACTACTATTTTGCCGGATTTTGTGGATGTTATCAATATTTTGACTGATTTCCTCCTCCAGAATTTGATGAGAATAGAGCTCATGAAGTGCAATGACGATCAGCCGAGCTTGATCATACTTTTCCCGGTTGATATCCGACGCTGACTTCCATTTCTCCCAATAAGCTTCCGACTGGTCATCGGGAGACAGGACCGCCTTTTTAAAGTACGGATGCTTCACCAGATCCTCTATTTCATATTCCCGATCATCCATAGGCTTTTGCCCCAAATTCAATAGCTTCGGTTAATTTTTTACTTTCTACTTAGTATGTTCCGCGATCTATAAATCCATACCCAAAAAATGGAGATTTTTTTTTATCAAATGTGAAACCTCACGGTAACCACCTGAAATATAGGGCTGTACAACCCATTAAAAGCCAGACCAATAAAGGGACAATCCATTTTTTTCTTAGGTCGGAAAGCGTTCTATGAAGAAGATTTGCTACACTTTGTCGGGTTAAACCCATAATATCTGAGATCTGATCGTATTCTAGATTCTGGTAAAATCTCAGATAAACGATTTCCTTCTGTCGTCGGGTTAAACTACTTAAAAGGTCTTTTAGTTGATTTATTTTCTCTCTTTCTAATTCAGAAGCTACAATAGAAAGTTCGACCGGGAAGTTTACCTCTTCAAAAAATTCTAGTTCAATTGGCTCTCGGAAACGCCGAAGCTTAATACTTTCTTTAATTACCTTATTTCTAATGGCTTTAAAAAGGTAGGAGCGAATTTGAAAAGGATTACTCAAACGTCTCCTTCTCTCCCAGAGTTCCAGAAATAATTCCTGCAAACAGTCCGCTGCAAAATCTTTATCCTGTGAAAGTTTCAGGGCATAGTTCAAAAGCGGGCGATAAAAAGTTTCGGTTAACGTTTCAAAAGATTCTACATCTCCTTTTTGGAAACGTTCCCATAACGTGCGGTGCAGTTCATGCTCTGAATCTATGTCCTGAAACTCATCCAATAGCTATTTATTTTTTAATAGGTACAGCGGAAAAATATAGACAAATAATACACCTCGTCATCCTAAGAATTAAGTCATGCAATTTATTATGAACTTTAGCACTTACCCAATAGTAACCCTTGCCCCATCCCTGCGGATCGATTCGTAAATAGCATCAACGACCTTCATATCTTTCCAACCTTCTTCACCGGTGACATTAGGATCTGGAGTATCGTTTAAAATGCAGTCGGCCATGCCGTCCATTTGTAAAGCCTGGTGAACGATATGAGGTAAGTTCATAGGGCCATCTTTAGTACGACCTCGGATGGGACCGTAACCATAGGCGGGGCTGAGTTCGACAAAATTCTTTTCTCCTATGACATACAATCGTTCATAATTGTTGAAATTATAGGTAGTGCCACAAGATGCTACCGTACCGCTCGGAAATCCCAGTTGGAAAAGTACCGTCTCGTCGACTTCCGCAAATTTTACGGGATCCGTTTTAATCTCCTGAGCGCTTACCCATATGGGCTCTTCCCCCGTCGCGTAACGAGCACCATTAATGGCGTAAACACCTACATCCATCAAAGCCCCGCCACCGGCTAGCGCCTTCTTTAATCGCCACTGATTAGGATCACCAATACGAAAACCCATATAGGTATTCACATGCTCAATTTTACCCAGTTCCCCTGCTGTCCTCATTCGTATCAGCTCTTGTGTATGCGGTTCAAAATGTAACCTATACCCCACCAATAATTTAACTCCTGCTGCCTTACAAGCATCTATCATTTCTTTCGCTTGGGCGGCGTTGTCGGCCAAGGGTTTTTCACAAATGACGTGCTTCCCAGCCGCCGCTACCTGTAATACATGCTGATGATGAAGTGAATTAGGAGTAATGACATATACGGCATCGATAGCTGGGTTGTTCCTAATTTCCCCCAGGTTTTCATAATTGTAAATATTCTTATCGGGAATGCCCCACTCTTTCTTCCATGCGACAGCTTTGGACGGGGTACCGGTCACGATTCCGGCCAAAGTTACCATCTCACATTGTTTAATGGCGTCGGCAACGCGGCGGGCATAGCCCCCCAACCCCATTAAGGCAACGCGTAATTTTTTTTGACCGGATGGACGGATGGACGTAAGTCCCGCATACATCTTGTAATAAGCCATACTGGCTATTCCAAAAGAAACTGATTGTAGAAATTTTCGTCGAGAACGCATAACCGATTTATTTTACTTTATAGGTATGAGTTTTTCTTCGTATAAGATAAAAGTTGAAATTACCGATTCCATAGTAAAATTCCATTATAAACTTAAAACCTATCCAGTTAAATCGTAAGCTTTGCAAAATTATACTTTTGAAATTATTCGATCGAAACGCATCATTCCACACCCTTAGTCCTTTATAAATGAGAAAATTTAGTCTTAGCGCCATCCTTTTTTTTCAGATCGGATACCCCCCGTATGCCTGGACTCAAGACCAGCCTGACAAAGGGATGTTGAAAATTCATCTCGACATGCGAACGACCCTCTCGGAGGGAAAACGCCTGCGTATGGGAGGAGCAAGTGTGGGATGGGAATGGGGAAAAAATCGCCATGAGGCCACATTGGGTTATTATTGGACAGGTAACCGAGGGCGCAACGACCTGTCACGCCTGCAAAATTTAACGATCACCACCTTACCGACTACAGAAACGATGGAATCGGATCTCCGTTTTTTGAATGCGGGTTATTGGTTAACCATAAAAGATTGGCCTCGTTGGAAAATTTCAACTCCATTGGAAATAGGCGTGGGTAGAGGGAAATTCACAAGTCAATCCAACGGAGAAATGCACGTTGAAAGGGTGCAAATTTTCCCGTTACAAGCAGCCGTTTACGGTGAATGGAAAGCTACCCGATGGCTAGGTCTTGGAAGTCATGTGGGTTATCGGCATTACTTATCTTCTCAAAACCACTCTTCCTTAGCAGCCCTTAATGGGATGTATTACCGTTTCAGAGTGCTGTTGTACATTCAAACCTATTACGATTGGCGCGATTTTCTATTCCGAGACAAACCTCTTGCCTCTCCTTTCTATAAGAAATCAAAAGAAAATCAATAGCAAAGCCAAGCGGGTAATGTTTCGCTAATTCAGAAATCGTTATTTCAGCAATACGCCATCGGCCAAAAAGGTAAGTTCTTTTTTGGGCTCTTTGATTTTTTCGATTTCCTCCTTGCTTTTTCCTGCGTCGTAGGCGTAATGACGCAATTCCGCCACAGGTGTAGTTTTTATTTTAGCCTCACCTTCAAAAACAACGGTGCGCCCCTGAATATTTTTAGGAACGAAAAAGGCATAGTCTTTGAATTTCACGCGCATGGTTTCACCATTGTCAAGCTTAATGGTCATCCAACAGCCTTTCATCTGACATACATCCACCACTTCACCCTCTACCTTTACGTTGGCTGATTCCTTGTCACCCAGCTCCTTTATCAGGTTGGTAGCAACAATTGCATTTTTATCATCAATGTTTTTTCCGAAATGCTTTTCCTGAGCAACGCTTACGTGACTTAAAAATATAGCCAATACAATCGACAATACGGACTTCATAAATAGTTGATTTTACATTTATTTTTTAACTCCATGCATGCCATTGAAATGCGGGGTTACACCACTCTTTCCTTTTCTGGCAACAACCTCGAAAAGTATCATATTTCGGTGATATTTCAAAAAATCCAGGAAAGCAATAAAAGACGATGGTAAATGATTCCAGGTTATCCTTCAATAATTTACAAGATCGTGTTATTTTTAGAATAATTTTCCACTCATTAAACCTTAATCATGCTTCGAATCACTTACTTGACCTTCATCTTCCTAGTTTTCGGAATTACCGCCTGGGCACAGGGTTCACTTTTCAAGGGTGAAATTGGAGTTCAGACCTACACTTTTAGAAATAGCTTTCCTAACGGAGTGGAAGCTACCCTAGACACCATCAAATCGTTCGGCTTTATAGAACTAGAAGCGAATCCGCCTAAAGGCGTCTCCCACGAAGAATTTAGAAAAATGTGTGACGCTCGCAGCTTGAAAATTGTAAGTACGGGGGCTGACTTTAACGAACTCGCTAAAGACCCTATGCAAATCGTACGGAATGCTAAAATACTAGGAGCATCGTATGTAATGGTAGCCTGGATTCCCCATAATCCGCCCTTTAGCCTGGACGATGCAATGCGGGCTTCGGAAGTGTTTAATAAAGCTGGTAAAATTCTAAAGGAAAATGGGTTAACGCTCTGCTACCATAATCATGGTTATGAGTTTATCCCCCATGGTAAAGGGACCTTATTCGATTTCATGATGGAAAACACCGATCCTGAATACGTTTTTTATGAACTCGATGTACTTTGGGCTATTCACCCAGGCGCTGACCCGGTGGCTCTGTTAAAAAAATACGGTAGTCGTTTTAAGTTGATGCACCTTAAAGATTTGAAAAAAGGGGTTAAGGGGGATTTTTCCGGAGGGACTCCTACGACTAACGACGTAGCTATCGGAACCGGGCAAGCGAAATTTCCGGCCATCATTCGTGCTGCACAGGCGGCCGGAATTGAGCATTATTTCATTGAAGATGAAAGTCCCACCTTCATGCAACAAATTCCGAAATCGATTGCCTACCTGAAAGGGTTGAAATAAAAATCGTAGGTATTATTTACCCAACCTGTTTTTCAATGAATAAATTTTCGTGGCCTTTATTTAACGCCATGCCCATCGTGGCGATTGGACGAAATTTGGAAGCGGAAGACCTCCAAGCCTTTCTTCCTGGTTTTCTGGCAGCGGGTCTAAGTACGTTGGAAATTACCCTCAACAGTCCGAACGCCAGCGCCCTGATTGAAGCGTTATCTGAGGAATATCAAGGACAATTAAATATTGGCGCAGGTACCGTACGTAATATGGATGATCTGGAAATTGCTTTGAAAGCAGGGGCTAGTTTTATCGTGACGCCGATCTTGGATGAAGCGGTGATAAAAGAATGCGTACGACTCCAGATACCCGTTTTCCCAGGCGCCTTTTCCCCCACAGAGATTTATAAGGCTTGGGACTTAGGTGCCACCATGATTAAAGTTTTCCCAGCCAGCGCCGTAGGTCCGGACTACCTCAAAGACATCTTAGCGCCTTTAAACGACCTTGAACTACTACCCACGGGGGGGGTCAACTTAGGCAATATACCAGCCTATTTTAAGGCAGGTGCCCGAGGATTTGGAATTGGAAGTCCCCTATTCGATAAGAAGTTAATTGAAGAGAAAGACTGGGAAGGACTTCGAGAGCATTTTGCCAAGTTCACTCAGCTGATACAGGAACTGACCGAGGGTAAAAAATGAGTACGCCAACGTTAGGGGTAAGACAACACCGCGGGATTTGATTAGGTCTAAAACGTGCCTTCGTCAGGCAACGTCAATGCACTCTCCCCAATCCCCTCCCCCTTACCACAACCCCGTAGGGGTGACATGATATAATCCGTCCGTTTTTTGGAAATACCCCCCAT
>ENA-UOVV01000405-UOVV01000405.1-compost-metagenome-genome-assembly--contig:-NODE-405-length-53236-cov-11.413324_pt1 | contig 53236 bp, 46 predicted proteins | sample MGYA00238155_ERZ761577 | MGnify/ENA primary metagenome ERZ761577 (study PRJEB28898, sample SAMN06268775) | compost metagenome | isolation source: Emeryville, CA | place: USA:Emeryville, CA | collected... | reverse complement strand
AATCGAAAGCAATGTCGCTCCCTAGGTTCGACATTGTTTTTGATTTTAAGCTATGTTCCCTACTCCCCAGTCAATGCCGACCAAATCACATTATAGATCTCCACAGCTTCCAATTTTTCCTTTCCTGGGAAGTGAGGGGTAATGCAAACAGGGTAATACATTGCTGGAATCAAAGGCGATCCATGGGAACCTTTGACAAGTCGTGCATCCAGCGGAATTACATCCAGTCGGTACCTAAATCCTAGCTTTTTTCGTACCAATTTATAGCCGGCACGGAGCTTGATAAAGGGGTTCGAAGGATCCATGAACATTTCTACTGGATCATAACCTGGCTTACGATGGATGTCCACCATATGTGCATAGTCCGGGGCTTTAGCATCATCGAGCCAGTAATAGTACGTGAACCAGCTTTCGTCTTCGGCGATGACCACCAAATCACCTGACCGCTCATGATCAATATGGAAATCTTTTTGTTCCGTTTTATCCAAAACCTTGGCTATACCCGGTGTTTTTTGAAGTAGTTCCTTCACCTTTTTAAGGTTCGTCGGATTCTTGACGTAAACATGGGCAATCTGATGATCGGAAACAGCAAATACCTCCGATGCGCCAGCATCCAGCAACTCGTACCAACGCTCATTTCTAACAGCGATCCAATTTTGCTCCCGGAAGAGTCGGTTGATATGAATGGGATTTGAAACGGGATTAATGCCGTATTCTGACAAGAGAATGATGGTTGCGTCCTTCTTTTCGTAATGTTCGACAAGTTGTTTGACGAGCGCATCGATTTCGGTCAATTCTTTATTGATCTTTGAAAAGTCGGGACCAAATTTTTGTAAACAATAATCCAGGTGGGGTAAATAAATCAAGGTTAGTGTAGGATCGTATTTTTGATCGACCTTGATCGAAGCATCAGCAATCCACTTGGAAGACTTAATATTTGCATTCGGACCCCAAAAATTGAATAATGGAAACTGCCCTAATTCCTTTTGCAGTTCATCACGAAGAGAAGCAGGATGCGCATAACAGTCGGGTTGTTTGACACCGTCGGCATGGTACTGTGGTCGGGGAGTTACCGAATAGTCGGCGCTAGAATACATATTGTACCACCAAAACATTTTCGAAACGGTAAAATTTGGATTTATTTTTCGAGCGGCATCCCAAATTTTCTCGGCACGAACCAGGTGATTTGACTGTTTCCAAAATTTAATCTCGGCGTCCTCTCGGTCATACCAGCCATTTCCTACGATACCATGTTCGGACGGCCATTTCCCCGTTATGTAACAACTTTGTGCTGAGGTGGTTACAGCGGGGGTTGCGGGTTTAATCGGGGTGATAACCCGTTTGGTGACATAGTTTTTTAAAAAGGGGGTATATTCTCCAATAAGGTTAGCGCTCAAGCCAACAATATCTATGACAACAGTCTTCTTCATAATTCTAAATTTCCAATTGTTGTTTTACCCAGTTTAATTCCCTGCTAATCGCATCGGGTATGGAACGTTGCAAGGATTCGGGCAGAACAGACCAGGTATAAGTTTCCACCTCCATATACGTTGTAATGGGGTTCTGTTTTTGAAGGGCTAATACTTGCTGCGTTTGTGATTGGGTAGACCCTAGAAGTCCATAATGTTCCATGAAAAGAGGCACATGGAAGTGCACCCTCCATTCTATTGTAGGCGAATCAGCATCAGCCAGGGCATCATCGAGATCCGGGTAGTGTATAAATTGGCCGTCTTCGGTACGAGCTACCACCTGGTGCAAATAAACGGGTTCATTAAACTGCCTCGCTAATAGGGCTAATTTCTCTTTTTTATCCTGCGTCAAATCCACTTTTAAGGCCGAACTCAATTGAAGCCTGCCCACCTGTATACCCGTTTTTAACAGCTGATCCTGCACCCACGCTGGGGATTCAAAACTCACAGCAAAATGACATACATCGTAACAAAGACGAACGTGTTTGAAGAGGGCAGATTTTGCTATGTCAGTCGAATAACCTTTCACTTTTTTTAAATATTCGATGCATTCGGGGAGTAATTGCTGTGTATACCAAGCAAAGAAATCTTTACCATTGCTAAGAATTCCATCCGGTTCCGGTTCTATATCCACATGCAGGGTTCTACCCGTTTTTTCCTCCAATTCAATTAAGAACCCGACCAGATCCAAGATTTGAGTCGTTGCCTTTGTTCTTGCATAGGATAGATCTTCAGGTGAACGCCACCAATGACGATACGAAAGCGGGGGAGTTGATACGGCTCCGGTCAGATTGTCGGGAAGCAGTTCCACCAAAATCCGAAACAGACGTTTGGTGTATTCTAATCGATCAGAAGTCGTCCAATCCGGTGCATGAACATAATCCTTGACCACCGATTGGTGAAAATTACCATAGGGGAAACCATTGATACAGAATACATAGAGGTTATTTGCCTCAAGCCAGGATTTTAGCTCTTGTAATCGTGCTGGTTTTTCTAGTTCGATTGAGGCTTCATGGGCTAATCGCAATCCAATCGCCATGGGATTAGTGCCAGCAACAGATTGCCGTACCTGGGGAATGGCAGACTTCAGTTCACTGAAATGGTCATCCCAATTTACACCCGGATGGATATTACTGCAATAGGTCAAATGACCGTAAGACGTTAACATAGTTTTTTAAGAAACTTCTAAACCGAAGCTGTGCGTGGAGCGTGATGCGCTTCTTCCCAGTTTTTTAAATATTGAGCCGATTGTTCGATCAGAACTTCGTCCATTTCATGTACTTCCACCCCTTTTCCCAGACGCTCTAGTAGCGTAATGGTTAGCTTTCCTCCCAAATGCTCCCGGAATTCGGCCAATCCAACTTTTAAATGTGCACTTTCATGTTCCCATAAACATTCATGGACAATCTCAAATCCAAGGTTTACGAAAAGGTTCAGAATACGTTGGAGATCTGCGTCCGAAATCAGTCCTTTTTTATGAGAATAGACGCTATCAAGGGCGATGCCCATAGCCACCGCCTCCCCGTGTCGAATTTCGAAATTAGTCAGGTATTCCAGCTTGTGAGCCGCCCAATGTCCAAAATCAAGCGGACGTGCAGATCCGAATTCAAAAGGATCGCCGCTTCGGATATGTTGCAGATGGAGATCTGCACATTTGATAATTAATTCGGTCATTACCTCGGCTGATCGGGATACTAGCTCTTCGTAGTGTGACTCTATCCACTCGAAAAATGGCAAATCTTTAATCAATGCCACTTTAATGGCTTCCGAAATACCCGAACGCCAGTCCCGGTCATCAAGAGTTGACAGGAAAGTGCTATCGTTTAGGACGGCAACGGGGGGCACAAACGTACCCAAAAAATTCTTCTTACCGCCGTAATTTACACTGTTTTTCACCCCGATTCCCGAATCGTTTTGAGATAAAACAGTGGTTGGGATACGAATATGTCTTACCCCCCGATGCGAAATTGCAGCTGCGAATCCGGCCATATCGAGAACGGCTCCACCTCCTAAGGCAACTAGATAAGAATGTCGGTCGATTCCGTAGTGATCGATCGCCTCCACCAGTTTTCCGACAATTTTGAAGTCGTTTTTAACTTGTTCCCCTCCCGGTACGGTGATTATGTCGGGTATAAATTCAACTTGTGCTCTAAGGGTTACAAAATAATTTCGAATTTGGTCGGTCAAGGTAGGATGACAGGCCAATACGCCTTGATCGACCACAAAAAGTACTTTTGGGACATATTCCTTATGACCTAACCCGTCAAATACCTGGCCCAAGGTCGGATTATCTTCAGAGAATAAATGGTCTGTAAAATAAACCTTGTACTGATAAGGAACCTGAAACGACTGTTCTAGTATAAACATGATTTTTAATTAACCCCCCTATGAAAAACGATCTGGCGTCATTGTTTTCCATATGTTTCATTTTATCTCTCTAATTATTTTCCGGCTTTTACAAATGTGGCATATTTAATGGACAGATTCAACCACCGTGTAACGGAAAAGATTTTCTTACTTACGTGACTGCAAACATTTTCCCCAATTTAATGGAAAGGGGCAATAACAGCAGTACTATGAATGCTAATGCATAAGATCCAAATGCCATACACCAAGCGGCATCCATGACGATGAGGGATATCACCCCCGCCTTAACCGCTTTTCCTATCTTGTTGCCAACGGGGGATTCTACCGCAGCCCACAAAGGCTTACCTATTAACACGGCATGCAATCCAATTAAAACCACAGCCATGACAAAATATCCATTTTTGTAAGCGATAATCCCTTGAGCAACATGTACGATCGCATAAAAAAGGCTGGCTAAATAAAGATAGATTCGTTTCCCGCCATGTACTTCATCCTGACTGATCAAGGTGATGGCTGCAATATAGATCAGCGGGATAAATCCCAATGGCCACCAGAGTTCTAAAGCTGCAGGTACGGCACTTACCCCTAAAAGCAGATTCCCACCTCGACAGAACCCCATGACCAAAGGACCAAACAACCGACTATGTTTCGCAAAGCGATTGTAAACGATTGTCGCAAGGGCAATAATGACGGCGATCCAGCCACTGATACGGCTGTAATTGACGGCTGTCACGATCCCGAATACCAACAGTAAAACTCCTAAGACAGCGGCTGTACGAAAAGAAATTCGTCCACTAGGAATAGGCCGTTCAGGTCGCTCAACAGCATCGATTTGGGCATCGAAAACATCGTTTAAAACCACGCCTCCACCATATAGCCCTAGGGTACTGAAGATTAGCCAATAGGCATTTTCCCAATTAAACCCTACTCCCGCTATGGCAATTCCCGCTAAGATATCGGCTATCGCCGTTACTAGATTGGCCGGGCGCGTAAGCTGTAATGCCGCTCTAAATACCGTCATTTCCTCAACTCGGCAATTATTAAGAAATAAAGATGGAATTCTTTTCCACCCTCGGCTGCTGGCCGCCCCTCAAGATGCTATTCCCAAAAAACTTTTGATTCTGATCTATCTCCTGCTCGCCTTCAAAATCCGATACATCGATTTGCCCACTGAGCCCAAAGGCGTCAATGGCATTTTGATAGGTAACCTTATGAATCACTTCCGCATCGATTCCCTTCATTTTCATGAGGGCAGCGGTCTTTGGTATGGCCAATGGATCCGAAATCCCCCAGTCAGCGGCGGAATTCACCATTATCCTCTCAGCTCCATATTGTTCAACGATTTTGACCATACGTTCGTTACCCATTTTGGTAAAAGGATAGATCGTAAATGCCGCCCAAAACCCTTGGTCAAGCACACTCTTAACCGTCTCCTCATTATTATGATCGATCACCACCCAACCTGGATCTAATCCATGCTCAAGCGCAATCGCCATGCTGCGCTCTGTGCCCCTCTTTTTGTCACGATGCGGAGTATGTACTTGGACCGGCAATTGAGCGGATTTTGCTAATTCCAATTGAAGTCGATAGTATTTTTCTTCCAGGGCTGTCTGGTCATCAAAGCCAATCTCTCCAATTCCGACTACTCCTTCCTTATAAGCGTACAAAGGCAAAATTTCCATCACCTGCTCGGCTAAAGCCTCATTGTTTGCCTCACGGGAGTTTAAACCAATGGTACAATAATGTTTTATGCCGAATTGACTCGACCTAAATCGTTCCCACCCGATCAAACTGTTATAATAGTCCTTGAACGTTGACAAACCCGTGCGGGGCTGACCGACCCAAAACGACGGTTCGATTATCGCGACGATACCAGCCTCGTACATAGCTTGATAATCATCTGTAGTGCGTGAAACCATATGAATATGAGGATCAAAAAAACGCATCCCCTTAATCAAATCACGGTAATCGCTCCATTTCAGATCCTGGTGTGTGACTTGCGCTGCATGACCACCCTCATTTTCAAAATGGGAAGGATTTAACTGCGGGTGTTGTTGACAACTACGACACATAGCTACTCAATTTTCCGATTTCAAAATTTTTCCACGACAAATTACCCTTTTCAATTTCCTTCTTCAAAAGCGGGTAATTTTCCAACAATTCCGTTGCCGGCTCAAACTCTGAGAAATAACAAACCAAGGCAGCGGCCTGGCGATCTTCTTCCCTTGCCGACTTAAATAGCTTTTTCAGGTCGCTCAAAAGTTCTTCATTGATGAAGGGGATTACCAAACGCCAAACGCCGGGAGGAACGTGCCGACCGGCTGCCCATCGTTCATGCGCAAAGTCAATTAATATCCGGGTCAGTTCCGCATTTCGCCTTTCCTCCAAGCCATAAATTAATTCGACGGGCTTATCATTAAAAATAGATTTCATGATCAATTGGTTCCAGGCACCCTCGGGGAAATGCTTGGCCGGATACGGATTTTGCAAAGCGATTGCGTCTAAGACTACGCCAATATTGGAACGAACCGCATCCGTTGCCGTGGCTAACCATCTTTCCGGATAACTAAGCACCGGTAAAGCCGAATACAATGCTACCAATTCGTTCATTTCCGCTGTTTCAAACAGGGTTTGGATCGTATGAACATAGTTTTGTTGGTCCGTATCGTCGAAAAGTGATAAAAGCCATACACGAGCTAATCTCACTACCGTCCAGTTGTTAACTGAAAAGCCCTCAAACAAATTTGACAATTGAGCGCTTTGCTGTTCACTAGGGTTCACCAGCTTTTTGGGTAAATGCCGAGGAGCTGCCACAAAGGCGGTCATTACCTCCTTGATAGGTGCACTCTCCTTTTCATTTAACCAGTTTTTGGGCTCCTCCTCCAAATACTCCGCTAAAATTTCCCATAAAACCGGGGTTATTTTACTCATTATACACTTATTTTAAGAATTCATCAGATCTTCTATTTCTTCTCTTTCGATTGGAATATGTTCCATTAAATCTAGGTTACCCGTCTCAGTAATGAGAATATTATTCTCTAATCGTATCCCTAATCCCTCTTCTCTTATATAAATACCCGGTTCGCAAGTGAAAATCATTCCCGGTTCAAATCTTCGGTACTTATTGCCCACATCGTGCACATCTAAACCTAGAAAATGTGAGGTACCATGTGGGAAATACTTCCTAAAGGCAGGAGAATCAGGATCTTGATGATCAATGTCATGCTGCGTTAGCAAACCCAACCCCTTCAGTTCACTCTCCATAATTTTATTGACCTCGGCATGATATTCGTCCCAAAGGTTTCCAGCCACCAACATCGATTTAGCTTCCTTAAACACCCTGAGTACGGCGTCATATACTTCAGCCTGACGAGGGGTAAACCGCCTACTAACGGGGATTGACCGCGTTAAATCCGCATTGTAATTGGCATATTCGGCTGCACAATCGAGCAGCAAAACATCCCCGGCCTGACAGACCTGATCGTTCTGTACGTAGTGCAAAACACAGGCATTTTTCCCGCTGGCGATTATAGGAGAATAAGCATACCCTCTGGACCTACGACGTATATATTCATGAAGCATCTCAGCTTCAATTTCATACTCTGTAACACCCGGTTTTACAAATTTCAATACCCGTTCAAAACCTGCTTTGGTAATATCGCAGGCAATCTGAATCAATCGTACTTCTTCCGGATGTTTTACAGCTCGTAAATGATGCATCAAAGGAGCCAGTCGCTCTAATCGATGTAGGGGGTAACGCTCCTTAAAATAACGTATGAACCGGTCGTCTCGCGTTTGAACCTGGGAGTCATTACGGGTGTGTTCGTTAGAATTGAGATAAACCTGCTCGGCTTCAAATACGATATTGCGAAATACATTTTCGAACTGGTTCGTCCAAAAAATGGTCTGAATACCTGAAATAGCACGCGCTTGTTCTTTGGTTAATTTTTCACCTTCCCAAACCGCAATGTGTTCATTTGTTTCCCTTAAAAAAAGTACCTCCCTAAATTTCGGATCGGGATGGTCAGGCGATAGCACCAATATCGTTTCCTCCTGATCAATGCCCGATAAATAAAAGAGGTCAGAATTTTGTCGAAAACCCATCGTGCCGTCCGCATTCGTCGGCATCAGATCATTGGCATTCAAGATCGCAAGTGACTTGGAATGCATGAGTTGTGCCAGCGTTTGACGGTTGGCAACAAATAAGGATGTATCAATAGGAAGATAGCGCATGAAAATTAACGTATTTGAAATTAGCGGGCAACAGTGTCAACTTTTGCAAAAATACAGTTATCTTGCGTATTCTTATCACGTAAGCCATGTAAAACAAGCCACGAGAAATATTTTACAGTTGCCTTTAAATTAGTCGATACAACAACCAGTACCCCGAAAACGTGCAACCACCCGCACAAAAGTATTTTTGATTATGAAATCGTTGTTTTTGTCATGCCTCCTGTTCATCGTTCCTTATTTAGTTCAAGCGGAAGGCGTCAAATACTGGATATATTTAAAAGACAAGGACCTATCCCAACCCCCAGCCGTTTCTTCTAAAACGATCGAAAACCGCGCTTTGATGGGTTTACCCTTATCGCACGAAACCGACTTGCCTGTTCGGGAAGATTATATCCATGCACTCCACGAAGCATCTGTAAAAGTGGTCCATCGTTCGAAATGGCTTAACGCTGTTTCAGCTCAGATAAGCCCTGAAATTGTCAACCAAGTAAAACAGTTGAGCTTCGTAAAGGAAGTGGTCAAAATGGATTCCGACTTCTTTATCGCTCGATCGTCACCCATACCTTCGCCAGCGATGTTAGCACCGGTGATGGAACAAGTCCAATCGACCGTGTTCACTAGCCAGCGCTTAACCGGAAAAGGGGTTACCATCGGGGTGATCGATGCGGGATTTTATGGTGCCGACTCCTCTGACTTACTAAAGCACCTTTTTACAAAAAATAAAATCCTAGGCATAAAGGACTATGTAAAACCCCATCAAAAGGGCGAAGATCTTTATTCCATCGCAGAAAGTTATTCCGATATGCACGGCACTGAAGTGCTTTCGGCCATTGCAGGAATTGATAAAAGAGACCATGTGCAGTACGGACTAGCGCTCAATTCAAAATTCTACCTCGCTCGTACCGACTACTCCCTCCGCGAATGGAGAGGTGAGGAGGACAATTGGATTGCAGCGCTGGAATGGATGGATAGCCTGGGAGTCCGCCTGATCAATACATCACTGGGTTATGCAAGAGGTTTTACCGATCCCTCGGAAAACTATGAGCCTTTTCAAATGGACGGTAAATCGACGGCCATTTCAAGAGCCGCTCAAGTCGCCGCCGACGAGAAAGGTATGCTACTGATTATCTCGGCAGGCAATGAAGGTGAAGACAAGTCCTGGAAAGTAATTACTGCTCCCGCCGATGCGAAAGGGGTACTCTCCGTAGGAGCAACCAATCAACATCAGTGGACGCGAATCGGCTATAGCAGCATTGGCCCTGAATCGCTGGATTATCTAAAACCCAACGTGTCATGTTATTCACTCTATGGGACATCCTTGTCGGCTCCAGTCATTACCGGCTTTGCGGCTTGCCTGATGGAACATAGCCCCAAGCTAACCAATAAACAATTGATCGATATCATTGAGCGATCAGCCCACCTGTATCCGTATGGAAATAATTACGTCGGTTACGGAGTTCCACAAGCCTCCCGTGCACTGGAATTGGTGAAAAGATCAAATCTCCCCAATAAAAATATTCAAATCTCAGCATCCGGCCGGACCATAGACCTGCCGGTGAATACTACCGAACGCATCGTGCCGATCTACCGTAAGAAAAACGCAAAGGATGTTATCGTGCAACAAACTGCCACGGTAGTAAATGGTAAAATTTCTTTGCGAAGACAAAGTCAGGAGAAATTCACCACAATTGATCTAAAAAACTACGCTGTTGAAATAGTTTGGGAATAACAGAATAACCTTGCTCATAACAACATAACCAATGAGGCGGTCTAATTGCATAAAACGAACCGCTTCATTAGTCCCACGAAGTTGGAATCTTAGCGATCAACTTCCCCCATTACAATATCAATCGAGCCAATCACCGCGATTAGGTCTGCGAGTAATCCTCCCCTCGCTATTTCCGGTAAGACCGACAAATTATTAAAGGAACATGCTCGTGCTTTACAACGCACCGGCTTATCCGAACGACCATCGGTTCGGAAATAAAATCCTAATTCTCCCTTTGGATTCTCAGCACGAATGTAAAAATCCATCGCTTTCGGACGAATTTTCTTGGGAACGGCAGCTTGAGGATCGAAATCCCGCGTACGTTTTAAATCGGACGTGAGTCGATCTAAACATTGTTCAATTATTCGAACCGACTCCCTGCATTCGGCGATACGAACCCAGTTCCGGTCCCAACAATCACCGGTTTTTCCCATGGCACCCGTACCCATAGGAACGTCAAATTCCAATTCCGGATAAACCGAATAGGCGTCTACACGCCGAAGGTCATATTTTAACCCCGACCCTCGCAGGACCGGTCCACTGCATCCATAATTAATGGCTAATTGCAGGGGCAAAACACCTACATTGGCTGTTCTTTTTACGAAGATTTTATTATCAATTACGAGTTGATCGATCTCTTGTAATTTGGGTTTTAGATAACGGATAAACTCTTGACACCTTTCTTCAAAACCTACGGGTAGGTCATAAAATAACCCTCCTATCCATATATAATTGTATAGCATACGAGCCCCGCTTACCCATTCGAGCATTCTCAAAATTTGCTCTCGATCACGCATCATCCATAGAAAAGGGGTATAGGCCCCAATATCCAAAGCATAGGTTCCGATGGCAATAAAATGAGAAGCTAACCGGTTTAGTTCGGCTACTAACACCCTGATGTATTCGACCCTCCGCGGGATATCGTTTTCTATGCCCAACATGCGTTCGACCCCCATGGCATACGCGTGCTCTGAATTCATCGCAGCAACATAATCCATACGGTCTACATAGGGGATGACTTGGTTAAAAGGGAGAGCCTCCGCATGTTTCTCGAAACAACGGTGCAGATAGCCTAGGTGAGGAACCACATCCACGACAAGCTCTCCGTCGGTAATCACCTCCAACCGAAGTACCCCGTGGGTCGACGGATGTTGTGGCCCGACGTTGAGGATCATCTCACTCGACTTAAGCTGAGCAGGATCATACTTATTAGGTGCGGACTTCCTAAGATTATCTTCTTTGTATTCGTATTGCAGGGTATTTGACATTTCTCCCAAGCGATGGTATCGAGGTAAATTTAAGTAGAAATACGGTTCAAAGGCATTTCTCACCGCGATTTAGATTTTTTTTAAAAAAATACATGTATATACAACTATTTTTCGTACCTTTGTAATATCATATTAAAACAAGCAACCAAATCAATAAAATCGATATGTCAACACTTAAATGGAAATTGGATCCCACACACAGCGAGTTACGTTTTAAAGTAAAGCATTTAGGCATTTCCAACGTTAGCGGAAATTTCGAATCTTTTGATGCATCAATTGAATCAACTGATAGTACTTTCAAGACTGCAGATGTAAAACTCACGGCACAGACCGAATCGATCAATACCAATAATCCGGACCGAGATAAACATTTGAAGAGCGGTGACTTTTTTGAGTCAGAACAGCATCCTGAGATGATATTCGAAGCCAAAGGGGTTGACCTTACCCAAGACGAGATCGAAGGTAGTTTAACGATCAAGGGAGTTACACATCCTGTAAAATTAGAAGTTGAATTGGAAGGTACGGCCAAGGATCCTTGGGGAAATGAAAAGATTGCTTTTTCAGTTTCAGGTAAAATCAAACGTTCTCTTTGGGGTTTGACCTGGAATGCCGCCTTGGAAACCGGTGGGGTTTTGGTAAGTGACGAGGTGAAAATTTACGGAGACGTTCAATTTGTTGCAGAATAGGCTTTTATTGCGTCTCGTGAGAGGCATGAAGCTTTTTTTGGGATGATTTTCGAATCATCAACGCTGGCTTAAGCACCCTGGTTTCAAACAAAATCGGGGGCTTTTTGCTTTCGATCAAATCTAATATCAGCTCAGCCGATTGTCGCCCCATTTCGAAGGTGGGTTGCACCATCGTACTCAAAGGGGGGTCCAATAATGAAGATATGGCCAGGTCGGAAAAACCCATCAGAGCGACCTCTTCCGGCATTTTATAGCCGAGTTGTCTTAGCGCTGAATGCACCCCAATAGCTATTCGATCACTGGCAGCGAAGATAGCGTCGGGTCTTTGCTTCAACGCCATCAACTGATAAGCGGCGTGATATCCTGTTTCGTGTCCAAATTCGCCAGTAATGATCCATTCGTCTCTAACCTCCAACCCATTCCTAATCAACGCATCTTTATACCCTTGAGCTCTGTTTCGGCTAATCGCCAGATTTGTATGTCCGCCCACATGGGCAATTTTTCGACACCCCTGATTGATCAAGTGCTCGGTGGCATTATAAGCTCCTCCATAATCGTCTACTAATACCTTATGGGTTTGAATTTCTTCTACTGCTCTATCAAAAAAAACCACGGGAATGGAATGATCGGCTAGTTCTCTAAAATGGTCGTTATCCTTGGTGCTACTCGAAATTGATATGAGTACACCATCGGCTCTTCGAGAGGCAATATGCCGGGTACAAGCTAGTTCTCGCTCATAGGTTTCGTGACTTTGGTAGATCATCACCTGGTACCCTCTTTGGTAGGCAACGTCTTCTATACCCCCAATTACTGATGAAAAAAAAGGGTTGGCTATATCCGGCACTATGACACCAATACTATAGGTACGCCGATTGAGTAAACTCAAAGCAAACGGATTCGGCGAGTAGTTGCGTGCACGCGCTAATTCCAACACACGCTTTTTGGTCTCAGGGCCAATTTCCGAACTATCCCGCAATGCCCTCGATACCGTTGATTTGGAAACTCCGAGCTCCTTCGCCAACTCTTTTATCGTCACCGTCTGTCTGGCCATAACCTTTTACTATCAAAAAATTACAATTATTTTCTTGTCTTTCGGTTGCGTTGATTTACCGCACCCTTCAGTTTTTTAGACGATAAAATCCGATTTTTCCCGTAACCAATCCAATTTGCAACCGTTCCCGGGAACGGTTGCGTAAAAATAATTAATTCTTTTTAACTCAAGGGCTTGGTATTCCCAGCAATTGGTTCTAAACTCAGTTAATCGTTGCGAGATAACGATACGATGCAATCCATGTAATTTCTTATTTTATTACAATATCGAGTAATAAGATCCAATGATACCACAGTCAAGCCTACCCGCCCCCTCACGCTCGAGCCGCAAATCGGAACGTATGGAATCGTTGATCACAGACGTGGTCCGGAATGGGTGTTACAAATCATTTTGTGAACTTTTTACTCTCTATTATCACCCCTTATGCATTTATGCCATGCGGGTGGTTAATTACCGGGAAATAGCGGAAGAGGTGGTATCGGATGTCTATATGAAATTGTGGAAGAACAGGGAGCAAATAACCGTTCACACCTCCTTTGAAGCTTATTTATATCGTTCCGTCAGGAATCAAGCCCTCGACTACTTAAAACTTAAAACCTATCGCCCTCAGAAAAACGAACCCCTAGAAGCAGTTGACCGTAGCACTGCTTACGCAGACTACCACACACCGTCGGATGAACTTTGTTTTAACGAATTATTCGATGAAGTGGAAAGCCTCGTTAATCAGCTCCCTAGGCAGTGTCAATTGATTTTCCGATTAAATCGCGAAAACGGTTTACGTTATAGGGAAATTGCCGAACACCTCCAAATATCCATCAAGACGGTTGAAACACAAATGGGGCGGGCTCTCAAATTGCTCAGGAAGCGGCTGTCGGAACACCGACTGGTCGCCTGATTTCTTTTTCCCTGTGTCGGGAAGCAGACACCCAAGCTTTGTACAGTGAAGTTTCGATGTAGCCGGACAATTTATCGTTGACTGGCTTTTATTTGTTATTTTTGAATCTTAAAATTTCTGATTTTTTTACTTTATGGCATTAGAAGAAACCTGGCGCTGGTTCGGTCCAAACGACCCAGTGTCCTTACAAGATGTTCGTCAGGCAGGTGCAACCGGAATCGTGACAGCCTTGCATCATTTACCCAACGGCCAAGTTTGGACGACGGATGAAATTCGCCAACGCAAAGCAATCATTGAAGCGGCCGGACTCACCTGGTCGGTTGTAGAAAGTATCCCCGTTCATGAGGCGATTAAAACCCAAACAGGGGATTACAAAAAGTATATTGAGAACTATAAAGAATCGATCGTTAACCTTGGAAAAGAAGGTATCGATACGGTTTGTTATAACTTTATGCCGGTCTTAGACTGGACCCGTACGGATTTGGATGCACCCATGGCAGATGGATCGACTGGCCTTCGCTTTGATGCGATCGAATTTGCTGCATTCGAATTGTATATCCTAAAACGAAAAGGCGCTGAGTCAGTGTATCAGGATGAGGTGAAGACCGCTGCAAAAAACTGGTTTGAAAATGCCTCTCCTGAAGCATTGAAAAAACTGGAACGAAATATTATCGCCGGTTTGCCAGGTAGCGAAGAAAGCTTTACCATAGAAGAATTTTCGGATGTTCTTGATACCTATAAGTACATAGGCGACCAAGAACTACGGAAGCACTTATACCATTTTGTGAAGGAAATTGCTCCCGTAGCGGAAGATGCGGGTGTACGCTTGTCGATTCATCCCGACGACCCCCCCTACCCCATTTTGGGTTTACCGCGTGTGGTTAGTACGGAGCAGGATGCACGCATGTTACTGGAAGCAGCCGATATTAGCGCAAACGGACTTTGTTTTTGTACTGGATCATACGGCGTTAGAGCTGATAACGATTTGCCCGGTATGGCAAGCCGTTTAGGAGATCGAATCCATTTTATCCACCTTAGAGCTACCAAGAGAGAGGCAGACGGTAGCTTCTACGAAGCCGACCATTTGGATGGCGACGTAGACATGTACGGGGTTATGTACGCCTTACTCAATGAACAAAGACGTCGTAAAGCTGAAAAGAGGACCGATTTACGAATGCCTTTCCGCCCAGACCATGGCCACCGAATGCTGGACGACCTCAACCAAACAAAAAAAATCAACCCAGGTTATACCGCTATCGGTCGCCTAAGAGGGCTAGCCGAGCTCAGAGGGTTAGCCTATGGAATTGAAAAAAGTTGGGAAAGGGGGTCGGAATAATGAACCGCCCCCATTCTGATCAGCAATTTTCTTATTTTTGGGCTCCATTTAGCATTTAGAAAAAAGCGTTAGGATAAACGCACTACAAATACCAGGTTATTTATGGGAAAAATAGTTTCCTTCGGCGAAGTACTCATGCGATTAAGCACACCCGGAGCTGGTCGCTTTGAACAAGCCCGACAATTCAATATTACCTATGCGGGGGGTGAAGCCAATGTGACGACGGCCTTAGCCTACTGGGGGCATCATACAATGCATGTCACTAAATTCCCCGACTCTCCCATCGGAAGAGCTGCTGCCCAGTACCTGCAATTTCACGGGGTAGATATCTCGGAAATCAGATACGGTGGAGATCGAATCGCGGTGTATTATTTAGAAACTGGTGCAGCGCTTCGACCCAGCCAAATTGTATACGACCGTTATCACTCTTCCTTTGCCGAGCTAGACCCGGCTGAATTTGATTGGGAAACCATTCTTAAAGACGCCACCTGGTTTCACTGGGCGGGAATTACCCCGGCCTTATCACAGGCAGCAGCCGATGCACTACGCGATGCGATCAAGGTAGCTAACCAAAAGAATATTACCGTTTCGGGTGATATTTTTTACCGATCCAATTTATGGAAATACGGTAAAAAACCTTCGGATATTTTACCCGAACTGACCGCCGGAACGAATTTAGTCATAGCCAATCCGATCAACTTGAAAGAGATTTATGGGATCGAATCCGCTTCTTTTCAAGAGGGTTGTGAAAAATTTAAGGCTGCCTTCCCTTCCATAACCACCGTGGTGGATACCCATAGAACCTCGATCAGTGCCACCCATAATTTGTTGAGAGCCTATCTTTGGAACGGATCAGATGTCCTTGAAACAAAAGACATAGAAATTAATCCGATAATTGACCGTGTAGGGGGCGGGGATGCTTTCATCGCTGGTTTAATCCATGGGTTACTTACCTTTGACGATCCGCAACGCGCGCTTGAGTTCGGTGTGGCGGCCTCGGCACTCAAACATACCATTGAAGGAGATGCACTCATCAGTACCCTTGACGAAGTTGAAGCCATTCGACAAGGGGATACATCTGGGCGAATTAAACGATAAGATTAAATGTCAGGACTAACACAGCTTAAAGCTATATCTCCGGTCGACGGACGCTATTATTATCAAGTTACCGAACTTTCGAACTATTTTTCAGAATACGCACTGATTCGGTATCGTGTCCAAGTTGAAATTGAATATTTTATTGCTCTGTGTGAGGAAAACCTCCCCCAGCTGACGGCTGTGGATCCTGCCGTTTTTTCCAAACTGCGCCAAATTGTCACTAATTTTTCGGAGGATGATGCGCTTTGGATTAAAGAAAAAGAGAAAGAGACTAACCACGACGTAAAGGCGGTCGAATATTTCGTCAAGGATAAGTTTGAAAAATTAGGTTTGTCCCAGTTTTCTGAGTTTATTCATTTCGGATTGACCTCTCAGGACATCAATAATACGTCGATTCCATTGTCCTTAAAAGACGCCTTAGAGAAAACTATATTGCCACAATTTAGGCAGGTTTTATTTGTGCTGCGTCGTACGGCCATTGAATGGCAGAACATTCCTATGTTGGCGTTCACGCACGGGCAGCCCGCATCTCCTACGCGTTTAGGTAAGGAATTCCAGGTTTTTGTCGAACGTCTCACGATCCAGTTAGACCAGCTTTCTCAAATCCCACACAGCGCAAAATTTGGTGGAGCAACTGGTAATTTCAACGCCCATCATATTGCCTATCCTTCTGTCAACTGGGTCGATTTCGGCAATCGGTTCGTTCGTCATTTAGGTCTAGTGCGGAGTAAATATACCACCCAAATTGAGCATTACGATAACCTGGCGGCAACCTGCGATGCATTAAAAAGGCTAAACAACATTCTTATTGATCTTTGTAGGGATGTGTGGACCTATATTTCAATGTCCTATTTTAAGCAGAAAATAAAGGAAGGAGAAGTAGGTTCCTCGGCTATGCCGCATAAGGTGAACCCTATTGATTTTGAAAATGCCGAAGGAAACCTGGGGGTTGCCAACGCGTTATTCGAACATTTTTCGGCCAAATTGCCCATATCACGACTTCAGCGAGACCTAACCGATTCGACCGTCTTGCGCAATCTCGGCGTACCTGTTGCGCATCAATTGATCGCCCTGAATTCACTTTTGAAAGGGCTGGGAAAACTGGAGTTACATGAAGAAGCTTTAAAGCAGGATTTGGAGGATAATTGGGCGGTCGTAGCGGAAGCGATTCAAACCATTTTGCGGAGAGAAGGCTATCCCAAACCCTATGAGGCTTTGAAAGCTTTGACCCGCACCAAGGAGAAGATCAACCAAGATACTATCCGAAAATTCATTGAAGAACTGAATATTAGTGAAGAAGTCAAGGAAGAACTACGGAATATAACCCCCTTTAACTACCTGGGGGTCCTGGAATAGCGTTGTGAGTTGTTCATCGGTCAGAATGACCCAGGTTTTTGTCGGGTGCTATAAGGTCTCGAACGCGTTGTTTCAATATTTTTATTTCGGGGAAACCACCGTCTGATTTGCGATCCCAGATGAGTTTTTCTTCTAAGTGTATGGAGAAATGACCGGATGTGTCGGACGGGCATAACGTCACGCCACCCAATTCGTCTTGGAATGTGGTAAGCAACTCCTGAGCCATCCAGGAGGATCGAAGCAGCCATCCGCATTTAGGGCAATAAATTATTTTAATTACAGGCTTCATGTCGGATCCACTTCATTCCTTACTTCCTTTCCCGAGGTAAAATCCTGTACCAGCCGTGTAGCACACTCCAAAGCGGTTGAAAGCTCGTCGTTTAATAGAACGGTATCAAATTGATCTTGAAACCCGGCTTCGTATCTTACCTTAGCCATGCGGCGTTCCATGGATTCGGGTGTTTCGGTCCCGCGGGAATACAAACGACGATATATTTCTTCCTCTGACGAAACTTTCACAAACACAGCGAGTGCCTTATCGCCATATACCTGTTTTAATTTCAACCCACCTTTAACGTCCACGTCAAACACAACATCCTTACCCTCCTTCCATAAACGTTCAATTTCGGAGCGGAGAGTGCCGTAGAAATTTCCGGGATATACTTCTTCCCACTCGGCGAATTCGCCCTTTTCAATCCTATGTTTGAAATTCTCTTCCGATAAAAAATAGTAATCCTTCCCGTCTATTTCATTAGGGCGGGGAGGTCGCGTGCAAGCGGAAATTGAAAAGGCCAGCGTATCCTGAAAAACGGACAATAGATGTCGGACAATCGTTGTCTTTCCTGAACCGGAAGGTGCTGAAAATATAATTAATTTACCTTGTCGTGACACGGGAATATCAAGGAATCCTAGAAAGGCGGGGAATTAAAGCAGGTCCAATTTGAGTTTGATAGAGTTGATCAGGCTTTCGGGGCAGGTTTTTCGTTCCAACTTATTACACAACGACTCTTTGATACATTTTACCAAATGATATTCGTTGATACAGGGCATACATATATCCATGTTTTCCCTAAAGTGGTTTATTTCCTGTTCGGTTGCCTCCCCATCCAAAATTGCCTGAATCATTCTCATGCAATTCTCGTGATTTTCACAGGACGACTTCGTCCCTACTTTCTGCTGCGACGCATCCACCGAACCCTTGGACATCATATCCATTTAAAACTCAATTTTACGAAATCTGTAATAACCATGCTGTTAGTTAAACCTCTTTAGACCTCAAAAAAGTTTCATCTTAGGTGTCATATCCCATCGAACTCGCATAATTTTTCAATTTTTCTTTCAATAGATTGCGAGCACGGTGCAAGCGGGACCTTACGGTACCAATCGGAATGTCCAGAATTTTGGCCATTTCCTCATAAGTAAACCCTTCGATGTCACAGATAATGATGACCGTCCGAAAGTCCACAGGAAGTGAATTTAGTGCATTGGCCACTTCATCGCCGATCATATCCTGGACGGTATGTGCACGTAAATCCACGGTATGTTGAACCTCGCCCCCGTCTTCGGAATTATAGGTCGTTTCAATTTCCTGATAATCGACCTTTGCGGGTTCTTTGCTCCGTTTCCGATAATCGTTGATGAAGCTATTTTTTAAAATACGGAATAACCAAGCTTTCGCGTTTGTTCCCTCCTCGAATGAAGCTATAAAGCGAAAGGCCTTCAGATACGTATCCTGAACCAAATCGTGTGCATCATCTTCATCCATGGTTAACCGGTACGCAAAATTGTACATAGAGTCAATATGCGGCAGAAATTCCCGGTTAAAGATTATGTAACGCTGATCGTCCGTTGATTCTCCTTTCACTATTTTTGACATGACTACTGACATAATCCTCTCTCTTTGCGCGCCTTACTACGAAGGCACAATTACTCTTAAATGATAAATAACGTCAAAACCAGCATCGAATTGCCTCCTCTAGGTTTTACCGATTAAGAGTTTTTTTATCTAACAAAAGTCTACAAAAAAGTCGAGCCAAAAAAACTTTTCAGACAATTTGTCAGTATTTCGAGAAAGATTGCCATAATAACACCGCAACTAACGTATATACGCTGCTGGCGAGAATTTTGATTATGGTATGGACAAATAGGTTTAGGCTATTGGCTTCTATAAGAAATAATGCCGCGGAGTGAAGTAATATCAAAGGAAAAAAAAGATTGATAAACGGGAGGAGTCCGATTCGCCTTAATGATAAAAAAACGAAGTCCTCTCCTGCCCTTCTCTCATAGCGTCTTATCCAACTACTTCGAAAGAATGCAACTAAGACGGTGGCGGCCGCATTAAGCCCTAGGGTATTCATAAACGTATCGATCAGTATTCCCACCGCGAAAGCTATTAACAAATACAGGGATTTGTCCATCGCGGGGGGCAAGGTCAACACAGCCCCTATGTAGAGAAAGCAGAAAGCGTAATTGAAAAAGACCAGATTGCGGAGAAACATTATCTGCAAAAGGATGCAGAATATCAAGCCAAAAGCGTAGGATAATGCAATTCTCGTGGTCATAGTATTATTTATCGGAATTTTCCTTCAACTTCTCCATATCCGGTAACAGATGATTTTGGATGACATAGACATAGCCGAGATTACGGAAATCCGTTGATAATTTTAAGTCGATTAGGTAAGTAGTTTCACTTTGGGGTGATTCGATATTACTGACGGTTCCCACCATCACCCCAGGGGGAAACACCTGATTATAGCCAGAGGTGACGGCCGTATCGCCAATTTCTACCTTTTTGAATTTCGAAATATCCAACAATTTTACTTGACCTATATCCTCCCCGGTCCAAATGACCGTGCCAATTTCATTGGATGCAGGTAATTCAGTGGAGACCATAAATCGGCTATGCAAAATCGAGGTTACGACCGACATGCGAGGGGAACAATATTGTACTTTTCCGACAATTCCGGTGGCTGAAATTACCCCCATTCCTGGGGCTATTCCATCCAAAGTACCCTTATCGATGGTCAAGTGATTGTTCGACATTTTGGTTTCAACGTCAATCACCTTTGCAAGCGTGTAGGAATACCGGGCAGCAAAGGTTGAATCGGGTTGGTATCCGGCAGGAGCTTTCGGGGGATCCGATTCTAAAAGCCGGGTCAAGGTTTCATTCAAGCGCGCATTTTCAGCGGCCAATTGTCGGTTCACTTCCCGAAGTCCTAAATATTCTTTGAAACTATTGGATAGCCCCAATATTGTACCTACATACCAATTGGAAGTATTGAAATAGCGTACTCCCCAGGATGAATTGCTACCGATCAGTAATCGAAAACAAAGTACTTCCAGAAATACAAAAAGAATAAAGCTTCTGTGTCTTGAGATAAACTCAAATAATTGTGACATAAGAAGTTTGGTTCCCGCCCTTAGGTCAAGTCATGAGAACCGGTTTATAAAGTTCCAGGTTTTTCAATACTTCTCCTGTTCCTCTTACAACCGCCTTTAAGGGTTCCTCGGCCACGTGTACCGGCAGTTTGGTCTTGGTCGATATCCGTTTTGCCAGCCCATGAATCAACGCCCCTCCCCCGGTTAGGTGAATCCCGTTTTTATAAATATCAGCGGAAAGTTCGGGAGGTGAAATCTCCAAAGCTTTCATGACCGCTTCTTCGATTTTAGCAATGGACTTATCCAATGAATAAGCGATCTCGCTATATCCGACCTTTATTTCTTTAGGAATACCCGTCATCAAATCACGGCCGCGAATTTCATAGTCAGCAGGTGGGTTTTCAAGTTCTGGGAGAGCCGATCCGATCGCCATTTTAATCATTTCGGCGGAACGTTCTCCAATAAGTAAGTTGTGTTCGCGGCGCATGTAATCGACGATGTCACGGGTAAACACGTCCCCAGCGATTCGAGCCGACTGCTCACACACAATTCCAGACAGGGCTATTACAGCGATTTCGGTGGTTCCCCCACCGATATCGACGATCATTACACCGTTAGGTTGGGTAATATCGATACCGATCCCGATAGCTGCAGCGATCGGTTCATGTACCATATACACTTCCTTAGCCCCTGCATGATCGCAGGAGTCTTTTACCGCCCTTTTTTCCACTTCGGTAATCCCCGAAGGTATACAAACCACCATGCGATGCGAGGGGGAGAAAAAGCGCCTGCCGGAACCGATCATTTTGATCATGCCACGGATCATCATTTCAGCAGCGGTAAAGTCGGCAATGACACCGTCCCGGAGCGGACGTATTGTCTTAATATACTCATTGGTCTTTTCGTGCATCTGCATCGCTTTATGACCAATGGCTAAAATCTTACCGCTCATTTTGTCGATAGCAATGATCGAAGGCTCGTCCACTACTATCTCGTCTTTATGTATAATAAGGGTATTGGCAGTACCCAAATCTATCGCTATATCACTCGTCAGAAAATCAAATAACCCCATCCTAAAATTCCTATTTTTCAACACTTTTTTACATATGCCGAGCATATGGTTTGCAAAAATAAAGATATTTGAACACAAACAAACGCTATTTTTGGATTTCAGACATTCTTTAATACTTTTTTAAGATTTGACGGGTTGAAGTCAATTTCCCGAATACTCGTTAACTTTGCAAAATGGGGTTAAGATCAACACTAAGTATTCCGCTCGCAAAATATATCGTTAGCCAGGAGAAAAAATGGATGGCGGATCCAATTGGAGTTCAAAAAAAATGGCTCCAAAAACTGGTTGAAAAGGCAGCAAATACACGCTTTGGAATCGATCACCATTTCAAGGACATCCACGATTACAACGATTTTAAAGCCGCAGTCCCCATTCGTGACTACGAAGGTTTAAGACCCTATATCGACCGAATTACCAAAGGTGAAAAGGATGTACTGTGGCCAGGAAAACCATTGTATTTTGCCAAGACTTCAGGCACGACCTCCGGAACAAAGTATATTCCCATCAGTCATGATTCGATCGATAACCATATCAACTCCGCACGAAACGCCATTTTGTTCTATATCCAGCAGACCCGCAAATCAGCTTTTCTGGATCATGGCTTGATCTTCCTCTCGGGAAGCCCTGTATTACATGAAGTGGCTGGTATCAAAACCGGACGGCTATCGGGTATTTCGAATCACCATGTCCCGGCTTATCTTCGAACGAATCAACTCCCTTCCTACGATACCAATTGTATCGAAGACTGGGAAACGAAACTCGAAAAGATTATCGATGAAACGATTACGCAGCGAATGGGGCTGATTTCTGGCATCCCACCCTGGGTTCAAATGTATTTCGACCGAATCATTGAGAGAACAGGCCGGCCGATCAAGGACGTCTTCCCTGATTTTTCCCTACTGATTTACGGCGGGGTCAATTTCGAACCTTATCGTGCTCGTTTGTTTGAATCAATCGGGAAAACGGTAGATTCTATTGAAACCTATCCCGCATCGGAAGGTTTTATCGCCTATCAAGATAGCCAGGAGGAAGAAGGATTGCTCCTGTTATTAAATACGGGGATATTCTATGAATTCATCCCACTGGACTCCTATTTTAGTGATTCCCCTCCTCGATTGGGCTTGGAGGACGTAGAACTGGGAAAAAGTTATGCATTAATTATAAACAATAATGCAGGTCTTTGGGGGTATTCCATTGGGGATACGGTTCGATTTGTGTCACTCAATCCCTATCGGGTAGTGGTGTCGGGGCGGATCAAACATTTTATCTCCGCTTTTGGAGAACATGTTATTGGGGAAGAGGTGGAAAGAGCACTACAACGCACCATGGAAAAACACCCCGAAGCGGTCGTAACGGAATTTACGGTAGCGCCGATGGTAACGCCAACGGAAGGATTGCCGTACCACGAATGGTTGGTGGAATTCTCAAAGGAACCAAACAATCAGGATCAATTTGCCGCTGATTTAGACCGGGAAATGACACAACTGAATATATACTATGACGATCTTATTCGGGGTGCAATCCTCAGACCCTTGGTCATTACACCCTTAAAACCGGGGGCATTTGTAGAATTTATGAAAAGTGAAGGAAAACTAGGGGGGCAGAACAAAGTACCCCGACTTTCCAACGACCGTAAGATCGCCGACAAAATAATGCGGTGGAAATTAAACCAGGCATGAGTAATCTGAAGAAAATCGCAATATTGGGATCAACAGGCTCGATTGGCACCCAGGCATTGGAGGTCATTGGGCAACATCCCGACCGTTTTGAAGTATCCCTGCTAACGGCACAAAACAATGCCGACTTATTGATTGAACAAGCAGGGCAATTTCGCCCCGAAGAAGTAGTAATTGGTAACGAAACATTAAAAGACAAGGTGATAAGTGCCTTGGCTCCTTTGGGTATTCGAGTGTATGCCGGGGAAGACGCCCTAATTCAAAGTATTGGCCAATCAAAAGCCCATACGGTACTAACAGCGCTGGTAGGGTATTCCGGATTGCTCCCTACCCTGGAAGCCATCAATACCGGGAAACACATTGCCCTAGCTAATAAAGAAACCATGGTCGTAGCCGGTGAGTTAGTAGCCACTTTAGCCACAAAGAGAAAGGTTCCCATTTATCCGGTCGATTCCGAGCATTCGGCCATCTTCCAATGCCTGATTGGCGAAGAAAAAAATCCCATCGAGAAGATCATTTTAACGGCGTCTGGAGGGCCATTCCGTGGAAGAAAACGAGATGAGCTGGTCGCCGTTACGAAAGCACAAGCTCTTCGTCACCCGAACTGGTCTATGGGCGCAAAAATTACGATTGATTCAGCTACATTAATGAATAAAGGCCTAGAGGTAATCGAAGCACGTTGGCTCTTCGGTCTTACCTCATCTCAAATAGAGGTCGTGGTGCACCCCCAAAGTATTATCCATTCGATGGTACAGTTTCAGGACGGTAGCATCAAAGCTCAAATGGGGTTACCGGATATGCGTCTTCCAATTCAATATGCATTAAGCTATCCGGAAAGACTGACGTCGGAATTTCCTCGTTTTGATTTTTTACAATTCCCTACTTTTACTTTTGAAGCCCCTGATGTCGACACGTTTCATTGTCTTTCGCTTGCTTACCAAGCAATGGAAAAAGGGGGCAATTTGCCATGTATCGTCAATGCGGCAAATGAAATTGCGGTGGCCGCATTTTTGGAGGAAAAGATCGGTTTTCTGGATATCCCGGAGGTTATTGAAAAAACAATTCAAAGAATTGCATTTATTCAGAACCCTACCCTTCAGGATTATGTTGATACCGACAGAGAAACGAGGGTACAGGCATTAGAAATAGCATCTAACCGTATATGCTGGACGTAAATTTGATGGGGAAATATTTCGCTGTTGCCATAGCGAGTACCCTTAAATACCTTGGTGGAACATTTACAGGACTAGCCCTGGGTTTACACTGGATTGAGACAGCTATTTGCTCTACCATCGGTATGATGATGACCGTGGTGGTGATTAATTATGCAGGAACTCTTCTTCGCGATTTACTTTCGCGAATTCGGCGAAAAAAGCCAAGAAAATTCACACGATTTAATCGACTCGCCGTAAAAGTATGGCGCATTTTTGGAACCAAAGGGATTGCTCTATTAACCCCAGCTCTTTTTACACCACCTCTAGGTAGCGCTTTATTAGTCGCTTTCCGAGCACCGCGGGTAGGTAGTTTCCTATGGATGCTTATAAGTGGTTTAATTTGGGGAATCATATTTACTTTACTGGTCTATCGTCTGGAATTCTTGAGAAACTGGTTAGGGTGATAAATAACCCAACTTTTTTAAAAATTATGACTGTCCCTACCGCTTCTGACATACAAAATGCACACGAACGTATTCGACCGTACATTCATCGAACCCCTGTATTGACGAATCAAACCGTTGATTTACTCATAGGATCTCAAGTCTTTTTCAAACCCGAAAACTTCCAAAAGATAGGAGCGTTTAAAGCCCGTGGTGCACTCAATGCCATCCTTTCGCTTGAGGAGAATAAAATAAAAAACGGGATTGTAGCTCATTCATCAGGAAACCACGCTCAAGGGGTTGCCTATGCTTGTAAAACACTTGGTATCCCCGCGTTTATTGTCATGCCCGAAGACTCTTCACGCGTAAAAATCGATGCGGTCAAATCCTATGGGGCTGCTATCACTTTTTGCATAAATACACCTGAGGAACGACAAAAAAAGGCAGACGAAATTATTGAAAAGACTGGGGCAGCCTTTGTTCATCCCTACAATGACTACCAAGTCATCGCCGGACAAGCTACCGCTGCAAAAGAGTTAATCGAGGATTTAACAGAACCATTGGATTTTATCATTTGTCCTGTCGGGGGTGGGGGATTACTCAGTGGCACAGCTCTTTCTGCACATTACTTTTCCCCAAAAACGCATGTGATAGCGGCCGAACCGGAGGGCGCAGCCGATGCTATCCTTTCGTTTCAAAATGAAAAAATCACAAAAGCCCCTTATGTTAATACCATCGCCGATGGACTGTTAACTACCTTGGGCGACAAAACTTTTCCCTTAATTCTTCAATACGTCACCGACATCGTGACTGTCACCGATGAGGATATCGTAGCAGCCATGCGCTTATATTGGGAGCGGATGAAGATCGTAGTCGAGCCATCTGGTGCAGTAAGTTTGGCAGCCCTACTACGTTACAAGGGAAATTTCTCGGGGAAAAAGGTAGGGATTGTCATTTCCGGGGGAAATGTTGATCTAAACAACCTCCCATTTGCTAAGCTTTAATCATCGCTATTTCGCGCGTTGTCTCCGTCACTCGTGGAGTATGACTGGTTCTCAAACCTTCCACCCAAATGATTTCCCCCTTCTTATCGACAATTACGGTAACGCGGTCTTTGGCGATTTTACTTAATTTGAGATCGATTAATAAATCAGAGACTTTTTTAGTTTTTCCATTCATGCCGAACGGTTTAAATCGATCTCCCGGTTGCCACAATCGTCGGGTTAAGGGCATTTCCAGCTTCTCGGCATCGAAATAGGCAACCATAGGGTCGTTCGTTAGGGTGAAATCATTCCATCTTGGAAAAACTTCAACGTGTACTTCCGGGTCGACCTTTACTTTATTATCCCTTCTGGTTAGAATGAGTTTATCCCGGTCCTTCACCATACGATGGGTAGAAGATAAAAATTCTTTTCCCGGGATGCCCTCCAATTGTATAATGATGTCCTTCACCTGACCAGTGGAGAATCCAAAAGGCTCCAACAATACATATAATTGATAATCAGGCACCAGTGCTTTTTTTATCCCCTCAATACTTAGGGACGCTACCCCGTCTGTTTCGGTCCAAATTTCGCTTTTCCAATCCTGTATGATTCGGTTTTGCAACTGTAATGCTCCACCCAGAATTTTGACCGATTCTGCCACCGTACCCTCTAATTTAGGATTAATCGATTTCAATACGGGTACGACATGTTTACGGATCCGGTTTCGTCGATAGTAATCATCCTGGTTAGAGCGATCTTCCCGCCATTCGAGTCCTTGTTTTTCAGCGTATTCAAGAATTTGTTCCCGAGTTGCAAACAAGAGCGGACGTATGATTTTCCCGTTTACTTCGGGCATTCCTTTCAGACCTCTTAGTCCTGATCCCCTAACCCAATTTAACAAGATGGTTTCGACTTGATCTGTACCATGATGAGCCGTGGCGATCCATGGATAGTCAAATTGCTCCGAAAGGGACTCAAACCATTCGTAGCGTAATTTTCGGGCGGCCATTTGGGTAGATACCCTCCATAATTTGGCCATTTTTTTGGTTTCAAACGACACCTCATGATACTCGAAATGATATTCCTGTGCGATCTGCCGCACGAGTTGAGCATCCAGTTCAGCTGCTTCGCCCCGGAGTTGGAAATTACAATGTGCAATGGCGCATTGGAGCCCGGCTCTATGATAAAGGTTTGCCATAACCATTGAGTCTACACCACCGCTTACGGCCAGAAGTGTACAGGACCGGGTGGCGTTTTCCGCCAGTCTGTTAATATTTATTAAAAAATCCGTTAGCATACACTCCGTCATAGATAAGAGCTATTTTTGTAGCAGACTGTAATTGAAATACCGTAAAAATACAGTATTCATTTTGCAACCAATTTACGGTTTTCGGCGTCTCCATAAAAAAGTAATATTCACACCGCAGTAAGTTGAGTAGGTTTAAGCGGCTATCCACATGTTAAATAATAGTTATTGGGTAATCAAACGGTTGTAAAATTTATGTCCTTGCTAAAAAGAATTTACATACTGTTGATTATATTCTTACCCCTAACGGGTTGGGGTCAGGCTGCTGCAGAAGAACCTGCACGAGTAGAAATCCTTAATGCGGGAGAATTGGTCTTAATCAATACCGAATCACAGGAAATTCGAAAGCTATTTGAAGATGTAAGACTTAAACATGAGGGTACGATCATGTATTGTGACAGTGCTACCCAGTACGTCGGGACCAATTATATTGAAGCTTATGGTAATATTAGAATTGTACAAGGGGATAGTATTACAGTCAAAGGTGACACATTGAATTATTTCGGCGACTCTAAACTGGCCATCATCAAAGGAAGGGAAGCCCAACTTTTAGATGAAAATCGTACAGTAACCTCAAAAAGACTGGAATATGACATGCAAAACGGCTTAGCCAGCTACAAAACTCCAGGCATCACCATTGACAAAACCGACACCTTATACAGCAATACGGGCACTTATAATACGCGTACAAAGGAGTACACCTATATCCACGATGTTAAGCTTATCAGTGAAAAATACACTTTGACGACCGATACACTTTTGTTCGAATCCTTAACAAAGTGGTCCTATTTCTGGGGCGATACCAAAATTGCAAACAAAGATGGGGTACTATCCGGAAAACGAGGTAGGCACAATACAGAAACGGGTGAGTCCATATTTGAAACACGTACGTTCATTGAAAACGAATCGTACACCCTCACCGGCGACTCCCTCTATTACGACGAACCTAATCAAACCGGATATGCCAAGGGGAATGTCGAAATATTTGCCCGAAAAGACAGCACGATATTGAATGGAGATGAAGGTCTCTATCGTGGACAAGAAGGTTTCTCCAAAGTATTTGGAAGGGCGTTAGTTCGTACTGTTCTTTCATCCGATACGCTCTACATTCGTGCAGACACCCTTTATTCATTAGAAAACCAACAGGATAGTTCCCGTACCTTTATCGCTGATCGAAATGTGCATATTTTCAAATCCGACTTTCAGGGATTGTGTGACTCCCTGTCCTATAGCACATTAGACTCCATCATTAATTTCTATAAGAAACCTATTCTTTGGGGTGATTCGAACCAGATGGAGGCCGATTCTATTACGGTATGGCTGGTGAATAACAAAATCAACAAAATGCATCTTCGGGGAAATTCCTTTGTTATTTCGGAGGACACCCTCATACATCAGCACAATCAAGTCAAAGGAAGAACCATCTTAGCCCACTTTAACGATCGGAGCAAAATCGAAAAGGTTTTTGTAGACGGAAATGGAGAAAGCATTTACTATGCTATTGACGATGTAGATCGGGTGATTGGCTTGAACCGGGTCATGTGCGGTAAAATGAACATCGATTTCGAGGAGGAGCGCGTTCATCGAATCGCTTTTTTAGGCAGGCCCGACGGGAAATTAATTCCCCCCCATGAAATAAAAGGGCCTGAACGGCAACTGGAAGGCTTTCGATGGCGTATCAATGAGAAGCCCACCAAAGCCATTACGACCTGGCAAATCGAGGGAGCTTCCGAAAATGATGAAAATAAGCTATAACGAAGAATGTTAATATTTATTAAATGGTCACTTGTTTTTTTTGAATTTTTATGCTTTAGTATATATTTTTGTAAATAGATTCTGGGAAAAGTTCTGGGATCCGACACCATGAAAAATAATTTGAAGTTTTAGAATTAGCCATTTGCCTTTGAAACAATTTTAGAAGAAAAAGAATGAAAAGATTGCTCTACCTGTTTTGCTGCATCATACTAGGGGCTTTGGTCTCGGCGGGTGCTTACGCACAAACCAACGGTAGTCGTCTTAACATCGCCGGGAAATCGAAACCCACCCGACTGGAAGCCAATAAACCGCTGAATTCATTTTCTCCCTATAAGGTAAACAACCAACCTTTGATTCTTGAAAAATCGAAGGCGTTAAGCACATATTACCGCACCTTGTTGTTTGGAAATGGACCAGAGCCGAGTCTGGCGGAGGATAAAAAGGAGGTTGAAGTGAATACCGCCCCCTCCCGCCCAGTGGATACCCCCGGTACTGTTAGTTTTGAAAGTGGAAACAGCCAAGAAAACGAAAACTTTTACGTGAGCGATCGTATCGTGGTTAAAAATCTATACCCCAATCCGGCTAATGATTTTGCCTTTTTACGATACACCTTGAACGGGGATGTAAAAGATGCGAAGATTTCACTTTACAATGTACTCGGCGCCACCGTTCGTGAATACACACTTAACCGACAATCACAGCAGCTGACCATGGATACAAGACAACTCCCAAATGGTGTTTATTTCTACCAATTAACCGTTGATGGTCAGAAAGTTGCTACCAAAAAGTTGCTGATCCGGCATCATCAATAAATCACCGGGTACGATTGTTTATTTCGTCCATTATTTTTTTGCTATATTTGCGGACTTATGCAAATGACTTATCTAAGGCGATACCTATTTGTTGTGGTTGCCCTTTTCTTGTTGGCCTCATGTTCGAAGTTTGCTAAACTTCAAAAAAGTGGGACACAACAAGAAAAGTATTCTGCAGCATTGGAATATTATAAAAAAGGAGACTACTACAAAGCAGGTCTACTTTTCGAAGAGCTCATTCCCCTCCTAAAAGGCGGAACGGAAGCTGAATTGGCTGAATTTTATAACGCCTATTGTCAGTTTCACCAGGGCATATATTCCATGAGTCAGTATTTATTTAAGAAGTTTTACGATACCTATGCTCGTAGTGAATATGCCCAGGAAGCATTTTATATGCATGCGTATTCGCTTTATAAAGATTCTCCGCCTGCGAGTTTGGATCAGTCCAATACCATGACGGCGATTTCAGCTTTACAGGATTTCATCAATCGATACCCCGATAGCCCCTTTGAAGAGGAGTGCTCTAAATACATCATGGAGTTGAGAAGGAAATTGGAGCTGAAAGCCTATGAAAAAGCAAAGCTCTATTACAAAATTTCAGATTTCCAGTACTACTCCCTAAAGTCGGCTGTCATTGCCATCGAAAATTTCCAAAGTGACTTTCCTGATTCGGGTTACAATGAAGAATTGGCTTACTTGAAAGTAGACGCCCAATACAATTTGGCGAAAAGTAGTTTGCCTTCTAAACAAAAAGAAAGGTACTTGGATGTACTCAAGTTTCACAGGGCGTTTGTAGATAAATACCCGAATAGTCGTTACGGTCGCGATGCCGAAAAGCTCTATGCCGACTCACAAAAAGAACTGGAACGAATCATAAAACAAGAGGAGGAAATACAGAAATTGAGAGAACAACAGGAGAATGCGCCCAATGCACCGGCTCGAATTTCGACCTCGGGAGCACAACCCAAATAGTGAACTTATATATAGTTAGAGATCAAGTTAAAACGAAAATAAAAATGGCAACAAATCCGTCGATAATTACACGCGATACCGACAAAATTGCTGCGAAAACCGGCAATCTTTACGAATCTGTGGCTATCATTTCAAAACGTGCCCGCCAGATTTCCAGTAAAGTAAAGGAAGAATTGAACAACAAATTGGCGGAATTTGCCTCGGGTGTAGACAACCTGGAAGAGGTGTTCGAAAACAGAGAACAAATTGAGATTTCGAAGTTCTACGAACGCATGCCGAAGGCAAGTAGTTTGGCTATCGACGAGTTCCTCGCTGATGGCACTTACTACGCTTATCGTGAAACGAGCGAGAAATAATCAAAAACTACTCCGTCTGGGCTGTCTGGTAAAAGTTTACCCACTAAAGGGAAAACACTTTGCTAGACAGCCTTTACGCATTTTTCACCCAGTTCAATAAACCCTGCGCCGGTGAAATCATTGCAATCCAAAAAAATTCTGTTAGGCGTAACAGGAAGTATCGCCGCATATAAATCGGCACATCTGATTCGGCTACTGGTAAAATCAGGTGCGGAGGTAAAAGTGGTGATGACGGATCATGCCAGGGAATTTATCACGCCACTTACCCTTTCTACCCTTTCTAAAAACCCGGTTCTTACCAGTTTTACTGTATCTAAAGATACAGGTGCCTGGAACAATCATGTAGAACTTGCCTTATGGGCGGATGCACTTTTAATTGCTCCAGCGACTGCCCAAACGATTGCCAAATGCGCCCACGGACTATGTGACAATCTTTTGCAAGCTATTTACTTATCCATGCCTATGCGAGGAAAGGTTTTCTTTGCTCCAGCTATGGATTTAGATATGTTGAAACACCCAGCCACTGAGCATAACCTTAATAAGATCAAATCATTTGGCCAAATGATTATTGAACCTGGTTTTGGTGAACTGGCAAGTGGTCTAATTGGTCAGGGGAGGATGGCGGAGCCCGAGCAAATCGTTACCTTCTTAGAACAACATTTTGCACTTCTGTCCAAAACGTTGAAAAAAAAAGTGTTGATTACCGCCGGCCCGACCCAGGAAGATTTGGACCCCGTCCGGTTCATTAGCAATCATTCTTCTGGCAAAATGGGCTATGCCCTCGCCGAAGCTTTTGTGGGTGCTGGATGCAATGTGACCTTGGTAAGCGGACCTGTAAATCTAAACCCACCCCCAGGTACAAAAATAATCCAGGTGCGATCAGCGGAAGAAATGCTCAACGCAACCTTAGCGCATCATGCCGACTGCGACCTAATCATCTTTGCTGCGGCAGTGGCTGACTACACACCCGTTTATAAAGCCTCGCAAAAAATCAAAAAAGGTGGAAATGAATTTCACCTGGAATTGAAAAAAACACCGGATATCGCAGCTACCATCGGGGAGAAAAAAAAACCAGGTCAACTGTTATTGGGTTTTGCCCTGGAAACGGAGAATGAAATTGAAAATGCGAGGGCAAAATTACGCAAGAAGAACCTCGATTGGGTCGTTCTAAATTCACTGAATGAGCCCGGTGCAGGTTTCGGACATGATACGAATAAAATAGTCGTTATAGATGGAGAGGGACAAGTGAAAACCTTCGCCTTGAAGTCAAAACGCGAAGTAGCAGTCGATATAATGGAAATAGTGAGAGAAAAATGGCAAGAAAATTAAAATATTTACTCCCGTTATTTTCCTTCCTCTACTTAGTTGCTGGGGGGCTACGAGGGCAGGAACTCAATTGCACTGTCCACGTAAGTTTCGATCAAATAGCTGGGCGTACGATCGATCAAACCATCGTTCAACAGCTTCAAACCTATATAAGTGACCTTTTCAATAAACGTGCTTGGACTACCGATCGCTTTTCGGTGGAAGAGAAGATCAAATGCCAATTCAATCTTAATGTGGTACATTCTCCAGCTCCAGGATCCTATCAAGCACAAGCCGTGTTTACCGTAAGCCGACCCGTATACAATTCGAATTATGAATCCGTGATTTTCAATTATATTGACCGGGATTTCAACTTTCAATTTTTACCCAATACCCCCTATTTCTTCAATGAGAATTCCTTCACCGACGAGTTATCGTATGCGGTAGCATTTCTGGCTTATGTTGCCTTAGCTATCGATTACGATTCGTTCAGCCGTCTTGGAGGCACGCCCTATATACAGAAAGCCTTTAATCTTGCGAATATCGCACGTAACGCCTCGCCCTATCAGAAAGCATGGGCACCTGCGGGTGCGGCGGGGACAGATGCCCGTTCGCGTTATTGGCTCATTGAAAATTTAAATAGTCAGCAATTTCTTCCCTACCGTGAAGGTCTCTATCAATACCATCGCTTGGGTTTAGACGTGCTTACGGATAATCCCGTTCAAGGGAGGCGACAGATTATGGAGACGTTAGACAACCTCCGCAAAATAGCCCTTTTACGCCCAGGCTCTATTTTATTGGACACCTTCTTTGATGCGAAGGCTGAAGAGTTATATCAAGTATTGCGAGAAGCTTCGACCGAGGATCGGCAAAAGGCTTTCGTTTGGCTGTCATCAATGGATCCGGCGAAAACTGAGCGGTATCGCCGTTTGATTAATGCCATTTAACGTCCTTTATGCCAAATTATTTTCAATTCATTGTTGATTTTACAAGCATATCTATTTACCTTTGCAAATCATTTCAGAAAATTGATATTAGTCTATAAATAATGGCAAATCACAAGTCAGCTATCAAGCGAATAAGAGCAAACGAAAAGAAGCGTTTAAGAAACAGGTATCAACACAAAACGACTCGCTCTTACATCAAAAAACTTCGTTTAACGACCGACAAGAAAGTGGCGGAAGAATTGTACAAAACAGTGTCGTCCATGTTGGATCGTTTAGCGAAGAAAAATGTGATCCATAAAAACAAAGCCGCTAACCAAAAGTCCAAACTGGCTAAATTGGTTAATAACCTAGCAGCTTAAGTTGGGAATTGATATGAAAGGAAAGGCCTCCAGCAGGAGGCTTTTTCTTTCTTTTGTTTTATTTTGTACTTTTCCACTTAAAAGGATAACTTTTTCCACAGCACTTTAAACTGAATTATTATTTTATCCTATATTGCAAGACAGGGAGTGTAGAGTCAGGCTAATTGATAATTCTGTCTGCTATGCAACATAAAATAATGTCAACACTTTTTTAACCTTTGTTAGCTTACTGATTATGAAAAAAGTATTGTTAGCGGTCTCCGCGATTTTAACAGGTTTATCGCCTGTATTTTCACAAAACTCTCTCATCACCTTCAACGCACGGAATTTAGTGGTTCTTTCAGATGCGGATTTGTCTGCGTCTACTTTTACCGACGGCCTCTTATATCGTGAAGCTACCGCAAAGGACCAATTGACTTCAGTAAAATTCCCGGTGGATCGTGGCAATACTGTCCAATCGATCTTAGTACCCAACTCCGCCGTCAACTATTCAAAATCCATCGCGGTGCCCCCAACCGGTGGTCTTGCCTTTGTCATTGAATCTAAAACCAGTCCAGCCGATGGCGTTAAAGAGATTAAAGATTTAGCGGCGGAACATAAAGGTCAACGGGTATACGTGGTCGACATTGTAAACCCCGTTTCGCCCAAATTAAAATTCCCCTTCTCCATTGGAACCAATCCGCTTTCGATTGATATCTATAAAAACGAACTGATCATTTCTACAGAGGAAATGGGCAAGAAACTCGGCTTCTTGGAAACGGATTCGGAGGGGAAACCTACACGCTTAATTTACTTACCTATCGATACCGACAGTACCCAAAACTTAGTCGACGTATCGTTCCACCCTTCTGGAGATTTCATCGCTGCATCACTAGCACCTAGTGGAGAATTTGTGATGTATAAAATTATCAGAGAAAACGATAAACTTAAAAATATCGAAACGATTGGAAGCCCCGTCAAATTGGGAGATCATTTAACTTTCGGTCGTTTCTCCGCTGATGGAAGTAAGTATTTCGTGGTTGATAGCAAAGGGGCACTAGGTAAAGCTACCGGAGAAGCCGAATTGTTAGTGGTAAATATCGATACAGAAGGCGGAAAACATGAAGTAAGCGGCAAAGTAGCTATTGGAACCAACCCCGGCGCATTTGCCATCAACCCTGCAGGTGATTTAATAGCCGTGGCTACCGCTGGTAACAGCGTAGACGCCTGGTCAAATGAGGAAGTTGGACAAGGTGGTAAAATCTCCTTAATCAAAGTCGGTGCTGATGGAGGCCTCACCAAATCAGGTGACTTTCCGGTAGGTGGTTTGCTTCCTTCTAGTGTAGCATTTGACAAGGACGGCTCAAACCTCGCTGTTTCGATTTTTGAGTATATGAATTACGGTGACAAAAAGGGAGGCATTGAGTTCTTTACCGTCACAAATGGAGACTCCCCCTCTTTGACCCCACAGAAAACGAAGATCTTAGTACAACGTGGAGCTCATACTTTACGGGTAGTACATTGATTTTATAAAGATTAAGAAAAAGAGGCTGTACGGATTCCGATACAGCCTTTTTTTTTTACTCTTGCCGAGTCGTCGAAACTCCCTCCCAAATCGATCCTCTCAACTTATTTCGAACGAAAGTCAATTAATAAGCTCCCTTTACATTCATATTCAGACCATACACTGCATCTCCAGCGGTGATAAATAACATCTTGCGATCTTTACCGCCAAATGTCACATTGGCTGTCCACCCTTCCCGTACTGGAATTTCAGCAATCTTATTCCCCTGTGGATCGAATACAGTAACCCCGTTTCCCGCTAAATAAAGGTTCCCTTTTTCGTCTAAGGTAATGCCATCGGCACCCATTGGTGCGGCCAAACGACGACCGGAAATGGAACCGTCTGCTTGGATATCATATCGGTAGATTTTACGATCCCCAATGTCGGCAACGTATAGGTTTTTGCCGTCGGGAGTACCGATAATTCCATTGGGTTTTACCACTCCAGATTCAAGTAATACAAGCTCTTTCTCTTTCGATTTCCAAAGGTATACATGCTCTCCGTCTTGTTGAGGCTCAGGGTCCCGGGTCCAATAGTTTCGCTTATACAAGGGGTCCGTAAAATAAATATCACCGTTCGGGTGTACCCAAACGTCATTGGGCCCGTTGAGTAACTTACCGTTACGCTGATCTACCAACACGCTATGCTTCCCTTTTTTGTTAATCGACCATAACTGATTATTTTCATCGGCACAGGCTATTAGGTTTCCTTTATTATCAAAAAACAGTCCATTGGAGCGTCCAGCTTTATCAAGAAAAACTGAAAATGTCCCCTTTTTAGCATCCCAACGTAAAATCTTATTATTAGGCTGGTCAGTAAAGTATACATTTCCTTTTCGATCCGCAATGGGACCTTCTGTAAACGAATAACCATCTCCCAACTTGACTATCGATGCCCCAGGAACGACAATTCCTGTATGATCGATGATTTGACCGAACAAGGGACTGGCCGTAATAACAAAGAGAGTGGAAAGGAATAGCGACTGGAAGACGAATGCAATTGAACGTCGGATCATCATTCTGTATGGTTGGTTGGATTAATAAGGCACAAAAACTAATTTCTATTAAGCTAAATAATCAGTTTCCAGTTATAAAAAAAATTAAACCCCTAAACCATAGCAGCTTCAGGGGTTTAATTCACTAAGCTCAAATCAATTACCTATTAAACACTAGACTGATCCCATTGAGAATGAAGTTAAAAAGTAATCGCTTTTCCGATTGCCGATTTATAAACCTTGCCATCAACCGAAACCTCGTACTCCTTCGCATTTGCTTTAATGTTAATGTTTCGTCCTCTAATTTTCAGATTTTCTAATGCTATTTCCTCAGAAAATGTGGGTACTGTTGGGTTGACGGTGATTTTACCATCCCAGTTCACCTTCACACCAAATATTCCAAAGATAAAGGTTTGGGCACCTGTTATCGAATCAAAATCACTCTGTAAAGGTGTGTCTTCTCGGTATCCAATATAGTTAGCGGGCATCGAATCGCCCCAGTATGGGAGTCGCTCCCCCCACCATAAATGCCGTGCTAACAGGTCATCTGCTGCCAGCTTATAGCCGGCATTATAGAGTCGTTGACATATAAGGGGTGGGAAGGCCATATAACTTCCGCCGCCTCCGTGATCTATATCATCTTGATCGTAAGCGGGATCTAGCTTTGAGATACTGTGAATACCATAGTCTCCCAAGAATTCCCTTTCGTTTAAATGCGACAATAGCGCTTCTTCAATATCGGAATCGAAAACACCCGTCCCTATGAGGGTGTACATGAAATTGGTATAACGGATGTCTTTCTTGCCGTTATATTGAAAGTTGAACCATTTATGCTCGGGATTCCACAACTCTTTCCGAAGGAGTCCCCTTAGGGCATTGGCCCTAACCTTCAAATTTTCAATGGGTTTACCGGTGAGTCGTGTTATTTCATAAGCTCGCAAATACGTTAAATATCGTAATGCATTAACATCAGGCATGATTCCCCTGTAGGGATATCCCCGCCTTAGTTCCAAATGATTTTCTCCTGCATCTCCGTAATCGACCAAGGTAATGGGTTTACTGAGGTCGTCCCCAAAGAAGGCGTTATTCAAAACATGTTCGTAAATAGTTAACCCCTCGACTTTCTCCTGTAAAAAATCAACGTCTCCTGTATGGAGTATGTAATAATATATCAATTCTACAATTTTGTCTTGATTGACCTGATACCAAACCCCTCCGCCCTTTCCGGTTAACGGGTTGAAGAGATAGTATTTAGTTAAATCTACTTTTAGGAATTGCTTGATATTTTCCGCCGAACTTTTCGGATCAAATAAGGGGAAAATCTGTGCGGGAAGTCCGAATTCCCACAAGTAATTACCTACGCAACCACCTATAACTCCCCCGCTGCCATAGTATGGTTGTAGGATAAATTCAGGTACTTCCCAGCGATTCGTCAACAGGGTTACGAGTGATCTATAATAATAGTTTTCAAGACGTTTATCGCTTGCATAAAAGCGAGGCAAATGTTGAAATATTGATTCGACACTCCTACGGTGTTCATTCCGGGCAGCTTGGACGGTTGCTGTTGGATTTTGAACGATTTGACTCACTAGATCCGACTTTTGATCCGGTCCACCCATTTCGAATGCAATATGAAAGGTGACTTCTTTACCGGCTGGAATGGGTATCTTAGTATCCCAGCGAGAAGCTAGATCAAACCATTCGAGTCCCGGAATATCGGTAGCAATCTTAATTTTTCCTTCTTCATTGGATTTTACCAAAAGGCCTCCTTCAATTTTATTCTTCGTCCTGCCTTCCGCTTTAGGGCGTAAAAACTCCCATTGCTCTACGTAATTGATTCCCCCTTTGATGTGCAATTGGATCGGAGTAATTACTTCCTTACGATTTCTATTCACTAAGGTCAATACAATCAGCCCAGCCCGGGAGTCGGCGGTTAAGACGGTTCGGGATTTTACGACAAAATCGTTTATTTCACCTTCTCTGGTCACTTCATAAGGGTACCAATGATACTTTTGTGTGGGTACTTTTTCGCCAAAAATCCGGGTTTCGAGTAAAAAATTGGAGCTAGCATAAGGTGGTGCAAACAAGCCGCTGATGGTAGTCACATCACGGTAGTTCACTCGAGTAGTAATTCGCCCGTTGATGATACCGAAGTGCTCCTCATTCATAATGTTCTTCTCCCCTTTCAAAGCAAAAAGTTCTCCTGGGTCGGTTTGGGCATTTACCGGAAAATGCATGACCAGAAGCACTATAGAAACTATTGAAAACAGGATTGGGAAAGAAAATACTTTAAAAATTCGCATGATCGTCTTGAATGGTTAAGATGATTTTTCAATGGCTTAATTGAGATTCCAGAACTTTACCTTTGGTTTCAGGCATAATTTTCCAGACTAACCAAAAAGTTGGAAGGGTAAAGAGGGCGAGCAACCAAAAAGTCCTATGCCCACCCCAGTATTCCATACCGAGTGGAAAAAGTTGAGCTACCAGCCAATTAGCCGAGAATAAGGAAAAAGTGGCCAACGCCATAGCCTGGCCTCTTACTTTAGCTGGGAAGATCTCCGACATGACAATCCAAGGGATGGGGCCCATGGAGAAGGCAAAAAATGCAACGAAAGCAGAAATCGCCGTTAATAACCCAATCTCTGAAAAGGACGCTTCCCTAAAAAAGTAGCCGATTAAAATGAGCATTAGAAAAATTCCAGCATTCCCTAAAAGCAACAGTGGTTTTCGTCCCAGCGTATCCACTTTCCACAAGGCCAAGATTGTAAATAAGACCAAGACTATCCCAAAACTGAGTTGACCCAATAGGGAATCGGCAAAGGAAAAACCCGCTTTTTCGAGAATAATCGGTCCATAGTGCAATACCAGGTCAATACCACTTAGCTGAGAAAAAATTGCTAGATAAAGTGCTATAAACGTACTCTTCCCCAAAGGGGGTTTAAAAAGATTGCGAAGTGTAATATCCTTCGCGTTCAAGGTTTGAGAAATTGTATTCCATTCGACCAAGGCCGTCTGATCATCATTCAGTCTACTTAAAATCGACTTAGCTCGTTCTTCTTTTCCTTGAAGGGCGAGGAAACGTGGGCTTTCGGGCACAAACAGGAGTAGCACAAGAAACAATAGGGAGGGTATTACCGCAATTCCTAACATGATTCGCCAAATTTCTGTTGCCTCTACCAGACCGGCAAGCGAACCATCCTGCACATAGATTCGATCTACAAGATGATTAGAAATGTAGGCGATAAGGATGCCTAAAGTGAGCGCAAATTGATTGAGAGCGACTAAGCGTCCCCTAATAGCGACGGGTGAAACCTCAGCAATATATAAGGGTGAAACCATTGCTGCGATTCCTACAGCGACGCCAGCCACCAGTCGAAAGCCGATGAAGATATTAAAGGTTGTGGAAAAGGCAGCTCCCAGCGACGAGGTTAGGAAAAGAATTCCTGTTACGATCATGGCTCCTTTTCGACCTGATTTATCGGCTAGTAAACCGGAAGCCAAAGCCCCGAGTACACATCCCAAAACCACTGAACTTACGAGCCATCCTTGCCATAGGGGTTGGGATTCCAAACCGTAATAACGAATGAGCGGACTTAGCGCACCTGATATTACAGCAGTATCAAAACCAAAAAGAAACCCACCCAAGGCGGCAACAACCGCTAAGAAGAAAATATAATATTTCTGCCTCATCAGTCGATTTCGTAGCGTGCGATTGCGTCCCAATTTAATTCGATACCCAAACCCGGCTTATCGGGGAGAGAAATGACTCCGTTTTGTAAGACCAGGGGATCCTCTACCAATTCGACACGTAGTGCTGAATCACACATTTCAGCGGGTAAGAATTCTATCATCGGGCAATTAGGTGTTGCGAAGGCTAAATGAGCCGTTGCTGCTATGCCGATACCTGATTTCCAACAATGAGGGACGACCAAACGTCCACGATCTTGGGCTAAATGGCATACACGAATGGCTTCGGTAAGTCCACCCACCCGTCCTACATCGGGCTGAACCACATCTAACTTCCCTTTATCGAGTAGATCCATAAACTCAAATCGGGTATTTTGCCATTCGCCTGCTGCGATCCGCATGGGGGCTTCTCGTGCTAGCATGGCATACCCTTCGAGGTTGTCGATTTGTAAAGGGGTTTCTAGGAAATAAATATCCAAATCTTCCCATTTTTGGATGGTTCGAAGGGCGGATCGAGCGTCGTACCAGAGGTACTGTACATCGACCATAATTTTCATTTCCGGTCCTGCTGCTTTCCGACATGATCGAATAATATCGGTCATATCTTCGTCGGTTCCCTGTAATCCGACATGGTTGTAAGGCCCCGACAGGGTACATTCGATTTTTGCCGCCGTGTATCCGTAATCCTTGGCTCGTTTAATCCAGGCTATTAATGAATCTCCATAGGCATTCACCGTGTCGCCGTAAGGTTGTAAGGAGGCATACGGTGTAATCGAATCTTTACAAGCCCCCCCTAAGAGTTTATAGACAGGTAAACCTAAGGCTTTCCCCTTAATGTCCCATAAGGCCATATCAATAGCCCCCATGGCACAGATTACAGCGCCCCTTCGTCCACTCATGCAGGTAAAGGTGTAGAGTTTTTCCCAGATGGCTGCGGTATCAAAAGGGTCCATACCCAACAGCAGATTCCTCATACCCATGGCCATGGAATGACTTCCTGGGGCATCGATTGCTGCTTTTGCTAACCACGGACCCGTATCGGTTTCACCCACGCCATAAATTCCTTCGTCGGTATGTATAATAACCACCAAATCGTCTTGAGAAGAGGAGGTTGCATTCTCCAAAAGGCTTGGAGTTTTAAGAATTTTGCATTCGATATTTGTAATTTTCATGTAGTTCGCAGAAGTAATGATGTGTAATTAAATATTGGCTTTAAATTCAGGCTTACCTTTTATGGATTGATTTATTTTATAAACACTACCTCCTCTAACACGAGTATAATCATAGTCCTCTGGAGCTAGGGGGGTCTTCCAATCATTATCAGCGCTGGTAACGAAAATGGTTTGGTAATCTATCCCCCCAAAAGTAAGTGAAGTGGGTTGACCTATGGGCAGGGGAAGGGTCCGCTCGAGCTTGCCCTCCGGGTCATAACGGGAAATCGCTCCTCCGAACCACTGCGCAATCCAAATATAACCCTCCTGGTCAACGGTCAGACCGTCGGGCAAACCTTCATTTCGGGAAAGTCGAATTAGGGTTTTTCGGTTTTTAATGGCTCCTGTTTCCACGTTGTAATCATATACATAGATTTCACGAAGAATGGTATCGACTAGGTAAAAGCTGTCTAATCCCGGACTGAAACCCATTCCGTTACCTAGATGCAAACCCTCCTCTACGATTTGACATTTCCCCCTGGGATCAAGGCGAAAGAGATAGCCGTGTTTATAGTCTTGGTCTTCCCGAAATGCCTCTTGCCCACCAAATACTCTGCCTTTTGGATCGGCGATAATGTCGTTGATATCTGTCAAGGGCTGGTTGTCACAACTATTACACTTTAAGACGGGTGCTTCTGTCCCCGACCAATAATAAAAGCCGTCCTTACCTCCAAAAATTAACCCACCTTGTTGATGTAGGGCAATACCCGCTATCGGATAATTGTGAAGAATACGAACGGGGGCAGCGTCTTTTAGTCCTTTTCGATATACCTCACCATTGATGCAGTCTGTCCAATAGAGAGCACTTTCAGTCTCGTCCCACAGAGGGCTTTCCCCACAAAGGAGCTTTTGCTTCGCAAATAGGGCGACATCATTTTGATTCATTTCCATTCTCAGGTTCCTTCGATTTTTAATCCAATTCCTCCGTCGACGCGATACGTATGTCCGGTCGCGAAACTCGCTTTTTCGCTCGCTAGAAAAGTGATAAAGTTGGCTACCTCTTCCGCTGTGGCAATTCGTTTGAGTAAGTGAATATTCCGGGTTTCTTCGATGATTGCTTCTTTGTCTTCAAAGCCAGCGATATCATTTTCCAACATCGGCGTCCACACGGCCCCTGGACAAACCGCAACGCAACGAATTCGTGGCGCATAGTCGATGGCAATGGAGCGTGTTAAACCGTGCAAGGCTTCCTTACTTGCAGCGTAAGCGGCCACCTGGCGTTGAGACACAAATCCCTGAACACTACCCACATTGACAATGACTGGATGCGATGACTGCTCCATGAGGGGAATCGCGTATTTTGAACAGAGATAAATACTTTTGAGATTTACATCCATCGTATAATCCCAGGTCTCTTCGTCGAGGCTCACTACGTCGCCATAGGTTTGGACACCTGCGTTATTCACAAGGACGTCGACGAATCCAAACTTCTCACCTATTTGATTGAAAACTTTTTTGATATCGGCGTGAATTCGAAGATCACATGGAATAAAAAACAATCGATCAGGATAGGCTTCTAATTCTTCGATGATCTTATCTGCATCGCGACCGATTCCAATCACGGTAGCACCGGCCTCCAGCATCTGAATGGCTACTGCCTTACCGATACCGGAGGTAGCTCCCGTGACGATCGCCCGCTTTCCTTCAAATGAAATAATCATAAAATAAGGGTTAGTTAAAATCAAAAGTCAGATCTAGGAATAGTCGCCCCAGGTAATGCCTTGCGGGGTCAAATATGACGGGATTGGCCTGTGGTCCTAATCTTTTAGCCTCCATAAACTTATCTCCAATTCCATTAATTGTATGCATAAAGGATAGGTCTCCTGGAGGGTAGTGCATTTGAGCTTTTTCCGGTCGGGTTGGTTCCTGGGGGGTTAGCATTCGCAGGAAAATGTCATTACTTTTCACATATACGCTGAAACTAGGCACCTCTTTGCCAAGAACCTGCACCCAATACGTGTTTGCGTGGTACCCCTTAAACTCAGGATATTGATAACCTGACTCTCCGGTGACCGTGTTGTTATATTGCTTTTCCCATAATCCGAATTGAGGTCCTTTCATGCGATTTTTGTAGACTCTGTAGGGTCCGTTTCCACACCATCGCATTCCCGCAACGGCTTCTTCGGGATAACTAAAAGTAATGCCCGTCATATCGCTGAGGTAATCAGGTTCATAGCAAACGGAAAGTTCCAACTGCCCACCTGGTTTTACCACCCATTTGAAATAATTCCCATCTTCAAAATGGGTATGGACCATGACTTGTTCTCTTTCATTAAGGAGGGCAACCTGGAGCACCTTTTTCGGTTTACGAATCAGAATAGGACCATTCGATAGGGGTATGGTGTCCACACCTTTCAACACCGATTTGAGAACTCCACTTTCTCGACAGAAAGTAAATTGAAATACGTCCGTCCGGATCTTCCATTCCTTGGAGTCTTCTTCTACAACCGGTACTGAGCCTTTTCGATGAGGAATGACTTCTGCCGCTTTTTGTTCTGCCGTTTTAATAGGCCAGGTCCAGGAATTGATGTTTCTTCCATGCGGGTCGTAGGCGGTAATACGTAACAGATCATAATTCACCCAAGATTGCGGCAGGTCGAGTTTCATTATTCCTACATTACCGGGTGCTAGCTGGAAATGATGAAGTTGCTTAATCTGGACCGACTCTCGCCAGGTCAATGGGTCGAAACGCACCCATTCCACTTCGAATTTACATGCGTTCAAGTCGGTAAAATGAAACCGATTTTCCACCCGAAACACCCCGTTGAAAGCCGGTGTGATATACCTTTTCTCAAAATGGATGGGTGCCCAAACTTCTCTAATCGTATAATAACTACCTTCTTTTTCATGATAAGGCCCCACGATGCCATCGGGTGCTTCGTTTCCGTAGGTGTCCAACTGGTTATTCCGATCCGTCCTTTCCACTGCTTCATCTGCAAAAACCCATAGAAAGCCACCAGCACATAGTGGATCATACCACATCCGATGCCAATAGTCTTCCAAACCTGCGCCATGACCCCCATCGTATAAGCCATGCAAAAACTCTGTTGGCATGAATATTTTTCTTCTACTATAGCCATCATTTGCTAAGTAGTTATAATCCATATAATGGTAGGTATTGAAAGGGCCATAATCTTGCCAGGGATGAATTACCTGTCTCTGTTGGATATCGAGTTTGTAGAAAACTTCGTCTAGATTGGTATTCCACCCACCTTCGTTCCCATTATCCCATAAAACAATGCAAGGGTGATTCACATCCCGTCTTATCATTTCCTCGAGAAGCTTCTCCCCTACTTCATTGTCATAGGGCGGGTGCTGCCATCCCGATAACTCGTTGAGAACGAAGAGCCCTAACGAATCACAAACTTCCAAAAAGTGTTTGTCAGGCGGGTAGTGAGACATCCGCACTGCGTTCATGTTCATGTCCTTGATCAGATTGACCGTTTCTATGCTGAGTGCTTTGGATGATGTTCTACCGTAGCGAGGATGGAACGTATGCCGATTGACACCTTTCAATTTGACGCGGGTTCCGTTGATGTATATCCCATCATTTTCCCTTACTTCTACCGTTCTAAAACCGATCCGTTCGGTATGTTTATGTATGGGTACTCCGGCCTTATCGGTCAACGTAAAAACAGCTTTATAGAGACGGGGGTATTCAGAACTCCAGGTTTCGGGCGATACTATATAGCCTTGTATTCGAGTGGTCTCCTTCAATTCATTCGATGAAAAAACAGCGACCTCCTTATCATCGGAATTTAGGATTTGGACCTTTACGCTACCAGCATTGGGCAAGTTGGGGATAAATATATCCGTTTTAAATTCGCCATCCGCCTTGGCATCGACAGCTACTCGATCAATGAAGTAGCGGGGTTTCACTTCCAAATAAACTGGGCGAAAAATCCCACCGAACACCCAATAATCCGCATCACGTTCAGCCTGATTGACACTTTTATTATCGGACTGTTTTTTTACGAGTACTTCTAGTAGGTTGGCACCTCCATAATTCAATACTTCGGATATATCATACTTAAATCGGTAAAATGCGCCTTGATGTACAGGTCCGGCCAGTTTTCCATTAACCTTAACCTCGGCATCGGTCATTACCCCCTCAAAAACGATTTCGATAACATTTCCCTTCCAGTCTTGGGGAACCTGGAACTGATGTCGGTAGTGACCGTTTTCGTAAAACCGGTCACCCGACCCATATCCGTAATAATAACCGCCGAAACCTTCTTGTTCCCAGCAGGAGGGCACGGGTATGGTGGTCCATTTTCCGCTATTTCTTCCCTTGGAACAGTAGAACTCCCAATCTACCCGGTCATCGGCACCAGTACCAGATAAATAAACAATTTCAGTGTTTAATTGACTATAACTGACTGTAAATACAAAGAATAATTTTACAAATACTAATATGAATCTCATAGATATGCAGTCATCAATTCGCACCTACGCCCGCGTTGAGAGGCCACCCCGGATTTTGGTATATCGGTGAAGAGCTTATGTCGTTGTTTTCGGATGTTATCAAGAAATGTTCAATCGCAATCGGTGACAAATAGTGAGCCATGTTCCAGCGGTAACCCTCGTAGACTAGCGATACTGGTGTTCGTTCGTAGGGGCGTAAGTAGACACTTCTTTCGGGATCTGAAACGGTACTTGCCGAACCTTGACCATAGGTAAGTTGGGCGGCATCGTACCAATATTGCATGGGACCCCAGAGTTTGAAGCCCTCCACGTGGTAGGGGTTTTGGATTAATTGATCCATAGAACGCCAGCGGCGAAGATCCATTGCCCGCAGCCCCTCTCCCATCAGCTCAACTCGGCGTTCTCTTCTGATGTTGAAAAGTGTTGCGTCGACCATTTTCCCCCCCGAATAGACTGCCCAATCACCGACTGCTTCTCTCTGGAGATCGGTAGCCAGGATCGTTTTCTGATAATCTTGGTCGACGCCAGCCCTTTTTCGGATCGCTTTCCAATACCGGTCGGCGGTAGCATCCAGGGTTCCAAGTTTTTCATAACATGCTTCAATATAATTGAGGTAGGCTTCAACAGCCCGGAAAGAAATTTCTCCCTGTGTGCTATACCCGTCGAAATTTTGATTGTTATCCAAATTCAAACCTTTACGATGTGCATATCCGGTCGTATATTTTTGATGTTCGTGGGAAGCCAAAATATCAGGGTACCCTTCTTCGACGATTACTGAAGTGTTATGAAGAATTTTAACTTGTCCGGGCACCTTCAAGAATAATTGCAGTCGATTGTCCCTTTCTTTGGGAATATCTTGTAAATAGTCGTCCCCCTGATAACCTGATCCTGCTGCATAAATGGGCAATCCGTTCGCCATTAGGAATGATTCCACCATTCCCCGGGTTAGACCAACACCCATGTTTCCACCTTGATAACTTTTTCCAGCATAGGTAGTCACATTCAAGTTCCGGTCAAATTTACGCCACATCAATACTTCTGAAAAGCGGGACATATCTACGCTACTGAACATCTCGCAATAGGGATTTTCCGGATCACCTACGCTCTGCGGAAAAGTCCCGATATTTTCCACCAAAGGAACCTGATCGGCTACTTCTTTAGCGGCTTCCATCGCTTGCGTTAAGAAAAAGTCAATTTCACCTTCAATGCTACCCGATTGAAATGAATACGAGGCGTTATACGGTTTCTGTTTCCCTGGCCATCCATCACCTTGGGGTACGAAGGCAGTTCCTTTGAAATATTTCAGGAATGTAGCTTCATATAAGGCTACCCGCGATTTGTATTGTAATGCTACCAATCGAGACAGACGGTTCTTTTGTCCATCGGGAGATACATTCATCATGAGCTGGATAGCCTTGTCGAGATCACTCAGGATGAAACGAGCAACTTCGGTACGAGGTGCCCTTTTACTGGCTTCAATGAGTATCTGATGATCATCAGGCAATACATTCTCAATGATGGGAAAATCCCCATAGGTTTTGAGGTTTTCAAAATAAAACTGAGCACGAAAAAAGTAAATTTCGCCAATATGATGTTTGATGTTGTTACTATTACCGGTAATCGTCCCTGCTTCAAAACGAGGTAAGACCGTATTTAAAAAGTAATTGCAATTATAGAGGGTACCAAAATCCCACCCTCCCGAAGCAGACACACGCCATTCACCCGGAACAAAAATATTCGAATAATTTATAGCCGCTTGATTATCAGTATCCGCGTCTCCTATGTTCCAGCCGTTGGTGGGGCCATATCGCGCGATGGTATACGCAGCTAAATGGCTTTCGTCGGTTAGGTAGTTTTCAGGTGTTACGGCAGAAATAGGTTGGCGATCCAAAAAAGACTCATCACACGAGGCCATCATCACAGCACCCGCAATATATAATCCCCAACGGGAAAGTCTGTTTTTCATTTTCATAGGTATTCGGATTGACATTGAACTAACTCTGATGATTACGATTTAAAAAGTCACATTTAAACCAAGGCTCATAACTCTACTGATGGGATATACGGCTCCCGTGAATCCTTGATCGAGTAATTCAGGGTCGAATAGTTTGGATACTTTGGTACGGGTCCACAAATTTTCGCCTGAAGCAAAAACGCGTAAACGTTCTATTTTGACCTTTTTCGTGAGTTCTTGAGGAACCTGGTAACCTATAGTCACATTTTTCAATCGGATATAGGCTGCATTTTGGAGGTAACGGGTCTGTGCGGCTTTATTTCGATCTCCGCTCCAATAATCACCATTAAAGTAGGGTCTAGGATAATAGGAGTCTAGGTTAAGCCCTAGGGGATGATTGGGATCATCTCTAAAGTAGTCCAAATGAGGTATATAGGCTGTCGACCACCAAACATTAGGTCCGGCTCCCCAGAAGTTATAACCTCCGTTAAAGTAATCTCTCTTCATCACCCCTTGGAAGAATGCTCTAAAATCAAAGCCTTTCCAGTCAGCGCTAAGGTCCAGACCGAATCGGAAACGAGGTGTTGAATTACCTATCACCGAATAATCGCCCGGATTATCCAGAGTACCGGTTCCGCCATCTATTCGTCCATCTCCGTTAATATCTTTATACATGATATCGCCGGCGCTCCAGTTACTACCCAGATATTGTTGTCCTCCATTGGGTAAGGTTTCCAAATGAGCATCCATCTCTTCCTGGGTTTTGGCTATGCCAATCGTAGTGAAGCCCCAAATATTTCCCAGCTTTTGCCCAGCGAGATAGGTCCAGAAATTTTGTGTAGGATTAGGATACCGTAATACCACACTTTGTGCATCGGCAACCAGAAATTTGGCTTTATAACCGAAACCACTTGGTAAGCGATCATTCCAACTAATCTCGCTTTCAAACCCGTAGGATTTCATATCTGTGTTGTTAGTAGTAGGAACGCTCGTTCCAAGCACTTTTGGAAGCTGGGGAGCAGGCCCGACCATATCTTCGGTGTAACGTGTGAAATATTCGATAGTAAAAGCAAGTCGGTTGTTCAATGCCATTAGGTCGACACCGATATTCCATGCTCTGATTTTCTCCCAGGTCAAAGCTGAACTGACCAAACCAGGTGCTGAAGCCGTATTGGGTCTGGCATTATTAATGATCCAGCTTCCGCTTGCTGTACTCACCGGCATCGTTACATAGGTCGGATAGAGTGAACTGGTATTTTGGTTTCCGAGCACTCCGTAAGATCCCCGCAATTTGAATTGATTTACTGCGTTGACTAGATTGTCCCAGAAGGGCTCCCTGGCAACGTCCCAACCGGCTGAAACCGATGGGAAACTTCCCCACCGACGATTCGACCGAAATCGCGAAGTTCCGTCATAGCGATAGTTAACTTCGAGGAAATACTTTTCATCGAAATTGTAGTTAAGTCGACTGAAATACCCCATTGTCGCCCAGTCGTTTTCGCCTCCTGAAACGGAAGGAGAAATATAAGCCCCGTTCAATGCCTGTCCCGTAGTGATATTGATCGTTGGGTTCTCCCGAATAATCATACCATGACGAGTAGCGGAGGCATTCCGAAACTTATTATACTCGGATTGAAAACCTGCCATCAACTGGAAATTGTGCTTGTCTATCGACTTTTCGTAGCGTCCGTAATAATCTTGCGAGGTGTAATCATAGCGTTCGATGTATTCACTTACAAAATTCTCAGGTTCCGCTACATAGGGGTTACCATTTACATCGTGGGCGTAAGTGGTTAATTTTACGGTTCTTGCAAATCGGTCACCCAACCGATAAAAAAAGCGTCCTTGAAAAGTTAAGCCTGGTAAAGGGTTTAGCAATAGTCTGAATTGGTTACTACTATTATCGATAATACGGTTGTATCGCCCACCTACCGCAATGATCGACAAACGATCTGTTGTTACATCGAACAAGTGTCCATTGGGATCGTACAGTGGGTTAGCGGGTTGGGTACGACTCATATATTGCATGTATCGATCTTCAAAATGCGACGGGCGCTCGTAATCTTCTCGGGAAAATTTACCGTTATATTCCAGGGTGATCCAATCTGAAATCTTGGATTCGAGGTTAGCAACAACGTTATAACGTTGCAGTTCATCTCCTCCTAGTTTCAGAATACCGCCTTGATCGAGGAAGTTACCCGATAAATAGTAGTTGACAGCCGGCCCTCCTCCCCTAATACTTAAGGTATGCTCTTTGGATGGTGATTTTTTGCGAAATACCTCTTTCCACCAGTCTATATTCTCATTGCCTTCAACAGAACCACCTGCCCAACGCTGCGGATTTCCGGGGTCGGGTGGAATATTCGTCATCCCGGGTTTACCTGCTATATAATCGATGATTCTTTGCATACGTTCGGGACCCACAAAATCGGGCGCACCACTATTGCGGGAGGCATCATTAATAAAAAGCGCCCATCGGTAAGAGTCAGCTGTTTCAGGAAAATTGATGGGAGAAGAACTGCGAAAGCTGTTACTATAGTTTATAACAGGTTTCCCCTTGGAACCCCGCTTGGTGGTAATCAAAATCACCCCAAAGGGCGCCCTCGATCCATAAATAGAAGAAGCCGCTGCATCTTTTAGAATCGAAATATTCTCAATATCATTTGGACTTAAATGGTTGGGATTTCCCTCTGCTCCATCGATCAGAATGAGCGGTCCTCCTGAAGATCCCTGCCCAATCGTATTCAATCCCCGAATATTAATGGTAGGTGTACCTTCTAAACTACCGCCGTAGCTCGTTTGCCCAATTTCAATTCCCGTAGCCAGACCTTGGAGTGCCTGGGTCACATTGGTGACCGGCCTGGACTCGAGCTCCTTGCTTCCAATGACGGACACCGACCCGGTCACATTAGTTTTTTTCTGGGTTGCAAATCCAACAACCACAACTTCTTCCAGGTCATCGACGGGTTTTAGAGTAACTTGGATTTGACTTTCCTGACCCACAACGATTTCTTGCCTAGCATAACCAACATAAGAAAATACCAACGTCCGATGTTGATCGGGAACAGTGATACTGAACTGACCGTTGTCACCGGTAGTGGTTCCGATGGTCGTACCCTTAACGACGACGTTTACACCTGGCAGTCCTTCCCCTTTTTCATCTTTAACGGTTCCGCTGACAAAACGATCGGAAATACGATGAGCCCAAAGACTAGAGGAGATGAACATCAGAAGTAAAAACACCGCCCCTTGAGGGAGACTTTTCCCTTTTCTTCCAATTCCGTATTGACTAAAAATTGAGGTTTTGGGTTTTTTCTTTTCCATAGTCCATATTGAATAAATTATAATTGTTCTTAGCAGAAGCAATATTAGATAGGAAAACCAAGGGAAAGAAAACCGAAGTTTGCAGATTCTTACACTATATTTTCATTTCGTCATTTTTGGAAAAAAGTACATTGATAGCCGTTAAATTTCAACCAGAAGCGAAATTTTAAGATTGAAACACCCACTTTCAAATGCGAAAAATTCTCTCTAACATTCATGAGTTTCTACTATATTAGCCGCTTCTCCTAAACATTTTGCTTTTTTTTGACAAAATATTAACATTAACCCGCTCAAATTAAGGTATCGACATGCTACCCGTTTACCGAAAAATCACCTACTCTCAGCTATTTTCGTTTTCAGCTGTCCTGGAAAATCCACCTGAATTCGACACCGCTTGGCACCATCACCCCGAGTATGAACTGATCTTAATTTCAGGTAGTCAAGGGACCCGATTTATGGGCGATAGTATTCAAAAATTTAACCAAACCGAACTGGTCCTCATTGGCCCCAACCTGCCCCATTGCTGGAAAGAAGACCCGAACCAAACCAACCCAAATGCCAAAGCATATGTAATTCATTTTTCAGAAAATTTTTTGGGAAAGGATTTTTTCAATATCCCCGAGGGGCGTCAAATAAAACATTTACTGGAGCAGTCTCGGTTTGGTCTGCGATTTTCCCCAGAAATTGAACAACTCGCCATTTGGAAGATTATCCAAATCTTTGAAACGCTGAACTTCGATCGCGTACTGAACCTGTTAGGTCTTTTAAATTTATTAGCGAAATCTGACAAATTCGAACTAATATCCAGTGCCGGGTTTACAAGTTCCTTTATCGAAAATCAATCGGAGCGTATTAATAAGGTAATTGAATATACGTTGTCGAACTTTGACAATCCGATAGATTTAGACACCGTGGCTGGATTAGTACACATGAGTAAAACCGCATTCTGCCGCTTTTTCCGTAAATGCACGGGCAAAACCTACTTCGACTTCTTAAAAGAAATACGACTGGGACATGCTTGCAAACTCCTACAGGAGAGCGACTTAAGCATCCATCAGATCAGTTTTAACTGTGGCTATGAAAGCCTCTCAAATTTTAACAAACAGTTCAAAGAGCTATTTCAAACTAGTCCTTCAAAGTATAGACAACGCATCATTCAGCATGGTTAGGGATTTCTGGCTATTAATAAACCTTTAACATACCTCGAACAATCATATACTGAGCTGCCATATAGGTTGCCATGATCCAGATACCCGCATAAGCAATGGGAGCGACAAACTTTCCATAAGCGATCAAGGTGTCAGATATTAAAAATAAGACAGCCCCTACCCCTACCCAGCGATAGGAATTTTGACTGACACCACGCTTTCGAAGGAATGCACCCAGCGTCATGGTGGTAATGACAAATGCGTAAACTACCACAGCTGTCTTTAATACTGGGTCTGTGACGGAGGGCAGAATCAAATACATCAGGGTTACCAATACAATCAACATCCCTCCTACTTTTCCTCCTAAAAACGGACGCTTGAATTCAATTTCAGGCCAGAAAACGATAATATAAGTGATCTGCATTATACAAAATGACGCCAGTCCGGCCAAGAAATAACCTGAAAACATTAGAAATACATCACCCAAGCAAGCCATGATTAGCCCTATAAGAAAAATACTTTTTCGAGCGACCTTGCGACGGTCTGGGGTGACCATAGCCCACCCCAATAGCCATAGCATTATGAGGGGTTTTACTAAATACCTAAGGAACTCACTCTCGAAAACGAGGGCAACTAAATTCAGTACAACGATGACTAAGTAGAGGTTTGTAAAGGTTTTTTCTGTTCTCATCGATTTTTCCAAGGGTTAGTCCAAGACGAATATAGAGTAGGATTTCTTCAATACATGGGTTAAGCCCACATATCTTCCGATAAAGTTGATTTCAGCGCTCGATATCACGAAACGGGCAGGTTCTGTTTATCCGGTTTATTTTCCGTATCTTTGTATTTATTTAAGTTTAATCCTTATCAGAAAAATACATGATTACGGTACAAAATGTATCGCT
>ENA-UOVV01000404-UOVV01000404.1-compost-metagenome-genome-assembly--contig:-NODE-404-length-53425-cov-11.756324_pt1 | contig 53425 bp, 37 predicted proteins | sample MGYA00238155_ERZ761577 | MGnify/ENA primary metagenome ERZ761577 (study PRJEB28898, sample SAMN06268775) | compost metagenome | isolation source: Emeryville, CA | place: USA:Emeryville, CA | collected... | reverse complement strand
CGATTTCAAACGTGAAGCAAAGAAAAGCCGTCAAATGAATAATTTGGCGGCTTTTGCTTTTGTATCGGTTTTGGGTTAAAGTTCGTATGGGGGCACAACGTCAATATTTTGGATGAGTGTCAATAGTTGTGGGGTTGGTTGTATTTTTTCTAGGTAAGTGTTTTAATCATGATGATTTCAGAGAAGGGCGGTCTACCTACCTCAATAGGGTGAACTTACCCATTATGCTTAATCCAAAAATTCAACTAAGCCTCCCACCTTTTTTATTTCTTAACTGCTTACTTTCGTTTATAATTACTTGATAACTGGATCGTTAACGACCTCTTGTGTAACTTGAAATGGGTGGGTGGGTAGGGGGATTCCCTCGAAAAGCGACCAAAAATCAAAGCCCCAATCCCCCTGCCGATAAATTTTTTATCCTCTTTTTTAAATGGTAATAATTACAAAATTTTATCTGTGCAACACGTGTGACTGAAGCGTTGTGTTGAATTCAAAACGATCCACATGAACCGAACAGGATCCCTTTTTTCTTTACTACGGGGATTTTTATGGTGATGATAAAATATCCCCCCCCTACTTCTCGACCAACCGCCTATATAAAAGCTCTGTCACTTTGGCTAGAAACTCGTTTCTTCCATCTGTATAAACAGGATTACTGCCGTTGGTAATGGCCACAATGCCCCATTTTTCCCGAGGCTCAAAGACCATTATACTATGCAACCCATAGGCACTACCCGTGTGCCCTTTCAATAGCTTTCCAGGGATTAACTTTTCCATCTGAGTCAGCCCCAATCCATAACCCTTTGCATTAGGAACAGGTGTTTGCATCCGTTTCGAATTCTTCTTTTTAATAATTCGTTGTCGTTGGTAGGTTCCATAATTTGCGTGCATGGTCATGTATTTAGCCAAATCAGGGGCATTTATTTTCATCCCACCCGTGGGTGAAAATACAGGGGTACTGCGACCCATTTGATAGGAAGCTAAAATTTCACGCCTTGGGTGATACGCGTCTGGCTGTACAACAAACTCACCCGTTTTCTTATTGTACTCATATATCATAGCCAATCGATTTTGATCAAGAGAATCCACACAATACCCTCCGTATAACCCCAAAGGTTCTAAAATGTTTTTACGGATATATTCGTCAAAACGCAACCCACTTACCCGTTCAATGATCGTCCCCACCATATTGAAATTCAAATTGCAATATTGATAATCCGTCCCCGGCCGATAGCTATTATAACATTTTGACGCTAAAGCATTGGTGGCAGGATCAATCACATCCAAATTGAAATAACCTTGCGAATCATTCAACGACGACGTATGCGATAGCAACATTTCAAGGGTTATCGGGGTCTCAGGGTAATTCGGATGACGGACCGAAAAACCAATCAGCCCGGATACATCATCACTTAATTTAAGCTTACCTTTTTCTACCAGTTGCATAACAGCCGTAGCGGAGAACGACTTGGAAATGGAAGCTATCCTAAACAAATGATTAATAGCTAGATCCTCTCCTTTCTCCATGTTTTTCTTACCAAAGGCTTCGGCAAAAATTATATCTCCTTTATTTACCACGGCAACTGATAAACCCACAGCTTTATACTCAGCCATTAACTGCCGAATTTCATCGCCAATTTGATTTTGACAAAATCCCCTATTAATCATACAGGAGACTAAACAAAAAATCAAAATGGCCTTTTCAAATAGGGTTTTCATCGTTTCATACGTTATATCGAACCTTTGTTTCCAATGGAATTTAAAACCTAAATTACATAAAGGGTGAAAATAATCTGACGACCCGCTCTAAGAACACGATCCATTTAGGACGACGGAGCCATTCCCTCAAATCCAATTCTTCGGCATTTTGAATATCGTTGAAGAAATCACGTGCTAGTTCTTCAGCTACATCGTCATCGTATACAATAGCTGAAACTTCGAAATTCAGATCGAAGCTTCGCGCATCCATATTGGCCGTCCCTACCGATGCAATTTGGCGGTCAATAACAAAGGTCTTGGCGTGAATGAACCCTTTTTTATATACATATATTTTTACACCTGCAGCCAAAAGCTCCTCGAAGTAGGACTGTGAAGCTAAGGTGACAAAAAACGAATCGCCTCGCTCGGGAACCAAAAGTTTAACTTTGATCGAACTCAATGCAGCAATAATCAAAGCTTCCTGAAGGCTGGTATCTGGAATATAGTAAGGGGTGGTAATAAGGATTTCTTTTTTAGCTTTATTTACCGCTTGAATGACGGCATATAAAATATTTGGTAAATCGGAATCTGGACCACTCGCCGTAACCTGAACCAGCTTGGCAGATTGGTTAGGATTAAGGGGTTCATTCAAGGGAAAATAGTGATGATTTACGGTGATGTTACTTCCTGCACAAAAATTCCAGTCAGCTAAAAAGATTTGTTGCAGGGACATGGAGGAATACCCCCGAATCATCAAGTGAGTGTCTCTCCAATAAAGCGCTTCGCCCCCCTTGTTGATGTATTTATCGGCCACGTTAATTCCTCCTACGAAAGACGTCATCCCGTCAATGACCACGATTTTTCGATGATTTCGGTAATTGAGTCGATTGGCCAAGCCAATGATTCGGATGCGGTTAAACGGAAAAGCCTGAACACCATTTTGTAGGAGTTCTTTTACCAAACCCCGTCGGATGCGCATACTACCGAAATCGTCGTAAAGAAGACGTACCTCTACCCCCTCTTTAGCTTTTGCAATCATTACCTCCTTTAATTGATTCCCTATTTCATCATCTTCATAGATGTAGGATTGCATATGGATATGTTTTTTGGCCCGCCGCATCTCCTCGATTAAGACCGGGAAAAACGCCTCTCCATTCTGCAGGATTCGCACTTCCGAGTTTTCTAATACCCTACTGCCACCGACATTGGCATGGGATAAAAGGGAAATCAACTCCCGGTTTTCTCGGAATACAGGCAAGTCCAGCTTAGTCAAATTTTCATGATAAGCCACCACCCGTTTTTGAAAATCAGCTTTAAAGGACTCGTCGATTTTCAATTTTTTGGAATAGATTTTCCTTTTCCGGTAGTTGATTCCAAACGAAAAATAGAATATCATGCCCAACACCGGAATAAAGATGACCAACAAAAGGTAAGCCAGGGTTTTAGTGACCGATCGTGTGTCGTGAACGATTCTAACAATTGCAATAAGGACGATAAGGAGGTAGAAACCCTCTACCAGAAGCAACCATTTACTCCCTTTTAATAACAGTGTCATTGACGTCGTATATGCCTGATGTGAATATACTACTTCGAGCGAATTTTTGGCTGGTATCGGTTAAAACGGTGCAAAAATATTATTCAAACCGTATCGATACCTATTTTTTATCCTATATATTGCTGAGAATTGGTGCCGTGTCCCGCCTATTTTTTGCAAAAACCCCTTCCTTTCTAGAATGGGAATAAACCTTTTTTTTCTTTAGAAGGGTAGTTTGTGCTTTTCAAATCGTATAGTTATAAAACAGAATTGTCAGTTTCTCAAAAAAATAAAATGAGTTCACAAAAAGAAGTTTGGTTAGTAGCAAGCGGGGATTTACGTCCCAGGGCTAACGAAGATTGCTGGCCCGCACAGTTAGACATGGAAAACAAGCTGGGAGCAGCGATTTCTGCCCTTGGTTGGACCGTTAGACGAGCACATCCGTACATTCCAGAAAAGAAACACGGCTTTATTGACTCGCAGAAGTATGGAATGGAAGTTTTCCGTAACATTCCTGCCGATGTACCCTTGATCGTAGCGGAAAGTGTTTGGCAGTATACCCACCATGTGTTGGCGGGGCTGACGACACATCAGGGACCAATCCTGACCGTTGCCAACTGGGACGGACAATGGCCTGGACTGGTGGGGATGTTGAATTTAAACGGCTCACTCACCAAAGCAGGGGTTAATTATAGCTCGCTTTGGAGTGTCAACTTCGATGACGATTTCTTTGTTAATGGCCTCAAGGAATGGTTTGAAACGGGAAAAGTTACCCATGATTACAGCCATGTAACCTCCTTTGATCCTAGTTTAATTCCGGACGAGGATCTACAACTGGGTACCGCATTCGGACGGAAATTGAAGGAGAAAAAAGCCATTATGGGGGTATTCGATGAGGGCTGTATGGGTATGTTCAACGCCATAGTTCCCGATCATTTACTTCACCAAACGGGTATATTCAAAGAAAGACTCAGTCAATCGACCTTGTATGCTCGTATGCTCACCGTATCCGATCAAGAAGCCGAGCAGGTATTACAATGGCTTTTGGATAAAGGGATGACCTTCCAATGGGGAACAGATGGGGCTACCGAACTTACCCGCGAACAAACCCTGGAACAATGTAAAATGTACATTGCTGCGGTTCGCATTGCTGACGAATTCGGCTGCGATACCATCGGAATTCAATACCAACAAGGGTTAAAAGACTTGGCCCCTGCGAGTGATTTGGTGGAAGGACTGCTTAACAACACCGACCGTCCGCCGGTCTATGCAGAAGATGGTCGCGAGTTATTCCCCGGATCTGCCCTTCCCCATTTTAATGAAGTTGACGAATGTGCGGGAATTGATAGTCTTGTCACCTATCATCTATGGAGAGAGCTTGGTCAACCAGGGGAAAATACCTTACACGACCTGCGCTGGGGCGAGCACTATAAAGGCGATGGTATTGACGACTTTGTTTGGGTATTCCTGATATCCGGTGCGGCACCACCTGAACATTTTATTGGTGGATATAAGGGAGCCTCTAGTGAGCGTCAACCTCCCGTCTATTTCAAACTGGGGGGTGGTACCTTAAAAGGGGTCAGCAAACCTGGCTCTATCGTATGGAGCCGGATTTTCGTTCAAGACGATGCCCTTCATTGTGACCTAGGTGTTGGATCCGTCGCGGCACTTCCTGAAGAAGAAACTAATCGGCGTTGGCAAGCAACCACTCCCGCCTGGCCTATTATGCACGGGGTATTAAAAGGTGTTAACCGAGATCAAATGATGGCTCGTCACAAAGCGAATCACATTCATGTCGTATATACTACAGACGAAGCTTCCGCCCACCGAGCTTGTCGGATCAAAGCTGCTGCTTTGGAAGCAATGGGTATACGAGTGCATTTCTGCGGGGATGTTGAATTAAAATAGGCTACGTACATGGGCGGAGATCAGTATCTCCGCCTTTTTTTACATGATTAATAAGGGGTAACACGCCAAAATCAACGCCGAAAGGGTAACCATATGCTCCCTGAGGTATTTGAGTGATTTATATATCAAATTCACAACAGCTTGATATGAAATCGACATGACACTGCTGATTTCCTCATAGCTCATTTGATTTGTGAACCGTAATGCAATGGCCTCTTGTTGTCGGGGGGGTAATTGTCGAATAAAATGTTCGAGTTGCTTTTTTAAAGATTGATCCCGCTCCTGATTGATCAATAGGGATTCATGACTTATTTCCCACTGATCGTGTTGGGATTCGTTAAAAACTTCCTGACGTGCTTCCTTCCGTGTTTCTCTAAGTAACTTATAGCGTAAGGATCGAAACAGATAGCCTTTTACAGAATCGACCTTAGGCAAATTTTCCCTTCCTGTCCACAGTTCGAAAAAGAGATCTTGTATACAATCGTCAATTAATTGAGGATCTGGTGCTAGTTTATAGCCATACTGATACATTCCCTTATAGCAACGATTGAAAAGGGCTTCAAACGAAGGCCTATCGCCTCTGCTGACAAAACTTTCCCACAATATCGATACATCCATTATATAAGGGGTGTAGGCCTTTTTATACAGATTTTCCTTAAAAATAGACTATTGTATGAATTTTTAAATATACGTAAAAAGATCAACACCGTCTTAAAATACCTTCAATAAATCCGACCCGTGTAATCCATAAAAAAATAGTTAGAAAAAATTGAGCCTTGGATGATTATAAATCCTGAGGGTGATACACTGGTAGGTAGACAAGCACATAAAAGTAGTTATGAAACCCGAGGATTTACTCTTAGATGACTCGTTTTTAGCCTGGTATTTTCGATCGGACGATCAACATTGGTCGCATTGGGAAAAACGGCGAGCCACTGACCCGCAGATTCGCCAAGAAATGGACGATGCGGTGAAGATGCTAGAAGCGCTCATGGCCAGCAATGTTAACGTTTCGCCTCATCAATTAAAAGATGCAAGGGTTAGCCTTATTGACCGTATCGAAAACTGGGAAAAACAGCAAACTGAAACCCCACGTCGGCCTTTGTTCCGAAAACTTCTTCCCTGGATGGGCGCTGCCGCTTCTATCGTATTGATCCTATTTATGGGATGGTGGTTTACGGCGGAAAGTGGAGAGGACGTTTACTACGCTGATCGTGGCAGTACGCGTCAAATTGTCCTACCCGATGGCTCAACCGTAGACTTAAATGCCAATTCCAAGCTCACCACGCACATCGTAAACGGGAAAGATCGGGAGGTTTGGTTAGACGGTGAAGCCTACTTTACTATCACCAAACAACCTGATGGCAGCAAATTTATTGTTCATACCGGAGATCTCGACGTCGAAGTTTTGGGGACCGAATTCAACGTGAGAGGGTTACAGGAAAAGACAGAGGTCGTTCTCGAATCCGGAAAGGTACAGCTCCACCTCAAGGAAGCTGCCGATATGAAAGTAATCATGGAGCCTGGTGAGTTGGCCGAATTCAGTAAAGTATCGGGGCAACTCACAAAACGGGATGTGAATACACGAATTTACACTTCCTGGAAGGAGGGTAAAATCATATTTGAAAATGCCGGTGCCAGCGAAATCGCCCAAATCTTGCGTGAACGGTACCATGTAAATGTAAAAGTGGAGGAAGGTAGTATACTGGGTGAATTTAATGGAATCTTCCCCTCCGACGACGTGAATGTAGTTGTAACTGCATTAGAAAAAACCTATCCGGGTCGCATAAAAGCACAAAATGATACCATAATCATACGAAAATAGTCAGTAACAATAAATCCCAGCAACCTAATGAAAAAGTATGACTACCTGAATCTATTAATAGCAGTGCTGCTGTTATTCGGGACTTCGGGCTACGAAGCACGGGCACAGATGATGGCTTCGGTCCAGCATAAATCAAACCTGAATCGAACCGAAGCCACTCCGCAAAAAGGAAAAAACCTAGTGAACGTTCTCAAAGAACTGGAAGAAAAATATCAGGTTTCCTTTTCATACGACCGAAAGACCGTCGAAAATAAATATGTAGACTATGCAGGAAAAAAATTCAGAAACCTCAAAAGTGAACTCGATTTCCTTGCGGGTGTCCTGAACTTCAAATATGAAAAACTCCACCAACAGGTATACCTTTTGACCTCATTGGAGCGAATTTCTGCTGCGAACGAACCCCTTCGGGTGTCTCAGCTTCTCCTCAATGATAGAGTTACTGAAAGTACATCGTTACGAGTTGAAAAAATCAAACCAAGCGACTATAACCTAAACAGCTCGGTTTTGAATGAAAAAATAACGGGGAGAGTGACTTCAAAATCGGACGGGCAACCTTTACCTGGGGTCAGTATATTGGTAAAAGGCACACAATTAGGTACGATCACCGACAATGAGGGTAGGTTTACGTTGGAACTGAGCATCGAAAACCCCGTGTTGGTATTTTCATACATCGGATTTAAGTCCACTGAAATCGTAACGGGTGGGCGTACTCATATTGAATTGGCGCTGGAAGAGTCGGCTGAACTATTGCAAGAAGCGGTCGTTACGGCTTTAGGAATTAAAAGAGAAAGACGCTCCCTAGGTTATGCGGTCGGCAATGTAGAGGGAGAAGCGCTCACCCAAACACCCCAAAATAACGTATTGAACGCCTTGTCGGGCAAAGTGGCCGGGGTGCAAATATCGCAAATGGGTGGTGGTGTTGGATCGACCGTCAGCATGGTCATCCGTGGAGCTAATTCACTTAATAATGACAATCAGCCATTATTTGTTATTGATGGGGTTCCCGTGGCAAACCGAATTGGAAATGGGTTTGCCGGTGCCGATATGGGGAACCCGATCTCCGATATTAACCCCAACGACATTGCCAATATTTCTGTCTTGAAAGGTCCAAGTGCCGCTGCCCTATATGGTTCTAGAGCGGGTAATGGGGTAGTACTAATTACGACCAAGTCGGGAAGTAGTGGCAAAAAAGGCATCGGTGTTTCGCTTAACACTTCTTTGGTATTTGACAAACCCATGAAATATCTGGCTGTACAAAACAAATTCGGATCCGGGAAAACCGGTGCTCATGTTTTGGAAGAAGCTGAGAACGAAAGTTGGGGTGCTGAACTTGATGCCGGTGAAATGTGGGAGCAATGGAATAGCAACGGCGAAAAAGTTCCCTTGGTCTCCTACCCTGACCGGTTTAAGGACTTCTTTCAGACTGGTGTTACAAACACCAACAACGTTTCGGTAAATGGGAACTACGATAAGGGGAATTTCCGTCTCTCCTTTGGAAATATGAGTAACAAGGGCATCGTCCCAAATACGGATCTACACCGGACTACCATGGCGCTCAATACAACCTACAATTTAACCAATCGCCTCAGTGCCTCAGCCAGTATCAACATTACAGAGTCGGGTTCAAATAACCGCCCTATGATTGATGCCAGTCGCAACGATCCAGTTAGAAGTATCTATGAAACAGGCTCACAAGTAAATATCAATGATTTAAGAGAATATTGGGAACCAGGCTTGGAAGGTATTACTCAGCGTAAATACAAAGAAAAACAAAACAATCCCTTTTACCTGGTATATGAAAACCCTACCGGTTTTAAAAGAGATCGTACGGTTAGTCGCTTCCAATTGGACTATGATCTGAACGATCATTGGTTGATAACCGCCCGGTATTCACGCGATGCCTATGAGGAAATTCTAGAAGCAAAAAAGGCGTACAACAACTACGAAAACCCTAACGGCGCTTACGACATCGCGAATAATTACCGCAAGGAAACCAACCTTGACTTGATGGTCAGTTATAATAAGAATTTCAACGATAATTGGAGTCTAAATGCTATGGCGGGTGTCAATCGCCTTGCTCAGTACGCACGTGGAATATCCAACTCTACTTCCGAGTTAGTAGTTCCAGGACTATATACCATTTCCAATGGCGCACCGGGTACAATTACCAATTCAAGTTACCTGTCAGAAAAAATGCTCTATGGGGTATTTGGATCTGCGTCCATAGGGTTTAAAGATATCGTGTATTTGGATTTAACAGCAAGAAACGACTGGACCAGTACGCTTAAAAAAGGTAGCAATTCCTACTTTTATCCGTCCGCTTCCTTGAGCGTAATCGGATCCGATCTTTTCGATTTACCTACTTGGATCAGCTTCGCCAAATTGAGAGCAGGATTTGCGCAAGTGGGTAACGACGTTTCACCTTACAGTTTGGATCAAACCTATTCGACAGCACTTGACTGGGGGACCGCAAAACGCATGTATATGGGCGGAACCCTACGAAACCCCGATCTAAAACCTGAAATTTCTACTTCCCATGAAATTGGAGTCGATTTCCGTTTCCTGAATAACAAACTTGGTTTGGAAGCTACTTACTACGAGCGCGGCAACAAAAATCAGGTATTGTTAATCAGTACCCCAATTGAATCAGGTGCCAGCAGCAAGCAAATTAACGCGGGTCTGGTACAAAGTCGTGGATTTGAATTGGGCTTGAATGCGACACCAGTAAGTAATGATGATTTCCGTTGGGACATGAACATTACCCTTACCCGTAACCGTACCTCCATCAAGCGATTAGCAGAGGGAATTACCTTCTTCCCCTTTGTCAATAATTACAGCGGTGTTGAAATTCGGACTTATGAAGGAGGTGACATCGGTGATATCTACATGAGACCGGTATTGACCGTAAAGGATCAATCATCACCCTACTATGGCTATCCCATCGTAACGAGCGGTGGTCTTTACCAAACCGACAACGATTTGAATAATTTGGTAAAAATTGGAAACTTCAACCATGACTTCCTATTTGGTTTTCAGCCCACACTTACCTATAAAAACTTCACCTTATTTGCCAATATCGACTGGCGTCAAGGCGGAGAGTTTTTCTCCAATACCATGATGTTCTTAGGGAATAATGGTCAATTAGAAGAGACGTTGTCGGGTGTTGAATACGATCCTAATCGCAGCTTACCGGAGCAAATCAAGGAAAATCCCGATAAATACCTTGGCAAATGGATAGGGGGTCGTAATGGTGCCTACGGTGGAATGCCCTGGCCAGAAGGTAGCCCAGAAGCAGCTCGGAGACTTCAAGATGCTAGCTTGAATCCGGGGGTATTTGAAACACGTGACGCAGCTGGAAATGTCGTATACGTCGAAAATTTAGGAGGCCCTGGTAGCAAGTGGTTAGATCCGTTTAGTGCCTATCGATATGCCCACCGACCTTTCCCCGATCGTAACTTATACAGTGCAACTTATGTAAAACTGCGGGAAATTTCAGTGACCTATCACCTACCCAAAACATTGGTAAACCGCATGAAGCTTCAAAATGCTTCGATTGCGGTAGTGGGTAACAACCTGTTCATGTGGACAAGTCACGGTATCGCCGGTTTGGATCCCGAGAGAGCCTTTAGACAAGTAGGATCCGGTTGGAACCAAGGGGTTGAGTATTACAATGTGATGCCTTGGACCGGCTCCATAGGATTTAAGTTAAATGTAGATTTTTAAAAAGTTTTGATCATGAAATCAGTCAAGTATATCTATATCGCCCTCACCGCCCTCTGCGGTTTGTGCGTATCGTCCTGCCAAGATTTGACAGAACTGAATAAGAACCCCAATAGCCCCGTCGACGTTTCCCCAAACTTCATCATGACCTATGTATTAACCAATACAGGTAAGTCGGTGTTCAACCTGGGAAACGATGGATCTAAAATTGGTGCTGCAATGCAATACATGCAAGTGGGTACCAACGAAAATGCCGCAGTCATCAATCAGTATGCCTGGACTCAAGAAAGTTGGGGAACCTATTACGATTTACTCCGCAACAATCAGCTTGTATATGAGGCGGGCGTTCGTGACAACAACCGTTTTGTACAAGCGGTCGCATTGACAATGAAGTCTTACATTTTCGGACTGCTTACCGATCTGTTTGGAGATGTACCTTATTCGGAAGCACTTCATGCCAAAGAGGGTACTTTTTTCCCGAAATATGACCCTCAGTCGGAGATTTACAAAGGTATATTAACCGATCTAAAAGAAGCTGATGCCCTTCTATCGGCATTGGAAGCAAAGGATGCGATCAGCGCAACGGCAGACGTTATCTACAGGGGTGACAGTGCCAAATGGCGGAAGTTTGCCAATTCACTTCGCTTACGATATACCATGCGGCTCTCCGAAAAGAAGTCGGAAATGAGCGCCCTGGGTATCGACATAGAAGCTGAATTCAAAGCGGCAGCAAATAATGCGTTTACCAGTAATGCGGATGATGCATCCATTCCATTCTTAGGTACTGCCGGCGATAATTCTGCCCCTGGAGGCCCTATGAATAGCTCTAACCCGAATTTCAAACTCAAACCGGGAAAACCATTTGTCGACAAATTAATCGAACTGAATGACCCCCGTTTGCATCGCTTTATACAACCTGTACAAAGAAAATGGGATGTGAATGTAACCAGTGAAACCGAGGTTACCGTCACAAATATTTTCGGGGAATCTTTTACAGTTACCTACGTACCTGCTGACGCCGCCAGTGCCGACACCTCCCTATACGTCGGATTACCCATCGGACTGCCTATTACACAGGCTATTTCATACAACAAAGGCAATGATAATACCGCTTACCATAACGAGCGTAACCCCTATATTTCGTTTTTGCACGATCGCTATCGGAAAAACTCCGATCCCTATGTCGTGATGAACCTTATGACTTACAGTGAGGTTGAATTCATACTGGCTGAAGCCGCCTTAATAGGAAACTTCGGGGTAAGTAGTGCCGAAGAACACTATAAAAACGCAATAAGAGCGGCAATGAACAAGGTCGGTGTGTTCGAATCGAGCCAGTTTGACTTCGACGAATATTACCAACAGACTTCAGTTTCCTACACAGCCGCTACAAATGCGCTGGAGCGTATCATGGAGCAAAAATGGCTATCATCGTGGTTTAGTATTCAGTCCTGGTTCGACTGGCGCCGGACGGGCTACCCCCAGTTAAAAGCTGGAGAAGTGGCACAGTATGGTGATGCATTGCCCATTCGTTATGCATACCCTGCGCCTAATCTTGATCCGAATTATCTATCAAATTACGATACCGCCGTGCAACGGTTGGAAGCTACAAACCATATCCCTGCTGGTCAAAGTAAAGATCATCATTACGCGAAGATGTGGTTATTACAAGGCACTTCTAAACCCTGGTAACCCGACCTTCGGGTCACTTATTAGTTCGAGTCGTTGTTTCCATTGGAAATGACGACTCGTTTTTATGTAGGTTTGAATTTACCCAAATTTATAAAGCAACTCCTTAACTTTAAACCAAGAACCACCTACCCCATTACCATTTACTTCGAAATTATAATTATATGAAATCCCAATACTACAGATACCTTACCAATACATTCTTTCTTTTCTTGTTAACGATTTACTCCGCTTCATCTCAACAGGATTTCACCAAAGCAAAATTATTTAGCACCGTTTCAGATCCTGCCAAATTACTACGAAGTAAGACGGTGTTGTTGGAAGAAATCCATTCACGTACAGGTATTAAGATGACGGAATCCCCAAGTCTTGGAAAAGAAAAATATGTGATCTTAGCGCTGGAAGAAGATCTCTCCCGACTTCCCCATGAAACTCGAACACAGTATGAGTCTCTTCCAGGTATTAATGCCGAGGGTTTCAAAATATTTACGGATCGAGTGAACGGCCATTATGTGATCGTAGGTAAAGACCCGAGGGGACTACTCTACGGAATCGGGCGATTCTTGCGTAAAGTAGAACTTTCTCCTGGACGCATTCTAATTCCCGATGATCTGGTCGTGGCTACAAGTCCGCATTATTCGCTGCGTGGTCATCAATTAGGCTATCGACCGAAGACCAACTCCTACGATGCTTTCACGGTTCAACAATACGACCAATACATCCGAGAGCTCGCATTGTTCGGTGCAAACAGCATCGAAATTATGCCGCCCCGTACGGACGATGCGTTTACGAGCATACACATGAAAATACCTGCTATTGAGATGATCAAGGAGAAATCCAGGATATGTGACTCGTATGGGTTAGATGTCTGGATGTGGTATCCCAACCTATCAAAAGATTACCGAAATCCAGAAAATATTAAAAAAGAACTAGCCGAACGGGAAGAAGTCTTTCGAACAGTATCGCGCTTAGATGCCCTGTTTGCTCCAGGTGGCGACCCAGGAGATCTTGAACCCGATGAATTATTTGAGTGGATGGGAAAAGTGGCAAAGGTATTGAACAAATATCACCCCAACGCGAAAATATGGATTTCACCTCAGTCGTTTCGCCCCGATAAGGCTTGGTTCGATTCGTTTTTCAATCATGTAAATCAAAATTACCCCTGGTTAGGAGGTATCGTTTTCGGTCCATGGGTAAAAATCCCGATCGAGGAAATCAGAGCTAGAGTGAATACTGCAATTCCCATTCGCAATTACCCCGATATCACACATTCCTTGGCTTGTCAGTATCCGGTGCCCGATTGGGACATGGCCTGGGCGATTACCGCCGGACGTGAAGCCGTTAACCCTCGCCCGGTAGATCAAAAGCGATTCCATAATGCGGTAGCCCCCTACTGCGTCGGTAGTATTAGCTATTCGGAAGGTACCAACGACGATGTCAATAAATTCATTTGGAGTGATCAAGACTGGAACCCTAACAGCTCAGTCAGAGAGACATTGGAAGATTACGCACGCCTATTTTTTGGACCCGAATACGCCCATCAGGGTGCACATGCTATCGCTCTTTTGGAAAAAAATCATCTAGGCCCCCTACTATCAAATTTATATATAGAAAAAACGCTGGTCCATTGGCAGGATATGGAACGTCAAGCAGAACCCCAACTCCTCCGTAACCCTCGCTTTCAAATGGGTTTGATAAGGGCTTACTATGATGCCCTCATTCGGGAACGATTGATTTATGAAACCAATTTAGAAAACAGAGCAAAGGAGTTACTTAGAACTGCTAGTTCAACTCGCTTAAATGAAACCATTCAAGAATCGATCGAAATTCTGGAAAAAACCTGGAAAGAGCCCGTTCGTCTCGATTTGATAAAAAAATGTGAAGACTTGGCGGATTCCCTCTTTGCGAGTATCGGTGCTCAGCTTACAATAGAAAAACACGGTGCCATGTCGGGACGAGGTAACTTTATTGACTTTCTTCGCTACCCTCTAAACGACGCTGCTTGGCTTATTTCTGAATTGAAAAAAATCAGCGATATAACCGACCAAACTAGCCAATTGGCCGCAGTCCATAAATTGCTGCATCGTACCAACCCAGGTCCAGGTGGATTTTACGACCATTTAGCAAGCCCAGAGAGTAGGCACCGCATCGTATCAACTGTGAGCTGGGAAGAAGATCCAGGAAGCCTACGTTCTCCACGGACCGGATTCGGATTGAGTCTTCCGGACCAAAGCTGGTATACAGAAATTGAAGGAGTGGCAAAACGTGTTCCCATGGTTCCCAGGACCTGGAATAATCAGATTGAAACGCTTTACGACACACCTTTAAAAGTTCGCTATGAAAATCTGGAGAAAGATGCTTCCTACCGAATTCGAGTGGTTTATACCGGTCGATTCAAGTCGAATTTGAAACTTATTGGAGACGATCAATACCTAATCCATGATTTCATCAAAGTGGGTCAACATCCCGTATATGAATTTGATGTTCCCCGGGAAGTAACCCAAGATGGAATTGCGGAATTCACCTGGACCTGCCAAGAGGCAGAGAGAGGTGTTCAGGTGGCCGAAATCTGGCTGATTAAAAAAAGTGATAGTAATTGAGGCCAAAAGCACAGTATTAAAGATTATTCATTTGAAGAATTCAGTCCATGAAAAAAGACCACTTAGTCCATAAACTCCAACAAGGGGCAAATGTATACGGTACGTGTGTTACCGCCACTTCTCCATCCTGGCAAATCGCCACAGCAGGTGCCGGGGTTGATTTCGTTTTTATCGATACCGAGCATATCCCCCTCGATCGAAGTGATTTGTCAAAACTTTGTCAAACCTATGTGGCCTTAGGTGTGACGCCCATTGTCAGGATTACCAAGCCTGATCCTTTTTTGGCATGTCAAGTCATTGACGGAGGCGCTATCGGGGTGGTTGCCCCCTATTTAGAGGAGTCACAACAATTTATTGATTTGGTGGGTGCAGTTAAATTTCGTCCTTTAAAGGGTGAAAAACTTCATCGAATCCTTCAAGGAGAGGAAATTCTTTCCCCTGATCTGGATAGCTACTTGAAAAATTATAACCGAGGGAATCTCTTTATCGCCAACATCGAAAGCGTACCGGCAATGGAACGCTTGGATGAGCTTTTTACTATACCGGGTCTGGACGGCGTCTTTATCGGCCCACACGATTTATCGGTGAGTATGGGTTTGCCTGAGCAGTACGACCATCCGGAGTTCGAGTCTGCTGTACGGACCATCATTCACAAAGCACGTGCAAACAATTTACATGTGGGTATACATTTTTCACTGGAACCTGAACGACAAGTACACTGGGCACGAGAAGGCGCAAACATCATTGTCCACAGTTTCGATATTGCTTTATTCCGACAACGTTTATCCCATGATTTGCAGCTCATACGGACCACGCTTCGAGACAGCCCTGCTAAGAATGAAGCGGACGATCTTATAATATAGGTGCGAGACAGTTAAAAAAACCTGATACCGGGGTTTAATGAGGGGCGTTACTTCGTATATTCGATCGAAGCGTCGGACGCAGTGATATTTGTCGGATATTTTTAAATTAAAAAGGGGGAAGTCCCGAGGGGATTTTCTTAATTTCGGCTAAAAAAGAATAAATGACCTGGTATCGTACATTTTTTGAAGGAGTGCCGCAACGCGCCTGGAAATTAGGCCAAACGATCGAGCGGGATGAACTCGAAGCTGAATTCTTATGGGACATGCTTTATTTGGGCGAAGGCGATAAGGTACTCGACATCTTTTCCGGATACGGACGCCACGCTATTCCCCTAGCCCGCAACAAAGTTGAAATGTGGTGTGTGGATATCTCTCCAGAGTCGTGTGAAGAATTATCGGTTGAGTCGCGAGAACAGCATTTAGGAATCCAAGTGTTGTGCGGAGACTTTCTAGAAGCCCCTCTACCACCTGTGGAAATGGATGCCGCTTATTGTATGGGTAACAGCCTTTGTTTCTTCGATCGTACAACTATGCCGCAATTTCTTTCCAAAATTGCTTCGGCCTTGAAAAAGGATGCCCCCGTCATGTTGCATAGTGCTCTCCTTGCAGAAAGCGTATTACCCCATTTTCAATTGAACGAGTGGATGCACACGGGTCAAGGAGAAGAAACCATCTATTATTTGGCTTACAATGAATACGATCCGATCGAAGGCATCATTCGAGCGGAAATCACCTACTTAGAAAACGGCAAACGTCATCCCTATCGGATAGAACAACATATTTACACATTAAGTGAAATAAAAAATATGTGTGAAAACGCCGGATTATTTGTTGAAGGAGTTTATTCAGCCCTCGATGCGGAACCTTATCGTCTGGGCGATGAAGAGGCGTTTATACTATTGAGAAAATCTAGCCCCTCGTCTTAGTGAGGGGCTAGATAACTATCAAACTTTAAGAGTCCAGCCAAATATATCCTCCGTCTTACCTGTTCGGAGATCGTTTAAGAATTCTTTTACTCTTACCGGGAACGACTCGGGGGTAAGTTCGGGTAATTCATAGTCCACACCTTCGTGTGCTATATGGGAGAAGGGCGACACTACAGCTGCTGTACCTGCGCCGAAAGCAGCTTCCAAGCGGCCTTGTTTAGCAGCGGTGATCACTTCGTCTACAGTTACTTTCCTTTGCTCAACCGGAATTTTCCAATACTCTGCTACAGCGATTATGCTTTTACGGGTTACCCCATCCAGAATGCTGCTTGAAACGGCAGGTGTAACTAATTTCCCGTCGATCATAAACATTACGTTCATCGTACCGGATTCTTCGACAAACCGATGTTCTTTAGCGTCTGTCCAGATCAGTTGATCGTAGCCGTCTAATTGAGCTAATTTAGCAGGATATAGAGACCCTCCATAATTACCACCACATTTTGCCGCACCAACCCCACCTTCTGCTGCACGAATATATTCGGTTTCGACTCTGACTTTTACCGGTTTGCTGTAATAATTTCCAACCGGACAAGTAAATATGATGAAATAGTAAGTATCCGATGGTTTCACACCAATGTATTCATCGGCGGCAAACATGTACGGACGAATGTAGAGCGATTGTCCTTCACCTGTAGGGACCCATGCACTGTCGAGACGCAATAACTCACGAAGTCCGCCGATAAAAACCTCCTCAGGTACTTCGGGCATACACATTCTTTTGGCAGAAAGATTAAACCGTTTCCAGTTGTCGAAAGGCCGGAAAAGTAGCACTTCACCATCCGAATTTTTATAGGCTTTCATTCCCTCAAAAATTGTTTGCCCATAGTGGAGGGATGCAATCGCCGGACTTAGTGACAGATTCCCATAGGGTACAATTTTGTTACTTCCCCACTGGCCATCTTCGTAAAAGGATACAAGCATGTGGTCGGAAAAACTTCTCCCAAAAACCAGGTTGGAAAAGTCAACCTCAGCAATCCTTGACTGGGTTGTCTTTTGAATTTCGAATTGGATGGTATCGGTTGCCATAACAACAAAATGTTTTTATTATTGAAACCGTAATTACTAACGGTTATCAGCGATTTCGCAAGTTAGAAAAAATAATCCTATCCCATTAACCCAAATCCGTAAAACAAAATTCTATCGGCGTGGTTCCCAATATTTTTCAACTATTTCCAGTTCTTTTGCCATAATTCGACTTAAAACAAACAAAAAGTCGGACAGCCGATTGAGGTATTGGAGGACAATAGCTTCAACCTCTTCCTCTTCAGCCAGTCGTACAACAGCGCGCTCGGCTCTTCGGGACACTGTTCTCGCCAAGTGAGCATAAGAAACATAGGTATGCCCCCCCGGTAATACGAATTTTTTCAGCGGGGCAAGCTCAGCCTCCATTTGATCAATTTGATTTTCTAAGAAAAGCAAATCCTCCTCCACAAGATCCGGGATCCGTCGAGCCGTCTTATCAGGAGCTACGGCAAGATGTGCCCCGATTGTAAATAATCTATCCTGAATTGCTTGTAGAACAGGGCGTCGTTCTAAATTGACTTCAAGATCCCCCAATAATCCGATCCACGCATTCAATTCGTCTATTTCCCCATACGAATCGATTCGTATATGTGATTTTCGAACACGCACACCGCCAATTAACGATGTCGTTCCCTGGTCGCCCGATTTGGTGTATATTTTCATGACTAATTTTCAATGTTCTAATTACTTACACGATTGTTTAATTATTAGGACTAATTTTGCGGAAAATTAAAATAACTGCGTTAAGAGGGGCAAACCTTGATGTTGTAAACGGAATGCTTTAACGTAGAAAGGAAACGCAGAAAACGATTAAAGTCAATTTATTCTGAATGAAAATATTCACTTTCACGGCACTTGTGTTTCGCTGGGGCACAATGTTACTGGCGGTTGCTGCCATTGTTTGGACTTATTCTGTTAATTCCCAGGAAGTTACCCTTAGTTATGACAAGGAAGGTAATAGCTTGATTGTCTTGACTAAATCACAACTATTTTACTTGGCTTCCTTCATTTTCCTACTTACCAATGTAATACTTGCTTCGGTGAAACGGCAAATCCATAAATTGCCCGTAGCGACCATGCCGATACCCCATAAAAAATTATGGGATGAAAGCCGTGAAGAGCTGGATGAATTTCTAGGTAATTGGCTATTTGCTATCATCAGTGCGATTAACTTCATTTTGGGCGCAGGTCTGCTTACTTTGGCAACAGCTAATAGCTTGCAATACGCACAAAACATAAATGATTTTGCCTGGGTTTATTATTTATCCTTTGTGATTTTATTAGCCGTTCTAGTTCTCATTCCTATCCGATTGCTGCGTCCACCGGTACCGGCTTCCTAGGCTATGTTACTTTCAGATTACCAATACGACCTACCGGACAGCAGGATTGCGCGTTACCCGCTCTCTAATCGGGATCTATCAAAACTGCTGATCTATCGTCAAGGCGCTATTGAACATACGCAATTTTGTACCTTGGTAGATCACCTGCCCACGGGTAGCATGCTCGTGTTTAATGATACGAAAGTGATTCCTGCCCGTACTGTTTTACTTAAACCTACCGGCGCTCGAATCGAATTATTATTGTTACACCCCGAAAAGCCCACTCGCATTATCACAGAAGCTATGCATGTGAGATCAACCGCCGTTTGGGAGTGCATGGTTGGGAACAAAAAACGCTGGAAGGCAGACGATGTTCTGACAACCCAGCTCCAGTTTAGGGATCAGGCCTTCGTTTTAAATGCACGTTGGGTGGACCGTGAGAAAAACCTCGTTCAGCTGGAATGGCCGGAAGAATTCACTTTCCTGGATATTGTTACAGCTATGGGTGAGGTTCCGCTCCCCCCTTATTTGGGAAGAGAAGCGGAGCGCAGCGATCGAGAAAATTACCAAACCGTATACGCCAAAATTGAAGGGGCTGTAGCTGCACCCACAGCGGGACTTCATTTTACAGAACAGGTTTTAAACCAACTTCAAGAGCGACAGATTTCCACCGGATTTGTAACCCTACATGTGGGGGCTGGTACGTTTCAGCCCATTAAGTCGGAGCAAATCCGAGAGCATACCATGCATGCCGAACAACTTGTTTTTACGTATTCGTTCATAAAGGATCTTATGCACCACCAAGGGCCTATGGTGGCCGTTGGCACTACGTCCCTGCGTTCACTGGAAAGTCTTTATTGGTTCGGTGTAAAATGCTTGAATGGAGAAAAAGACTTTTACATAGAACAAGATTATCCCCAATGCTCTCCTTTGTCGCCTCCTAAAAAAGAAGCATTTAAAGCTGTTTTGGAATATATGGAAAGTAATGGTCTAAAACAGTTGAGGGGTGAAACAGCTATTTTTATCACGCCTGGCTATAATTTTAAAGTAATTGACGGTTTGGTTACCAATTTCCATCAACCGGGTTCGACCCTTATTTTGTTAATTGCTGCTTTTGTAGGTTCAGCTTGGCGGAGAATTTACCAAGAAGCACTATCCAAAGATTATCGATTCTTGAGCTATGGTGATTCCTCACTTTTATGGCGCCATTGAGAAGGGTTTCGTCCTTGATTTTTTTTTTGACAAGTAACGGACCAAGCTTATTTTTTTTGAAAATCCAGAATTTTTTATCGAGCGTCGAGGTCCATCCCAAAAAACATCCCTCTACCGTGAAATTCACATTGCCCTAACAATTTTTGATAGCTTTACAAAAGCTTCAGCACCCTTCCCGCCAACGTAAATCCAGATGGGGTGAAATTATTAACACACCAAATGCCCCTTCATACTTTCATGGTTAACCCCAAAACCTTTTTTTAATCATTAATGGTTTAATCATCTTTCTTGTGATGCACCGAGGATTTTGAAAAACTTCTCACAATCCATGTATATTTCCCAAAACAACACTCCTCCCCTTTTTGGACTTTATCCCATACAACTCGAAGGTTATAACCTGACCAATAAAAAATACCCGGTAAGTCTAGAGACTCCCGGGCAACCCGACAATTTCCCCTCCCTGATGGGGAATCTAATACAGGCTTTTTACCTTAGGGTTGCGGTTCTGCTTTTTGAACAGCAACCAAAGTCCTCTCTTTTTTCGGTGTTTCAAGGGATACCACTTGGGTTATTTTATCCTTATCATTTGCAACTTCTATGGTGTATTCCCCGTCGGGTAATGCATCCATATCAATTTTCAAAGACGTGAGCGACGATGTGTAGCCGGTTCTTTTTTGGAACACGATTTGATCGTTGGCATCTTTGACTTGTACGTTGGCCGATTTTTTAGAGAAATTTTCTACAAAAACGTTGAGTTTCCCATCTTTTGAGAAATAAATTCCGGTCTTCAGAGAGGCATTTTCGTTGTTTTGTTGCGCAACAACAAACATAGGAGCCGCACACATTAAAATAGCAACAACAAGTGACTTCAGGTTCGTTTTCATGGCTCTTTTTTTAGAAATGGTTAATTGGTTGAAATTGATAAATCAAATTTAACTGGGAACCCTTTCCGCTAAAAGTAGATTTTGGTGAGTGGTAATATGTTGATGATGAACGGTTAAATGACCGGTAGCTCAACTAACCTTGGATACCAGTTTTTTATCCAGTAACGGTTTTCTATTTTTGTAAACCCGATTTATCGTGTAACTTTTACAGGAACGATAACCGGTAATTTTGTTAAAGAAATATCTAACTGTACAAGGTGAAAAAAGTAAAACTTGAAATATTGGGACTTTCCCCCAGTCCTTCACAACAGGGTTCCTTTGCTCTTATTTTGGGCGAGGAGATGGGGAACAGACGACTTCCTATCATCATCGGTGTTTTTGAAGCCCAGGCCATCGCGGTGCAAATGGAGTCTATTGCTCCGAACCGCCCGATGACCCATGATTTATTCAAGTCTTTTGCTAATGCGCTAAAATTTACTGTGAAAGAAGTCGTCATCTCCGACCTAAAGGAGGGCATTTTTTTTGCAAAAATAATATGTGGTGATTCCTTGTCGAACGTCGAAATAGACGCTCGCCCCTCCGATGCGATTGCCATCGGCATTCGCTTTGATGCACCGATTTACATTGCTGACCACATACTGGAAGAAGCCGGAATTGTCAATGTTCCTGAGGAGGACGAGCTGATAAGTGAAGAAATTAACGAGGAACCGGAAGGGAAAAAACTGAGCTTTTCGGATCAAATTCGAGGTATGTCGACCGAAAAACTTCAAAAGATGCTGGAAGAAGCCCTGCAGAATGAGGAATATGAAAAAGCTGCCCAACTCAGAGATGAATTGGGCAGACGCAATTAGAAAAGAGCATTGAACTGAGTTTTAGCTTAGCTTCCGGGGTTCATAGGTTGCTCAACGTGTAGGTTGGGAGTTACCGTTCTTTTGGCTGGCATAATTGCCCATAGTACTATATACGCAAATACGATGGGGAACGAAACAGGTATGAAAAATGCCAAAACAAACAATACCCTAACCAAGGTGGGATCTATGTCGAAATAGTCTGCTAATCCTGCCGCGACACCCCCTAGCATTTTGTTTTCTGTATCTCTGAATAATTTCTTCGTGTTGTTCATGGCTAATGCGTTATTGATTATTGACTTTACAAAGTTAATTATATAACAAATTTTCGCCCAGTAATAGTTTACAGGTGGTTTATACGCATGAAGAGAGGACAAATTCATTTAAATCCGGTTTTTTCCTCTCCTATTCGTATGTTTGCGATAATATTTTACGTTTGAAAAGAAACATCAAACGAATCCGTGAACCTAAAAAACAGTTCTATACTTAGCATTTTGTTGTTGGCCTTACCCCTGGTAGCCGTTTGTCAGGAGATGGATGACCGTATCTATATCGAAACCATCAAAACGGTAGGGCTGTATCCAGGTGACCCTCGGGGGGATGATCCCCGGCGAATGCTGAATCAACCCATTATACCGCTCAATAGTAACCTGAAACTAACGCTTGAGTTCGACGAACTGTCCAACCATGGGAAGAATTTCCGTGTTAAACTATTTCATTGTAATGCTGATTGGTCTCGTTCAGCTTTAAGCGATGTCGAGTTTACCTACGAATACAACGATTACCCCATAACTGAGTTTCAAGCCTCTTTCAGCACCAAGGTACCCTATTACCATTATGTTTTCCAGGTTCCCAAGGTGCGCGTGTCGGGCAATTACGTCTTAGTCGTTTACGAACAACAGCAACCTGTTTTATCGAGACGATTTATGGTTTATGATCCCAAGGTTAGAGTGAGTGGCCAAGTGAGAGCTTCGGTGGGTATTGCCGAGCAGCGAACGGCTCAACAAATCGATTTTTCCATTGAACATAAAGGATTTCCCCTAACCTCCCCCCAAACGGATTTGCAAGTTGTGATACGGAAAAATTTCCGTTGGGATCAATCGAAAACTGGTTTTAAGCCGAATAGTGTAAATCCTTTTGACCAGACTTTAGCATATCAATTTTTTAATTTAGAAAATAACTTCCCCGGAGGTAATGAATTTCGTTATTTCGACAGTCGTACCACCACGGGTCGCGGTTTTGGTATCGCAGCCATTGAAAGGGGGGATGATTACACCGAATTAATACTTCAGACCGATCAACCCCGGGTGAATTCCCCTTATTTTCAGTCGGACGACTTCAATGGTCAATATATTGTGGACCATAGGGAATCACGAAATGGAAGTCTGCAAGCCGACTATACGCCGGTTATCTTTACGTTAAAAATGAACGAAATTCCCAACCGGGAGGTGTATGTCAACGGTGCATTCAATCTTTGGCAATTAAACGAATTAAATCAGATGCATTACGATCATGACCGGCAAGTATATGAGGCCATGATTGTCCTCAAACAGGGGGTTGTCAACTACGAATACGTTGTTTTTGATGGGGATAAAATCGAAGATGGCGCTATTGAAGGCAATTTCTCGGCCACAGAAAATGACTATGACCTGTTGATATATCATCGCCCTCCGGCGGGTAGGGCTGACCAATTGATCGGTTATCAGACTTTTGAATGGAACCGACGATGATTATTCAATTACCGAATATGAAACTAAAAGGCTTAGGCTTTCTCTTGCTTGGGATCATTTTTTGGGCATGTGATCCCGATAAAAATGATATGCCTAATGATTACGACTATTTTCCCTTGCGCCTAAACATGCCGTTAGTTTACCAAGTTACCGAAACCCGGTATTCAGCAGGTAACAGCGAGCCCACGATCTTGAGCTGGCAAGAAAAGGATGAGGCCATTCGTATTAGTGAATCACCCGACGGATTTCCCGTATACATCTTTTCTCGTTCGAGGCGGGACAATCCAGAAGCCCCATGGCAAAAAGTAAAGGAGTATAGTGTTACCCGGTACCCAGACCGCTATCTGTTAACATTGGACAACACGACCACTGTTCCTATGATTTTTCCAATAAATCCCTTGACATCCTGGGATTTAAATGCTTATAATACACGCGTTGAAGAAGCATGTCGATACGATTTTTTGCACCAGGAAAAGACGATTGGATCCCTACATTTTCCAAAAACCATTCAGGTTTCGGGAAGGGATTTCACGAATGACCCCATTGTGCGCTATAATTTAGGTTATACCCAATACGCTTTAGGAGTAGGGTTAATTTTTGATGAACAAACCGATTATGAGTACTGTCAAGAGCAGCACTGCTATGGCCAACAGCAAATTATTTCTGGTTTAAGTACAATCAAACAACTCATTGCATATTAGTTGGTGATGATGCGTAACCACCTAATTTTAACTATAATAAGAGACCGAATAGTTAGTTTTCCTTTTGATCTTTTGGAAATAAAAAAATTGAATTTATCTTTACGCGGGCTATAGAACTATAATTTTAAATCCAACTTATTATGAAACGTGTAATTCTGCATTCAGAAACCCAACGCAAACCTTATAAGACACCATTATTAAAAGATTTGGGAAAAGTGGAGGAACTGACGAAGGGTATCAAAGGAAGTGCTGAACCTGATAGTCAAGTAGCTAATGACTTACAAGACCCTATTGCTCCTTAAAATTATTAAATGTCCCAACTCTCAGGAGAACTTTTTTTTAAGTGTAAGGACAATTCTAATTACAGTGACCTCGATTTTACCTTATTTGTAAAAAAGGGTAGTGATAATACCCTTTTACGCATAAAGAAGCATCTTTCTAAATTGTCAGAAGAGATGCTTTTTTGCTTTGTAAGGGAAAATCGTGTTTTTCGTCTTAATCAAGATTTTAAAGAAGAACCCTCATCATTCACTTTTGAGGGATTTAAGAATGTTGTTTCTTCACCAAAATGCCCTTTTCGATTGGGGTTTTGGTTCGACGAGGACCTACAAAGAATTTATGTATTTCGCGAGTTCTTCGGAAGAATTCCGTTTTATTATACTTTTGTTGACGAGCATATCATTTTTTCAACCCAATATAAAGTACTTACTCAAAACCCTCGCCTGAAAAACCGTTTAACCCTGAATGATGACATTATCTATAAATATTTGTCTCCCCATTACGCAAATTCGGCATATAACGAGTCTACCATATTCCATGAAATTAAGGCTATTTTGCCCGGTTACTTAACAGAACTGGTCAGTGGTACGTCTCATTTTACGGTTAACTTCTTAAATAATCAATATACCAATTATTCAGCATTAGATGAATACGGTGCTTCGTATCGTGCACTCCTAAAAACCTCTGTTGCCAGAAGTATTAAGAGTGCCACGCATGTGTCGTCACATTTAAGTGGAGGTTTAGACTCTTCGTCAATCGTGAGCATGGTACGACATCTACGTCCCACTGAACGGATTGTGGGATTGCATCTAACGCAGAAGATCGTCAAGGAGGACTCCAAATATCCAACTAATCATGACATTACCTATGCTAGAGACGTAGCCAGAGACAAGAACATAGAATTACATTTCCTGTCATTTGACTTAGAAGATACGGATTCCATACTATCGGCCATCAAAGCGTATGGACAACCCCCCTTTATTAGCGGAGTTGTAAGAATGAGAAAATTGATTTCCGTAGCAAAAGAACAAGGTTGCGATTTGATGCTTACTGGATCGGTTGGAGATTCAGTGAATGGCCTCTCATTCGACTATTTAACTGAACTTTTCGCCAAGCGAAAATGGAGTAAACTCAAAGAGTCAATTGAAGAAATGGCTAATACGGATCGCTACAGAGATTTAGGAAATTCCAATAATGATACACCACTGAATTACGCTAAATATGCATTTGTTCAACGACAACTAACCGGACTACTATCGAAAAAGGATTTTAAAGCAATTTTCGATTTATTATTCGTAGGTGGAATCAAATTAAAATTAAATTTTTTATCTCTGACAAGAAACTTCACAAATCAATATAAGCATAAGTTTAAAACAAGAAAGACCGATTTAATACCTTTGGTGAAAGTAAATACCCAACGAAAACCGGTTAAACTACCACACACAAATTGTAAAATACATGTTAATCAAACCGTCCGTTTACTTGAAGATTACTACGAATTGCAAACCAATTCCAAACTAAAAATCGACTCACCCTACTGCGACGCAGCGCTCTATCATTTATGTGAATCAGTACCAAAAGAACTGAAATTTTTCCACGGACTAGGTCGTGGGCAATTACGGGTAGGAATGGAAGGTATTCTGACCGAATCAGTCCGATTACGAAGTAATAAAACATCCCCCTCAAGTGAGGATAAATTGAGTTGGTTCATGAATTTAATCGAAAATTGCCAAGATCTACTCTCGGTTAACTGCAGTATTTGGCGCTACGTCGACCGTGCTACATTTCTCACCAATGTTGAGATTTGTAAAAATGGCAAACCGACGCCCCAGAGTTTATCCAGATTTACCGCCGAAACCTTCAGAATTATCCTATTGTCAGCCTGGCTAAAATGTAATGAACTCTAAAGAATGCTATTAGTTCATTAATAAGACCTTTCCACTTAAGACTGTATTGATCTTACCCGCTTCCCCCTTCAAAACGATTTTATAAAGATAGATTCCTGAGCTGAGGTTACCTGTATTCCAATACCACACCTTATTTGAACCTATTCCCCTTAAGTCTACTTGTTCGACAACAACCCCTTGGCTGTTTAGTAGCGTTATCTCAATTGATTCCGCTCCTATATTTTGAATATCGAACTTGACAAAACCACGGGTCGCTGGATTAGGTGACACAGTTACTGCAGCTTTGCCTGGATCTTCCTCTACTCTGAACTGGATTACATAGCCCCCGCCCGGTGGACTATTACCCGCCCTATCGGCCCCAGTTAAAAACAGTTCATACATCCCAGGGCTGAGCGGTTCACCCTGATAGGTAATGATAAACTCGCGACTATCGGTGCTCTTTACCCAATCGGCTTGGATTTCCAAGGTTTCAGCCTCACAATTTCCATCCCAGCATCTTTTCAAGTAAACATCGAGCATAGCCGTTTCAAAATCAATTACACGATCATCTCCTATCACAAATGCAATTTCCGTATTTGGAGTGATCGTTTGCTGATTAGCCATTTCTCGACTGTCGAATAAAACCTTAAATCGAGGAGGAATTCGATCTCGAAGGGGTTCGGCAGGATAAAAAGTTAGTCCACGAATTTCGTCCCATTCGATGGGTAAATCGGTTACGTTATTTAATTTAGTGAACTCGGTAAGTTTGTCCTGTGGATCTATTACAACCTCTATTCTCCTCAAATTTTCGAGATTATCGACATTCACCCAAAGTGTGTCCCGATTACGCACCGCCGGCAATGTTAATCTAACTTGGTCGGACTCCCCTTGATACCAGAGCTTAACCTCTACCTCCACTACATCTCCTTCTCGATAAATACCTCCATTGGCCACTACTATTCCTACTTCTGCCGATTTGGCCTGCTCAAATGTTTGATTGGGAGAATTAGTCCGAAGGAACAGATCGTTATTTTCACTATTAGTCAGGTAATCAGGATCAGAGGGAGTTACCAAAACAAGTGCCGGATCACCCTGCAAACAAACCTGGTGTATGTTAGCAATATCATATGTATTAGCACCGCTAGCAATTATTTTTTCACTCGTCCTTTGTAGCACTTCACCGATTGTCAATTTACCATTTTGCTCAAATAGGGCTTCATAAAAGTTTCGTATGTGCTTGGCTGAGGTAGATACATAACTGTCGTAACTATTCGCTACAATGGCGATAGCCCCCCTGTTATCCGCCACAAGCCAATCGTCAGAAAGAATGTGTACTTGAGAGCCGGTGAAAATATTTCCCACCCCACAACCATTGAAATACATCAAGGGATACTTGTTCCGGTTGGCATAGCCCCTAGAAACATCAGAAGCATAACCTATATCCAAGTCGGTAACGGTTTGCGACCCGTGCCCAAAAAAAGTAACCAAGCCAATGCCCTCATTGATTTGATTGGCAATATTGATTTTCTCAACAGTGGGACTGGAAATCGACTTTGCGATGGAATTGATGTATCCCGAATAATCACTTTGTAGGACAATAGGCTCGAGTCCTTTTAAGATATCCCTCAGGGTAATTACCTCACTTGAATTTTGGCCTCCGCTAAGGTGAAGTACATTTTTCCGCCAGGCTATATCAAAGTTTTCACTTTCATAGGCTTTTACTTTGGCCAGATAATTACGAATCTCATTATTGTTAAATGCCTTTAACCTACCTACCGGAATTGCTTGAATGTCGGCTGGAAAACCGGCTAAACCAGCGACCAGTAGATTATCTGAGCCCGGATCACCAAACGTGGGTATTTCATTAGGCAACTCTTTCACTACCCGCGAGGGCATAGTCACACTGTAACCAATTAAAAATAGGTTTTTTCGTCCACCATCATAGTCCTTTAACATGGACTTCATAAAGGAGCGAATGGATATAGGGCTTGGCTCCCCGTAATTATAGACATCGTGTATCATTCGTATATCCACCACTAGGGTATGATAACCTCCTCCTATTTCGGATTCACGATAACGTGCATACTCTATAGCGCCTTCCATTAACGCCTCAGTGGTGAGAATGATATAGTCGTATTTACTGCCGTCGATCTCGGCATTTACATCGTGAGACTGTCCCGTAGAATAGGCAGGTTGTAGGTTAACCAAGTGTAATTGGTTCTTAGAAACATCGACAATTCCCTCCGAGTTAACGGCAATGATGTGTAGCTCGTTGTTAATGGATTGATTTATCCCAAATTCAATTCCATCGGCCAGTTCTTTGCCTTGGATGATCTTCGGATTATAAATATCGGTGATATCATAAATTAGTGTCCCACGAGTCGCACTCCCAATTTTGACCCTACGGGTAGGTTGTGCACTCGGACCGAAATAAAACTTTTTAGAATTGGATTCTTTTAAATCGACTTTCTGGGGGTAGGTTAAAGAAAAGTACGATAAAGAAAACCAGTCTAAAAAGTCGGTTGTATTCGAGATGAATTTAAGATGACCTTTCCCGGAAGCGGTGAAATCTGCGTTTTCAAGGGTTACTCGTTTTTTCCTCCCCCCGTAGCCTACAAAACTGACATTATCGATGGTTCGGTAATTTTCGCCATCAGGACTTAACATGCTGAAAATATGATGACGGCCTACATTCAATCCATTGAATAAAAATTCTATTTCCGGTTTTACGCTTGCATCTTTCACCCAATCAATCAATTCCACTTCTTCTTTCAACACCGTATCGGTCGATATAGAAGAATAGGCCGATAAACCCCCGATCCGCTTGCTTCCCCAGGCATTAGCCTCTTCATAGAAGCTGTTGTTTAACACCCCACCCGGACTCCGCGTAGCGAAGGAAAATTCTTGTTGATAGGCACGAATTACTTTTTGGATATGAAACTTTTCGACTTCCCCGGTTAAGTTTTGGGTTCCATCGATCGTTGTAGCTTTTTTGGGGTTAGGCGAGGTTGTTAAAAAGTAATACCCAATATCCGAAAACAAGCTGACATAGGGATTTAATCGAGCATTATACGGTCGATATAATAAACTATCCGACGCGCCATCGTTTAATTCCCCATAAAATAAAAGCTCTTCCGAATTTATGGACAGGATGGGCACCTCCCTACCTCGATACCATAATTGGAACGTGGCCGGATTTTTTGACTGAAAAATTGGGGGAAGATCCCCGATTCGAATTCGCTGAATGCCGGGTTGTGAAACTTCAATCCTTAAATAATCTTTTGAATAATCGATCCAGGAATTCCCGAAAACGTGATCCTGCCATTGCCCATGAACGGATAATGGCAGGATCAATATCAGTATTAGAAAGATATTCTGTCTTAATACATTTAGCATTCTACTTTTTTCACCTGCTATGCAATTTTCCTCTGTATTAGCGCTTTAAAATACGCTTCCTAACTACCACATCGTGCTCATCCTTCAATTCAATAATGTAAACACCGGCCGGCAGGTTTTTAACCGATAGTTCATTCCCTGTTCCGTCCATGACGCGCGCACCTGTAACCGAGAAAACAGTCCAATGATAAGAGCTATTTCCCCGTTCACTGGTCAGTTTTACGACATCGGTAGCCGGATTGGGATAAACACTTAGGGCACCGTCGACTTCAACTGAAATAATATTGGAATACTCGAAATTACCCTCACCTAAATCAAACTGTTTCAAGCGGTAAAAATTAATGCCGATTTTGGGGTTCCGATCGATAAACGAATAAACTTGCACTTGATCACCGTCCCCTTTTCCTTCAACACGTCCGATTTGTTCGAATGTAACTCCGTCTGCACTTCTTTCGATCTCAAAGTGACTATTGTTGGTTTCTGACCTAGTCACCCATTCCAAAAAGACAGAACTATTTTCATAGGGAAAGCCCTTAAATTCAGAAAGCTCTACGGGTAAGGTTTGTTCGTTAATGTTAAGGATGCTCAACAAGGGATCGCCCATTAGATTTGTTTGATGTACATGAGAAAGCTCTCTTCCGTCATACATCATACGTCCCCCGGGATTTCCCGCTAAAAACTCTTCGGCAGCAGTTCTCCAAATATGGCCAATCGTGTTTCGTTGGTAGTCGGGTTTACCAAAAATATGACTATACAAGATAGTCATATACCTTGCTGCAACATTCGGATACGCGTCATGGGAATTAGCTATCATGGCGATCCCCCCCATGTTATCCCTAATCATCCACGAATTAGCAACGGAAATGTTGGTTTCAGCCGTATAAAAGTTGCCGATCCCGCATCCGGTAATATACATAAATGGATACCTACCATTTGTTATTGTATAATTGGATGCGGTATTAAAATTGTAAAGAGGTCCGATCACATTGCCGTGTCCGAAATAGGTAAAAAATCCAATTCCTTCTTCTATGTCATCCTTAATATCTGGAATAGCATTTACACGATTTTCGTTTTGTGTTACACCATTTTTAAAAGAGAGTAATTCATTATCCTTTGTGACAACTTCCCAGGGGTATTCCGCTAAGTGATTTACCATCTTGCTTTCGGCCTGTAGAAATTTATTTCTAAAATCATAAATTTCGGAGTATCCAATTGGATTATGTTGCTTGGCTCCGATCAGATGAAGGCCTTTTTTGCGCCATTTTAAATCTTCAGGAGAACCCGAACGTGTTTGGGTTTCATACATCTTAACCTTGTCTAAATAGGCATTAACCTGGTTAGAGTTAAATGCGGTGATACGCCCTACAGGAATGGCCGGTATATTTGGATCGGCATGGGGTGAGTTAGTCAGGTAACTGACCAATAGCCCATCAGATCCGGGATCCCCGATGGTGGGCACCTCGTAGCGCAATTCTTTTACGACTCTCACGGGAAAGGTAACGGCATGACCAATTAGAAAAAGGGCGTGCTCCGGTCTGATCTTAGGGTTACCACTTAACATGTAATCTACAAATCTGCGTATAGCGATCGGACTGGGCTCGCCGAAATTGAACTGATCGTAGATATTGCGCATGGTAATCAATAGTGTCCTATGATTTCCTCCCACTGGAGAGGTCCGGTAATTAAAGTAGTCTATGGCTCCATCAAGTACCGGCCTTGATGGATCGTCGTGGGTAACCATTAAAAGATCAAAAGCATTTGGATTAAGCTTTGAACCCTCCAAGTAGACATTGGTATTGGTATGCGTCGCTACCGGCGAAAAATCGACAGCATAGATGGTGTCGGCTGTTTCCGACCCATTAGCATCCGTCACTAGTATAACCAATTCTTGTCCTTCCGTTCTATCAACCTCAAAAGTCAACTGACCGCCATTAAACTGAAAATTGGTGATTTTTTTGGGATTGTATACATCGGTAAGGTCGTATACCAGTGGGTTTTCAGGGGCATCTGCAATGCTTATTCTCCTCCGACCTGCCACCGCTGTGTCCGTAAAGAAAAACTTTTTGAACTTCGTCCCGTTGTAAATTAGTTGCTGTGGGTAGGTAATTTTATAGTAAGAAATACCGAATCTTTCATTATAAATTTCAATATTATCATAAAAGGTTTTAAAACTCAGTATCCCTTCACCGGTTGTACTGTTAAAATGCACGTCCGGTATTAGCTCTTTCAGCTCCACGAATGACTGGTGGTTTTGAAAGGTTCTATCGCTCAATCGTTTGAGATCTGTTAATAAGGAAGCATCGTCATCACTGGCATGAATTTCTACGCGGTGCGTTTGAAGTCTACTAACACCATGGATAGCATATTCCACCGTTGGGGTTGGACCGCCCACAGCAAAATTTTCGAGTGTAAAAAATTCTTTTAATTGATTTGGGACACCACTATGACTCCCAATTGTTGTTACATAAGCGTTATGACGATCGTATAAACTATAGTTGGTAGGGTCGGTGACACTTTGGTTACCGTCAGCATCAAAAGCAAAACTAATATATCGGTATTTTTCTGGATTTACACTTCCGTTAAATTGTCGTTTTCCATCAGCATCAAACTTTGAATGGTTTTCTATAATGGTTTCGGTATGAAAGGCTTCGGTCGGATTGTCACCGTTCAAGGAACCATCCACTTCCTGACGGTTTCCGGGGGAACCCGTCGTAAAAAAATAAGAACCTTCCTCAGAGAAGAAGCTTGTGGTCTTATCCGTCCTGTCTTCAGGGCTTAGAAATAAGAGACCATCCGACGCACCATCGTTTCGTCGGCCCCAAAAAATTACGTAGGAGTCGGTAATCTCCAATGGCACGACTTGACGTCCACGATTCCAGATTTCGAAATTAGTCGATGAAATTGTAGGGAGCTTATCGGCCAAACTCGCGAATTCTACCTTATAAACACCATCTTCTGGAATCCCCACTCTTACGTAGGTTTTGGTATAATCGATCCACCCATTTCCATAGGGATCTGTCTGCCAGGGTGTCAAATCGGGATTTTGTGCAAGTAGGTATGGGGCTACGATCAGATTTAACAGGACAATTCGTAAAATTTTTGATTTCATAGTCAAATGTTATTTGAAAAATGGTGTCCGGACTGCAAACACGTAAGGTTTAGTATAATGCGTGTTATTTAATTACAAAAATAAAAAGTAAAGGCAATAATCGATGATCCACAGGGTAAAAATGCTAAATCTCTAATTATTCGGTCGTTTCCGCTTACTCGGTCGGCTCATCTCTAAAGAAAAAAGTCTATCGTTGTTATAAACGTTGAAGTTATCCGTAAATACTCCGATTTTTTCCGATTTGTGGCAAAACCCATAAAAAGTAATAACTAACCCTAATTCGCATCGTTATATTTTCCTTTTATACCCCTTTATCCAACTAAGGGACTATGTCAAACATAATTTGTCTAACTCACTAACGGAACGCATATTCCATGGCAACGGTCAACCGCAGAAAATTCCTAAAAACAGCTGCAAAGGCGGGCGCAGCGGGAGCCTTGTGGCCTGCACTCATTCAGAAAGCTCTAGCCGTCAAAGCAAATTCCAAGACTGGAACCATCAAGGATGTTCAGCATGTGGTTATCCTGATGCAAGAAAATCGTTCCTTTGACCATTATTTTGGAACGATGCGAGGCGTAAGGGGTTTTGGCGATCGCTTTCCCATTCCCCTGGAAGGCGGGCAACGGGTTTTTCACCAGTCGGATGGGAAAAGGATTGTCCCGCCTTACAGAGCTCATCGAAAGAAAACTGATGCGGCTCATATCAAGGGGACGCCCCATGATTTTCCTGACATGCAGGCGGCTTGGAATCAGGGTAAATATGGGTATTGGCCGCTATTTAAAACTCCCTATTCCATGGCCTACTATACCCGTGAAGAAATACCCTTTCAATATGCCTTAGCAGAATCTTTTACCATTAGCGACGCTTATTATTGCTCGGTAGCTACCGGCACGGACCCGAACCGAATTGTATTTTGGTCGGGCTCCAATTTTGATCCCAAAAAAAGAGCAGCCGGTATTAACTGTACGGATCAGGACTCCGAGCCGGTCAATTTAAGGTGTTGGGTAGACGGTAAACTGCCCACTCCTGGGTATCAATACCGAGGCAATGCTTTTACCTGGCCTACGATCCCCGACGTTCTGCAAGAAGCCGGTATTTCTTGGCGTATTTATCAAGACCCCAATAACAATTGGTCGGGTGCTATGCATGGTTGTCTGGCATTTGAAAGTTTCCGTTCTGCAAAGCCGGGGTCGCCTATCTATGAAAATGGGATGAGGCATTGGTCGCTAGAGGATCTGGAAAAGGACGTAAAGAATAATACACTGCCTGCTGTTTCCTGGGTTTTACCGGCTAAAGACGATTCCGAACACCCGGGAGCCCCATCCAGCCCTTATCGCGGTGGGGACTTCACCCACCGGGTATTGGAAGCACTAGTATCCAATCGTGAGGTATGGAGTAAAACGGTATTCTTTCTAACGTTTGACGAAAACGACGGTCTATTCGATCACCTACCCGCTCCGGCTGTACCTTCTTATAACGCAGATGGCAGCCTCGCAGGTAAGTCCACGCTGGAGCTTGCCGGTATGTACTTTCACAACGACAAGGGCACCGAACGTTTTCCTGACCCCTTTGTTCGGGGAGCGGTGGATCAAAATGGCAAACCCTTGAGAACCCGGACATATCAAGACAAAAGAGACACCATTACCGGACCCATACGCCCTTGGGGGTTAGGTCCACGAGTACCCTTATACATCATTTCTCCTTGGAGTAAAGGGGGGTGGGTAGACTCCCAGGTAGCTGACCACACGTCGGTGGGTCAGTTCCTTGAAAAACGTTTCGATATTGAAATTCCCGCTATCAGCCCCTGGCATCGTGCTGTCTGTAGTGACTTGACATCAGCCTTTAATTTTGCGAATCCGGAAACGACCGACTTCCCGGAAATGCCTTCCACGCGCGACTACCCTATTTTAGATCAGGAATCGAACAAACTCCCCAAACCCGAGGCTCCTGAGCAACCCTCTCCTCTCTTCCAAGAAAAAGGCATACGATATTCGAGAGCCCTACCCTATCAATTGGATACCCTAATGAATCAAAGGGACCGGCAGCTCGAAATCCATTTCGAAAACAAGGGCAAAAAAGGGGCTGTATTCCATGTTTACGATCTCTTCCACCTGGATCGAATTCCCAGAAGATATACGGTAGAGGGAGGTAAATCCCTGTCTGACTCCTGGGATACCAGCGCTGATGATGGAAAATATGATTTGGAAATTTACGGTCCTAACGGCTTCTTCAGGCACTACAAAGGTACCCTTGATCAACCTACTTTAAGTACCCATCTGAAATACGATAACAGACGGGGTGGCATTTCCATCGAAATCAATAATGGCAGCACCCAACCTATTAGCGTTGCTATTCAATCCAATGCCTACAATTATAAAGCTTATCCCGCACTCGAAATTAGCCCGGGGAAAGGTATTCGTAAAATGTGGCGCTTGGGAGAGAGTGGAAACTGGTACGATTTTTCGTTGACCTACCAGAATAATCTGTATCGCTTTGCTGGTCGGGTAGAAACGGGTAAAGATGGTATAAGTGACCCCGCCATGGCGGCACATCTCTAACAAGGCTCGGAATATTTCATCTTTATTTGCCTGCTAAGACCGCTTAGGCGAATAATTCCATCACCGGTTTCCCTTCTCCGTCAGGAGTAGTATAAATCGGCCGTTTTTCTACCTCATATGACGTGTCGGGTGGAATTCCCAAAGCATGGTAAATCGTTTGATGTACCTGATCAATTTTTATCGGATTTTCCACCGTTTTACAAGGTCGTTCGTCAGCCGTTTTACCGTATACAAATCCCTTTTTAATGCCTCCTCCAAACATCAACATTGAACATCCGTCGGTGAAATGGCGATGCATGCCATAGTATTTAAGATCTGAGAGGATATCAGGCTGATTGACTTGCTCCTGAACCGTCGCATCAGGCCTCCCCTCCACCATCATATCCCGACTAAACTCGCTCGCCAATACGATTAAGGTACGGTCCAGGTGCCCGCTTTTTTCCAAATCCTTTATCAATTGCGCAATGGGTCGATCAATCATTTCTTTCATTTTAACCAAGCGAGTATGTCCGTTTTCATGGGTATCCCAACCCATAAAGGGTTCATATTCCGTCGTCACACTGATAAAACGTGCTCCTTGCTCGGTCAACCTCTTCGCTAATAAACAGCCTAGTCCAAACCGACCAGTATTGTAAATATCATAGGATTCTTTCGGTTCTGAACTCAGATCAAATGCTTTCGATTCCGGAGAATTGAGCAACATATAAGCTTGCTCCATCGAACGTCGCAAACTTTCCTTTTGATAGTCACTGGCAATTTCACCCACCGGGCTCTTATTAATTAGCTCGTTATATAACTGATTTCTGCGTTCAAATCGTTTCACATCCATTCCGACTGGCGGTCTTACGCTTTCCAATCCCTGACTGGGATCGGGTATGAGGAACGGACCGTATTCAGCCCCCAGAAAACCCGCAGTATGGAATGCTTTGAGTTCCTCGGCCTCGCCCACGGTAAAACGTTGACCGATGTTTACAAATGCCGGAATGACAGGGTTTTTAGGACCTAATTCATGCGCTATCCAAGACCCGATATGAGGCATTGCTGCTGTTTGAGGGGGCTCATAACAGGTGTGCCAATGGTACTGATGCCTGGAATGCAATATATGTCCCATGTCGGCAGCGACATAAGAACGAATGACCGTTCCCCGATCCATCACGCTTCCTATGGATTCCAAACCTTCCGAGAAAAAAACATCATCTAAGACAGTAGGTACTGGTTTGAAAGTACTTAGCACTAATTCCCCCGGCATGTCCTTTTCAAAAGGTGTATACCGTTTAGGGTCAAAGGTTTCGGTGTGTGCCATTCCCCCGGCCATCCATAATAGAATAACCGTATCCGCAGTCGCACCGATACCCGGTTTTTTCTCACCACAACCCGATAAAAAGGGTATGGGTGCTCCGGCCGCCATAGCAGCGATCGTAGCGGCGCTCGTATTCTTTAGAAAACTCCTACGGTTCATGGTTAAGTAACGCATATCTAACCCTAAAATTAATATTTAATCAAAATATAAGTTGAAACTCAGGGGAAAGCATCATTGCCCAAACCAGATCTTGAATACTAGACTCATCGGGATGATCCCCCAGCACTTTCTGTGTAACATTTAGTTCCTCCTGGGTAGGTGCCCGGCCAAAAATATTTTTAAATAGCGCATCCACCAGCTGTCCTGAATCGGGATATTTTCTACGCCAGGCTTCTGCCCCTTTCTTCAGGGCATCATAGAAGGTTGTTCCATTGGTCAATTCCAAAGCCTGGATTAAACTGGCTTGTGACATTCTACTCGTACTTACCGTTTCGCGGTTGGGTCGACCTAGTGCTGTCATAAAACGATCGTTAATAACCAGGGATGCTCTCGGAAACGGAGCGCGCTCCATAATATCGGCTGGAAGCATTTTCTTAGCCATTGCACTATCTGTATAAATGGGATAGAACGATGCACTTACGGCATCTGCAAACTGCTCCGCACTTAGACGCCTCCGTACCATACCTCTAAATACGAAATCCTCACTTACCAATTCGGCAGGATCTTGTATAGCAACCGACACCAATTGATAGGTTTTTGAGACTAAAATTTGCTCCATCAGCCTTTTTATATCATAGCCATTTTCGACAAAATCGTAAGCTAGCCAATCTAATAGGTCCTGGCTCCAAGGTAGGTTGTCCATCATATCCACGGGTTCTACCAACCCCCTTCCCATGAGTTGTGCCCAAATCCGGTTAACCAGGGTACGGTACAATCGTCCGTCTTTCGGTTGTGCTAAGAAGTCGGCTAATTCTCTAAGTCGGTCGGCGGTAGGTGCATCTACCGTGATTTCTCCCAATTCAGGAAACAACATTCTACTTTGTGCTATTTTACCGGTCGGTTGGTCACATCGATGGATTTCAAGGGTCGAGTCTGCAAATATTCCCGCAAAACTATACGCCTGTTCCAGCGTCCAATCACTGATGAAACTGTCGTGGCAAGACGCACATTTTAGGTTTAATCCCAAGAATACCTGCGCAACATTTTGTGCAGCTTGCATCTCCGTACTTTGGCTTGAATTTATAGTTCCCCGCCATTTGATTCCCTTTATAAAACCAGCCGATTCTTTGGTGGGACTAATGAGCTCCTTCACAAACCAGTTATAGGGCTTGTTGTCATAGAGTGAGGCGTATAGCCACTTGGTAATATCGAAACGCCCTCCCGTAATGTACCCGGTACCCGAATAATCATTACGCAACAAGTCATTCCAAAAGGTCAACCAGTGTTGGGCATAATCATCATCCCGTGATAATACCGATTTGACTAATGTACTCCTCTTATTCGGTGACGAATCATTTACAAATTGTTCAATTTCCTGAGGAGTGGGTAACAGTCCGATCGCATCCAAATACACACGTCGGATATAGGTTCGATCATCGACCCGTTCTGGCCATGTGATGTTTTTTGACTTGAAATAGCGATCGACCAAACGATCTATGGGTGAGGTAAGGTCTCCTACAGGGGCTGGAAGCTCAGGTAGGCGAGGCTCCAAATCTGCTACCCGGTAAACGCTTTTTAACTTCCCGTCAGGCCAAGGCGCTCCTCTATCAATCCAAACCTTTAAAACTTCGATTTGTTGCGTATTTAATAATTTCCCCTTCGAAGGCATAACATCTTTATGGCCGGCCGGAAGGGTCACCCTCCGTATCAATTCGCTCTTACCCGACTGCCCTGGTACCAGTATAGGACCGCTTTCTCCGCCAGCAAAAATAGCTTCACGGCTATCCAAGCGTAAACCTCCTTTTTTCTTAGCCTCTCCATGGCAGTTATTGCAATTATGTGCAAAGATGGTCCTCACTTCTAGGGTGAGATCCTGCACTTGCTGTTCGTTGAGTGTTTCGCCTAAACTTGCCAGGGACAAGCCGGTTGACATCGACGCAGCATGAGAAGGGGGATAGTCATCGGATGGGAATACACTCGATAGATATTCTTCACCATGTGTCAGCATAGCCCCTAGATGACCGGCTACGATAACACCTACGACCGTGACGAGCAAGGTTATCCGATAAAACTTAAATCTTTTTCTAAGTAAGCCCAAAAGACTTAACGCAGCCAAAATAAAGGTTCCAATTCCCGACCACCGATGGAGCTCTACCTGTGTACCTGACGCTTCTTGATGGTTAGCGAGTAAAATTCCAAACACGACCGACAAAAAGGCCGACACGGTTCCGATCCATAGTAGGATTGTCGTACTATCACGTAATGACGGCCTTTTCGACGAAAGCAGTTCCAATAATAAAGCTACGCACAATAAACTAATTGGGAAATGGACGATTAGAGGGTGCAATCGTCCGAATAACTGCCACAGCCAAAAAGGATCGGTATTTGTTATTTCCATGAAAATGTTGAAATCAAAAAACGGTCGTTTTAAAAAGTAAAACTAACTAGCTCTATACCTATTCATTAGGAGCCGAACTAGGATCATATTTACTCATTTAAAATACATTATTGTCGGGAAAGAATACCATTCTCTTTCATTTTTCTTAACTAGTACCACCCGCTTCAGCATCTGTCGAAAAATGTTGCAATAGATGCGCAAAATAGGAAACTTTCAAGACGTTGTTTTTTGTTGTGTCGGTAATAAGAGGAGGGTGAAAGCCTTCCTTTCTGAATTTTTTACGCAATTTTTTCTCCCTATATACGTTTTGGGGTTTTAGCAGAATTTCAACAAATTGTAAGAAAAATCTCATACTACGATGAATGCAGCTGTGTCAACAAACCACACCTTATCCGGAACTGACTCAAATTCAGTCCCTTCCTTCTTGATTCGTGAAGTGTTAAACGGAGAACCGATTTACTATAAAGGGTATCAAGACGTATTGATCGGAACCAAAGCTTTCGATGAAGTGATGGGAGACAGCGCTGAAAAGTTAGCTGTAATCGAATATTTAACGCGTTCGTTTTTATCAGGACCGGACCGTCTCCACTATCGGATCATCACCAATGACGCCGGATTAATGATTGACCAAAACAATGATCTGTCAGGGGACATACAATTGTTTGATGCAAAAGCTTTTCCGACCAAAAAAGAAAAATCACCTTTTGCCGTAATTCCTCCTTCTGTTCATATCGAAATAGACACCCATATCGAATCGGATAACCTAACGGACGAGGAGTACATTCAGAAAAAAATCAAAACCTTGCTTAATTTTGGCACCACGAAGGTAATTTGGATCTTTTCTGATTCAAAAACCGTATTGATTGCAACGAAAGAAGGACAAAAAGTAGTCGATTGGTGGGAAGACATTAACTTAACCCCCCGATTCTCTTTTAACCTAGGCACTTTCTTGCAAGAATTGGAGGCACCAGCCTTTCCTTAGTCCTAAGTAATAATGCCCTTCTCGAACAAGATTGAAACAGATCGTTTCAAAACTTATTCATTAGTAGTATTTCTTTTATTGGTTTTAATCAATTCAATTAATAGTTTGATCGGGTACCACCCGGACCAACACTATCAAATTATCGAATTTGCCAATTTTAAATTAGGAAGGATAGAAGCCTCTGAAGTAGCCTGGGAATATCATTATCAGGAGAGACAGGGGCTTCAACCCTTTTTGATCTATGTTTATTTAAAGGTTCTATATGCTCTCGGAATTTCGGACCCGGTGAAACTGACACAAATTCTAAGGGTTATTACAGGTTTATTTTTCACATTCTGCCTTACTCGTTTTATCAATTCTACCCTCCATCTCTTCAAGCCAGCGTTTCAAAAAGCCTATATCGCCAGTTCCTATTTCTTTTGGTTTATCCCTTGCTATTATGTGCATTTTGCTTCCGAGACTTTTGCCCAATCGCTAATGCTTTTGGGTTGTGCCTTCCTGTTGAGCGATCGAAATACGCAAGGGCAACTTGTGCTCATCGGACTACTGTTTGGGCTGGCCTTTTTTGCTCGTTTTCAAAGCGCTATCACCTCCGCTATCCTATTGACGGGATTTGTTTGGACGCGTCAATTAAAATGGCAGGACTGTCTTTATCTCGGCGGCGGTATCGGACTTGGATTATCTATCGGTGTACTTACAGATGTGTGGTTATATGAAGATTGGATTTTCACCCCCTACCGATATCTCGATTTCCAGCTTTTTAAAGGCGTAGTGAATGCATTTGGCGTAAGTCCGTGGTATTATTATTTGACCTTACTACTGACTAGCTCCACCTTGTTATTTGGAATTCTAACGTACTTGGGGCTTGCAGGAAGTATGTTGAACAGGAAAAGTTTTTTCCTTTCCATTAGCGTATTAGGTACAATTGGGGTACTAAGTATTATTGGTCACAAGGAGTGGCGATTTCTACTTCAGGTACTGGCATTCTTCCCGTTTCTGATTGTTTATGGTCTGCAAGAATTTAGTTATCACTTTCCCCCCTTACGGAAAGTACTCTTTTTCAAGCCCTTTGTTGCTCTTCTTGTACTGCTCAACCTAGCTTTACTTACCTATCACTCCCTCATGAATAGCGGAATTTTAAGTATTCAGGGGGAGGCTTTAATGGGAGCGGTAAACCGTAACTACTTTAATAAACCCGCACGGCTTTTTTACACGCAAATCGAATACCACCCCTATATGATTCGTGGATATGATCCGGACGCAGTGGAAAACCCTTTCGATCAGACGAAAATTCGTAAATGGTTTTACCAGCCACCACGACTGAGTGATCAAGTGATTACAGACTTATCGTGCCCTTCACTTTACGCGGATTATGGCGATTCTGTCCGCTTACTTTATATTAATAAAGCGGTGTTTTTAGCCGATAACGCACGGGATAATTTGTTGAATCAAGGCTATCAATTGAAAGCTGCAACCCTCCCTCTTTTTGTGGACAAGTTTATTCCGGAACAGGGGAATCCCTGGGTCGATCGCCTTAATCGGCGGATTATTTATCTTTTTGAGAAAAAATGAGGTTTCCGACAACAGGATTATACCATCTTGCTGCATAAATCCCTGACCTTCCTTTCTAAAACTGAACTTTTACTTTGTAAACACATTTAAATTGGTAAAAGGAAGTCTGTTTTCGTTAGACCCGCAGGTATATACGTTTAATAGATTAAAATCCAAACTCATAGGCCTTTTTGCTTTTTTTAATCCACTTTATTGTCCGTTCTTACATGCAATCAACTAAGAACTCTGAACAATTCAGGTTTGCCCCTAACTTACTATGGGAAGCCTGAAACAGCTCAAGAAATACGGGCAGAAAGTGAAAGTCAATTATACCCATGTTAAAGCGTTGAGGTGCTGGCTAGAGCAAATTATTAATCCAAATACACCGATAATTGTACATTGATCGGAAATCCGGAAGTCGCCTACCATTATCGAGAAAAAGCGAACTATTTCTTCACGAGCGCATCAATTTTATCCAAAATACCACCTAACACCATTTCCCTCTTAAAAGAATTAACAAAATTTTCTCTACTGACGCTATAATCATCGTCCGATACTTCCCCATCCATAAACTGCCTGACCTGTTCCATTAATTCCTCCGGATGATCGTAATCTGAAACTAAACCGAGATTGAACTTTTTAGCGACCTTATAAAGTTCTGAATTTTTATCCGCGGTAAGAATCAATAACTTTCCAGCATCCAATATCCCAATCACCTTCGAGGGGAAATAAACATCAAATTGAGTTTTAGCCTGCGAAACAAACATGGCACTACTGTCTACCAAAAGCCATTGGTACTTTTCTTTACTTAACATAGGCAGGAACCTAAGATTTTGAAGCTTGTACCTATCTGCATATTGCTTAACCTGTGGCAAACCCGCTCCTTCCCCAATAATCAAAAATAGGTAATCCGTTCGATCCTGAAATCTTGCAGCAACATCGATCAATCGCTCAAGCCCTTGCTTTTTGCCTATATTTCCGGCATACGCTATAATCTTCTTTTCTTCCGGAATTCCGAACTCATGTCGAAACAATCCTTTAGCACTCTTCTTACCTTTTCGTTCAGTCGTATTCCAATTAGGCCAATAAATTACTTTATCATCGGGTTGCGATTTTCGAATTCGTAAAAGGTCTACCATACCGTAAGAAATGCTCGATACATAATCAGCTTTCCGATAACTCCATTTCTCAACCTTTTCAATTATCCGCGTTACTATGCTTTCTTTGAACATTCCAAGCGACAACGCAGCTTCCAATTCGAAGTCTTGTACGTTAATAATATGTTTACAGCCCCATATGGATTTCATAGCACTGCCCAATACCCCGATTAAAATAGGCGTCGTAAACGTAACAATGAGATCGGGCTTTTTGACTTTTAGAGAATTGAAGAAAGAGAATATAAAGAGTGATAGCTCGTGAAAAATTCGGCTCAGCGCACTTGGCTTTGACGGAACGTAGATGTAGCCCCTATGGATGGTAATACCATTAATTTGTTCCGTACGAAAAAGCTTTCCTTGATCTTCTTTCCTTTTTTTCCAGGATGGATAAAAGGGAAACCCCGTGATAACATGTACATCATGTCCTTGTTGGGCACAATAAAAGGCAAAATCCGATGAATAGACGGGTATACCGCTATGATCTGGATAAAATGCCTGACTATAGATAACAATTCGCATTTACTAACTAAGAAATCTTCATCTACAAATCCCTTCCCGAATAAAGGAACTTTTATAGACGAGCGTATAACATATCCATTTGGAGAATTCTTTGTCCACTCCCTTCCAGTGCTCCAACGGGACCCATTAACCTAAAACCGAGGGAAGTGACATAAGCATGCATCTCCGAAAAAAGGGGTTCTCCCTCATACATGGGCACAAACGAGGCTTCGAAAAGCAGGTAATCCACTTGGTCAATAAACTGCTGCGCTCCATTCAACACTTCTTTTTCAAACCCTTGCACATCCAGCTTTAAAAGGGTCGGATTTTGCTTTTCGAGGTGAAAGGATTTAGCGACTTCATCCAAACGCTTAATCGGAACCGTAATGGTATGGGTATGGGCAGTTTCAGGTAATTCTTTTACCTGAATGTCGGAAATACGTAATGCAGAACTGGCGTGTGAATGTTCATTCTGATAAAAATCGATATTCCCTGTATCACTTCCTAAGCCGAAATTGAAGACCTCTATCTGACTCATGTGTGCCGTAAAGGCTTTCAGTTTTTGGAATGTATCAGGTACAGGCTCAAAGGAATAAATTCTTGCACGGGGGTAAAAACGAGAAACCGCTACCGCAAACTGACCCTGGTTGGCACCCACATCGACCACCGTACCCAATTCGGGAATCAATGAATGGATGCGATTCAAGATCTGAAACGATGCTAAAGATCGTGTTGGCTTTTTTAAATAACTAAATCCACCCTTGCGATGGAATAAAATTTCGAGCACATCGAATAAGCGACTGATTTTTTCCTTCATCGCGTTTATACGTTAAGTAACAGGCAGTTGTGATTAAAAGGATAAGATTTCGTAATAACAAAATATATAAACATCGTCTCATTGGCTACTTGCATGCATCATAATAGATACCTGTTTTTTCGCGATCTCTTCTACGATCTTCAAATAAGTATCGGCTCTTTTTTGTGCGGTTAAAAAGGTTTTAACCTGTCTCAATCCATTTTGAATCAAACGGTTTTGTAAATCGGGACGTTCTTTCACCTTTAATATTTTGGTAGCTATGTCTATTGGGTCATATGGGTCGAAATATACGGCACTATCCCCGCAAATATTCCTTGCGAAGTCCAAATCGGACGTCAAGATAGGTTTTTCTGTAATCATTGCTTCGGGGTAACAGGCGCTAAATGATTCTAAAAGGGTGGGCAAAATCATCGCATCACAATGGTGATAGAGGTCAGGACAATTTTTCGGTGACACTTTACCCACATTAATAATATTTGGATCTCCCCCCGGATAAAGTTTTTCATACTCCTCACTTGGCAAGGTTACGATGAAAAAAATGTCGTGAATCCCTCTTTTGCGAAAATATTCAACGATGGGTTTATATACTTTTAAATTTTTATGCGGATAATTGGTCGCAATGGTTAACAGTTTAAACCCGTCCTTGGGTAACTTCGACAGATCCGACTGAGGTTGAGGCTGATCGAAAAAATGGTTATACGTATTACTTACGACAAATATCTTGGACAAAGGAAACTGCATGAATTTACTTAACCTTTGCTTAACCACTTCCGTTTCAACGATATAATAGTCAGCTTCGTTACGGAAATAATAAGATTTCAGAGCGTTTTGAAAGGTTAGTTTAATTTTCTTAAAAAGCGGTAGGTTTCGGATAAACTTCGAATCAGGATTAACCGCCCATCCGTAGGCAAAACCTACCACATGCGTCACTTTTGGCAACCAGTAGGCCGGACCGAAAATGGAGAAGGCAATTTGAGATTGACTCCTTTCCAGGATCTCATTCAATGAATTAATATAGCTTGTATAACCTTTTTGAAAAGGATGTCTAAAATCTAATGTGTGTATCTCATAATTCTCACCGAATGCGATCTCCTCTATTTCTTTTTTAACGATATTGTTGACAATCAGCACAAAGTCGAAGTCTTTATTTTGAGCTATTTCATTTAAAAATGAAATCGTTATCTGTAATACCCCTCCTAGTTTTATGTTTGAAGCATTAATTAAAATCTTCATTATTTATTTCTATAACTTCTTGATTTATTCACGAATCTCCTACAGACCTCTCCTTTAAATCGTAAAATAACAAAAGCTATCTTCTAATAACTCCTTTTTCTCTTCCCTTTCTTTCGGGGATTTTTTTAAAATGAGTCTCACCTTAGGCGCATTTTATTTTTATCAAGTAATTTAGAATTACGTCCCCTTCAACGAGGTCCTATCAACAAAAGGCGAAAATGATATCGACATCGTCCTAAGTTCTCGAAATTTTTACCCTAGTTCCCCTAGAAACCTTGGCCACTAAAACTGTTACTTTTTTTCTTAACCGAAGATGGTTTTAATAAGGAAAAAATTACTGGATTAGGTTTTACAGATCCCCATAGTTCAGCAAAATCAGAGGTATGAAATTACGAAAACAAGCTGGTCAGTAGGTTCCGTAAAATCCCGATCGGCTAAAATTTCCAGCGTACAATTCTCTAAAGAAGTAGTAAAGTGAGGTAAATTCTCATGTATCGGAATACTCTTTTTGCTTTTTGACATGGTAGGGATGCGCACATAGGCTAACGGCGTTTTCTGCTTATTATCCAATCTCAACGTAAACGAGCATGCCTTGGCATTTCCCCCACCTGTCTGATTTAAAACGTAAAAGTCCTGGATAATAACTCCTATGGGAAAAACAAGCTTTTTTATAAATCCAGGCATGGTAACCCCATTTGGGTCCGGCTTTACCAGAATCAATTTTTCCTCTATGCCTTCTCCCACTGATTTCCTTGAGGCTCCCAAATCACAATCCCAAATGTGGTATACAAAGGTTGAGTAGGATGGTCCATAAGGGCGAACATTCCGGAATTTACAAATCGGCACTCCCCCCTTATTTACAGGTATTTCGTATTTTATTACCTGATCGGGTCTATCTTTTTGTAGCCATTTTCCATTTTCGAATAGGATATTATTTAAGGGTTGCTTCCATACTTCCGACCCTCCGGTGATCCGGACATCGCCTGCAAGTTGAAAGTTTCTAAACGTATAGGCAGGACAAATGCTATTTACTAAGTGTAAATGGATCATTCGTTCATAATTAACTTGAAAGGTCTGGGAAGAGATATCTACATTTTCAAAAGTGACAGTTCCTTGCGGCCATTCGGAATATAAGAGACCGCAATTTTTACTTTTCATTTCTACCCGAAGCCCATTCACTGAGGTCACACAAACCCCATGAGCATGGCTCTCACCTTTGAGATTGATAAGATACGTCTTCTGGTTCATCGTACGCCCCCAATCAGATACGTCCAAATTTTTGATATAAAAATGTCCGCCCCGGTATGCATCAATAAAAGGGGCATCGGTAGACCACCATTGACAATCATTAAAGCGATAGTTCACAAACTGGTCGGAGGTTTCATTTTCACCGATAAATAAAAACGAATCTTTAAAGCCCGACATATCGCATGAATTGAATGTAAACTCACTGTTGTTGTCTATTCCGGTCAAAATGAACCCTTTATTCCAACTCGCAAAGCCCACATTTTCAAAGAGATAGTTTTGAGCAGCAAAACTAGAATTGGAAGAAAAAAAATTCGCCCCTGGAGTATCATTGGTAAAGAGGATATCACTAATCCGCAACCACATGATAAGACTGTTTTGAATGAAGTTTTCCTTCGGTTTTCCTCGGAAAATGATTTCCGTCGCACCATTCCCGCCCCCCTTTATTGTAAATCCTTTCCTTATGATTCGTTGATTTTCCAATCCGATTCCCAAAAAATCAGAAGAATTCAGCACATATGCCCCAGGTGGAATAAACAGGTATGCATTTCCCCTAGGGGTTGTATTTGCTTTGGTACGGATGCGGCGATTTAAAGCCGAGAACATCGCTCTAAAAGCCTGCGTATCATCGGTTTGACCATCTCCTAAAGCACCAAACATCTGGGGTGTTACGTGTTCATAGATTCGGAAATACCTTCTCCCTTGAGCATCCTTGAATACCAAACCTCCATCGGAGGGAGTGCTTTTATCTTGTGGCACCCAACGAAAAAATCCTTGCCGCGGAAAATCAGTGATATAAACCAAGTTCATTGGAGGGCCGGAATACTTCTCCAAAGCCGCTATTTCCATTTCTTGCATCGTATAATGTTTTAAATCCCCCACAAATGGTTGATGTAAGCTCTATCTGTAAACCTCCGATCAAGGCATTTCGAGTCTAAACTATTCTCTAATTCCACCCCGATATCGGATCGATCCATTAATTAATTTCTGTTCGATTTTTACGTAAACAAAAATCCAACACTTTATTGAAATAGTGTATTACATTTTTAACTTCGTACCAATTCCCACCATTACGAATGTAATTTAACTAAACATCACACATTCAATTCATTTCTAGTTCTGCAATTGACCAGGATACCGTTTAATGAAGACTAATACTGTGAAAGTTATTCAACTAATTCAGATTGTTTTTATTGTTTTATTCGCCACCGGCCAAGTTCGTACACAAGACATTGACAATGAACAAGTAAAACGAAATCTGGGATACGAGCTCAAACTAAATGCACTGTATTCTACAGCACAAACACCCTTTTGGATTCGCTCGAATCGATATGGTACCATACCTCGCGACTCTCCTTCTATACTGCCCGAAATAATTCTAAAATCGGATTATCGTCCGGGAACCGATTGGGATTGGGGATTCAAGATTGACGGAATGGGGGTAGTTGGAAATCAAACTGAACTTATCATACCCGAAGCGCATCTAAAAGCTCGATGGAAAAAATTAGAAATATTTGCTGGCCGGAAAAAACAGATTCTCGGCTTAGTTGGCGATAGCCTAAATACCAGCGGATCCTACATTCAGTCGGGCAACGCTCTACCTATTCCGATGATTCAGATCGGACTTCTTGACTTTGTACCCTTATTCAACGATTTCTTTGCCTTTAAAGGCAACTATGCTCACGGTTGGTTCGACGGTAACAAAATAACTAAAGACCATTTCCTGCATCAGAAATCACTTTACCTACGTTTAGGCCGAGCCAATTGGCCCCTACGACTGTATGCCGGCATCAACCATCAGGTACAATGGGGTGGAACGATCGTACGATCCAATCAATGGACAGCACCCGGACAAACTAAATACCCGCAAAGCTTAAAAGACTATTGGTGGGTTGTTACCTCCAAACGAATTCCAACTTTCGGCTTGGTTGACACCGATCAATACGACGCCATAGACCGGGGGAATCGGATTGGTAATCATTTGGGTACTATGGATTTTGCTGCTGAAATCAAATTAAAAAATGCGGATATTACAGCCTATAAGCAATTTATCTATGACGACGGCTCTCTTTTTCAACTGTTAAACTTGGTGGATGGACTCTATGGTATTTCTATAAAATCAAAACCCAAAGCAGAAAATAGATTCACAATAGAAGGCTTAACCCTTGAATATCTATATACCGTACACCAAGGAGGAAGTCATTTTGATTTGGATGGAGGGAATAGAGGTAGAGACAATTATTTAAATCACGCTCAATACTTGGGTTGGGTTTACCAAGACAATGGAATTGGTACCCCGTTTATTCCCAATATATTGGATACCGAGCGTCTACAACCAAATCATGAGTACACGCACTTCAGTATAAACAATCGCGTTAAAATGATGCATCTTGGTTTTAATGGCAGGTTAATAGGTTTGAACTATCTTGTAAAAGCGTCGTACTCTCAAAATGTAGGCCATTATAATTATCCTCTTGAACCGGCCTTGGAGCAAACTTCTCTACTATTACGATTGGAAGATGATATTTTCAGCGAAAAAAATAGACTGAACGTCTTTATAGCAGTAGGAGCAGACTTCGGAGAATTGTACAAAAACACCCTAGGAGCGCAATTGGGAATAAAGAAAAAAGGTTGGTTCTAAGATATCGGAGCTAATAGCTTTAAAGCATTATCGACCATATTTTCGATGGTTAATCGACGATGTGAAAACTCATAGGCATTTCTACCCAACTCTTCAATTGCCTCTTTATTGGGTTTATTATTCAAAAAATCGACAAGTTCATTTAGTGATTCGAAAAGCAACCCATTAACTCCATGTTGGATATAGGCATATTCCACACATTGTTTGATAGCCTCAGAACGCTTGAATGTAAAAATCGGCTTACCGTAGGCCATTGCCTCAACGATGGATAAACCCGTCCAACCTGGTTGAAAATAAATATCGGCTATACTAAAAAGTTCACGCTTTTTGTTTTCATCATATAACCGACCAAAATCATACACATTCGTATATTTTCCAAAATCGGGCTTTAAGGCACCGTCTCCAATAATGATAAACCCAACGGATTTAGGATCGGATTTTTGAATCACCAGTTCGAGTAAATCGGGCCTCCGCTCTACAATGTTAAATCTTGCACAATATAAGACGATGGTCTCTTGCGTAATCTTTAGTTTTTCTTTTAGGGAACTACGATCATGAAGGGGATGTATATTTTCAATTCCAGAAATCGTATTGTCGAATGAAATCAAATTAGAATCGGGAAAATAGGGCAACCACAAATTCCGCTCATGTTCGGTATAAAAGGCCACACCATCGGCCAACTTAATCATCCATTTCAGTAACAGAGATGGTTGACTTTCTTCTTTGATAAATCGCTTTACGGAGATACCGTGGCCCCAGAGATATATTTTCTTCTTATGTAAAAATTTAGTTAAAAGGAGAAACCATACCGTGAGATGACCAAAATTAAGGGTTAGTAACAGTTTGCTGTATCTAGGTTTTAGCAATGGAAGAGGACTATATGCGATAATCCTGCCCAAAACCAACCTATTAATATAAGTTGTTTCTACCCTCGAACTAGCTAAGAAACCTCCTTTGGATACATTTTCGGAACGCTCATACTGATAAACGTCTAAGGGTAGCCTCTCTTTAAGTTTCAAGAAAAACTCTTCTCGATAATGTGGAATTAAGGGTTGAACTATAGCGAGCATAAGAGAAGGTCCAAGATTTTTTTAAATTACTCTCTTAATGAAGTATATTTATAAATTTATTATTATTCTTTTCCCAAACTAACCTTATCATTGGAATAAATAATTTGTCGGGCAAACTTTTCAGGCGTTCTCTCATCTACATAAACTTTCATTCCGGGTGATAGCCTCAGATGTTTACTAGATAAAATCCTCTCTATTCCCACTCTGATATCGTCGACATCGTAGGGATCAACAACATCGCCTAATGAATATCGTTCGATGTATTCAGCATTTAATGAATTTTTAGTACCCAATACCGGAACACCTTGCATGGCAGCCCTACCCAATACTCCACTTGAGTAGAAGAATTTATAATAGGCTATTAAAATACAATCGGCATTTGCAATATAGTAATCCACTTCCTCTTCAAGAAAATACCGATTCTCAATGAACACTTTAATTTTACTGTTTTTTTTACAAACGCTATCAACGACTTTTTCCATCCTTTTTAAGTATTCATTCGAACACCAACGACCCAATATGTAAAGATGGATGGGAGTGCTTTCTATTCCAGAAATCGCGTTTAATATGTTCTCTAAATTTTTTAACGGTGATATGGACCCAAAAATGATTAATTTTTTAACTGCACTATCTTTGAATGAACTGATAATTTCAAACTCGCTACCTCTTTCAGTAAGAGAACGTTTTACAGGATCAGGCAAAAATTCAAATTTTCGTTCACCCGTTATGTAATTAAATATCTCGGCAGACTTAAAATCATTTAACACCCATATTTTCGAAATAGCTCTATTCCTTTTAAAAAGCCAAAATAATATTTTCTTATAATTAATAAATATAAGGTCTGAAATATATTGGAGTAGGGACTTTTTATTTTTTACATACCGAGGATAGGGTTTAAAAAAAATTCCCTGTATTTCAATACCTTCGAATAGATTTTTATAAACGGCAAGCGCAAGCTGATAAGGATCTATCATTAAAAAGTTTACAACCTTTATCTTACGATTCTTAAGATATTCCCTGATATAAATAACCTCTGCATTACCCCTTTCAATAAATCCCATTCTTTCAAAAGAAGCAATTCGATTAGCTTCTATATAATCAATGGAAATAAAGTTTTTATAATGATGGTATTTATGTAAACCTTCCGCCATTTCCGGATGAACCAAAAAGGAATAATGCTTTGCTTCATCTTTCGTATCAATGATGTAATCTAAAAGATGTAGCAAGAATTCTAAATGATGACCTGTATTCCGGGATGAGTCGTAAAAAAGTACACTACTAGTCATTAGTTTGGGTACAATTAAAGTGCATGTATTTTATCAATTATGAAAAATAACGTTTAACAAATTCCTATGATGAAATTAAATTTTCTATGACCAACTCGAAATTGTTCTTTTTACTTTGATCGGTAAAAAAAATGCAAATAAACCTTGAAGTAAAATAAATGTTAAAATGATTCCTTGTGTTTCAAATTTCAATAGTACAGAAAAGTAATAGGCTAAAGGTAAAACACTTACTAAGACAATTAAAGAGAGTATAATTTGGATTTTTAGTATTCCCAGTGCATTACAGAAAAATATATAAATACTGTTCCAAGAAGTAATTAAAACAAATAGCAACAAAAGAGTTGAAATAGAACCTGGAATAATTAATTGTCCACCCAGCCAAATTTCGTAAACCCAGTCACTAAGATACAAAAATACAAACCCAGCACCGCAAAATAAGCTCCAGACCCATATAAGTTTATTGATAGATTGCTTGATCCATGTAATATTTTTCTCCGTGTATGCTTTTGTAAAGGCAGCCCAGAACGGGAAAGTGATGGTTTGAAAAGCTATTGAAAGAATACTAAAATAGCGGAACCCGGCATTATAAACGACCACCTCTTCGGCAGATATAAACCACTTAATCAATACACTAGGTGCCGAAAGAATAAAAACCGAAACAATTTGTAAAACCAAAAACTTGTTCCCCAATGAAAAAAGTTCTTTGGAAGCATCTAACTTAACTGATTTTATAGAGGGTTTTACATGATGAAACCTATACCTAAACAAATAAATAGATATTAGAGTTAAAACTACAATGGGTGTCAATGTATAGATGAAAGATAACGTGTGAAAATTACACGCACCTGCATAGATCATGCCTAAACAGAGAAGCAAGGTAAAGAAATTAATAAAAAAGCCTTGAACATCAACAATGGAGCTAAATTGAAAAGAGACACCAATGCTGATGATTAAATTAAGTACGAATCGAATCGAGAAAAAAAGAAAAAGTAATGTTATAAAGTTTTGTGAATTTAAGTTGGGAGGAAGATTTATATCCAATACGTATAACCAATTGATCCCAAAAGATAATATGTAAAACAGTAGTGTAAGAAATAAAAAAATTACGGAGTAGATAAAGTAAGCAGACGATATATATTGTTTAGCTTTTTCGAAACTCTTCAAACTCAATTCTCGTGTTAATAGGTTTTTCAAGCCATTACCCACTCCAAAATCGAAAAACGTCAGCCACATAAAAATAGAGCTTATGGTCAACCAAATACCGTAATCTCTTTCACCTATACAATCAAGTAAGAGTCGAAACAATAAAAAGTTAATGGCTAA
>ENA-UOVV01000402-UOVV01000402.1-compost-metagenome-genome-assembly--contig:-NODE-402-length-53566-cov-4.817103_pt1 | contig 53566 bp, 56 predicted proteins | sample MGYA00238155_ERZ761577 | MGnify/ENA primary metagenome ERZ761577 (study PRJEB28898, sample SAMN06268775) | compost metagenome | isolation source: Emeryville, CA | place: USA:Emeryville, CA | collected... | reverse complement strand
CGAACTGGCCGAAGAAGCCTTTGAACTGGCTGCCGCCAAGCTGCCGATCAAAACACGTTTTGTCGCGCGCGACTAAGATAAAGGGTTGAAAACAATGAAAATTGCAGATATTAGAGCAAAATCGGCCGACGAACTGAAAAATGAACTGTTGAATCTTCGCAAAGAACAGTTTAACTTCCGTTTCCAGAAAGCAACCGGCCAAATGGAAAATACTGGTCGTATCCGTCAGGTGCGCCGCGACATCGCGCGTATCAAGACGGCGCTGGCTGAACTGAAACAAGGTAAAGTCCCGGCAGGCAAGCCGGCCGCCAAGAAAGCGGCTAAAGCCCTCGCCAAAAAGACGGCTGCCAAGAAAAAAGAAGATTAAGGAGTAACCAAACATGCCGCGTCGCGTGCTTGAAGGTAAAGTAGTCAGCAACAAATGTGACAAAACCGTAACGGTTCTGGTCGAACGCAAAGTGCGCGACCCGCTGTACGGCAAAATCGTTCGCCGTTCCGCAAAATATGCGGCTCACGACGAGAACAACAGCTGGAACGTCGGTGATCTGGTTTCCATCGAGGAATGCCGTCCGATCTCCAAGCGCAAGACATGGCGCGTCATCGGGGGCAAGGCTCTCGGCGAAAGCCTCGCGAAAACCGTTGACGATGCGGATGAAAAACACGCAAGCGTCAAGAAAGCCAAAAAAGAAGAATAAGAGCGGGGTAACTTGATACCCCCTTCTGAATAAGGAAAGGTCAAGAGAATGATTCAGATGGAAACCAACCTCGACGTCGCTGACAACAGCGGCGCACGTCGGGTTCAATGCATTAAGGTCCTGGGCGGTTCCAAACGCCGCACCGCCGGTATCGGCGACATTATCGTCGTCTCCGTAAAAGACGCCATTCCGCGTGGCCGTGTTAAAAAAGGGACCGTTCACAAAGCCGTTATCGTCCGTACCTCCAAAGCGCTGAAGCGCGACGATGGTACCGTGATCCGTTTCGACCGCAACGCCGCCGTCCTGATCAACCAGGCGGGCGAACCGATCGGCACGCGTATCTTTGGCCCTGTTACCCGCGAACTGCGTGGTAAGAACTTCATGAAAATCATTTCGCTGGCACCGGAGGTTCTGTAAGCCATGACCAAGCTTAAAGTGAAAAAAGGCGACAAAGTCGTCGTCCTGACCGGTAAAGACAAAGGTAAAACCGGCGAGATCAAAAAAGTCATGCCGCAAGACAACAAGGTTGTCGTGCAGGGCGTGAACGTACAAACCAAACACCGCAAGCCTTCCCAAATGGGTCCGGGCGGCCTGGACAAGATCGAAATGCCGATCCACGTTTCCAACGTGGCCATCGTCGATCCGAAAACCGGCAAGCCGACCCGCGTGGGCTTCAAGACCGTCGGTGATCGCAAGGTGCGCGTTGCCCGTCGCTCCGGCGAAGTGATTGATTAAGGGAGCGAGAGATGACAGCGCGTCTGAAAAAACATTACCTCGATAACGTCAAGGCCGAACTGAAAAAGACCTTCGGCTACAAAAACGACATGGAAATTCCGCGTCTGGATAAAATCGTGCTGAACATGGGCGTTGGTGAAAACGCACAGGACAGCAAGAAAATCCAGGGCGCCGTTGCGGATATGACGCTGATCGCCGGCCAAAAGCCCGTGGTTACCCGTTCCCGCAAATCCATCGCCGGCTTCAAGCTGCGTGAAGGCATGCCGATCGGCTGCAAAGTCACGCTGCGCGGCGAGCGCATGTACGAATTCCTCGATCGTCTGGTGACCATCGCAATGCCGCGTATCCGCGACTTCCGCGGCATTTCCGACAAGAGCTTCGACGGCAACGGCAACTATGCCTTCGGGATCAAGGAACAAATCATTTTCCCCGAGATCAACTTCGACAAAGTCGATCAGATCCGCGGTATGGACATCATCATCTGCACCACGGCGAAAACGGATAAAGAGGCGAAAGCCCTGCTGGACGGTTTCAAAATGCCGTTCCGCAAACGCTAAGAAGGATTGAAGAACAATGGCAAAACTGAGTTCCATCAACAAAAACAACCGCCGCAAAAAGCTGGTGAAAAAATACGCCGGCAAATGGGCGCGCCTGAAGGAAATCGCCAACGACGAAAGCCGTCCGGCGGACGAGCGTTTCGCAGCCCGCCTGAAAATGGCCAAGCTGCCGCGCAATTCCCATCCGACCCGCGTACGCAACCGTTGCGCGCTGACCGGTCGTGCCCGTGGTAACTATCGTAAATTCGGCATTTCGCGCCTGATGCTGCGCGAGCTGGCATCGCTGGGTCTCATCCCCGGCGTGACGAAATCGAGCTGGTAAGGAGTAAGGACAACATGTTTATTAGCGATCCTATCGGTGATTTGCTGACACGCATCCGCAACGGCCAGGCCGCGCGTCTCGTGTCCGTTCACAGCCCGGCTTCGAAGCTGCGCGCAAGCGTTCTGGAAGTGCTGAAGCGCGAAGGTTACATCCGTGACTATTCCGTGACCCAGAAAGAGGGCGGCAAGTCCGAAATGACCATCGAACTGAAGTATTCCGAAGGTCAACCCGTTATCCGCGAAATCAAGCGCGTATCCAAACCGGGCCGTCGCGTGTACACCCAGGTGAAAGACGTGCCGCGCGTTTATAACGGTCTGGGCATCTCCATCCTCTCCACGCCCCGCGGCGTGCTGTCCGACAAGGAAGCGCGCGAGGCGAATGTGGGTGGCGAAATCCTGTGCCGCGTATTCTAAAGATAAGGTAGATGTAAAATGTCACGTATTGCAAAACACCCCATTCCGGTTCCTGCTGGCGTCGAGGTTAAACTCGCCGGCAAGAAACTGTCCGTGAAGGGCAAAAAGGGTGAGCTGAGCCTGGATGTCTGCAACGATATCAATGCAGAAGTCAAAGACGGCCAGATCGTCCTGAAAAAAGCCAATGAATCCCGCCATGCCCGCAACATGTGGGGCACGACCAGCTCTCTCGTCCGCGGGATGCTGACCGGCGTGACCGAAGGCTACCAAAAACGCCTGCTGATCGAAGGTGTCGGTTTCCGCGCCGCGATGCAGGGCAAGGATCTGGTGCTGCAAATCGGTTTCAGCCATGAAGTGCGCTACAAAGTGCCCGCCGGTATCGAGATCAAGGTGCCCAAGCCGACCGAAATCGAGATCAGCGGCATCGATAAGCAAAAGGTTGGCCAGGTCGCTGCGGAACTGTACCTGATGAAACGTCCGGAGCCGTACAAAGGCAAGGGTATCAATTACGAAGGACGCCGCATCCTCCGTAAAGAAGGCAAGAAGAAGTAATCGAGGATAAAATGGCGATCGTATTGAAAAAACCGACATCCAAGCAACGCCGCCAGTGGCGCGTTCGCAAAGTGATCAAGAAAGCCGCAGAGAAAAACCTGCGTCCGCGCCTCTCGGTGCATCGTTCCGGCCAGCATATCTATGCGCAAGTGATCGATGACATTAAAGGCGTCACGCTGGCAGCCGCTTCCACGCTGGAAGCCGACCTGCGCAAGACCCTGAAGAAAACGGCAGACAAGGCCGCAGCGGAAGCTGTCGGCAAGCTGGTTGCCGAACGCGCCAAGAAGGCGGGTGTGGAGCAGGTGGCTTTTGATCGTGGTTCGTTCGCGTATCACGGCCGTGTCAAGGCTCTGGCGGAAGCTGCACGCGCAGCCGGCCTTTCATTCTGATTTAACGCTGAAGGATATAGACAATGGCAAAAGCTGCAAAAGCTGAAAAACAACAAAGAGAACCGAAGGACGGCGAAGGCGCCGAACTGGTCGAGCGTCTGGTTGCGATCAACCGCGTTGCAAAAACCGTCAAGGGCGGCCGCCGTATGGCTTTCGCGGCTCTGGTGGTTGTCGGTGACGGCCGCGGCCGCATCGGCGCCGGTTCCGGTAAAGCGCGTGAAGTGCCCGAAGCCATCCGCAAGGCAACCGAAGCTGCCAAGCGCGGCATGCTGCGTGTGCCCCTGCGCGAAGGCCGCACCCTGCACCACGATGTGGAAGCAAGCTTCGGCGGTGGCCGTATCCGCATGCGTTCCGCAGAAGCCGGTACGGGTATCATCGCCGGTGGTCCGCTGCGCGCCGTGTTTGAAGTGCTCGGCATTCAGGACGTTGTTGCGAAGTCCCTCGGGTCTTCCAACCCCTATAACATGGTGAAAGCCGCCCTCGAGGCCTTCCAGAAAATGGAAAGCCCTCGCATGGTTGCCGCCCGTCGCGGCCGCCGTGTCAACGAAGTGCTGGGCCGCAAAGGTGATGTGAAGGAGCAAGCTGATGGCTGAAGAAACCAAAAAACCGGCTGCGAAGAAAACCGCAGCGAAAAAGGCAGCGCCGAAGAAGGAAGCCTCCGCTTCCGGTAAAAAGCTGACGGTCACGCAGATCGCAAGCCCGATCGGTCGTGTGCCGCAGCAAAGACAAACGCTGATCGGCCTGGGCCTGAACAAGATCAACCGCTCCAAAACGCTGGAAGATACACCGGCTGTACGCGGCATGATCCGTGCGGTGCGTCACCTGGTGAAAGTGGAAGAGGCCGCTTGAAAAAGCGCCTTTCCCAAGAAGTCTTGAAGGAACAGAACAATGAAACTCAATCAGATCAAAGACAACCCCGGCGCCCGCAAACGCCCGATTACGGTCGGTCGCGGTATCGGTTCCGGCAAGGGTAAAACCTCCGGCCGTGGCGTCAAGGGCCAGAAAGCCCGCACCGGCGTTGCGATTAAAGGTTTTGAAGGCGGCCAGATGCCCCTGATCCGCCGCATGCCGAAACGCGGCTTCAACAACCCGAATGGCAACAAATTCGCGATCGTGAACCTCGACACCATCCAGAAGGCGATTGACGAGAAGAAAATCTCGGCAACCAAGCCCGTGGATGTGGCGACCCTGATCGAAGCCGGCATCCTGCACAAGGAACTGGACGGCCTGAACCTGCTGGCCAAAGGCGAGCTGAAAACCAAGGTGACGGTTGTGGCGACCCGCGCGTCCAAAGCGGCTGTTGCGGCTGTTGAAAAAGCCGGCGGCAAGGTTGACCTGCTGCCCGCCAAGGAAAACAAACTGCTGAAAGGCAAAACGCCGAAGAAGCAGCTGAAACGCGAGGCTGCGGCGAAAGCCAAGAAATAAGCCTGTGTTTCAATACACATAATCCGGAAGGGGTCGAGAGCGCATCCGTGCATAATCTCTTGACCCCTTTCTCTTTGACGGGCATAAATCAAACGACATAAAAATCATTGTCATGCCAACGGCTTTTCCCGCCGTGGCGGGGTTCTATATCAAGCGATCCGGGCGTCCCTCTGCGGCCGCCACCAGAAGATCTCCGGCTCTTGCGGCATGACGGTCAAAACTTTAAGGGGATAAGATATCCATGGCCTCCGCGGTAGAGCAGTTTGCCTCCAACCTCAACTTCAGTTCCTTTGCCAAGGCGCACGAACTGAAACAGCGCCTGTGGTTCACGCTGCTGGCAATCATCATTTACCGCGTGGGCACGCATATCCCCCTGCCGGGCATTGACCCCACGATCTGGGACAATATTTTCAGCGGCAAGGAAGAGGGCGTCCTTGGCATGTTCAACATGTTCTCCGGCGGCGCGTTGCAGCGGATGAGTATTCTGGCCCTGAACATCATGCCCTATATCTCGGCCTCCATTATCATGCAGTTGCTCACGTCGATGAACCCGACGCTGGAAGCGATGAAGAAGGAAGGCGAGCAGGGCCGCAAACGCATCAACCAGTACACGCGCTACGGCACGGTATTCCTCGCCGCCATTCAGGCCTACGGCCTTGCGGTCGGTCTGGAAAGCATGTCGGGCGCGGGCGGTGCTTCCGCCGTCATCAACCCCGGCCTGTTCTTCCGCATCACGACGATTATCACGATTGTCGGCGGGACGATCTTCCTGATGTGGCTGGGCGAGCAGATTACCGCGCGTGGTGTGGGGAACGGTATTTCCCTCATCATCTTCGCAGGGATCGTGGCGGGTATTCCGAAATCGCTGATCTTCATGCTGGAACTGGGCCGCGAAGGCACGCTCAGCATCGCCATGGTTATGGGCGTTGTCCTGATGATCGTTTCCGTTATCGCCTTCATCGTTTTCGTGGAGCGCGCCAGCCGCCGCGTGGTGGTGCAATATCCGAAACGCATGGTCGGCGGCAACCGCATGGCCGGCGGCCAGTCCAGCCACATGCCGTTGAAGATCAACGTCTCGGGCGTGATCCCGCCGATCTTCGCATCTTCCCTGCTGCTGATGCCGGTGACGGTTGCGGGCTTCTCCAACGTCGATACGGGCGTGGGCTGGCTGGACAGCATGTCCCGCTATCTGCAACACGGACAGCCGCTGTATATGTTCTGCTACGGCGCGTTGATCATCTTTTTCGCATTTTTCTATACGGCGATTGTTTTCAATCCCGACGAGACGGCGGACAACCTGCGCAAACAGGGCGGCATCATCCCCGGCATTCGCCCCGGCAAGGCGACGGCGGATTATCTGGACCGCATCCTGACGCGCATCACGGTGATCGGTGCCGCGTATCTGACCTTCGTGTGCCTGTTGCCCGAATACATCGTGGCGCAGAACAACCTGCCGTTCTATCTGGGCGGTACCAGCTTGCTGATCGCCGTCACGGTGCCGATGGATACGGTGGCGCAAATCCAGTCGCACCTGCTGGCGCACCAATACGAAGGCCTGATCAAAAAATCCAAACTGAGAGGAAGCCGTAAATGACAGAGCAACCGCTCCGCATGATTCTGCTCGGACCGCCGGGCGCCGGAAAGGGCACGCAGGCCCGCATCCTGACGGAAAAGCACAATGTGGTCGCGATCTCTGCCGGCGATCTGTTCCGCGCCCGCGTGAAGGATCCGAACGATCCGCTGGGCCAGCAGATCAAGGAAATTCTCGACTCGGGCAAACTGGTGCCGGATGAAATCACCATCCAGATGATTTCCGAACGCCTCGATCAGCCCGATTGCAAAAACGGCTTCATCCTTGATGGCTTCCCGCGCAGCGTCAAACAGGCGGAAGCGCTGGAGGACATGCTGAAACAAAAAGGCATCAAGCTGGATGCCGTCGTCCAGATGGAAATCGATGACGACAAACTGGTGGAGCGAATCGCCGGTCGCTTTACCTGCGGCAAATGCGGGGAGGGGTATCATGACACCTTCAAGCAGCCGGAAGTGAAGGGCAAATGCGATTCCTGCGGGGCGACCGACAGCTTTACCCGCCGTTCGGACGATAACGCCGAAACCGTCAGAAGCCGCCTTGAAACCTATCACACCCAGACGGCGCCGATTCTCCCGTTTTACGAGAGACTCGGGGTACTGAAAACGGTCGACGGCATGGCCGATATGGACGCCGTGACCAAGGAAATCGAGACTGTTTTGCGGGGAAACAAGGGCTGTGACCGCCTGAATCCCCCGAAAATGGGCTGAAAAAGCCCCCAAAAGGGGCAGGGTGGCAAAAAACCGTCATTTTTTACCTGAAATTAGGTAAATATCGTGTTGACGTTTTTTTCTCGCGAATTATAATGCGCGAGCTTTGCCCATAGAGGGCAGAGGCCGTTTTTTATATATCTAAACCAGGAGACAAAGCGTGGCACGTATAGAAGGTGTCAATATTCCCACCGAAAAAGTCGTCGGCATTGCGCTGACCTACATCCATGGCATCGGCCGCCCGAGCGCGATCAAGATTTTGGAAGCCGCCAATGTTGCCTGGCACACGCGTGTGAATGCATTGACGGAAGACGAACTGAACCGCATTCGCGACGAAATCAAAGCCAACTACAAGGTGGAAGGTGAACTGCGCCGCGATGTGGCCATGACGATCAAGCGCCTGATGGATCTGGGCTGCTATCGTGGTCTGCGTCATCGCAAAGGTCTGCCGGTTCGTGGCCAGCGCACGAAAACCAACGCGCGTACGCGCAAAGGTCCGCGCAAGACCATCGCTGGTAAGAAAATGGCGACCAAGAAATAATCAACAGTGGATCTTGAATAATGGCAAAAGCACAAAAAGACGACAAAGTCCGCGTCCGCAAGAAGGAGAAGAAAAACATCTCCGCGGGTGTGGCGCACGTCAACTCGACGTTCAACAACACCATCGTGACCATTTCCGATGCGCAGGGCAATACCATCTCCTGGTCTTCTGCCGGTCACCTGGGTTTCAAAGGCTCCCGTAAATCCACGCCCTATGCGGCGCAGGTAACGGCTGAAGATGCCGGCAAAAAAGCAAAAGAACACGGCATGAAGTCTCTCGAAGTGTTGGTGAAAGGTCCGGGTTCGGGTCGCGAATCCGCGCTGCGCGCCCTGCAGGCCGTCGGTTTCGGCATTACGTCCATCCAGGACATCACGCCGGTGCCGCACAACGGCTGCCGTCCGCGCAAACGCCGCCGGGTATAAAATACGAAATCGGTCGCGCGCCGGGTGTTTTACAGCACCTCTGGCGCGCACCGGTTTTTTGACGAACGACTTCTTGTTTCATTCATTCAGGCAAAAAGAGGCGCACCTTGATACAGAAAAACTGGCAAGAGCTTATCAAACCGAACCGCGTTGACGTAAGCACCAAAAAAGATCCCAACCGCTTCGGTACGATCGTTGTTGAACCGCTGGAGCGTGGCTATGGCCTGACGCTGGGTAACGCGCTGCGCCGCGTTCTGCTGTCCTCCCTGCAAGGGGCGGCGGTGACCGCCATCCGCATCGACGGCGTGCTGCACGAGTTCTCCTCCGTTCCCGGCGTGCGCGAAGACGTGACCGACATCGTCCTGAACATCAAGAACCTGTCCATCCGCATGCATGCGGAAGGCACGAAAAAACTGCGCCTGAACGCGGAAGGTCCCTGCGAAGTGACCGCCGGCATGATCGAGCAAACGGCTGACGTTGAAATCGTCAACCCCGACCTCGTCATCTGCACGCTGGGCGACAAGGTGAAACTGGGTATGGAACTGACGGTTTCCACCGGCAAGGGCTATCGCCCCGCCGCGCAAAACCGCCACGAAGACGCCCCCATCGGCATCATTCCGGTGGACAGCATCTTCTCCCCGATCCGCAAGGTATCCTACAAAGTGGAAGATACCCGCGTCGGCCAGATCACCGACTACGATAAACTGACGCTGGAAGTCGAAAGCAACGGCACCGTCCGTCCGGAAGACGCCGTGGCCTATGCGGCGCGCATTCTGCAAGACCAGCTGCAGGCTTTCGTCAACTTCCAGGAGCCGACGGCTGTTGCACAGGAAGAAGCAAAAGACGAACTGCCCTTCAGCCGCCATCTGCTGCGCAAAGTGGAAGAGCTGGAGCTTTCCGTCCGTTCCGCGAACTGCCTCAAGAACGACAACATCGTTTACATCGGCGATCTGGTGCAAAAGACCGAAGCCGATATGCTGCGCACGCCGAACTTCGGCCGCAAGTCGCTGAACGAGATCAAGGAAGTTCTGACGAACATGGGTCTGCATCTCGGCATGAAGGTCGAGGGCTGGCCGCCGGAAAACATCGAAGAGCTGGCGAAAAAGCTCGAAGAGCCGTTTTAACCGGTACTGATTTTTTGGTACTACCCCGCATTGTGCGGGTGGGGATTGTCCCCGCGGCATGATTACTGGCGATACCCGCAACCGGATCATGTCAACTCAATCCGCTTCATGCGTGAGGCGATAACGTAAGAAGGAGAGCGCAGCTATGCGTCACCAGAATGCAGGCCGTAAACTCGGCAAAAAAACCCAACACCGTCGCGCCATGTTCGCAAATATGGCAGCTGCGCTGATCAAACACGAGCAGATTTCCACCACCCTGCCGAAAGCGAAAGAGCTGAGATCTTTCGTCGATCGCCTGATCACCCTCGGCAAAAAAGGCGGTCTTGCCAACCGTCGTCTGGCGATGTCCCGCCTGCGCGACGAAACGCAAGTCCAGAAACTGTTCGATATCCTCGGCAAGCGTTATCAGGACCGCGCCGGCGGTTACACCCGCGTGCTGAAAGCCGGTTTCCGCTATGGCGACAACGCGCCCATGGCGATTATCGAGCTGGTGGACCGCGATCGCAGCGCCAAGGGCAAAGACAGCGGCCCCGTTGTGGTCGATGAAGAAGTTGCCGAAGCGCCCGCTGAAAAGCCGGCGAAAAAGAAAGCCGCCCCGAAGAAAAAAGCGGCTGCCGGCTAATCTTCAGCCAACCGGAAATTTTCAGGAAAAGGGGCGGTTTATTCCGCCCCTTTTTCGTGGCCTTCAGTCGGGGGTGGGGAGATTTGAGTGCTTCCCCCAAAACCCCCTCAGCGGCCCTTAAAACGGGCGGAAAGGGCCTTTGGGGGCCCTTAGGGGGTATAGGGGTTATATAGGGGTTATGCGCGGAGGGCCGATCTGACGCGATACATCCTGTGGCCGACTGCCCGCGTGAAACGGTAGGGCAAAGCCTGTATCGGGGCGGCCATATCCCGAAAAAACACCCCAAGCTGGAAAGGCAGGGGCAAAAGGACTATTCTCAAAATTCCGGAGTACAAGGAGGATTGTGATGACAAGACCATACCGGATGATCGCGCTTTTGATGGCTGCGCTCTGGATGTTTGCGGCCGCACCCGCCTTTGCGCAGCTGGAGGGTGTCCCCGCCGGCAAACAGGCCATTCGCCAGAGCTTTGCCCCGCTGGTCAAAAAAACCAGCCCCGCCGTCGTCAACATCTATGCCAAGCGCGTGGTGCGCCAGCGCTTCGTCAGCCCGTTTTTCAACGATCCGTTCTTCAACCATTTCTTCGGCATGCCGGGCTTTGGCGGGCAGGTGCGGGAGCGCGTGGAAAGCGCTCTTGGCTCCGGCGTCATCGTCGATGCCAAGGGGCTGATCGCCACCAATACCCACGTTATTCAGGGCGCGGTCGAAATCCGCGTTGTCACGGCGGACGGGCGCGAATTTGACGCCGAAAAAGTGCTGGTGGACGAGCGCACGGATCTGGCGGTTTTGAAAATCAATGCCGCAGGCGAGAGCTTGCCCTATCTGCAACTCGCGGACAGCGACGCGCTGGAGGTGGGCGATCTGGTGCTGGCCATCGGCAACCCCTTCGGGATCGGCCAGACCGTCACCAGCGGCATTGTTTCCGGCCTTGCCCGCACGGGTGTGGGGCCGACGGATTACCGCTATTTCATCCAGACCGATGCCGCCATCAACCCCGGTAACTCCGGCGGCGCGCTGGTGGATGTGGACGGCAAGCTGATCGGCATCAATACCATGATCTTTTCGCGCGACGGAGGCTCGCTCGGCATCGGTTTTGCCATTCCGTCGAACATGGTGGCCACGGTCATCAATGCCTCGCGCGCGGGCGGCGGACGCATTGTGCGGCCGTGGACGGGCGTGAATGCGCAGGCCGTCACGCCGGAGCTTCTGGAAGGCCTCGGCCTTAACCGCGCGCGCGGCGCGCTCATCACCCGCGTGCATCCGAAAAGCCCTGCCGATGCCGCGGGCCTGAAGGCGGGCGATGTGGTCATCAGCGTCAACGGGCATGATATTCAGGACCCCGACGCCATGCAGTTCCGCATGGCCACGGCGCCCATCGGCACGAATGTGCATTTGATGGTGCTGCGCGCGGGCAAATCCTTCCCCGTGACGATGAAGGCCGAAGCGCCGCCCGAAATCCCGCCGCGCCAGACGTACAAGATCGACGGCAACAGCCCGCTTGCCGGCGCGACGGTGGAGAATATTTCTCCCGCCGTTGCCGATGAAATCGGCCTGCCGTTTGAGGAAACGGGCATTGCCGTCACGCGCGTGGAAGGCGGCAGTCCCGCCGCGCGTCTCGGCCTGCAAACCGGCGATATCATTCAGCAGGTGAACGGCGCGCCGACGCCCGCCGTGCTGGAGCTGAAAACCGCCCTTGGCGCGAGCAAGAAAATCCGCCGCTGGCAAATCGTCATCAAGCGCGGCGCGCAATTGATGAACCTGATGATTACCCTGTGAGCATGAAAGCATGAACAACCTGTTTGACGCCGCCATCACACCGGAAGAGGGACGCAACGCCCCGCGCCCTCTGGCGGATCTTCTGCGCCCGCAGGCGCTGGAGGATGTCGTCGGGCAGGATCATCTGATTCATGACGAGGACGGCGCGCTTGCCCGCATCGTGCGCACGGGGAAAATTTCCTCCCTCATCTTCTGGGGGCCGCCGGGCTGCGGCAAAACGACGCTGGCCAAGCTGCTGGCGCAATATACCGATTTGCATTTCGAGGCGATTTCCGCCGTCTTTTCCGGTGTGGCCGATTTGCGCAAGGTGTTCGATTCCGCGTTGCACCGCCGCCGCATGGGGCGGGGGACGCTGCTGTTTGTGGATGAAATCCACCGTTTCAACAAATCCCAGCAGGATGCCTTTTTGCCTTATGTGGAGGACGGCACGATCACGCTGGTCGGCGCGACGACGGAAAACCCGTCGTTTGAATTGAACGCCGCTTTGCTGTCGCGCTGTCAGGTGCTGGTGCTGAACCGGCTGGACGACAAGGCGCTGGAAACCTTGCTGCAACGTGCCGAGAAAAACATGAACCGCCCGCTGCCCCTGATGCCGGAGGCGCGCGCGGCGCTGGTCAATATGGCCGATGGCGACGGGCGCTATCTGCTGGGCCTTGCAGAACAGGTTTTTCAGGTGCAGAAAAAAGGCGCGCTGGATGTGGCGGCGCTGACCAAACTCGTGCAAAAACGCGCGCCGCTCTATGACAAAAAAGACGACAGCCATTACAACCTGATCAGCGCGTTGCATAAATCCGTGCGCGGATCGGATGCCGATGCGGCGCTTTACTGGTTCTCCCGCATGCTGGACGGCGGAGAGGACCCGCGCTATATCGCCCGCCGCATGGTGCGCATGGCGGTGGAGGATATCGGCCTTGCCGATCCGCAGGCGCTCCAGATGGCGCTGGCGGCATGGGAGACGTATGAGCGTCTCGGCAGTCCGGAAGGAGAGCTCGCGCTTGCGCAGGCGCTGGTTTATCTGGCCACCGCGCCCAAATCCAATGCGGCCTATGTCGCCTATAAGGCGGCGCGGGGCGCGGCGGCGGAAACAGGCTCCCTCATGCCGCCGAAGCATATTCTGAACGCGCCGACCAAGCTGATGAAAAACATCGGCTACGGCAAGGATTACCATTACGACCACGATACGGCGGAAGGTTTTTCGGGGCAAAATTATTTCCCCGACGAGATGCCGCGCCGCCGTTTTTACCAGCCGGTGGAGCGCGGGTTCGAGCGGGAAGTCAAAAAGCGTATTGATTACTGGGATAAACGCCGCGCCGAAAAATCCCGCACGGAGGAAGAGGAATGAAAGTCCTGCTGGCTGTTTTTTTCGGCGGCGGGGCGGGCGCGCTTGCGCGCCATTTCACGGCGCTGGCAGGTTTGCGGCTGCTGGGGGAGGGATTTCCCTACGGCACGCTTTGCGTCAACGTGCTGGGTTCCCTGTTGATCGGGATCATCATGGAAGGATCGGCGCTGAAATGGGATCTGCCGCCGGATATGCGCGCGCTGCTGGTAACGGGCTTTCTGGGCGGATTTACGACCTTTTCGGCCTTTTCGCTGGATTTTTTCAAGCTCTGGCACACGGCGGGGGCATCATCGGCGGTGATCTATGCCGCGGGCTCTGTTATATTGTCGCTGCTGGCGGTTTTTGCCGGTGCTTTCCTGATGCGCGGGGTCATGGCCTGAATGTCCGATTACAATAACCAGATTACCATCGATGCCACCGATGACGGCCAGCGGCTTGACCGCTTCTTGAAAAAACACTTCCCCGAGGTGACGTTCGGCGATGTGCAAAAGGCGCTGCGCACGGGGCAGGTGCGGCTGGACGGCAAACGCGTCAAGGGGGATGCCCGCATGGCGGAGGGGCAGGTGTTGCGCCTGCCGCCACAATGGACCATGCCGCGCGACGGGCGGGAAAAAACCGTTTCTTCCAAAGATGCGGATTTCATGCGCTCCCTTGTCATCTATCAGGACAAGGACCTGATCGCCATCAACAAACCGGCGGGCATTGCCTCGCAGGGCGGCTCGAAGGTCGGGCGGAATATCGACGATCTGTCGCTGGCGCTGGCCGTGGACGGCCACAAGCCGCATCTGGTGCATCGTCTTGATAAAGACACCACGGGCGTCATGCTGCTGGCGCGCAATCCCAAAACGGCGCGGCTGCTGGGCGAGATGTTCAAGGGGCGGGATATCCGCAAATATTACTGGGCCATTACCGTGCCTGCGCCGGAAATGTATCAGGGCAAGGTCTTGAGCGCGCTGGCCAAAACCGGACGCGCAGGCGAGGAACGCGTCGCCGCCGTGGCGGATGACGAAGGTCGCATGGCGCTGACCTATTACAACGTCATGGAAGCGGCGGGGCGCAAGCTGGCCTGGGTGGCTTTCTGGCCGCGCACGGGCCGCACGCACCAGATCCGCGTGCATGCGGCGCAAATGGGCTGCCCGTTGCTGGGCGATTTCAAATACGATGAAACGCAGGAATTGCTACAGGAAAACCCCGACCTGCCGCATGTTTTGCATCTGCATGCGCGACGGCTGATTTTGCCGCATCCGGTGACGGGGAAAAAGCTCGACATCACCGCGCCGCTCGGCCCCGAGATGCAAAAAACATTCAAGTATTTCGGCTTTTCCGTGAACGACAAATCCGATCCTTTCGAGGACCTTGACTGATGCCTGTGAAGCGTTTTTACAAAGCGGCGGCGGCCGGTACCGCGCCCGGCGGTTATACCGTGCGCCTGGACGGCAAAAACATCAAAACGCCGCTGCAACGCCCTCTGGTCGTGCCGACCGCCGCGCTGGCGGCGGCGCTGGCGGCGGAATGGGAGGCGCAGACGGATGACATCCGGCCCCATGCCATGCCGCTGAACCAGCTGGTCAATACCATGATCGACAAGGCAACCGGCCACGAACGCCCTGCCATGAATGCGGAAGTGGTGAAATACGCAGGCTCCGACCTTGTGTGCTATTTCGCAACGCATCCCGCCGATCTTGTCGCGCGGCAGGAAGCGCTCTGGCATCCGCTGCTGGGCTGGCTTTCGGATGAATACGGCATCCGCCTTGAAACCGCGCAGGGCATCCAATACGTCAACCAGCCGGAAGCCGACATGGCCGCGGTCAAGGCGCGGGTGGAGGCGTTATCGCCCGCCGATTTCACCGTTGTGCAGGCGGTGACGGGGCTGACAGGCTCGGCCGTGATTGCGCTTGCCGTGGCGGCGGGGCGATTGGGCGCAGAACAGGCCTATGCGGCGGCGGGCGTGGATGAAATCTACCAGCTGGAAAAATGGGGCGAGGATAAAATCGCCCGCGACCGGCTCAACCGCATGCTGCGGGAGCTGGAAACCGTCGAAAAATTCCGTTTTTTAATGCAGGGCGGCAATTAAAGCCAGCTGTTGACCGAAGCCACGGGCTGCTGTTTGCGCAAGAAGAAAAGCCCGCGCAGCATGCGCCACGCCCACCAGGCTGAAAAAAAAGCGGTGGAAACCAGCATCATGCGGTTCATCAGATCGGCATTGCTTTCATACATCAGGCTCATCAGATAGAGGCGGTTTTTCTCGCCCTCCCATGCCGCATCCGCCATTTTGGTCAGATCGGCATTGGACAGGAAATAGGCGGTGCCGAGGACGGTCAGGATCGGCAGATAGACCGCGCCGCCGATCCAGAAACTGCGGATCATCCAGTGGAAATGGGTTTCGAACAGTGTGCCCTTCAGCTCCGCGCGCTTGATGTAGGCGTAAACCGTGATGCACAGCACCGCCGCCATGCCGAAGGCGGAGATATAAACGCTGAACTGCGACAGGGCGGCAAGGATGTTGCCGATATAAAGCGCGGCGCAAATCCGGGTCAGATCCTTGATGTCGATTTGTTCGGTTGCGGTCATTATCGTCTTCCAAAAAGTTTTTCGATGTCGCTGAGTTTCAGTTCCACATAGGTCGGGCGGCCGTGGTTGCACTGGCCCGCATGCGGCGTTTGCTCCATCTGGCGGAGCAGGGCGTTCATTTCCTCTGCCGTCAGACGGCGGCCGGAGCGGACGGAGCCGTGGCAGGCCATGGTGGCGCAGACTTCTTCCAGCTTTTCCTTCAGGCTGTGCGCTTCGCCATAGGCCGCGATTTCATCGGCCAGATCGTGCAGCATTTGCGGAATGTCCAGCTTGCCGAGCAGTGCAGGCACTTCCTGCACAACAACGGCACTGCCGCCGAAACTGTCGATGGCAAGGCCCAGCTCGGCCAGTTCTTCCTGCCGTTGCAGCAGGCGCTCCGCCGATTTGTCGTCCATTTCGACGACTTCGGGCAGAAGCAGGGCTTGACGCTTGATGCCGCCCTCGGCCAGCGCCTTTTTCATTTTTTCGTACACAAGGCGTTCATGCGCGGCGTGCTGGTCCACCAGCACAAGGCCGTCCCTCGTTTGCGCCACGATGTAGTTTTCATGGATCTGTGCGCAGGCGGCGCCGAGCGGGTGTTCCGCCGCTTCCGGCGCGGGCGGCATATCCGGCACGCTGTGCAGGCGGGCGGAGGGGGCAACATCCATGCCCGGCAGGCTTTCGGCGGCGGCGGTTTGCGCCGCGCCATAGGCGCTGCCGGTATAGGCCGCGCCTGCCAGCCCTTTCAGGTTTTTGTAAGCCGGCTGGTACTGGTTGTATTCGCCGTTCCATGCGGGGGCGGCGCTTGCCGTTTGCGGCGTCTGAAAGGATTGCAGCGTCCTGTCGGCCACGGTGGTGGAGGCGCGATGCCCCGCCGCCGCCAGCGCATGTTTCAGCCCGCCGACGATCAGCCCGCGCACCAGCGCGTTGTCCTGAAAACGCACCTCTGCCTTGGCGGGATGCACGTTGACATCGACCATATCGGGCGGCAGGTTCAGGAACAGACAGAGCATGGGATGGCGGCCCTGCGCCAGAAAATCGGCGTAGGCGCCGCGTACCGCGCCGATGATCAGCTTGTCGCGCACGGGGCGGCCGTTGACGAAGAAATACTGGTGCTGGTTCGTGCCGCGGTTCAGCGTCGGCAGGCCCGCATAGCCGCCGAGCGACAGGGACTCGCGTTCCGCATTCAGTAACAGGGCGTTTTCGGCAAATTCGCGCCCCATGATCTGGCGCAGGCGTTCCAGCCGCCGCGCATCGCCGTCCAGCATGGGCGGCGCAGGCAGGTCGAGCAGGCTGCGCTCGTCGCTGACAAGGCTGAAATGGATATCGGGATAGGCCATTGCCAGATGTTCCAGCGTGTCGCGCACGTTTTGCGTTTCGGTGCGCGGCGTTTTCAAAAACTTCAGCCGCGCGGGCGTGGCGTAGAAAAGATCGCGCACCTCCACCTTTGTGCCTTGCGACAGGGCGGCGGGGATGACGGCATGTTTCTTGCCCGCATCCACGGTGATGCTGGCCGCGCCCGCCGCAGGGTCTTTTTTCGGGCGGCTGGTAATGGTCAGGCGGCTGACCGCGCCGATGGAGGGCAGGGCTTCCCCGCGAAAACCGAGAGAGGCGATATGCACCAGATCGTCATCGGGCAGTTTGGATGTCGCATGGCGGTCCACGGCGATGGCCAGTTCATCCGCCGTCATGCCCATGCCGTCATCGGTCACGGCGATCAGGCTTGCGCCGCCGTCGCGGATGACAACCTCGATCCGCGTGGCGCCCGCATCAATGGCGTTTTCCACCAGTTCTTTGACGGCGGCGGCGGGGCGCTCGATCACCTCGCCGGCGGCAATCTGGTTGATCAGCGTATCTGGCAAATGACGAATGGACATGCTTCTTTATAGCCCATCAGCCGCAGGGCCGAAAGAGCCGTCTCGGGAAAAATATAGACATAATCAGGCGGTTTTTTTACCCAGCGGGCGGTATTTGCAGCTGAAGGTAAAAGGGGCGGGGCTCTTCGTTGCTTCCAGATGGATATGCAGCGATTTTTCAGCGGCAAGGGCGGAGATATTCACCATCCGCTCCACGTCATAGGTGTAATCCTCGTGCCGTGATGCCCAGCCGTGGACGGTTTTCAGCGCCTTGACCTTCGCCTTGGATTCCGTCGGCGCGACGACGAAAATGTTTTTGTGCAGTTCCTGAAATTCCGCCGGGTCATAACCGCCGAGATTCACGAAAAACAGCTTTTCCTCAACCCCCTCCTGCGGGCGGTCGCGCAGGGTGATGTTGTATCCGTCCGCGCAGGTCAGCTCGCCCCAGCAGTCGATATGCAGGCTTTCAGGCGTGCCCCACCAGTCGCGCCGCAGATCGTCATAGGTATCTTCGATGGTTTCTGCGATGACGAAACGGACGTCATGCAGCTCGATCATCGATGTGGCGGTCGAACCGCCGATGTAAAGGGCAAAAAGCTTCATGACGTTTTTACGTTTTGTTTTTGCGCGGCTATGCGTCCTGCGGGGCTTTGCCATCGTCAAACAGCGCGTCTTCCAAAAGGGCGTTGTCGAATTTGACGTTATGCAGGTTTGCGCCGCGGAAATCGGCTTTGCGCAGGTCGCAATCGCTGAAATCGGCGGCGGTCAGATCCGCGTCGGTAAAGACGGCTTCCATCATCCGCGCGCCGCGGAAATCGGCATGACGCAGCCAGGCGTTGTCGAAACGGCAGGGCAGGTGATAATGCCCTTCGCCGTCGCGGCGGCGGATGGCCAGCGGGTTGAAATCCGCTTCGCGCAGAACGGCGCGGTTGAACAAACAGCCGCGGAAACGGCTGCCGCGCAAATCCGCCTTGTTCAGCTGGCATTTGCGGAAGTCGGAAGCGTCCAGATTGGCGCCCTGCATTTCAATGCCGCGCAGGTCCATTTCGGCAAAGGTGGATTTATTGGCGCGGATCGCGGTCAGGCGCTTGGCGGACAGATTGACGCCGCGGCGCATGTCCACGGTATCCAGCGTCAGCTGCACGCCCTGGCGGCCGCCGGTGGCGACCCATTGCATGTGTTTCAGCACCAGTTCGTCCAGCGTCAGATCCATTTCGGCGATATCCTCGCCCACGGTTTCGCCGGTCAGCGTCAGGGTGAAATTCGCGCCGCTCTGGTCCGTGCCCTCCATATTCGCGCCGGTCAGCACGGCAAAGGAGAAATCGGCGTTTTGCAGGTTGGCGCTCTTGAAATCGGCGTTCGACATATCCGCGCCGCGCAGCACTGCGCCTTTCAGGTTCGCGCCCTGCAAATTGGCGTTTTGCAAAATGGCATCGCTGAAATCGGCGCTGACGGCATTCGCGCCCGTCAGGATGGCGTCGGTCAGGTCGCTGCCCGTGAACTGGACGATGCCCGCTTCGGAGGCTTCGCTGTACTGGCCGTTTTCCTTGTTGATCTTGCGCTTCAGGATCGTCCGCCCCTCGCGCAGGTCCGCGCCGGAAAGGTCGGCTTTTTTCAAATCGGCTTCATCTACATCCGCGCCGCGCAGATCGGCGCGCACGAGTTTGCAGTTATGCAGCTTCGCGCCCTTCAGGTCGCAGCCGAAAAGCGTGGCGCTTTCAAACGACGCATTGGTCAGGTCCGCGCCGGCCATGATGCAGCCCGTGAAATCGGATTGCGACAGGTTCTGGCCGACGAAGGACAGGCCGCTGAGGTTCATGTCGCGCACCACGGCGCGCGCGCCGCCGGGGCGGGCGACCAGAAACATCTGGTGCTTGCGGATGATGTCGTTCAGTTCCGCCTGCGTCATTTTTTTCAGCTCAAAGTTTTCATCCATCGGCGGCATGCAAGACGTCCTCATGATACCGTTATGCCCCGCAGGGTACGATGCGGGCGGGGCGCTGTTATGCGATATATTAAGTCTATGATAATTTATGCGTTTTTAAAAAGCCTTAATGCGGGTAAACCGCCGGCTTACGCAGCCTTATGGGAAGATTTCTGCGGCACGTAGCCCGAAGGCACCACGCGGGAGGCAGGCTCGGTGTGATACGTCTGGTCGTCGAAGAAAAGATCGGCACCGATGGCGGCCAGCACATCGACTTTCTGGTATTTGTGGCCTTCCTGCGAGGAGCGGCCGATCATATAGGCGCCGTCCACGATCTGCCCCCATTCGATCAGCGTATTCATAGGGCGGATTTGCGCCTGACCGCTGCGCATGGTGACGAGCGAGGTTTCGATGGGGCAGGAATCCTTGGGGAAGGTCGCCTTCAGGGCCTCGATGACGAAAAGCACCTTGGCAAAGGGACCTTCGGGCATGGGGGTATGGGCGTTTTCCGTTTCGAATTTCATGAAGCCGAGCAACCCTTCCTTCTGGAAGATCATTTCGGACTCCCCGCCGAACAGCACCTGATCGCCGTCAAAGGCGAAATGCACCTTGCCGTTCTTGCCGTCCTTGGTTGCGGGCTCGGTCGGCGGGTCGTGCAGGATGGAGGCGGCGATATCGCCGTCCACCGCGCGTTGCACATCGTCCGCATGGCGGGAAAGGAAAAGGTCGATGCCGTAGGCATTCAGCAGGCTGGCCTGCACCGGCTGCCCGCCCGTCAGCGCAATGCGCGGAATGTCGAGGCGGTGGTAATCCAGTGAATAACGCGCGCGGATGCCAGTTTCGATGTTGTTGCGGGAAATCAGGGCGACTTCCACCCGCGGCTTTTCGCCGGGGGTATTGATGGCCAGCAGTTTCTGGATGACGTGAAAGGCCGTACCGGGCTTCATCGGCGCCTGACGGCGTTCCAGTTGCAGGCGGCGATAGGCATCGATGCCGTCGTTGACATAGACGTCATGCTCTTCCCGAAGATCGAAAAGGGCGGAGGTTGAAATGCCGATCGTCAGCGGTTTGAACAAGCTCGTCATACGGTCCGTCATCTTGCGTTACCTTGGCCAAAATTGCCATAAGGACAATACTGGACATGTCCCTGTTTTAACCTATTTCTTTCCAAAGAAAAAGTATCCGCGAGGCCGTTTTCGCTTTTTGAACAGGTTTAATTTGGCGGTTTTGGGCTTTTCGGGTAATTTTATAATCAGAAAAACGCGTATTTTGCGCAAAAACGGGAAAAACAGGCCGAAAAATGACCGTACTGACTGCCGAAAGCCTTGCCGATCTGATCCGCCGCGGCATCCCCGATGCCGCCGTGGCGGCGCAGGATCTGCGCGGGGACGGGGCGCATTTTTCGGTGACTGTGGAGGCCGCAACATTCAAGGGCCTGTCCCGTATCGAACAGCACCGCAAGGTGTATCAGGCGCTGGCAGGGCATGTCGATGACGGCAGCCTGCACGCCATCCAGATCAAAACGGCAGTGCCGGATTCCGCCGCATGACAGAAAAAGAAGGAAAAAACATCATGCTTTTCGACGAAAACGAAGCCATTTTCGAACGCATCCGTCAAGATCTCGCCCAGCATGACGTGGTGCTGTATATGAAAGGCTCCGCCGCTTTCCCGCAATGCGGTTTTTCCGCAGCGGTGGTGCAGATTCTGGACAGCCTCGGCGTGCCGTTCAAAAGCTTTGACGTGCTGGCCGACAACAGCCTGCGTCAGGGCGTGAAGGAATTTACCAACTGGCCGACCGTGCCGCAGCTTTACGTGCGCGGCGAATTCATCGGCGGCTGCGATATCGTGCGGGAGATGTACGGCTCCGGCGAATTGCAAAAACTGCTGAAGGAGCAGGGGCTGCTCGGCGACTGATTACTTTTATTTGCCTTGCGGCTGCGCGCGCAGCTTCGTGCGCAGCATGACCAGATAAAGCAGCACGAAATAATACACGTAAAATTCGTTTACTTCCGCCGCGCGGTCGTAAATCGTGACGATGCCTGCCTTGTGGATCGTCTTGCTCAAACGCGACAGGACAACCAGCGTGGAAACCCAGAACAGCGCGGCTTCAGGATAAATGACGGCAAAGCGTTCCGGCAGCAGTTTCGGCCTGTATTTGCGCAGCAGGGGAATGACGATGCCGCCCACAATGACACCGATGGTCAAAAGCTGGCGCGGTTTCTGATCCAGCCAGTGCGAGGTATTGTGCAGGTTGGTTTCGTTCTGGTCGTTCAGCTGCGCCCAAAGCTCCGGCGTATTCCATTTCAGCAGATGCTGGCCGTAGCTGATTTCCTCCAGCCCGATATAAAGGCTGCCCAGCACGGCGATCATTACCCATGCGAAGAGCAGCTTGTCCCCGCCGCAATGGCGCAGGCAGGCAAGGCCCACACCGGCGGCGGCAAAGGCGACCAGCGCCTGCAGGCTTTCCAGCAATCCGTTTTCGACATAGAGGAACTGGCGCTGTTCGGGCGGCAGCACGGCATTCAGCACGGCCACCACCACGGCAAGCGCCCAGGGAAACCAGAACCACCAGACAGGTTTCAGGGAATATGTGTCACGCGGCAAGATCATAGCCCGCGGATCCTATTCCACCGTCACGCTCTTGGCAAGGTTTCTCGGCTGGTCCACATCCGTGCCTTTGATGACGGCGGTGTGATAGGCCAGCAGTTGCACGGGGATGGTGTAAAGGATCGGGGCGACGAAGGGATCGACCTCCGGAATCTCGATGCACCATGTGGCGGTATCTTTAAGTTTTTCAATGCCTTGACGGTCGGAAAGCAAAAGCACCTTGCCGCCGCGGGCGATGACTTCCTGCGCGTTTGAGGCCGATTTTTCAAACAGGCTGTCATGCGGCGCGACGACGATGACGGGCACGTTTTCATCGATCAGCGCGATGGGGCCGTGCTTCATTTCGCCGGAGGCATAACCCTCCGCATGGATATAGGAAATTTCCTTCAGCTTCAGCGCGCCTTCGAGCGCGATGGGATAGCCCGTGCCGCGGCCGAGATAAAGCACGTCGCGCGCCTCGGCAATATCCTTGGCGACCTGTTGCAGTTTTTTGTCATGGCCCAGAAGCTCTGCCACGCGTGCGGGCACTTCGCGCAGGGCATCGGTCATCTGCTTTTCACGCTCATCGCTGATCGCGCCGTTTTTATGGGCGAGGGCGACGGTAAGGCAGGCGAGCGTCGTCAGCTGCGTCGTGAAAGCCTTGGTGGAGGCAACGCCGATTTCGGGGCCGGCCAGCGTGCGCAGCACGTTGTCGCTTTCCCGCTCGATCGTGCTTTCGATGGTATTGAGGATGGAGGTAATGCTCTGCCCCTGGCGCTTGGCATAGCGCAGGGCTTCCAGCGTATCCAGCGTTTCTCCCGACTGGGAAATGAAAATCGCCGCGCCGTCCTTGGGCATCGGCGCCTCGCGGTAGCGGAATTCGGAGGCAATGTCGGCTTCCACCGGAATGCGGGCGATTTGCTCCAGCCAGTATTTGGCGACCATGCCCGCATAAAACGCCGTGCCGCAGGCGGAAATGGTGATGCGCGGCGCATGGGCCATTTTCAGGATATCCTCGGGCAGGGAGATATGGCCCGTGGCGGGGTTGATGAAGGTATTCAGCGTTTCGCCGATGACGGCGGGCTGTTCGTTGATTTCCTTCAGCATGAAGTGGCGATAGCTGCCTTTGCCCATCAGCGCGCCGGATTGCGCGGTGACGCGGATTTCGCGCTCCACCTTCTTGCCGTTGCCGTCGCGGATCGTCGCGCCGCTGCGGCTGACCTCCACGCGGTCGCCGTCTTCAAGGAAGCAGATTTTATCGGTCAGGGGCGCAAGCGCGTAGGAATCCGATGCCAGATACATTTCCCCCTTGCCGTAGCCGATGGCCAGCGGCGTGCCGAAACGCGCGCCGATCATCAAATCCTCCTCGCCCGTAAAAATCATGGCGAGGGAGAAAGCCCCGCGCAGGCGCTTTAGCGATTCATCGACAGCGTTTTGCGGCGTCATGCCCTGACGCAGGTAATAGGTGACCAGATGCGCAATGACTTCGGTATCCGTATCGGATTCAAAACGGAACTGGGATTGCTCCAACTCGGCCTTCAGCTCCTGATAGTTCTCGATGATGCCGTTATGCACCACGGCAACATCTTCGGTGATATGCGGGTGGGCGTTTTTCTCCACCGCATTGCCGTGCGTCGCCCAGCGCGTATGGCCGATGCCGATGGCGCCGCCCAGCGGCTCCTTTTGCAGCTTTTCGGCAAGGTTGACGAGCTTGCCTTCCGCGCGGCGGCGGTCGAGTTTGCCGTTTTGCAACGTCGCAATCCCCGCGCTGTCATAGCCGCGGTATTCCAGACGCTTCAACCCGTCCACCAACAGGGGGGCGACGTCTTTGTCCTTGCTCAGAATGCCTACGATACCACACATGATTTTTTGTCCTTGTTGCCTGTTCTGTTTTTGGTTAACTGAAAATTTTTACGATAAATGCAGCGCAAAAGACAGCAGATAGGGAAAGGCCGCCACTAAATGCGCAATTACGAATATCTAAGCGAATGAAATGATAAGTAACTTTCAATGGAAAATAGTACACTGCAATCCATGTCCATCCGAGAATTATTGTCGAAAACATTGTTAAGGGATTTTTCTTATTGCTTATAAAGGATCCCGGGAATTTGCTTTCAAGAAGCAAGACAACAATGGAAAGCGGTATGCAGGCAGCCAACACAGCTTGTGCTCTTGGCTGTTTAATCTGCGCAATGTATTCTTTAAACGTCATTGTCTTTCCGAGATATTGACAAGTTTTTCTTGCTCATTTTTCTAATTTCCAACCCAGCCAATAAATGTGTTCAGGGCAATTATTGTACCAAGCGAGACGATCCAGAGTAATCCTCTGAAGGCGCTGTTTCGGATGTTGCCCATAGCAATATCAAAAAACATCCACGCCGGTAATAATAAAAATCCCAGTAGAGCCCAAAGCCATACGCCGACTAGAATTTGCGTAAAAGCGAAAGCCGCCGCCTTATTGCCCGTGATGAAATCCAGAGACTTCAATATAGGCGGCAGTGCAATTAGCTGAGCGACAAGTATGGCCAAGGCAAAAGAATCTTTTAGCTTTATCCATTTAATGTCGGCAAAATACTCCTTCACGCTCATTTCTTTTGCGCTTTTTCTTTCATCTTTTTCTGGCGGAACTCCGGCGCCCATCCGTCTTTGGTGATTTGCGGGGCGCGGGTGATGCCAAGGGCATTGTCCGGCACATCCTGCGTGATCGTGCTGCCCGCGCCGACAATCGCGCCCTGACCGATCGTGACAGGCGCGACGAGTGCGGTGTTGGAGCCGATGAAGGCCTCGCTGCCGACCGTCGTTTTGTATTTCAGGAAACCGTCGTAATTGCAGGTGATGGTTCCCGCGCCGATATTGGTTTTATCGCCGATCTCGGCATCGCCAAGGTATGTCAGGTGGTTGGCCTTCGCGCCTTTGCCGAGCGTGGTGTTCTTGGTTTCGACAAAATTGCCGACCTTCGCGCCTTCGCCGATGCGGGAGCCGGGACGCAAGCGCGCATAGGGGCCGATGACGGCGTTTTCGGCAATCGTTGCTCCCTCGATATGGCAGAAGGGCAAAATCTCCACGTTATCCGCCACGGTCACGCCGGGGCCGAAAACGACATGGGGGCCGATGGTGACATCCTGCCCGATCACGGTGTCATGGCTGAAGAAGACACTCTCCGGATCAACAAGCGTTGCGCCGTTCAGCATATGCATGTCGCGCAGGCGTTTTTGCATGGCGCGTTCCAGCGCGGCCAGCTCGATGCGGGTATTCGCGCCGGCAAGCTCTGCTTCGTCCACCTCCACCACATGGGTCTGGCGGTTGTCCTTGCGCGCGATGGGGGGAAGGTCGGTCAGATAATATTCGCCCTGCGCGTTGTCGTTGCCGATTTGCGCGAGCCAGTCGAAAAGTTTTGCGCCGTCTGCCGCGACAATGCCGCCGTTGCAAAGGGTGATGGCTTTTTCCTCCGCCGTCGCATCCTTGAACTCGACGATTTTTTTCAGCGTGCCGTCATCGTCCAGCACCATGCGGCCGTAACGGCCGGGGTCCGCGGGGCGCATGCCGGAGAAAGTAAGGCCGATGGCCGGAAACTGGCGGCGGATATCCACCATGCGCTGCAAGGTGGCGGTGGTGACCAACGGCGTATCGCCGAAAACGATCAGGATGTCGCCGTCAAAACCCGCCAGCGCATCCTTTGCCGCCAGCGCCGCGCCGCCCGTGCCGTTGGGGACGGCCTGTATGGCGGTGCTGTGCGGTTTGACGGCTTCGGCCATTTCCGGCATGTCGGGGCCGATGACGACAACGATCTTGTCGGGGTTCAGGCCTTCGACCGCGGCAATCACATGGCGCACCATCGCGCGCCCGGCCAGCGGGTGCAGCGGTTTGGGCAGCGCCGATTTCATGCGGGTGCCTTTGCCGGCGGCCAGAATAAGGCAAGCGAGTTTTTTGTTCATGGTTTTCAATCCCTTCACCACGTCCCCTGTACCGCGTCAATGAAGCAGAGCAGGGCATGCCGCATCAATTCACAGTTTGTTGCAGCACATTACAACACATGAAGGCGTATCAAAAACGACTTTTTGAGGGCTGATTTTTAATGGTTTTGCGCGTGTATTATTGCTTTTGCGCGCCCGTCAGATGCGCCACGACGGAGCCGTAGCTGCTGGCGATTTCCATACGCACGGGCACCATGGGGCCGTTTTCTTCCAGCTTGGCAAACCAGATGGTCGGCGGTTTGTTGCGCTCTTCCGTATGGTTTTGCACGGCCAGCCAGCCGCGGTTTTTGTCTTTTTTCTTGAAACCGGCCACGGGTTTCACGCGGATGATGCAGCGCAAAGCCTCGCCGCGGAAGGCGGAGTATTTCGATTTGCTCAGCGTATCCTTGCCGTCATCCGTCAGTTCGATGTCAAAGCGGCGCTTGCCGTCGAAAACGGGGAAGGAACCCGCGCATTGGTCGGTCATGCCCGTGTTCTGCATCATTTGCAGCGCGCCCGTCAGCATATCGACGGCATCCCGGGTCAGGTCGGGTTCGAAATCTTTTTTGACGTTGGTTTTATTGTCTTCGCGCGTGACGGCTTTCAGCAATTTGCCCTGCGGGCCGTATTGCATTTCGGTGACTTTTTCGCTTTTTTTCCAGTTGCTGCGCGAGGTATGCAGGGAAGGCAGCGGCGTGCCGTTTTCCGCATGGCCGGAGGTGGCGTAGGTGGCCTCCCACGGGAAGATGCTGCCGATCATGCCCTGCGTTTGCGCCTTCAGCGCCAGATCGTAGGCCTTGGGGTCGAGATCCATGGTCAGTTCGGCGTTCAGCGCTTTGAAGCCGCCCGCATAAACATCGTATTTCAGGCCGAGTTTTTCCGGCGCTTCCACGTCATAGCGCAGGCTGGCCTTTTCGTAGCCCGCACCGGCGGTCTGCGGCATGCAGGCCAGTACAGCAGCGAAGGCCGCGATCAGGGCGGATTTGGTCAAAGCGTGTTTCATTCTTGCGTTCAACGGTGCGGCGGGGGCAATTTTTGCGAACATTTGCTGGCATCCCTTTGCTTGCGGCACATATATCTTTTTAAATGCGTATAGGAACCTTATATAGTTCCTGAATATGGGCAGGACAGTACCAAATTTATGAAAACTCGTCAAGCCCGCAGAACAGGAGAAATCGTTGCAACACAAGCCTTCCTGCCATGCCGTGCCCGAAAGCCGGAAAACCGTGCCCTCCTGTTGTGACACGGGCGAAACCGCCAAACCCCGCGCGGATTACCTGCTGTGGGTGACTTTGATAATTATTTCAGTATCTTACCTTGGGTTTTGGTGCTGGGGCGACCCCGCCCATGCGGCGCATCGGGGCATGCTGCACCATTTCGGCGCCGCCGTCTTTGAATTCATGAACATGATGTGGCCGGGGGTGCTGCTGGGCATCGTCGCGATGGGGTTTTTGAGCCGGATTCCGCGCGATTTTGTCATGAGCCTGATGGGCTCCGGCACGGGGGTGCGGGGCCTCTTCCGCGCGGCGCTGGCGGGGCTGGCGCTGGATTTGTGCAGTCACGGCATTCTCATGGTCGGCGCCAAGCTCTACGAGCGCGGGGTGACGGCGGGGCAATTGATGGCCTTTCTGATCGCCAGCCCGTGGAACTCCTTTTCGCTGACGCTGATCCTGATCTCTCTCATCGGCCTGCCCGCGACGCTCTTGTTCATCGCGCTGTCGATGGCGGTGGGGATGGTGACGGGGATGGTGTTTGATGCGCTGGTCGCGCGCGGCGTTTTGCCGCAAAACCCGCATCACCGCCCCGTGAGCGAAGGTTTCGATTTCTGGGCAGAGGTGAAAAAGGGGCTGAAAAACACCAAATGGTCGCCCGCTTTTTTGGCCGAAACGCTGAAGATCGGCATTCTGGATTCCCGTATGATTTTGCGCTGGCTGTTTTTGGGCGTCATCATTGCGGCGACCTTGCGCGTGGTGCTGTCGCCGGACTTTTTTGAAACATGGTTCGGCCCGTCCTTTGTCGGGCTGATGGTGACGCTGGCGGCGGCGACGGTGATCGAGGTTTGCTCCGAAGGCGCAACGCCGATTGCGGCGGATATCGTCAACCGCGCGGGCGCGCTGGGCAACGGCTTTACCTTCCTGATGGCCGGCGTGGCGACCGATTACACCGAAATCATGGTGCTGCGCGAAACGACCAAATCATGGAAGCTCACGCTCTTCCTGCCCCTGCTGACCGTGCCGCAGGTGCTGGTGATCGGTTATTTGCTGAACGTTTTTGCGGGCTGAGTTTCCGGCCTCGCGCAACCGTCCTTATGCCACCTTCGCCTTTTTCGCGTTGCAGACCGCATCGCTCGCAAACAAATCAATGCGGCGGATGGTGTCTTCGCGTTCGGGGCTGGTGGAAATGACGGCGGCGGGAACGCCGATCAGTTCCTCGATGCGGCGGATATAGGCGCGGGCGTTTTCCGGTAGATCGTCAAACTGGCGCACGCCTGCAAGGTTTGTTTGCCAGCCCGGCATCGTTTCATAAACGGGTTGCAGCTTTGCCTGCAAATCCTGCGCGGCGGGCAGGTAGTCATAGGTTTTGCCGTCCACCGTATAGCCGGTGCAGATCTTGATTTCGGCCAGCGTATCCATGACGTCGAGCTTCATGAGCGCGATGCCCTGAATACCCGCAACCTTGACGGCCTGACGCACCTGTACGGCATCGAACCAGCCGCAACGGCGCTTGCGCCCCGTGGTGGTGCCGAATTCATGGCCGCGCTCGCCCAGCGTTGCGCCCACGTCATCTGCCAGTTCGGTCGGGAAGGGGCCGGAGCCGACGCGCGTCGTATAGGCCTTGGTAATGCCCAGCACGAAGCCGAGCTGATCGGGCCCGACGCCGGAGCCGAGCGCCGCCTGCGCGGCGGAGGTATTGGAGGAGGTGACGAAAGGATAGGTGCCGTGATCGACATCCAGCATCACGCCTTGCGCGCCTTCGAACAAAATCGTTTTGCCCGCGCGGCGCGCGTCGTCCAGCACTTTCCACGACGGCGCGATATAGGGCAACAGCTGCGCGGCAATGTCTTTCAGCATCGGCAGGTAATCTTCGACCTTCAGTTCCGGCGCGCCCAGACCGCGCAGCGCGGCGTTGTGATAAGTCACCATTTTTTCCAGCTTCGCGGGCAGCGTATCGGGATGCGCCAGATCGCACATGCGCAGGCCGCGGCGGCCCGTCTGGTCTTCATAGGCGGGGCCGATGCCGCGCCCCGTGGTGCCGATCTTGTTCTGTCCCAGCGCCGCTTCGGAGGCCTGATCCAGCGCACTGTGCAGCGGCAGGATCATCGGCGCGTGTTCCGATACCAGCAGGTTGTCGGGCGAGATTTGGATGCCCTGACCTTGCAGGCGGGAGATCTCCTCCAGCAGCGCGCGGGGGTCAACGACCACCCCGTTGCCGATCACCGACAGCTTGCCCCGCACCACGCCGGAGGGCAGGAGGTGCAGCTTGTAAACATTTTCCCCGATCACCAGCGTATGGCCGGCGTTATGCCCGCCCTGAAAACGGACGACGATATCGGCCTCGGCCGCCAGCCAATCGACGATTTTGCCCTTGCCTTCATCGCCCCACTGGGAGCCGATCACGGTAATATTTGCCATATTGCATAGCCTTTCACGCTGTTCGACGGGTACAACACTTGGATAGCACCAAAAAGCGGACGAAAACACGGAAATATTTAATAAAATCAGCAAAAAGACTCTTCGGAATCACCGTCTCTTCGGGCTATTCTGGTCGGAATAGCAGCAGGCTGTCCGCCGGAGGCGGCAAAGCAGGGCATGAGGGCTTGAGAATAAAGCCGTACCGCCTTACTTTGCGCGGGAAGGCGTGGGCCGCAAACGGCTGCGCAAGAAAGAACACGTCGGAAGAGAGGGCCCGACCAGGGCACGGCTGATAATGGGATTACTCGTTTTGAAATTCGGCGGCACATCCGTCGCCAATATTCCCGCCATTGAGAATGTCGCCAACAAGGTCGCGGCCGAGATCAAGCGCGGGCACAAGATTGCGGTCGTCGTTTCCGCCATGTCGGGCGTGACGAACCAGCTGGTGGGTTATTGCGCCGAAATCAGCACCATTCATGACCCGCGCGAATATGACGCCATCGTATCCTCGGGCGAGCAGGTGACTTCCGGCCTGCTGGCGCTCGCCTTGCAAAAACGCGGCGTTCCCGCGCGCAGCTGGCAGGGCTGGCAGGTGCCGATCATGACGAACGAGGTGCACGCCAAGGCGCGCATCAAGAGCGTGGAGACCGGCCTGCTGCGCGAAAGCCTGGAGCGCGGTGAAGTGGCGGTGATTGCGGGCTTTCAGGGCCTTGCCCCCGACGGGCGCATTTCCACGCTGGGGCGGGGCGGTTCCGATACCTCTGCCGTTGCGGTGGCGGCGGCGCTGAAGGCGGACCGCTGCGATATCTATACCGACGTGGACGGGGTTTATACCGCCGATCCGCGCATCGTCAGCCATGCGAGAAAAATCAACCGCATCAGTTACGAGGAAATGCTGGAAATGGCTTCCGTCGGCGCAAAGGTTTTGCAAACCCGCTCCGTCGAGCTGGCGATGAAGGAAAAAGTGCCTATTCAGGTTTTGTCGAGTTTTGAAAACGCGCTGGGCAGCGACCTGCCCGGCACACTGGTCGAAGATGAGGAGAATATCGTGGAACAGGAAGTCGTCAGCGGCGTCACGCACAGCCGGGATGAAGCCAAAGTAACCTTGCGCAACCTGCCGGACGTGCCCGGCGTGGCCGCCAAGATTTTCGGCCCGCTGGCCGATGCCGCCGTGAACGTGGACATGATCGTCCAGAACGTTTCGCCGGGCGGGGAGAAAACCGACCTGACCTTCACCGTGCCGCGCGCGGATCTGCCGAAAACGCTGGAGGTGCTGAAGGAGTCCATCAAGGAACTCGACGGCGTGCAGTATGAATCCAGCGCCGATGTGGCCAAGATTTCGATCATCGGCATCGGCATGCGCAGCTATGCGGGCGTGGCCTCCAAAATGTTCCGCACGCTGGCGGAAAAGGGCATCAACATTCAGGTCATCACGACGTCCGAGATCAAGGTCAGCGTGCTGATCCTTGAGGATTATACCGAGCTTGCCGTGCGTTCCCTGCACACCGCCTACGGGCTGGACCGGGAGGCGGCATCCGAATAATGGTTTCCGCCGCCGATCCGCATAGCTGGTCAACGGAGACCGGGCCTTTGTCGCAAAAGCGGGAAAAAACATCGTCGGAATTCGTCGATGCGCAAATCGCGCTCGCTGCGCCGCGGCACATGATGGCCCGTCTGCGCGACGTGATGGCGGAAGACCTGCCGCCGGAACAAAAGCTGGACAGGATCGTGGCGCTGGTCGCCAAGGAAATCCGCGCGGATGTCTGCTCCTGCTTCATCCTGCGCGCGGGCGAGATGCTGGAACTTTTTTCCACCGTCGGCCTGCCGGCGGCCGTCGCGCATAAGGCCAAGCTGCGTCTTGGCGACGGTTTCATCGGCGATGTCGCGGCGGGCGCGGCGCCTGTTGTCATTCCGGATATTACGGCGCATCCGCAATTCTCCCTGCGGCCCGAAACGGGCGGGGCGGATTACCGCGCCTTCTGCGGCGTGCCGATTTTACGCGGCGGTCATGTGCGCGGCGTGCTGGTGCTGCAAAACAAACTGCAACGCAGCTATGGCGAGGAAGTCGTCGATATTTTGCAAACCGTCGCCATGGTGCTGGCGGAACTGATTGTCGCGGGCGGCTTGCTCAGCCGCCGCGAATTGACGCCGGGCGCGGCATCGGGCGCGAACCCCAACCATGTCGAAGGCGTTTCCATGGGGCGCGGCCTTGCCATCGGCACGGTCGTTTTGTACGAACCCGGCATGAACCTGCACAATATTTTCGCGGAAGATGCGAAGGCGGAAAAACAGCGTTTGCAGGAAGCGCTGACCAGCATGCACGACGCCATCGACCGCATGCTCAACCGCAATGCCGCGCTGACGGGGACGGAAAGCCGCGATATTCTGGAGGCCTACCAGATGTTCGCCCGCGACCGCGGCTGGCTGGCGCGGATCGAGGCGGCGATCGACAAGGGCCTTTCCGCCGAAGCCGCCGTGCAGCGCGTGCAGAACGAAACCCGCGCGCGCATGATGCAGCTCAGCGACAGCTACATCCGCGAACGCCTGCAGGATCTGGAAGATCTCAGCAACCGCTTGCTCAGCCATCTGGCCAAACAGCAACGCGACGGCACGCAGGACAACCGCGCGGGCGAGGCTTTGCCCGAAAACATCATTCTGGCCGCGCGCACCATGGGGCCTGCCGCGCTGCTCGATTACGATCACAAGCGCCTGAAGGGCGTTATCCTTGAAAAGGGCAGCTATTCGAACCACGTCGCCATCGTCGCGCGCGCGCTGGGCGTGCCGATCGTGGGGCAGTGCAAGGACATCCTGAGCCTGCTGAACGCGGGCGATATGGCGATTGTCGACGGCGACCACGGCATGGTCTATATCAACCCTTCCGACTACGTGCAGGAGCTGTACGGCCGCAGCATCGAAACGCGCCGCCGCCGCTCCACGCTCTACCGCCGGCAGGTGCATCAGCCCTCCGTCACCAAGGACGGGATTGCCGTATCGGTCATGATGAACGCAGGGCTGATGAACGAGATCGACAGCGTGAATGCCGTCGGTGCGGAAGGCGTCGGGCTGTTCCGCACGGAACTGTCCTTCATGGCCTGGCAAAAATATCCGCTGGTGGTAACGCAGGCGGAGCTTTACGCCAAGATCATGGATAAGCTGGGCGACAAGCCCGTTGTTTTTCGCATGCTCGATATCGGCGGCGACAAGCCGCTGCCGTATTTCAAGGCGCCGGAGGAGGAAAACCCCGCGCTTGGCTGGCGTGCCGTGCGCATTGGCATGGACCGTCCCGCCGTGTTGCGCACGCAGTTCCGCGCCTTCATCCGCGGCTCTCGCGGGCGGGATCTGAAGATTATGCTGCCCTTCGTGACGGAAGTGGCGGAATTCGACCGCGCGCGCCATTTGCTGGAAATGGAAAAGCAGCGCGCCGCGCAAAACGGCATTCCCGTGCCGCAGAAAATCGAACTGGGCGTGATGCTGGAAGTGCCGGCCATCCTGTTCCAGCTCGACCAGTTGCTCAAGACCGCCGATTTCGTTTCCGTCGGCACGAACGACCTGATGCAGTATCTTTTCGCGGCGGATCGCAGCAATTACAGCATCCGCAACCGCTATGATCCGCTGTCGCCCGCCATGCTGCGCGTGCTGAAAACCATCGCCGACCAATGCCGCGCGGCGGGCGTGCCCGTCAGCGTTTGCGGCGAGATGGCGGGCCAGCCGCTGGAGGCCATGGTGCTGATCGCGCTGGGCTTCCGCACGCTGTCCGCGCCCGCGCAATCGGTGGAGGCGCTGAAGATGATGGTGCCGAGCCTTGATACGCAGCGGCTGGTGCCTTACCTTGAACATTTGATGTCCTCGCGCGAACATTCCCTGCGCGAACGGTTGCTGTCTTTCGCACGCGACCATGCTGTTAACCTGACCCAAACGAACTAAAAGGACGGATTGATGTCGGATAAAAAACCGCAAGGCCCGAAGAAAACCCGTAAAGCCGCAGGCGGCAATACGCCGCAAGGCGGCCCCGCGCAGAAAAGACCCCGTGCGGAGCGGGAGCCGGAGGAAGCCCCCGTTTCCGCCGCCGCCGCAAATCCCCACAGCGTCGGCAAGACGCTGCGCCGCGCGCGGATGGAGCTGAAGCTCTCGCTGGAGGACGTTTCCGCCGCCATCAACGTGCGTGTCGCGCAATTGCAATCCATCGAAGACGACCGCATCGATCAGTTGCCCGGCATGACCTATGCCGTCGGCTTCGTGCGCAGCTATGCCGATTTCGTCAAGCTGGACGCGCAACAGGTCGTCCGCGATTTCAAAAAGGAACATGAAGGGGAAGATGCGGCCAAAACCGCGCTGAAAATCCCCGAACCGATTGACGAAGACAAACTGCCGAGCCCCATGGTCATCGGCGTGGCCGCGCTGGCGGTGGTGATTGTGTTTATCCTTTGGTCGGTATTCTCCGACGGCGGGGATGTGGACGTGCAAACGGCCAGCGATATTCCGCCGCCGCCCGTGGTGGGCACGGCTTCCGGCATGCCGACGCTGGCGGACCAGCAGCCGCTGACCTCCACAACGGCGGAGGCGGCCTCGATTGCGGCAGGGCTTCCCGCTGCCGCGCCCGCGCAACCCGCAACGGGGGCAGCCCCTGCGGCCAATACGGATACGCCGGCAACCGCAACCGATGCGGGCGCGGTTTCCGGCACCATCGGCACGCCGTCCGAACCGGCAACCGTCGTGGTGCCGCCCGTGGTGGCCGCCGCGCCGCCGCAGCCCGTGCGCGAACCGCAGATCAACGTGCGCCGCGGCAAAACGCGCGTCTTGTTGCAGGCGCGGGAGAAAAGCTGGGTGCAAGTCTCCGACGGCAGCGGCAAGGTCATTTATAAAAAGGTCATGGACAAGGGCGAGGAATTCTATGTGCCCGACCAGCGCGGCATGACGCTCGTCACCTCCAACGCGGGAGGGCTGGATGTTTACGTGGACGGCCACAAGGTCCAGCCGATCGGCAAGAAGGGGGAAGTGATGCGCGGCGTCGATCTTTCGCCCGAAGACCTGAAAAAACGCAGAATAAGAATGGGGCGCTGAAAGCGCCGCAGCCCAAGGGTAAGTGTGTAAAAATGTCCGCAGAAGTGCGTCCCTATCGCCAGATCATCCGCCGCAAATCACGGCAGATTTTCGTCGGCAATGTGCCGGTCGGCGGCGATGCGCCGATCAGCGTGCAAACCATGACCAATACGCCGACACCCGATGTGGCGGCAACGGTGGCGCAAATCCGGGCGGCGGAGAAGGCCGGCGTGGATATCGTGCGCGTGTCCTGCCCCGATGAAGCCTCCACCGCCGCGCTGAAGGATATTGTCAAGCAGGTGCGCGTGCCCGTGGTGGCGGATATCCATTTCCATTACAAGCGCGCGCTGGAAGCGGCGGATGCGGGCGCAGCCTGCTTGCGCATCAACCCCGGCAATATCGGCGCCGACGCGCGCGTGCGCGAAGTCGTGAAAGCGGCGAAGGAGAATAACTGCTCCATCCGCATCGGCGTGAATGCGGGCTCGCTGGAACGCGACCTGCTGGAACAATTCGGCGAGCCGTGCCCCGAGGCCATGGTGCAATCCGCCTTGCGTCATATCCGTATTCTGGAGGATCACGACTTTTTCAACTTCAAGATTTCCTGCAAAGCCTCCGATGTTTTTCTGGCCGTGGCGGCCTATCAGCAACTGGCGGATGCCTGCGATTATCCGCTGCATGTCGGCGTGACGGAAGCCGGGGGCTTGCGCACCGGCACGATCAAGTCCTCCATCGGCATCGGCAGCCTGCTCTGGGCGGGGATCGGCGATACGATCCGCGTTTCCCTGACGGCGGATCCGGTGGAAGAGGTCAAGGTTGGCTTTGATATCCTGAAATCCATGGGGCTGCGCCATCGCGGCGTGAATGTCATTTCCTGTCCGTCCTGTTCCCGCCAGCAATTCGACGTCATCGAAACCGTGCGCGTGCTGGAAGATCGCCTGGCGCATATCACGACGCCGCTGACCGTTTCCGTGATCGGTTGCATCGTCAACGGCCCCGGAGAGGCGCTGATGACCGATATCGGCTTTACCGGCGGCGGGCGCGGCACGCATCAGGTCTATATCAAGGGGCAGCCCGCGCACCGCCTGAAGGATGAAAGCATCGTCGATCATCTGGTGAAACTGGTCGAGGACAAGGCCGCCGAGATTGAAAAAGCCGCCGCCGAAAAGGCTGCGGCCGATACAGCGGCATAAAGAGGAAGCCATGTCGCTGGATCGCAAGCTGGATCAGGTCTTGAACCGCTTTCAGGAGATTGAATCCCTCCTGTCTTCCGGCACGCTGGCAACGGATGTTTTCACCAAACTGTCGCGCGAATATGCGGAGCTGACGCCGCTGGCCGAAAAAATCCGCCTGTACAAAAAGGCCAAAACCGAATTTGCCGATCTGGAAATTCTCATGAAAGACCCTGCGGGCGACAAGGAAATGCGCGCGCTGGCGGAAGAGGAATATTACCGTCTGAAGGACGCCTTGCCGTCTTTTGAAAAGGATATCCAGATCGCCCTGCTGCCCAAGGATGCGGCGGATGATAAAAACGCCATCCTGGAAATCCGCGCGGGCACGGGCGGAGACGAGGCGGCGCTTTTCGCGCTGGATCTGATGGGCATGTACAAACGCTATGCCGCCGACCGCGGCTGGCGGTTCGATATCATGGAAATGGCCGAAAACGATCTGGGCGGCATCAAACAGGCCGTGATCGAGGTATCGGGGCAGGCGGTCTTTTCACGCCTGAAATATGAATCAGGCGTCCACCGCGTGCAGCGCGTGCCGGAAACCGAGGCCAGCGGGCGCATCCATACCTCTGCCGCCACCGTCGCCGTGCTGCCGGAGGCCGAGGATGTGGATATCGAGATCAAGGACGGCGATCTGCGCATCGATGTCATGCGCTCCGGCGGGGCGGGCGGGCAGCACGTGAACAAAACGGAATCCGCCGTGCGTATTACCCATATTCCCAGCGGCATCGTCGTTGTGCAGCAGGATGAAAAATCCCAGCACAAGAACAAGGACCGCGCCATGAAAATCCTGCGTGCCAAGCTTTATGAAATGGAGCGCCAACGGCTGGCCGACGCGCGCTCCGCCAACCGGCGCGAGCAGGTGGGCACGGGCGACCGGTCGGAACGCATCCGCACCTATAACTTCCCGCAAGGCCGCGTGACCGATCACCGCATCAACCTGACCCTCTACAAACTCGACCGCATCATCACGGGCGAATGCCTTGACGAGGTGATCGACCCCTTGATTGCGGAAGATCAGGCGGCGAAACTCACGGAGATGAACTGGTAATGTCCGCAGCCGCGCAAAACGCAGAAGAGTTAAATACTTTCAAGGCGCTTATTGATGAATTTAAAGTGATCCTGAAAGAGGCGGGCATCGAAACGCCCGAACTCGACGCGCGTTTGCTGGTGCAGGGTATGCTGGAAATCTCGCATGAAGAATTATTGTTAAAATACAATGATACTATCTCCAAGCTTGAAGAGGCTTCTTTAAGAAAGGCACTCGCCCGCCGGTTGAAGCATGAACCTGTTTCCCGCATCATAGGCATGCGCAGCTTCTGGAATGAAAACTTTAAAATTACGCCCGATGTCCTTGATCCAAGACCGGATTCCGAAACACTGATCGAAGCCGTGCTGCACTGGGTGCCGGAGGGCAAGCAAAAAAAGCAGCGCATTTTCGATCTCGGCACCGGCACGGGCTGTTTGCTGCTGTCCCTGCTGGGGGAATGGCCGACATCGGTCGGTATCGGCGTGGATATCAGTCTGGGGGCGCTGCGCTGCGCCGCTGCCAACAGCCGGCGGCTGAAGCTGCAAAAACGCTCCGGTTTCGTGCATTCGGACTGGAATGCCTTCCGCCCCAATACGCTGGCCGATATCGTCATCAGCAACCCGCCCTATATCGCCGTGCGGGACCGCCAGACCCTTGCGCCCGAGGTCTTGCACTACGACCCGCCCGAGGCGCTGTTCGCCGGACACGATGGGCTGGACGCCTATCGTTCGCTGGCCGAAAACATGCCGTATTTCCTCAAGCCGGTGGGGCTGGCCTTCTATGAAATCGGCCATGATCAGGCCGAAGCGGTTAAAGACATCCTTTGCGCCCACGGGCAGACTGTGCTAGAAACGCGGCAGGATTTGGCGGGGCGGGACCGTGTAGTGGTCGCCCGATTGACAGGGTATTCCCTTTAAAAAGATAGCTGAATCAATATTTTGCAAAAAAACTGCTTTTCAAGCGAATCGGTCTTGGCTAACATGAAGTCAGTGCTTTTCTGTGCGATGCGTGTCCCAATGGAACAGAAACAGCACCGGGGGAGAGGCTTCATCGGCGCAAAAACAGGCCGGAAGCTTTAAGAAACAGGGACACAAGAGACAAAAGCGAAGTGAGTCATATGAGACACAATCAAAACGGAAGACGTTTTCGTGGCCGTAACAATAACAGCCATGGCGGCAACGGCCATAACGGCGCACGCCGGATCAACCCGCGCGTACACACCTTTGACAGCAACGGGCCCGATGTCCGCATCCGCGGCAATGCCATGCAAATCACCGAAAAATACCTGACGCTGGCGCGCGACGCGCAGGCAGGGGGCGATCGCGTGCTGGCGGAAAGCTATCTGCAGCATGCCGAACATTACCAGCGCCTGCTGAACGAGCTGACGGAAGAACAAAACCGTTACCAGCAACAGCAAAACCAGCATCACCATAACGGCCGCCACGCGGCGGAAGAGCAGGATGGCAACGGCCTGAACGGCATCGGCGAACAGCCCGATGTCGCGCTGGAAGATCTCGATCAGGGCTTCCTTGTCGGCAACCGTAACGGCAATGCCGCCGTGGCAGCGGCAGCTGTGGAAGCGGAAGGGAATGAAACGGCAGAGGCCGCCGAAGCGGAACTGCCCCTGCGCGCCGACCGCCGCAGCCTGCGCCAGAAAGCCGTCGAAACGGCCTGATCCGCGCTGTTTTCGCACAAAAAAGTCAAAAAAGGGGCGTTTTTTGGAAAACGCCCCTTTGGTTTTTTTGATTTTTGTTAAGTCCATATTTTTATGTGCGGCGTATAATGGATATGACGGCGCGCCGTTGTGGGCGGGTCATAACCGGAAGATGCCTATAAAGGGTCTTCGATACATATAAGAGGAGTGCCGGAAATGGACTTCGAAAAATTCACCGAACGCGCACGCGCAGCCGTGCAGGCGGCACAGACGCTCGCGTTGCGCAACAACCACCAATATTTGCAGCCGGAACATTTGCTGAAGGCGCTGCTGGATGACGACAGCGGCGCGGTGCGCAATCTTGTGCGCGCGGCGGGCGGACGGCCCGAAAGCCTTGCCAAGGTGCTGAACGAAGGCATCGCGGGCATGCCTGCCGTCACGGGCAGCGGCGCGGGCGGCATCCATATGTCTCCCAATCTCGCCAAGGTTTTCGATCAGGCGCAACAGGCCGCGCAAAAATCCGGCGATAAATTCGTGACGCTGGAACGCCTGTTGCAGGGGATCACCCTTGTACCGCAATCCGAAGCGGCCAAGCTGCTGAAAGACAACGGCGTCAGCGCCGAGAAGCTGAATCAGGCCATCAACCAGATCCGCAAAGGCCGCACGGCCGACAGCGCGACGTCCGAAGACCAGTTCGAGGCGCTCAAGAAATACGCCCGCGACCTGACGGAAGCGGCGCGCAACGGCAAGCTCGACCCCGTGATCGGCCGTGACGAGGAAATCCGCCGCACCATTCAGGTGCTGTCCCGCCGCACCAAGAACAACCCCGTGCTGATCGGGGAGCCGGGCGTGGGGAAAACCGCGATTGTGGAGGGGTTGGCGCTGCGCATCGTCAACGGCGATGTGCCGGAAAGCCTGAAGGACAAAAAACTCCTTTCGCTCGACCTTGGCGCCATGATTGCGGGCGCGAAGTTTCGCGGCGAATTTGAAGAACGCCTGAAAGCCGTGCTGGAGGAAATCCGCGCGGCGGCCGGCGAGATCATCCTGTTTCTTGACGAGTTGCACACCATTGTCGGCGCGGGCAAGGCCGACGGCGCGATGGATGCGGGCAATATGCTGAAACCGGCGCTGGCGCGCGGGGAGCTGCATATGGTCGGCGCAACCACGCTGGACGAATACCGCAAGCATATCGAAAAAGATGCCGCGCTGGAGCGCCGCTTCCAGCCCGTTTTCGTGCGCGAGCCGACGGTGGAGGATACCATCTCCATCCTGCGCGGGCTGAAGGAGAAATACGAACTGCACCACGGCGTGCGCATTACCGACAGCGCCATCGTGGCGGCGGCGACCTTGTCGAACCGCTATATTTCCGACCGCTTCCTGCCCGACAAGGCGATTGACCTGATCGACGAGGCCGCATCGCGCCTGCGCATGGAAGTGGACAGCAAGCCGGAAGAACTGGACGAACTTGACCGCAAGATCGTGCAGCTCAAGATCGAACGCGAGGCGCTGAAAAAAGAAAAAGACGATCAGGCCACGCAAGACCGCCTGGCGCGGCTGGAAGAAGACCTTCTGGATCTGGAGCAGAAATCCGCCGACATCACCACGAAATGGCAGTCGGAGAAGGAAAAGCTTTCTTCCGGCCAGAAAATCCAGGAAGAACTGGAAAAAGCCCGCATCGAACTGGAACAGGCGCACCGCGAAGGCAACTGGACGCGGGCAGGGGAGCTGACCTACAGCATCATTCCCGCGCTGGAAGAAAAGCTTGCGGAATCCACCTCCGCCGTCGAAAACGCGATGATCAACGAGGAAGTGCGCGACAGCGACATTGCCGCCGTGGTCAGCCGCTGGACGGGGATCCCCGTGGACAAGATGATGCAGGGCACGCGCGAGCGCTTGCTGCAAATGGAAGCGCATCTGAAAAAACGCGTGATCGGTCAGGAAGAAGCCGTTGCCGCCGTTGCCAATGCCGTGCGCCGCGCGCGGGCGGGGCTGCAACGCCAGAACCAGCCGATCGGCACCTTCCTGTTTCTCGGCCCCACGGGCGTTGGGAAAACGGAACTGGCCAAGGCGCTGGCCGAATTCCTGTTCGATGACGAAAGCGCGATGCTGCGCATCGACATGTCCGAGTACATGGAAAAACACGCAGTGGCGCGTATGGTCGGGGCGCCTCCGGGCTATGTCGGCTATGAGGAAGGCGGGGCGCTGACCGAAGCCGTGCGCCGCCGTCCGTATCAGGTCGTGCTGTTCGACGAAGTCGAAAAGGCGCATCCCGATGTGTTCAACATCCTGTTGCAGGTTTTCGACGACGGTCGCCTGACCGACGGGCAGGGGCGCGTGGTGGATTTCTCCAACACGGTCCTTATCATGACATCCAACCTCGGCGCGGAATATCTGGTCGCGCAGAAGGAAGGGGAGGATGTGGATCTTGTGCGCGGGCAGGTGATGGATGTGGTCAGCCGTGCTTTCCGCCCCGAATTCCTGAACCGTATCGACGATATCCTGCTCTTCCGCCGTCTCAGCCGCGCGGTGATGACGGATATCGTGGATATTCAGGTCATGGGCCTGCAAAAAATGCTGGCGGACAGGCACATCGCCCTGACGCTCGACGACAAGGCCAAGGCATGGCTTGCCGATGCGGGCTATGATCCGGCCTTCGGCGCGCGTCCGCTGAAACGCGTCATCCAGCGCGAATTGCAAAACCCGCTGGCCAGCCTGATGATCGAGGGCAAAGTGCCCGACGGCTCTGCCGTGACGGTCTCGGCGGATGATGGCGGCCTTGTCATCAAATCCGCAGGCGAAGGCCAGACGGAAGGCAAACCCGCCAAGTCGAAAAAATCCAAAAACGACGAAGCGGCCGCCTGACGGATTATCGGGCAGGTGTTAAACGATACGGCGCACGGCGGTAATGCCGCCGCTGCGTTGCGTGACCACGTCCAGTTTTTCCACGCAGGTTTTCATGTGGAAGGCATTGGCGTGCAGGATGTTTTCCGCATCTACCATGATGCCGACATGGCCGGGGAAATAGACAAGATCGCCGCGCCGGCGGGCATCTTGCGTTACATCCTTGCCGATCGTTTTTTCCTGATCTTCCGTATCGCGCGGTGCGGCGATGCCCTGACGGGCGAGGGAGAGTTGCACCAGCCCCGAGCAATCCGTGCCAAGGCCGCCGCGCCCGCCCCAGACATAGGGCGTTTCCAGCAGTTTTTCGGCGACGGAAACAAAATCTTCCTTCGCGGAAACGGGCGTGATGTGGCGGGCATAGATATGCGTGCCGTCATCCAGTTTGGCGAATTTCTCGCCCATTTCCACAACGGTCAGCTGCGCGCCCATGCCGAGCGTGCGGCGGATGGGGGATTTGATGCTGGCATCGCGGTACACATCGCTACGCTGTGCCGTCACCACATGCGTGGCGGCGGAAAATTCGCGCGTCAGGTATTTTTTTTCGACATAGCCGGGATAGCCGTCATGCGCGCAGCGACCTTTCAGCCAGTCGCCCGCGTCTTCCTCGGCAATGAAAATCTCTCCGTATTGCAACTGGGATTCCAGCTTGCCGCGCAGGGCTTCATTGTCGGGCTGCTCGCGCACATCGACGACGGGGACGATGACTTTCCAATGCGCCGCCGTCATTTTTTCGGCCCTTTGGGTTTTTTCGCGGCGGGCTGTTTGGGCTTGCCGTATTTTTCGCGCAGCATTTCATAGCTGGCGCGCATGCCGAGCGCCTCGCCGCCTTCGGGACGGCCGGGCTTGTTGCCGGGATTCCATGCAAAGGTATCGATATGTACCCAAGGCACGTCTTTATCGACAAAGCGTTCCAAAAACAGCGCCGCCGTGATGGCGCCCGCATGGCCGCCCGCGCCGGAGTTGTTGACGTCCGCATTCGGCGTATCGATCATTTTGTTATAGGGTTGCCACAAGGGCAGGCGCCACAGCGGGTCCTGCACCTTTTCGGCGGATTTGAGCAAATCGTTCGCCACCGCATCGTTGTTGGAGAACATGGCGGGCAGATCGGGGCCGAGCGCCACGCGCGCCGCGCCCGTCAGGGTCGCAAAATCGATGACGAGATCAGGCTTTTCGCGGCAGGCCTCGGCAATCGCATCGCAAAGCACAAGGCGGCCTTCGGCATCGGTATTGCCGATTTCCACGCTGAGTCCCTTGCGGGTCTTGATGATATCGCCGGGGCGGAAGCTGTGGCCGTCCACCGCGTTTTCCACGGCGGGGATCAGCACGCGCAAACGCACGGGCAGGTTTTCGGACATGATCATATGCGCAAGGCCCAGCACATGCGCGGCCCCGCCCATGTCTTTTTTCATCAGCCCCATGGCGCTCGACGGTTTGATATCAAGGCCGCCGGTATCGAACACGACGCCCTTGCCGACCAGTGTGATCAGCGGGTGTTTTTCATCGCCCCAGCGGATGTCGATCAGGCGCGGCTCGCGCGGGCTGCCTTTGCCGACTTCGTAGATGGCAGGGAAATTCTGCTTCAGCAATTGCTCGCCGAGGATGATTTTGACGCTCGCCTTGTTAAAAGCCTTGGCGACTTTCCTGCTGGCATCGGCCAGTTCCGCCGGCCCCAGATCATTGGCGGGCGTATTGACCAGATCGCGGACGAGGAAGGTGGCTTCCGCCGTGGCCTTCACGGCCTTGCGGTCGGCATTCTCCGGCCAGACGAGGGAGGCGAATTCCTTTTTCTTCGACGGCTTGTATTGCGTGAACTGATAGGTGCCGAGCGCCCAGCCCAGCGCCGCCTGCGTGGCGCGTTCGTCGCTCAGCTTTTTGTCGATGTAATAGCCGGCGGGATTTTTCGGCAGCTTGCCGGGCAGGTCGGCATAGGTATAAAGGCTGTCGTCTTTGCCGACACCGAAAAGGACGCGGGCAATGCCGCCCTTGTCATCGGGGATGGACAGGAGAGTGCCTTCGCTGGCCTTGAATTCGGAAGCGGCGACCCAGGCCTTGGTTTTCGCGTCCTGGTTTTTCAGCCAGTCCTTGAAGCCCTCCGCGCTGAGGGGGGTGATGGGGGTGCTTGTCGCTTTTTTCTTGTCGATGAAATTCATGGCGGCGCCTTGCGTCGTGAGGGTGGAATCAGCTCCGCACCGGCCCATCCGGTGCGTCCAAAGGTTATAGCGTATTATGAAACCAAGGTCAAAGATGCATTATGTAAATATATGGCTGGGTTTCAGGCTTTAAAAAGGCAGTAAAAGGGCTTAAAACCCTTGACGCGGCAGGGGTGCTTAACATATCTTGCGCCTCTATGAAAGATTCTCGCCGGTGCATGCCTTATGCGCGGGCATGTATATTTAGGATAGAACAAGGATAAAAACCATGACCAGACGTTGTGAAATCACGGGCAAAGTGCCGATGGTCGGCAATAACGTGTCCCACGCGAACAACAAGACCAAGCGCCGTTTCCTGCCCAACCTGCAGGAGGCTTCTTTCTACAGCGCCGCTTTGCAGCGTAACGTAAAAGTGAAAACCACGACGCACGGTATCCGCACGGTGGAGCACAACGGCGGTCTGGATGCCTATCTGCTGTCCACGGCGCCGAGCAAACTGCCGGAAAGCCTGCGCAAAATCCGCAAGCAGGTCGTGGCCAAAGTCGGCGAACTGCCGAAACCGGAACCGAAAAAACGCTATCCCTCCGCCAAGCAAAAGCGCGCTGCTGCCGCTTGATCCGGTGCGGGGATGTTAAAAAAGGGCGGGGCATGTACCCGCCTTTTTTATTATCTGTCTTTTTGTTGACCGTTCCTGTCTGAGCCTCACGATGTCCTTCGCTTTTGAAATCACCTATAAAGATCCGAAATCCTATGCGCGTCTTGGCCGCCTGACGACGCCGCACGGCACGATCGATACGCCGAATTTCATTTTTTGCGGCACGAAGGCCTCGATCAAAGGGCTGTCGCCGCAGCAAATGCGCGAGGCGAAAACGGATATCATCCTGTCCAATACCTACCACCTGATGCTGTCGCCCGGCGCCGATCTGGTCGCGGAAATGGGCGGGCTGCACAAATTCATGGGCTGGGACGGGCCGATGTTCACGGACAGCGGCGGGTTCCAGATTTTCTCTCTCGGCTACGGTTCCGTTGCGGATGAAATCAAGGGGCGCGGGCAGCGCCATCGCAACCAGACCTTCCTGAAAATCACGGAGGAGGGGGCGGCCTTTCGCTCCTACCTTGACGGGAAAAAGATTTTTCTGACCCCCGAAAGCTCCATCGATATCCAGCGCAAGCTTGGCGCGGATCTGATCGTGCAGCTGGATGAATGCACGCCGTTCCATGTGGACAAGGATTATACCGCGCGTTCCATGGAAATGAGCATGCGCTGGGGCGACCGCTCCCTTGCCGAATGGAAGCGCAAAGACGACGGCCGCCAGAAAATGTACGGCATCGTGCAGGGCGGGGTTTACGAGGATTTGCGCAAAATCTCCTGCGAATGGACGCGCGACCGCGACTTTTTCGCCACCGCCATCGGCGGCTCGCTCGGCGGGCACAAGGAGCAGATGTACGAAGTGGTGGCCATGTGCAGCCCGCATATCCACCCCGCGCGCCCCGTGCACCTGCTGGGCATCGGCAGCTTTATCGATATTTTCACCAATGTGCGCGCGGGCATGGATACCTTCGACTGCGTTTCTCCGACCCGCATCGCCCGCCACGGCTGGGCGCTGGTGAAGGGAGCGCCGAAGGAACGGATGAATTTGCGTAATGCGCAATTCCGTAATGATCAGGATCCGGTGGATTCCACCTGCGATTGCTACACCTGCCGGCACCACAGCCGCGGCTATATCCACCACCTGTTCCGCGCGGGCGAGTTTTTGGGGATGCAGCTGCTCTCAATCCATAATGTGGCGACCATGAACCGCCTGATGCGCGAGCTGCGCGCCGCTATCGCCAACGACACGCTGGATGCGCTACAAAAAGAGTGGATTGTTTGACCAAAAAGGTTACGATATTTTAATAAATGAAGGCGTATCATTTGTAATAAAGTTTCGTTTCTATTCTTTTTGGGTTTGGGAACAACACCGTGGCCGTTTCATATGCACAGGTTCTGTCCACCGACATGATCGTTGCCGAGATCGAGGCGTTGCTCGACTGGCAGGGCGATATCCTGCGCCAGTGTTTTTTTCCCGATGCGCCGCTTACCCATCCCGTTGAGTCCACGGCGCCTTCCGCCCTGATCCTGTGGTGCAAGCGCGAGGCGGAGCGCAATACCATCGACCATACCGTCGTCGAGCGCCTGATGCATGTGTATAACGATCTGGGCGCAACGGCCAAGCGGCTGCTGGACCATGCCGCCGCCAAACAGCCGATGACGCTGGAGCTGTTCGACGCGTTCCACAACCAGTGCGATGCCTTCATCAACCATATCCGCCGCCTGCAACAGGATCTGGCGGATTCCTCTACGGCGGTCGATCCCGTCACGGGGCTGCGCACCGTTTCCGGCATGCGCAACGACATCAAGCGCGAGCAGGACCGTTTCGACCGCAAGGGCACGTCTTTCAGTATCGCGAATATCGAGATCGACGATCTCGACAACCTGCAAAAGAAATACGACCGTCGCGGCATGGATCTGATCTATGCCAGCGTGGCGCAGGTGATTGCGCGCACGGTGCGCTCCTTCGACGATGCCTATTATCTCGGCAAAGGGGAATATATCCTTGTGCTGAAACACGTCGAGTTCATGGATGCCTGTTCGGTCATGGACCGCCTGCGTGCGGAGATTGAAAACAACCCCGTTTTCATGCAAACGGGCGAGAAGCTGAAAATCACCGCTTCCTTCGGCATTGCCGAAGCGGTGCAGCGCGAAAAACCCGATGTATGCATCGGCTATGCGAAATCGGCGCTGGAAGAGGCGCAGAAGGCGGGCGGCAACCGCATTTCCGAATACCGCGAAATGTCGGCGCTGGCGCAATATGCCCGCGACATGGGCAAGGAAAGCCTCTAGGCTGGCTTGTTGCCGCATCATCAATTTTATTTACGGGATCATCAGGCGGGCGTCGCCCCGACGGCGCGCGGCGCCGCTTTGGGGTTTGCGCGGTATTGCGGATCGGCCTGCATTTTCTGCGCGATATCGCCGTATTTCATATCCGTAAAGGCAATGGCCGCGCCCAGAATGCCGCTGACATTCAGCGTAAAGGCGCCGAGCCGCGCGCCGCTGCCGCTTTTTTCGGGATAGGGATAGGCGGTGATGTTCATATGGCCGGAGATATGGCTGCCCACGGCGCTGACGTTGTGATAGGGCGTGCCGTCGCCTTTTTTCATCGTGAAGTCATATTCCACCGCCACGCCGTCGCGCAGCACATGGCCCTGAAACGCGTCTTTTTCCCGCAGGCGGCGCCAGAGCGCATCGCCGATCTGTTCGGGCGGCAAATCGAATTTGGTGCTGTTGCCGATGCCGGAAATCAGCGTATCGAAACGGCGCGTCTGCACCTCCGCATCGGGCAGGGGGCGGCCGAGCCTGTCGTTTTGCACATATTCGACCGCAAAGCCGTTGTTGCCCGCGCGGATGTTGCGGATGGTGCCGCCGACCACGTCGATCTGCCCGCTGTCCATGGCGGCGAAAACCTTTTCCGAGATTTCCGGCGTGGTGCCGACGCGCAAAAGGTTGATCAGCGTTTCGTTGACGGCGAGAAATTTGTTTGTTTCTTCCGGCATGCGTGCGAACAATTCGGGCACGTATTTTTCCCAATGGCCGAGAATTTCTTCGGAGGTATAACCCTCCCGCTGGCGTTTGCGGAATTCGTGCAGCATTTCCCTGAACACGCGCTGCGGCGCATCGCCATCGCGCACGGCGGTCATGAAATCGGGATCTTTTCGGGTAAAGGGCAGGGTGTCGGGGTTGCGCGGTTCTCCTTGCAATCCCACCTCCATATAGGATTTGTCGAGGAAGGTTTTATACGTTGGATGAAACTGTGCCTTGCGCGACAACATGGTGATTTTGCCCTTGTATCCGCCGTCCAGCAAACGGATCACCGTATCCATGGCGGAAAGTCCCGTGCCCAGCACCAGCGTGCTTTTATCCGCGGCATTGTCCGGCCCGCCCAGCAGCTTGTCGAAAAACGCATTGGCGCGGTGGGAATAGGGGTAATCCAGAAACTTCGGATGAGCTGCCGCGTTAAAGGCGAATGTCGGCATCACCGCTTCCTTGAAACCTGTGGCGAGCAGCACATGCGCGGCCTCCAGTTTTTCTCCGCTTTTCAAATGCAAGGTGGCGCCGCGCGGCGTGTCTTCCAGATCGACCGCTTCGTCGTATTTGCGTTCCAGCACGACCTTGCCGCCCGTGCGGGCGACGGCGGCGTCGATCAGCGCATGCAGATAGCGGCCATAAACCTGTCGCGACGGGTTGGCAAGGTTATCGGCAAAGGCGGGGTCATTCTTGGCCTGCGCCAGAATGTATTCTTCGAAAGCGGGCAGATCGTCGGGCTTTTTGCCTGCGGCAAAGGGCGTGACGCGCTTGGCGGAAAGGTTCAGGTTGTATTCAAAGGCCGGCACGCGACCATAGGCGATGCCGCCGTGCATTTGCTGCGGGTCGCGCTCCAGTATTGTCAGCTTCAGCGGCCTGTCGGCGGAAAGGGTCGGGTCTTCCGCCGCTTTCAACAGGAAGTGCAGAGCCGTGGCCGTACCGGCAAAGCCTGCCCCTACAATGACGAAGGGGCTGCTGGTATCATCGGCCAACGCAGGGGCTTGCGGCGCGGACGTTTCTGCGGCCATCCGGTCTCCTTTGCGGTTACGGCTTTTATTCTAGCATATTTCCGTAATGTTACAAAGGTTTCCGCGTCCGCCGCCCAAACAAAAACCGCCCCGATTTCAAGCCGTGGGCGGTCTCGCGTTTTTTGGTATTGGGCCTGTTTTCGGGCTTTTCGCCCCGGGCCTGCGCGTCCCGTCCGTATCAGGGGACGCCGCAGGCATCAAGCCATCCGTTGGTTCATCGGGGGTTAGCCGAGGCCGGGTTTTTTGGTACCGGCTTTTTTGGTCGTCGGTGCGGAAGCGTTATCATTCCCGCATTTTTTCGCAGCCTCTTCCTGTTGGCGTTGGCGTTGGCGGCGGATTTCCTGCATTTTGTCGTACTCGGCTTTTTTGAAGATAAGCTCAAGTCGCTGCTGGAATTGACGATCAAAGCTGTTCATACGAACCTCCTTTGGGGTTGAATATGCGAACCATTCGCATGCACCCTTTATAAGGTACATTTGTACCCCAGTCAAATAAATTATGAAAATAAAAAGCGCTTTTTTCGCGGTAATTTTTGGTCGCGCGTATAAGTATTTGTAAATAAAAGAAAAAACATTGGCGCGCGGCGGCTTTGGAAAGGTTTTGTTAACCAGTTTTTGGTTATTTACATGCTACCAAAAAGGTAGGTAAACCATGTATTCCACGGCCGCCAGACGTCTTATGCCCGTTTCAGAACAAAACAACACAGTCACCGGATTCGTCCCCGACGGAGATTTCAGACAGTTCTTTTTACTGTCGCCCGTCGCGCGGCTGATCGTATCCGTCGAAGGGGACGGGCGGTTTGTCTATGCCGAAGTGAACGCGCAGGCGGCGCAGTATTTCGAGCTGACCCGCGAGGAGATGATCGGCCGCACCCCGCGCGATCTGTTTGAAAACGCCGTGGCCGATCAGATCGAGCAATCTTTCCTGTCCTGTCTCAAGGCGCGCCGCGCCGTGACTTTCAACGCCGTGCCGCGCGTGCCGGGCGGGGTGAAAATGCAGGCGTTTATTCTAAACCCCGTGCTGGATGCGGAAGGGCGCGTGCGCTACATCGACGTTATGGCGCGCCCCGAAATGCTGGACAGCGCCCAGTTGCAGCGCGAGCGCGACGATGCGATCATGCTGCTGACCTCGCTTTTCGATGCCAGCGGCCTTGGCATTATCGTAACAGATCATCACGGGCGCATCGTGCGCGTGAACGATACTTTCCTCGAGGAATACGGCTGGACGCGCGAAGACCTGCTGGGCGAGGAATTCACGACCATGATTCCGGAAGAGGACGAGGCCATTTCGCGCAAGCTTTACGCCGCCTTTATCGACCGCGGCAAACACGGCACGCGCGAGCTGCGCATTCTTAAAAAAGACGGCACGACGGCCTATGTGGTGCTGACGACGGCGCTGATGGAACTGACGCAAAAGCGCCGCTTCATGGTCTCCACCATCCGCGACGTGACGGAACGCCGCAACATGATGCGCCGCCTGCAACGCGCCAAGGAAGATGCCGATATCGCCAACCGCGCGAAATCCTCCTTCCTGGCGAATATGAGCCACGAGCTGCGCACGCCGCTCAACGCCATCATCGGCTTTTCCGAGATGATCAAGAACCAGACCTTCGGGCCGATCAACAACCCGAAGTACGAGGAATATCTCGGCGACATCCATTTCAGCGCGCGCCATTTGCTCGACATCATCAACGATGTGCTGGATATGTCGAAGATCGAGGCGGGCAAGGTCAACCTGATGGAAAGCGATATTGCCGTGCCCGATGTGCTGCAATCCGTCATGCGCATCATGAGCGACCGCGCGCAGGCGGCGAATGTATCGATCGATCTGAAGGTCGATGCCGATCTGCCGCATATGCGGGCGGACCAGCGTTTGCTGCGCCAGATTTTGATCAACCTTGTATCCAATGCCGTCAAATTCTCTCCGCCCGGCGAAACGGTGGAAATCCGCGCGGGCCGCGCGGCGGATAACGGCCTGACCATCGCCGTGGCCGATATGGGCTGCGGCATACCCGAAAGCAAAATGCGTTATGTTATGGAGCCTTTCGGACAGGTGAACGATCCGCGCAGCTTCAAGGGGCAGGGCACGGGGCTTGGCCTGCCGCTCGCCAAGGCGATGACGGAGCTGCACAACGGCTGTCTCAGTCTTGAAAGCCGCGAGGGCGTGGGCACCACGGCCACGCTGTCTTTCCCGCCCGAACGCCTGATCGCAGGCGGCTGATGCCGCGCCCGATTTAACGCAAAACAGGACGCGAAAAGTCCCGAAAGGGTATGGCCTTGCCCGCAGGGATGGGGTATAAGAAAGCCTATGTCGATGTTGCTTGAAAAATGTACGGAAGCCGGCCTTAAAATGACGGATCAGCGCAAGGCGATCCTCAAGGTTTTGGAAGAATCCGAAGATCATCCCTCTGTCGAAACCCTGTGCGAGCGGGCGCGTCAGGCCGATGCCTCCATCAGCATCGCCACGGTGTACCGCACGCTCGGCCTGCTGGCCGAACTGGGGCTGGTATTGAAGCACGATTTCAAGGATACCTCCGCCCGTTTCGAGGTGGATCACGGCCACCACCACCATCTGGTCGATACCGAAACCGGTGAAGTCGTCGAATTCGAAAACGAGGAATTCGAGCGCCTGATGCACAAAATCGCCGCCGATCTGGGCTATGAGATGGTGGATCATACCTTCGAACTGTTCGGCCGCAAAATCCGTAAATGACGGGATACCCCGATGACCGATGACATGCGGCTGCCGACGGCGCTCTGGGTGGATGCCCACCTGCGCAAATGCATGGCCGCAGCCATTCCCGTTTACGTCGTTCACAAAGGCGCCCATGCGGCGGGGACGGTCATGGTCAAGATCGCGCTGGGCGGCAAAAACTGTCTTTTGCTGAACCAGAGCCGCGATCTGGACGGAAATACCGGCTGGATGCAGGTTTTTGACGAGGCGCCGGTTGACGAAAACCGCGCGGACGCGTATATCCGGCGCAGCATAGAACGCGATCCGGATGTCTGGGTGATCGAGGTCGAGGACCCCGAAGGCCGGAACCCGTTTGAAGGAAAGATTTTTTAAATGTCGCTTGAAGACGAAATTGAAAGACGGCGCACCTTCGCCATCATCGCCCACCCGGATGCCGGTAAAACGACGCTGACGGAAAAACTTTTGCTGTTCGGCGGCGCCATCCAGATGGCCGGCGCGGTCAAGGCGCGCAAGGAAAACCGCCATGCGCGTTCGGACTGGATGAAGGTGGAGCAGGAACGCGGCATTTCCGTCGTTTCTTCCGTTATGACGTTTGAATATCAGGACGTGAAGTTCAACCTGCTCGACACCCCCGGTCACGAGGATTTTTCCGAGGATACCTATCGCACGCTGACGGCTGTGGACAGCGCCATCATGGTGATCGATGCCGCCAAGGGGATCGAAAGCCAGACACGCAAGCTGTTCGAGGTTTGCCGCCTGCGCGATATGCCGATCATCACCTTCATCAACAAACTCGACCGCGAAGGGCAGGACCCTTTCACGCTGCTTGACGAAATTGAAAAAACGCTGGCGCTGGATGTCACGCCCGCCAGCTGGCCCATCGGCATGGGGCGCGATTTTCTGGGCTGTTACGATCTGCTCAACGACCAGTTGATCCTGATGTCCAAAACCAAGGGTGAACGCCCCGATGAAGGCGAGCCGTGCAAGGGGATCGATGATCCGAAACTCGACCAGCTGTTGCCCGAACATGCGGTGAAAAAACTGCGCGAGGATGTGGAAATGGTGCGCGCGCTGTGCAAGCCGCTGGACCGCAAAGCCTATCTGGAAGGGCATATGACGCCTGTCTTCTTCGGTTCTGCCGTGAACAACTTCGGCGTGCGCGAAATGCTGGGCGGGCTGAAGGAACTGGCGCCGTCGCCGCGCCCGCAGCCGACGGCGGAGCGTCTGGTGGACCCGACGGAGAGCAAGGTCACAGGCTTTGTTTTCAAAATTCAGGCGAATATGGACCCGAAGCACCGCGACCGCATCGCCTTTACGCGCCTGTCCTCCGGCCATTTCAAGCGCGGCATGAAATTGCAGCATATCCGCAGCGGCAAGGCGATTACCGTGCATAATCCGCTGATCTTTTTCGCGCAGGAACGCGGCGTGGCCGAAGACGCCTATGCGGGCGATATCATCGGCATTCCCAACCACGGCAACCTGCGCATCGGCGATACGCTGACGGAAGGGGAAGTGCTGCACGCGACGGGGATTCCCAGCTTCGCGCCCGAATATCTGCAACGCGTGCGTCTGGACGATCCGCTCCGCGCCAAGCATCTGGGCGAAGCCCTGCTGCAACTGGCGGAGGAAGGGGCGGCGCGCGTGTTCAAGCCGCGCATGGATTCAAGCTGGGTGGTCGGCGTTGTCGGCCCGCTGCAATTCGATATTCTGGCCGACCGCATTCGCACGGAATATAACCTGCCCGTGCGGTTCGAACAGGCGGCGCTGCATACCGCGCGCTGGCTGGAAAGTGACAAGCCTGCCAAACTGGAACAGTTCATCGACCAGAACCTGCCGAATATTGCCGAGGATCACGACGGGCATCCCGTCTTTTTGGCGCGCAACGGCTGGCATCTGGACAATTCGAATGAAAACTGGCCGGATATCCGCTTCCTTGCCACCAAGGAACAAACGGTTTCCTGAAAAAACATGTCGGGCTTATAAGCGCGCCGCCGGTGTCGTATCGGGGGCGGTTTTGGCAACGGCCGCTTCCGCCGTTTCGGGGGCGGGGACAGGCGCCGTCCGGCGGCCGAACAGCAGATCGACATAAGCGCGAAACCCTTTTTTGACGGGTTTTTCCCGCGCCGGTTTTTTCTCTGCCACCTTGAAGCGGTTGTTCAGTTTTTGCGTGGCGGCGGTGAGGGCTTGGGATTCATCCACCGCGGTCAGAATTTCCAGCAGACGAGACAGTTGCGCATGCTGGCGCAGTTCTTCGTTGATGGTGGTGAAATGTGCCAGCGCGGTACGGTAACGTTCTTCCGACTGGCCCAGCGCGCCCGCATCAAGGGCAAGGCCGATAGAGCCGAGCGGAATATTCTCCGGCTTTTGCCGCTCGAACAGGTCTTGCGCGGCTTCTCCCAGACGGCTGCGCGCCGTGCCCCAGTCGGCAGACCAGCTGTCGGCGATAATCTCCCACAAGGCATTTTCATCTGTTTTGTTCAGGGCGCTTTTGCGGCGCAGGGTGATCTGGAGA